>Ga0302139_10001006_pt1 | contig 13564 bp, 9 predicted proteins | sample CBN3_331_MG_FD_203104 | JGI IMG/M metagenome (GOLD analysis project Ga0302139, IMG submission 203104) | Marine microbial communities from Western Arctic Ocean, Canada - CBN3_33.1 | ecosystem: Environmental > Aquatic > Marine > Oceanic | place: Canada: Western Arctic Ocean | collected 2017-09-15 | reverse complement strand
GCATTGTTGCTAATTTCAGAAACTTTAGCTTCTTCTATCTCTTCTGGAATGATTACCTGACCGGCTCCTTTGCCTTTAGTAATGATCACCAAATCTGCCTGAACTTCATATTCTAAACCCGTCAGATCTGGCTTCTCTTCGTTTCCAGAGTTCTGGCCTGTATCACCTCCGCCATTGGTGTTTACCGAATCTTTATTCCCACAACCCAGAATTAAAACGCTACATATAGAAGTTATTAATAAAGCTCTCATTAAAAACAACTTATCACCTAGAATCAGGCTAACAAATTAAAAAATAAAACCTATTTCTATTCACTCTGATATCCTTTCCATACCCAGACTAAGGTGTCAGCGAGCGTATGACCATATACTCCACGATCACAGTGTTTAGAATTTAATGAAAATAAGTACCGGTATTCATACCCCTTGACTTTAAGTGCAGCAGCGGTTCTTTCATTTGCCGTGACCCAATTATGGTATGTACTCTCTGGATCTTTGTACCCGTTATCACTTTCTGAAACATGAGTGAAAATTCGCAATGGTTTCTTCTCATTTTTCTCTATAAGTTTCTTACCGGAATGGTATTCCCATGCGCCTAACGGATAGACACTTTCTTCCGGTGCATCATCATCCTGCTGATCGACAAAGGTCCCTGAATACGTGACCAGCCGACGGAATAGGTCAGGCCTAAACCATCCCATAGTCAACGCAGCAGCTCCTCCCGAACTGCATCCCATGACTGCTCTTCCCCAGGGGTCCTCTGTAAAAGCTAAGTTAGGGTAATCTTTTCTGATCACCTCATCAGCGAGCACGGCCGGTAAGACCTCATTCTCTATAAAAAGGGCCAGACGTCCTGACATCGTATCATATTCGAGCCCCCTCTGACTCCCCTTACTGTCATCTCCACCATTTTGAACAGAGATCGCGATGAATGGTGGTAATTTCTTTTCAGGGTTTTTAGATATGGTAAGATTATCAAGCGCATTCCTGACAAGGTCTAACCTACTCGGCCCATCATGCATAACCATGATAGGGGCCTTGTCTCCGTCCTTATAAGAGTTAGGGATATAGACAAAGATTTTACGTTCCTTTCGTACTTTTTTATTCTTCAAGTCCAGGGTCTTATCATCACCAGGAAATATCTCACTCTCTTTTAAAAGCATTGAGAACTGGAAATTCTTACCCTTCGGATTACCCTGATCTTTAAGATCAGGGTCCAATTTATAATCAGGCCCTATCTTAAAGTTGCCGTTACCCTTCTTACTTGAAGATTCTATTTTCTCATCACCGATCGTGATTCCGATAGAAACAAAGAAAATGCAAATAGAGAAGAGAGAAAATACATTCACCTTATTATTATCAATCAACATCATTACAGAAGGAACGAATCAAGATCGCCTGAGCTATCAGCAAAAGAGTCAGCCTCCACTCCCATTCTTTTCTGCATAGTAACAAAGAGATTAGCAAGAGGAATATTCTTATCAAAGACTTGATATTCTCCGTGCTTATATCCCATCTCCTTCCCTCCAGCTAGGATCAGTGGGTAATTTGTGTTATTGTGCGTCTTGCTGTTGCTACTGCCATAAAAAACACAGGTACTGTCCAGAACAGAACCATGACCTTCTTTCATCTTACTCAATTTTTTCAGTAAATAAGCCAAGCATTCTGCCTGATAACGGTCCCATTTTCCTCTATTTTCAGCACCCCTTCCTTTACCAGCTCCATGAGCTAATCCATGAGCATCTTTATTAAACCCAAGGAGCTTTGGAAACTTGTTCGCTATGGAGATTGCCCCATGCATGCTCGCTAGCTGGTAAGTGACAAAGCGGGTCGAATCAGTCTGGAAAGCCAAAGCAATCAAATCGAGCATTGTGTGAATGAGCTTGCCCGGCGTTTCGCTGTCCGCTTCTAGGCTAAGCCCTTCGGCATTCACTTTAGGTCGGGGTACATTTAACCATTGAGCAGAACGCTCAACGTCCAGCTCAATCTCGCGAACTGAAGTCAGATACTGGTCAAGCTTCTCTTGATCCGCCTTGCCCAGTTTGCGGCGCATTTCCTTGGCCTCGTCAAGCAGTAGGTCGAGATGGCTGCCGGTACGGGTCAGGCCCTTTCTCTGCGCCTCGATGGAATCGCCGTTCAACCCGAACAATCGTTCGAAAACAATAGCCGGCCGATTAAAGGAAGGAATAGGCTGCCCAGTACGGGAGTAAGAAAGCGTGTTGGCCCTAGTGGGCATGCCGACACCACCGTCCGAGGAGAGTACCAAGCTGGTGAAACGGGTGTCTTTACCAAGCTTGTGCGTGCGCGCCATGAACTGATCCAGAGATATTGAATTTTTTAGCCCAGTAGCAGACAGACTTAATTCCTCACCAGTAAGAAAAGTATCTCCACTGTCATGCCCTCCGATACGACGCACCTTAGGGTGGGAAAGTCCTCCCAAGACCGTGACCTGATCCCGAAAAGGCTCCAATGCCTCAAGTGATTTATTGAAAATAAAATTCTTCCCTGAACCTTTAGGAAACCAATTCCACTGACCATATTCCCCGTCCTGTTTTGGTAAACTCACCCCATATGGAAAATAGATGGAACAGAATCTCTTCGGTGGGGATTTAATTTCACTTCCCATCAAGGATTCCATCCATGGCACGGCAAGCGAAATACCTGCTGCCCTAAGCATAGTTCTGCGATTCATCTGAAATGCCTTTTTCCTCATATCGTAAAGCTCGTGGCTGTCATTGGAGAATACATTAATATAGCTCTTATCGCGATAAAAAAGGTCGGCTCGTGACAATGTTTTTCATTAAACTCGGTAGGCGATAGTCATTTGTTGCAAAGTCTCCACTAAGTTTCTCAATTAAGAGTTCGTCCTCCAGACTCAAAGAACGCCCGAGGGCGTAAGTCAGTAATTTTGACACCAATGCCTTTGCAAATTGATCACGTCTTCCATTAAATAAATGCTTCTGCAGATCAATCAAGCCTGATATCTCATGACTTCCCGGCAGGACAGTTTCAGCAGAAACACGTTTTTTCCGACGCGCCGTCTTTTCCCTAAAGAGTCCGATAGCATCATATTCCTCAAGAGCAATACCCCACGGATCAATGCCCCGATGACAATCCGCACAAGCCTCCTTCTTTCGATGAATAGCGAGCTGTTCCCTAATCGAAAGCTTCTCAAAATTAGGCACACTTTTTTCAACACCTGGGACATCAGGTGGAGGCGGATTGGGAGGGTCATGCAAAAGTCGTTCCCTTATCCAAACTGCACGCTTAATTGGGTGAGAATCTGCTCCATCTGATCCGGCCAAGAGAGTCGAAGCATGGCCAAGCACTCCACCTGGCCTGCTTGTTCCTTCGAGAGAAACCCTTTCAAAGCGTTGGGATTTGGGTCCCTCCAAGCCGTAATGCTTGGCCAAAGAAGCATTTAGCATAGTGAACTCTGCATCGATGAATTGCAACGCTGATGTGTTACTGCGCAAAATCTCCCGAAAGAAAGCTTGAGTCTCACCCACCATGTCCGGCTTCAAACTATTGTCGAAACCCTTATAGTATTGTGGATTGATAGCAACACGATCGACCCCCTCAAGGTCAAGCCATTGCATACTAAACTGTTCAGCGAAACGATCGGCCTTTGAGTCTGCCAGCATCCTATCAAATTCTTTCCGCAACACGGAAGGTTCTAGGAGTCGACCCGAGTCGGCCAATTCAGAGAGCTCCTCATCCGGCATCGAACTCCAGAGGAAGTAAGATAGGCGGGAGGCTAACTCGTGAGCATTTAGTTTTCTCGATTTATCGAACTCGAATGGCTCAGTGAGGTAAAGGAAGTTAGAGGACGCCAAAGTCGCAGAAAGGGTTTCCTTGAGGGCTAAGATGGGAGAATCCCCCTGCTGTAGCATTTTCTGGTAGTGAGCCATCCACTTTTTTATTTCCTCTCCGTTGACTGGACGACGCCATGCTCGCCGAAGGAAACGGCTCAATAATTTCTCGACTGCTTTAGGGTCGGACAATTCCTCACCATCTTGAACGATTCTCCGGTGCAGCGAAGGAGGCCAGGACGGGTAGTCATTGCGAACGAACTCGACGGATTCGATGATGATGCGAGGAAAATCAGTATCCTCAGGGAAGACTTTAACTTTTCTTTTCCTGATCTTTCCTTTCTTGTCCTTCTCCTCAATTACCTTATTAACAGCTTGGGTAAGAGGCTTGCCATCATCGATGGCATTTTGCAAAGTGATGATTCCATTGAGCTTGGCACTTGGCACATGAGCTTCGGGGAGCGGAAAAAATTCGGGGCGACCCGAGATTTCATAATACTCCGGATTTCCCGAAGTGATTGTAACCTCTCCGGCATCACCCATTATGTTAAGGGTCAACCCTGAAACGAAATATCCATATTGAGCAAAAAGAATTGGAGCAGGCTGCCCAGGTTTGCGATCTGTGTAGGCCTTTACCCGAATACTAAATTTTCCTGTGCGCGGCAGATCCTTGAATGACCCGTGCCAAAAATTCACCCGTCCCAGCCGTTCAGAAGAGTTTCCGGTGAAACGCCTACTATTAGGACCTCGGATTGGTCCTTTGTTTCTATCAACGACTGTAACGCTTTTTTTTTCCTGTTCTCCTTCCACGAGCACAAACCTAAAGGCCTGCCGAGCAATCTTGATATAATTCTCAATTTGAAGGGCAGTCATGCTCAGGGAAGCCCCGTTGTTCTTGAATCCCTCCGAGGATCGGCCGTCAGAAGGAAAGCCCCCACTGTAATCCATCTCTAGCCCGAGTAGATCCATCATTGTGTATTGGTATTCCGTCCGGTTCAGACGACGCATCACCACTTGTTCTCCAGTGCCTCGGCGCGCCCTGGCGGCCTTTTGCAACTCCTCTGTCAACCAACCTACAAGTTTGCGGCGTTCGTCTGGAGAAAGTTGCGACTCGTCCTCGGGCGGCATCTCGCCAAGATTGATATTATTGAGTACATCGTGCCACCGCTCCGCCGAGGTGCCCTGAACAATATTCGGATCAAGTGTATCCAGCCTAAGATCTCCTTTCTGCTTTTTCTGGCCATGACATCTAAAGCAATGACTTTGCAATAACGGCTTCACCTCTTCCTGAAAAACATCTCTGCCCTTTACCGCGGATGAAAGAAAGAGCATAAGAGCGGCAAACAGAAACAACCTCATGGAGAAATAATACTAAACATTAAATACAATATGGTTTTATGATAATGTAAATATCACGCCATTGCATCTAACTTCTCCGCCAAGGCCTTCATCCACCGAAAGCATTCTTTTTTTTTTAAAATCTGCAGAGGTTAAGGCTACCTGAAATGGTTGGCGGCTCTTCCATGTATATAACACCTGCGAATTCAGCATCAATTTTGTACCGAGGCATGGTTGTTACTTCGTTCTCTCGTATAACATAAGCCCCCGCAAGAATCTCTGTACCAATAAATCTAGTTGAAAAATTATAGCTTTTTAAGAAACAAGTCTTTGAATTCCACAACCATTCCCTTGTCGTGCAACTGCAAACCAATGAATCCGCTCTCCAAACGACCTTCGCTTATATTATCAGTGAATTCGGATGAGAGTTTATCATTAATCCATAACTGGAAAAAATTTTTCTTGGCAACGATGCGGCAATCATTCCAGTCACGTTTTTTTATTTCCGTAATATTTATAGCATCCTTTATTGCACTGTGCTTGCCGTTCCCTTTAGCATCAATAACTAAGCTCGTCCCACGTTGACATGGAAATTCCTTCCTCGTACCGGATCCAAAATGAAAGTCCCAAGCGCCTAAAACACCTGGCCCTATTCCAATATGACCAAGATCAGCATGATAGCCTTCGAATGGACGTTTCGCAGTCTTGTCAATTCTTGTACGCACTTCAACACCGGTATTTCCCTTGGTAACCATTTTATAGCGGAACTTTAGCTCAAAGCTCTTCAGATTTTCGTCTCCTGAATATACCAAATAAACTAGCCGGTTTTCTTCTCCCTCACCACGGATGACCCCATCCTTGACTGACCATGGCTCATAACTAGTCTCTGGTGCTTTTCTCCAACCTTTAAGAGTCTTGCCATCAAAAATAGAAATGAATCCCTTCCCCTCATCAGCGCTCAATAATGAATAAGAGCAAAAGAAGATAAACAATAAAGGAAATCGAATACCAAGCATTAAATTGTTCTTCATGAAGAATATCATGACAACTCTTACCAACTAGAGTCAAGGTTCCATCTCATGAACTCGATAAAAACGCCTAGGAGAATTCAACGGAATCTGTGTATCCGTAAAGGTCGTGAGATCGCCTTCGGAAATTACATTATCATCCAACTCTTCCCACAACATAAGATCCTCTGACACTTCTATCGCATAAACCTTATTCACTCTTGAATCCCATTCAATGCTAACGCTATGATTTTCAGCATCAATTCTCAGAGAATTAATCTGAAGCGGAAGGACCTGACCTGCCGCAAGAACCACGATCGCAGAAATTCCTGCATGATGGTCTGGCCGAGTCTGGTCGACAAATACCTGAAGGGTTCCATTGCTATCAACTGTAGCGCTGAAGCTCACTAATTGAGCATCGAAGTTATCAGGTTCTGTTCCAGCATCGAATGTTATAATCTGAACAGATTCTTGAGTCACAGTATCAATGACAGACAAAGAAAATACACCTCCCCAATTATTAACAGAAGATGCCGCGTCACTCGTTATCATTTGCACTAACACTGGAAGCCCAGCAGGAAGATTAGTGAATGTAATAGTTCCATCAGTTCCGACATTGTAATAATTTATTGAGTTGGCAATTGCCGCAAGAACATCAGCATCGTCTCCGCTCAGCGAGCCTAACGTATTTGCAGTTCGAATACCTCCAGCAACAGTTCCTTGGATTGACACTCCATTCGATAAGAGCATTTCATCACCCCAAAAAATATCTTCAAATTCCACACCGTTCACCGAACCTCCAATGCCGGGTGCTTGACCAGAAAAAATCATATTAGCTGCTGCAAGGACATCAAGCCCACCAGGATTTAACTGTGAAGTATTAGTGAGTTGCGCATGGTAAGTATCTGGAACGTCACCAGAACTTGATGGATTAGATCCAATTAACACCTCATCCATATCACTGAACCCATCACCATCACTGTCATTGCGGTTTGGATCACTTTTAAATCCTTTCGGATTGTTACCAAGAACCTCAGCACTGTCCGTGAGTCCATCAGCATCCGTATCTGGGATTAATGAAGACGATCCTGTATCATTGGCACTGACAAAAATACCAGTTCCCGTTTCAACTCCATCATTTAAACCATCACCATCAGTATCGGCAGCCGTGGGATCAGTGGGCAAACGAAACTCTGATCCATTCACTTCAGCAGCATCAGAAATGCCATCACCATCAGTATCGGCAGACAAAGGATCAATCTTAGGAAAACCACCAAGACTGAGCTGAAATTCCGAGTGGTCTGATAATGAGTCATTATCAGCATCGGAAACACCATCTCCATTTAAAGTATTGAGGTTGTCCGGATCAGTATGCGCCAGTTCCCACTCGTCCCATAACTTATCATCATCAGAATCACGATGAACAATCCACTCTATCACCTCTTCAAAAAAGCGATCCTCATCCTCAGCGTCAGTTGAACGGACTCTAACAGAATATACCATCTCATTTTTAGCCATTGAAAAGTCATAACCATTACTTCGGAGCTGTTGCTGAACTATTCTAAATTTATCATTGTCCTTGTCTCCAGTCCCTGAAACCATTTCGTAAGAATATTTCACTCCTTGCTTTTGATCCTCTGTGACCAACATTCCAACAATTTCTCCTTCACCGATGCTCCCGGCAAAGTCTACTGCCTCGGAACTGATACCAACAATGTTAGTATCCATCAAATAAACCATCACCGCAGCGACACCAGCGTGTTGCCCAACTCTGGTCTGATCAATGCCAATCTGTAGCATTCCATTAGAGTCACTTGATGCTTCAAAGGTAACTATCTGAGCATCCAAATTATCAGGCTCAGTCCCAGCATCAAAATCACCTAGAATGCGTCTAAGCTGCGTTTCCGTATCAAAGACAGAGATAGAGAAAGACCCTCCCCAATTATTGAAAGAACTGGCAGCGTCACTCGTTATCATCTGTACCAGAACAATTGATCCTGGGGAAATACCAGTAATAGAAAGGATCCCATCAGTGTTAACATCATAGTAGTTTATCGAATCGGTAATTGATGCAAGTACAGAGGCATCATCGCCTCCCAATGATCCTAAAACATTTGCCGTGCGAATACCACCCGCTACCGAACCCTCAATCCTAACATCGTTTGGAAGGTCGGTCTCAACCCCCCATATTACATCCTCGAACTCAACACCGTTCACTGATCCCGCCATGCTAGGCGACTGCCCATCAAACATCATATTTGCTGCAAGAATAACTGGAAGCTGATCTGGATTTATCTGCGAAGTGTTCGATAGACGCTCTGCCATAATTTGAGCTTTAGCCTCATGAGTCAACCCGATCATTATCAAAACAATAGGAACGATCACACGTAAAAAGAATAATTAATTCAGAGCTCTCACTTGATCAAGTTTTCTAAAAAAATAGGTTCTAACAAGTTTAAAACAAACAAGTTTAAAACAAACAAGTAATGAACTGACAGCTATTCGTGCACTTATGCAGGAAAATTAGCTTCGAAATTAATCAATTAATGATGTTATTTCTTTTTCCAGCGGTGAAATTTCCTCCAATGCTCCCAGTTATTCCATACAACTCGCAAAAGAAAAATACTGACAACCCATATTGCCACAGTCACAAACCAATTTTCAACTAATTCGGTATCTGCACTAATTTTTTCGCTCAAGACTGAAAAAGCTAACCAATTTAAGAAACAAATTAAACCCACCACAACAATTGTAATAGGCACTGGAGCCGTTGGCTTCCAGATACTCGAGCCACATTCATTGCAAGTGTGCGTTGAACTGTGTTTTGGGTCCAAATGATAATCAGTATGAGCTTCACAAATAGGGCACCAGGGCTTTCTGGAATCTGGTCCATTAGTGTTCATTCTAGACTATGACTTTATTAATAACATCACCCGCCACGTCAGTGAGACGAAAGTCCCTACCACTGAAGTGATAAGTGAGCCTCTCATGATCTATCCCCATTAAATGTAATATTGTTGCATGAACATCATGAATGGATGTCCGATCAACGGCCGCATGATAACCGACCTCATCTGTTTCTCCATAACTTGTTCCACCTTTGATGCCTCCTCCAGCCATCCACATCGTGAATCCAAAGGGATGATGATCTCTCCCACTACCTCCTTGCTTGTGCGGAGTACGACCAAACTCTCCCCCCCAAACGACTAAAGTCTCATCAAGTAATCCACGCTGATCTAAGTCCTGAATCAGTCCAGTCATCGGCTGATCCGTAGCAGCGCAGTGCTTATTATGATTACCGGTGATGCTTCCATGAGCGTCCCAATTATTATCTCCATGACCTCCTCCTGAATAGAGCTGAACGAACCTGACTCCCCTTTCCACTAATCGCCTAGCCATTAAACACTGCGCTCCAAAATATTCACCCGGGTTTCCTTTTTCTATTCCATAAAGTTTTTTAGTGGCGTCAGTCTCTTCGTTCAGGTCAAGAGAAGTTGGGGCAGTTGCCTGCATCCGATAAGCTAGTTCGAAGGATTGTATACGAGCCTCTAATGCAGATTCGGCAGGGTGATTCCTTTGATGAGTTCTGTTCATCTTACCAGCAAAATCTAACAACTCGCGTTGTTGTGCCTGCCCTACCTGATCGGGTCTTTTCAGATTGAGAATCGGAGTACCTTTGGAACGGACAGGAGTTCCCTGATAAGCTCCGGGAAGAAAGCCCGATCCCCAGTTCGGCGCTCCCCCAATAGGTCCTCCTCTATAGTCATACATGACCACAAAACCAGGCAAGTCCTGATTCTCAGTACCTAAGCCATAATTGACCCAAGAACCCAGGCTAGGGAATCCGGTCCGAATCATTCCTGTATTCACTTCAAACAAAGCAGGAGCATGGCTGATAGAATGCCCATAAACACCACGTAGCATAGCAGTATGATCAATGACTCGCGACAAATGCGGGTACCGGTCGGAGACCCAGTGCCCGCTCTGACCATGTTGTTGAAACTTATATGGAGACGGGAATAATCCACCCTTACTCCGAGACCCTTTAGTGTTCACATGGTCCCCGACACTCTTCCCGGCATACTTTTCCAGAGCCGGCTTATAATCAAACAGGTCCACATGGCTAGGGCCTCCATACATGAAAAGAAAAATTACATTCTTTGCACGTGGGGCAAAATGGGACCTCTTCGAAGCTAATGGAGAACTTACTTTTGCCGGAGACGCCAGCAGCCCCTGCTCGGACATCATTGCAGACAACGCCAATGAACCAAATCCGCAACCGGCCTGAGTAAGGAGGTCCCTCCTTGAAAGCATGGATGGAGCCACTCTGTTATCAGTCAACATAGCTAAATTCATTCAAAGTGAAAAGTATGTGGCAAAGGTTTTCAATGCTCTGACCTTCCTTCGCCAGTAATTCAGAGCTTAACTTAACTTCTTCTTCCGTTGGTGGTCTGGAAAGGGCTGACCAATATGCCTCTTCAATGACTAAACGTTTATCAGAGGCGTCAACTGACTCTTTTATTCGTGCTGCAAAGTGATTTGCTTGGCCGCGGACAAATTTATTATTTAGAAGCATCAGTGCTTGAGTCGGAACCGTGGTCAGTTCGCGCACGCCTCGGCTCTGCATTGAATCAGGAACATCAAAAATCTCAAAGAAAGGGACTCTCATCGAACGACGCATAAAAACATAAATGCTGCGCCTCCATGTGACGGGCCCGTCCTTAACATTCACTGGCCACTTGTTAGTCGATCCGGTATTAATCGCATCCTTGGAAACCCAAGGCTTGACACTGGGGCCGTACATTTTCCGGTTCAAGGTTCCGGCACTATTCATAATAGAATCCCTAATAATCTCACCCTCCATTCGTCTAGGCCTCTTCCTCCATAAAAGTTTATTTCCGGGGTCAATCGCGTGTCTCTTTTCATCCCATTGAGCCCCTTGTTGATAAACCGCACTCAGCATAATTAATCGGTGCATACCTTTTAGACTCCAATCCTTGCGAATCAATTCACCCGCGAGCCACTCCAACAATTCAGGATGGCTCGGCTTTTCCCCTGCGCTCCCAAAATTATCACTAGTTTTTACTATCCCTTCACCAAAATGGTGTTGCCACAGACGATTCACTATGACTCTGGCTAAAAGAGAACCGGCTCCACGCTCGGCATCCGTTAACCAATGAGCAAGACCGGCTCTACCATCGCCACTCTTCTTCTCACTTAATTTGATCCATGGTTCAACGTCACCATTTTCTGCACTCAATGCAGTTAACACCCCGAACCCCAAGTCTCCATCTTTCTGTTCAACGTCTCCACGCTTTAAAAGTGGATTCTTCCGTTTATTTCCTCCGCTCCATGTGAGCGCTTTAACTTTTGATCCTGAGTCTCCGGCTGAAATATCGCGGTGACCTGGCTTTCCTGGAAGAAAAAAACCAACGAGCCTATAATAATCCTTCTGTGAAATCGGATCATATTTATGATCATGACAACGAGCGCACCCAATGGTCAGGCCAAGGAAAGCTGCTCCAGTAGCAGAAACAATATCATCCATTTTATCATAGGTGGCTTTTTCCCTATCCACACCGTCAACGTTAGTCACTGTTGACCCCGCAGTCAGAAAACCGGTCAGCGACATGGCCAATGGATCATTAGATTCCATCACGTCACCAGCAACTTGCCACCTGACGAACTGATTAAATGGCATGTCTTGATTGAGGGCACGAATTACCGCGTCTCGGTACGTCCAGGCACTGGGTCGCTCATTATCACTCTCATAACCATGACTCTCTCCGAATCGAGCCACGTCCAGCCAGTGACGACCCCAACGCTCACCATAATGAGGGCTAGCAAGCAACCGATCAATGAGCTTTAAATAGGCGGCTGGCGACTTATCCGCAATAAATGCCTCCACTTCTTCGCGGGTCGGCGCGAGACCTATAAGATCATAACTGGCACGACGTATGATCTTGGTTAATTCAACTTTATCATTCGGGCGAATCCCTTTTGATTGGGTCCTTTTGAGGACAAACTTATCTATCGCATTAATGGACCATTCATCATTTTCCTGAACCGGAGGATCTACCTGTTTAATTTGGCCGTAGGACCAAAACTTTGAATCTTTTTCTGAAGAGAGCTCTTCACTCGAAGCCATTGCCGTAAGAAGCAAAAAACAAAGGAATACCTTTATAACTTTTACTCTCACTGGGCAGTAACTATCAAAGACTAGCATTCATACTAAAAATATATAGATTTAGTTATTGGTAAAGTAACTTTACCAATAAATTAATTTTAAAAAAAAATAATTTTTACTTGCTTTTCACTTTTCTGGAACCATTCCAGATATAATTTTACGAAAGCCCTCAATACCAATTTGGTATGCGCCTAACTGCTCTCCAGTCAATATCGGCCTCATACTTTCAATTCGGTTATTTAGCGCATTATCAATGACTCCAATAAATTCCTCCCTAGTAGAGTTCTCGTTTAGCATTGTACCTGGTTTTTCTTTGGCATTAACCTCAATGAGTGCATCCCATGCCTCACTAATCTGCTCCTGAGTGATGCCAGGAATACCCTCAATACCATCAAGATCCCCCTTGGTTTTTTTTTCGATTCTTTCAACTTCGCGCTCCTCTGCATAAGCCTCGTACTCCTCTAACTGCTCCCCTAACAAGAGCTCCCTCATCTCCTCGTCTATCTGCGAATAATCTTCTTCGTCCGATGCAATCATATCAGCAACGGTTGCCTTTCCTGTAAATAATTTCAGCCCAGCCGTCGAGTTCCGAGCCGTCTTATCATTAAAGAGTCCCTCAAATGTCTCTTTTTGTGCAGGGGTCAATTTTAGCCTATTCGCAAGTTCCTCAGTTAGTTTCTTAACTTTAGCCTCGTCTTTAGCATCACCAAGTGCCTTGAGTGCATCCCATGCCGCCTTTGACTCATCATCCTCTTTATCTTTATCGTCATCCTCAGAATCTTTGGAACTTTTTGAAGTAGACGAACCTTTGTCTGGCCGAGTATCAACTAGTGAAAGCTTAGGTGGTTTATTGGAAGAACTTTTGTTAACAGCACCTGCCTGCGGTTCCTGATTCACTGGAGATTTGACCACTTCTTTAGAATCATCGCCTTTAAATACATATTGAGCAAAAAGTAAGGCAATGACTCCAGCAAGGGTACCAATAACAAAACCAAAGATTAGTTTGGAAGGACGTTCTTCATTCATGATAGTAATATTACTCTTGGAATTTAGATATTCATAAAGAACTTCTATTATGTTGTCCAATAAATTGGAAGTTCAGCCCCATTCAAGGCCTCAAAAATTGGCGCAATCCTGAAAGATTGTCAGCATTAATCAAATCCACGCCCGCTTCATTAAGTTCACGCCACATAGGTTCCTTGTCGGGCGTCGCCCAGAACC
>Ga0302139_10001003_pt1 | contig 13578 bp, 10 predicted proteins | sample CBN3_331_MG_FD_203104 | JGI IMG/M metagenome (GOLD analysis project Ga0302139, IMG submission 203104) | Marine microbial communities from Western Arctic Ocean, Canada - CBN3_33.1 | ecosystem: Environmental > Aquatic > Marine > Oceanic | place: Canada: Western Arctic Ocean | collected 2017-09-15 | reverse complement strand
GATCGAAAAGGCCGGTGAAAAGAAACTGTTGAGGTACAGCACGTCGTACGTCGGCTCACGAAGCAGATCGAGCAGCTTCTTTCGCCCCGCACGGCCGGATTTCAGGTAGCAGATATCCGACTGCCCCAACGGCATCCATTCATGTGGCGTAACATCGTACGGTTCCCGTTCGCCGAAATCGCGATTTCGCGTCGCGATGCGAAAGTGGAACTCCTCGCCCACACGGTTCTCCATATTCTCCAGCGTGCGAATCGGCCCACCGCCCTTGTACCCAGGTAGGTAGTAATCCGCCATTGTCAAAATGACCGGTCGATTCACGCGTCGACGTCCTTTCCGCAGCAGCAAGAGATAAAGAAGTGGAATCGAATCCACGAACTGTTCGCTACGAGGCACACGTTATAAACACGAGCCGTCGCGGCGCGAATAGGAACTCCACCACTGTTGCAAGATTCTGACATTCCAACGCACCACACCGGTTCCGCTTGTCCACCCCGAACGATCGTGGTAGAAATCGCGGTCAACTGAAGTCGCGGCCTCCACGACCGAGTGGATGAGGAACACCGTATGAAACGGGCCTTCGATATCGTTGCCGCGTTGCTCGCGCTCGCGGCCGGCCTATTGCCGTTGGCGATGATTGCGTTGCTCGTGAGACTGACGTCGCCCGGCCCGGTGCTTTATTGGTCGGATCGTGTGGGACGGGGCAATCGCCTGTTCCGCATGCCCAAGTTCCGCACGATGCGCATCGACACTCCGGAAGTCGCCACCCACTTGCTCACCGACCCTACCCGCTGGCTGACGCCCATCGGCAATGCCCTGCGTCGCACTAGCCTCGACGAACTCCCCCAGTTGTGGTGCATCCTCACCAGCGAGATGAGTGTTGTCGGCCCGCGGCCCGCACTGTTCAATCAGGACGACCTCATCGCGTTGCGGACCGTCGCCAACATCCACGAACTAACACCAGGACTCACCGGCTGGGCGCAAATCAACGGCCGCGATGAAGCCACGATTTCCGAAAAAGTCGCCCTCGATGCCTGGTACCGCGACCACGCCTCATTCACCCTCGACCTGAAAATCATCGCTAAAACAGCCTGGAAAGTCGTCAAACGGGAAGGCACCGCCACGCCGGAGGATCTGCTAGACCCGCCGACAGAGAACCAGCGAAAGGCCGCCTAGCATAGCCGCCGATGGCATCGGCGGACGTCTAACGCGTTCCCCCTGTTTCAGCGAACGACTTCTACAACCGCCCGCCACAATAGAAAAACGCCCCGGCCATAAATGACCGGGGCGTTTTGAGTTTCAAGTGATGACGAAAGGCAATTTAGCTTTCGTCGCTGGATTCTGCATCACCTTCACTGGCTTCCGTACCCACGGCGGCCAGCTCGGGTTCTTCAACGGCCGAGCCGGTGAAGTCGAGTTGCTTCTTGTCGGCCACTTCCTTGACCTCCACGAAGATATGATTCTTGCCCTCGAAGACACCCCGCAACAACTCTTCGGAGAGGGGGTCTTCAATGAATCGTTCAACCGAACGACGTAGTGGGCGGGCACCGTAGTCGACATTGTCGCCATCGGCTCCCTTGTCGATGACGAACTCCCGCGCTTCTTCGGAAAGCTCGAGCGTCAAGCCGCGTTCCAGAAGACGCTCGCGGACCTTAGCCAGTTCGATGTCGACGATCTCCTTGAGTTCCACGCGGGACAGCTTGCGAAACACAACCACTTCGTCGAGGCGACCGAGGAATTCAGGCCGGAACTCACGTTGTAACACGTGCGTGAGGTTCCGCTTCATGTCGTCGTAAGTCGCTTCGTCATCGTGCGCTCGCAGAGTATGCAGACCCATCGTGCCGCCCTGTGCCATCTGATCGGCACCGGCGTTGGTCGTCATGATGAGAATCACGTTCTTGAAGTCGACCTTGCGACCAAAGCTGTCGGTTAAGTGGCCTTCTTCCATGATCTGCAACAGCATGTTGTAGACCTCGGGATGGGCCTTCTCGATTTCGTCGAGCAGCACAACCGAATACGGGCGACGACGGATACGTTCGGTGAGCTGTCCGCCTTCTTCGTACCCTACGTAACCCGGAGGAGCACCGATCAGTCGGCTGACATTGTGCTTCTCCTGGTATTCGCTCATGTCGATTTGAATGAGCGCGTCATCGTCACCGAACATGAACTCGGCAAGCGTCTTGGCCAAGAGTGTTTTTCCGACACCGGTCGGGCCGGCGAACAGGAACACGCCGGTCGGCCGTTTGGGATCTTTCAGTCCACTGCGACTGCGACGAACCGCCTTGGAAACCTGCACAATGGCTTCGTTCTGGCTGATCACGCGCTGATGCAGTTCATCTTCCATTTGCAGCAGACGGACTGTGTCTTCGCTCGAGAGCCGCGTGAGCGGAATGCCGGTCATCTTGGCGACAACTTCGGCAACCACCTCGGCATCAACGACGCCATCGGTTTCTTTGGATTTCTCCCGCCACTCTTGCGTCAGCGTTTCCTTCTTCTTGCGGACCTTATCCGCCTGATCGCGAAGACTGGCAGCCTTCTCGAAGTCCTGATTGGCAACCGCTTCTTCCTTCACTTGGTTGAGGCGTTCGATTTCCTCTTCGATTTCTTTCAAATCGGGAGGACGCACCATGCTTTTCAGACGAATGCGGGCACCCGCTTCGTCAATGACGTCGATCGCTTTGTCCGGCATGCAACGACCGGTGATGTACCGGTCAGCGAGTTCGACCGACTTGCTGAGTGCGTCGTCGGTAATCTGAACCCGGTGATGCTGTTCGTATCGTTCCCGCAGCCCTTCGAGAATCTTGACGGTCTGTTCGGCTGATGGGGGGTCCACGGCAACCTGTTGGAACCGACGTTCCAGGGCACTGTCTTTTTCGATGTACTTACGGAATTCGTCGAGCGTTGTCGCCCCGATGCACTGCAATTCACCGCGAGAGAGTGCAGGCTTGAGGACGTTGGAGGCATCGATGGCCCCCTCGGCTCCGCCGGCTCCCACAAGGGTGTGCAGTTCGTCGATGAACAAAATTGTGTTCTTGGCGCGACGAACTTCGTTCATCACCGCCTTGATACGCTCTTCAAATTGGCCCCGGTACTTCGTGCCGGCGACCATCATCGCCAAGTCGAGCACGACAATACGACGGTCGCGAAGCAGGTCGGGCACGTTGTCGTCGATGACCATCTGGGCAAAGCCCTCGACAATCGCCGTTTTTCCCACGCCCGCTTCACCAAGAAGCACAGGATTGTTTTTCTGGCGACGGCAGAGAATCTGAATGACGCGTTCAATTTCGTGCTCGCGACCAATGACCGGGTCGAGCTTGCCTTGGCGGGCCAGTTCGGTGAGGTCTCTGCCGAAACTGTCCAGTGCGGGTGTTTTACTTTTGCTCGACTTGCCGCCTGCGGGAGCAGTCGCCCGTTCGCCCGTCTCGGCTCCTTCGAGTCCGTGACCAAGCAGGTTGAGCACTTCCTCGCGAACGTCTTCGAGTTTCAGGCCGAGGTTCATCAGCACCTGAGCCGCCACGCCTTCCTGCTCGCGGAGCAGGCCCAACAGCAGATGCTCGGTCCCGACGTAATTGTGGTTGAGGTTGCGGGCCTCTTCCATCGCGTATTCGATAACCTTCTTCGCCCGCGGCGTTTGAGGAAGTTTGCCCATCGTGACCATGTCGGGGCCGGACTGGACGATTTTCTCGACTTCCAGACGGATCTTCCGCAGGTCGACTTCAAGGTTTTTCAACACATTGGCCGCGACGCCCGAACCTTCCTTGACGAGGCCAAGGAGGATGTGCTCAGTCCCGATATATTCGTGATTGAACCGCTGAGCCTCCTGATTGGCCAGCTGCATCACTTTTCGGGCCCGGTCGGTGAATCGCTCGTACATTCCAGTCTCTCCCGTGGTGCGAACCCCCGAAACAAACGCTCAAGCCGCCACACGGCGATTGAAGCTGATTTCGAGGAGATGTCTTGCTGTAATATGGTGGCCGTCCCAGTTCGGACGGTGTCACGTCTTGAAAACTAGCCGATCCCTCGACCAGAATGGTATCCGTACAATCTTGTTCAACAATACGTCACGTGTTGCAATTCGTCCGAAAAAACCTCTGCCGTGAGGGAATTTCGGCTATTCGACTCTGTTGCTTCCGACGATTGATCCAAAATCTCGGATCACCCGACGACCCTCAGAAACGATTTAACCGCTACCTCTTCCCTGAACGTCCCGAATTCTAGCCTTCGTCCCGCAGTGTGGCAAGATAATCACTGCCAGACAATCATAAGCACAATGCCAAAGGCCTGTTGAAACCCCGCAACATTGTGCTGGACACATTTTTCCCATGCAAAAACAGCACACCGCAGCCGCCGAACGGGCCGCCCAACATGCAAAATCGCTGGCCCATTCGGACCACGTCGGCGAAATCACGCCTTGCCACATCCTCGCGGCGCTGGCTGCCGAAGAGTCGCACGCGGCCCAAATTCTCTCCGAGCACGGCCTGACAAGCGAAGTCATCGATCAAGAGTTGACAGCCTCTCTCGCCATCGAGCAAGAGAGCATTCCTCCCAAGCCATCTTTTGAGGTGGCAGAAACCGGTCGAGCCGACATTGCTGAGTCGCGGGCTTATACCGAAGTTTGGCTGGAAGCTTTCCGGCAGGCGGCTTTGGGAGGGCGGTACGCCGCCGTGGGCAGCGAACACCTGCTGTTTGGCCTCTGTGCCGTGAACTCACCGGCGGCCGAACTATTGCAACGGTTCGGGCTCGATGCCGCGACGATCGTGGCGAAATGGTCCGACACCCAGGAGGCCCTCGGTGAACCGATCCCTGTCGACTTCTCGCTCGACACCACGAATTCCCCCTCCGAGGAAACCACCCAGACGCTGCGAATTCTCGACGCGGCGGCCAACCGGGCACGAGAGGGACTCCGAGTCGTCGAAGATTACACCCGGTTCGCACTCGACGATACGCATCTGACCAACTTGTTGAAGGACGCGCGACACGCGCTCTCGCAAATTCTCCAAACGGTGGCCGACCGACATGGACCATCGGCCCTGGTTGCTTCGCGGGATACCACCGGGGATGTCGGCACAAACATTTCGACCGAGGCGGAAACCCATCGTGAAACCGCGACAGACGTTGTTCGCGCGAACGCCAAGCGAGTTCAAGAGGCGGCCCGCACGTTGGAAGAATACGGCAAGGTGGTTTCGCCCAACATGGCCATCCAACTCGAAGCCTGGCGGTACAACCTCTACACGATCGAAAAGGCCGTACTGACAACATTGGCCAGTCGACACCGCCTGGAAGACCGTTGCCTGTACCTCTTGGTCACTGCGTCGCTGTGCCAACTCGACATCGAACAAGTCGTTCGCGGCGCGCTGGAAGGCGGCGTCGACGTAGTTCAGTTACGCGAGAAGGAAATGACCGATCGCGACCTGCTCTCACTCGCAAAACGCGTGCGTGGCTGGACGCGCGAGGCTGGGGCGCTCTTCATCATGAACGACCGCCCCGACTTAGCCCTGCTTGCTGGTGCCGACGGTGTGCATGTCGGCCAGGACGAACTCTCTGTCTCCGATGCGCGAAAAATCGTCGGCCCCGATCGTCTCGTCGGTGTCTCGACCCACTCCATCGAGCAAGCCCGACGAGCCGTGCTCGACGGAGCCGACTATCTCGGCGTCGGCCCGACCTACCCATCCGGCACGAAAAACTTCACCACCGACGAAATCGCCGGTCTCCGTTTCGTTCAGGAAGTCGCCGCTGAAATCACATTGCCCTGGTTCGCCATCGGTGGCATCTCTGCCGAGAACATCGAACAGATAACGGCTACCGGCGCACAGCGCATCGCCGTGAGTGGCTGCGTCTGCAATACCCAGGACGTTCGCCAAGCCGCCCGCCAATTGCGAAACCACCTAGATCAAATCGCAACCTAACGCGGACCGCGGGTTACGGCTTGGGTGGTTGATTCGGAGGCGGGATCGTCGGTCGGGGGATCGTTAGTTTCGGTGCCACACCGGGTGACTGCTTCCACGTCCCCAGTTCGACTTCCAAATCGATCCGTTTCCCGCCACGTTCCACGACGGTCTTGATCTTCTCACTGGGGTCTCGTTTGCCGATCATTTCGATCAGCTCCTGGAACCCCACAACCGGCTTTCCGCCGAATTCAACAATAATATCGCCCGGCCGAATGCCCGCATTAAATGCCGGCCCGTTCGGTGTCACGATCGAAACGTAACACCCCGCCTTGCCAACCGGATTCGTCTGTGCCCCACTGATTCCCAAGTAAGCTTTGCCCCGTTTCTGGACTGTCATCTGCGGCATGGCGACCTTCAATTCCTCTTCGGCTTTCTCGGAGATCGTCCCGGAAATGAGGTACAGGTTACGCAGTTGCGAAAGGCGTTTGATGTGCTTCAGCCCCTGATCGCCACCTTTCCAACTCGTCCCCAGCAGAATGTACTGGATCGGGTTAGAGTTGGACGTAGGGTCGCCTGGGTTCACGGGAATCGTGCGGCCGGAGTACTGGTCGCTGTAGCGCACGACCTTGCCACCCAGCTTCTTGATCTTCGCCAAGGCACGCTGTTGGCGGACTCCGTAGTTGGACTCGACAACCACCCGCGCTCGTCCTGCGGCCGTCCGACTTTTCGATGCCAAAATCTTGTCGAGCGCTTCTTCTGCGGCATCGATGGCCTCAGCATCGTTGCCGATGTAAATCGCTTCCAACACGGCGAGCGCCCTCAGCACAACCTCGGGCTCTCCGGTCAGGGCAGCATCGGTGAGCGAGCCAATCGCCGGCTTGCCGATTTCGATCAGTTTTGTTGTTGCCGTTCGCCGTGTGCGAAACTTTGCACTATCCAGGTCGGCAATCCATTGGGAAATCGCCTTCTCGTACTTCGGGACGCTCGGCGATTTGGGGGCCGCCGAACCACGGGGCAGACTTCCCGCCATCCACGTCACACTCATCACAATGGCGACGAGACGCGGAAGCCAAGCGGTTCGAGGTGCTGCAAGGCAGGCACAACTCATGGGGGAAATCCCAATCTCTCGTCCGAGGAACCCGTCTCGAGTCCGCCTCACAATCGAAACGGCTGACGGCGGCAGTTCCGTTATTTTGGCATATTTCCCTGGCACTTGCCACTCCGTTTCCAGTGTGAGTCACCCACCCCGTCTGTCGTACGAACCGCTGTTGACCGTATCCGGGACGTTCCCTATATTTCCGCGCCCTTGTCACGGCGGCAGGTTGACACACACTTTCCAGCCGGACCACAGAGAGGAACTGATACGATGAACGAAGGGAATCGTTCGAAAGCCGTCGAGTCGCTACAGGATTTCGCCGCATCGCGTCGTAAACTTGTGATGGCAATTGGAGGCACGGTGGCCGCCTTACCGGTTGCCGGTTTGCTTTGGCAGGCGTTGTCCACGCCGGAAGCCGAAACCGCACAATCGCCTGGAGACGGCAAGCAACCGAAACCTTCCGACGCCCGAAGGGCAGCCAATGCGCGGGGCTACTTGGCACGCGTTAATAAACAGCTCATCACGTGGGACGAAGTGGCCGACGAATGTATGGCCCGCTACGCCAACGATGTGCTCGAAAACATCATCAATCGCGTCATCATTCAGCAGGCTTGCACTTCGCAAGGCATCACAGTGACGGCGACCGAGGTCGATCATGAAATCCTCACGATCTCCAAGCGGTTCAAGGTTCCCGTCGAAGAATGGTACAACCTGCTGGAAAACGAACGCGACTTGAAACCGGCACAATACCGTCGCGACATCATCTGGCCCATGCTCGCCCTACGAAAGCTCGCCGGAGCCGACGTCACCATCACTCAGAAAATGCTCGCCGAAGCCTTCCAGCGGGACTACGGCCCGCGTGTGAAGGCAAAGATGATCATGTTCGACAATTTGCGCCGGGCACAGGGTATCTATTCCAAGATCAGACAGAACCCCGACGACTTCGAGCGGCTGGCACGCGAACATTCCATCGAACCGAACAGCCGGGCGCTCGACGGGGCCGTCCCGCCGATCCGCATGTACGGTGGAAACTTGCAACTCGAAAAGGCCGCGTTCAAGTTGAAGAAAGAGGGCGGCGAGATTTCCGGCATCACGGAAATCGGCCCCAGTCGCTACGTCATCCTGCTTGGCGAAGGACGAACCGAGCCGGTCGTCAAGAATATTGACGAAGTTCGCGACGAACTTCTGAAACAACTCAAAGAGGAAGAGACGCAGAAGAAGATTGCGCGGGTGTTCGATAAAATCAAACAGCAGACCCGCGTCGACAACTACATCAGTGGCCGTTCCAGCGGTAACATCCGACCGGTTTCCGGCACAAAGCCTAACTTCGACGCCAACGCCGTCACCCCGGCCGCCGGAACCGCACGCACATCAAGCCGCCTCCGAACAGCTCCCCCCGAACAGCTCCCCCCGGGAACCGCAGTCGATAGCGTTCTGCCTCGTCCATGACGGGGAATACCTGCAGAAACACGCAACAGCGTGACGGTGACGAATGTCGAACCGTTACGCTGCTGTCTTTTCTCAGGCCTGACTCTGTGCGTAGAATGGGGATACCGGCGTCCAACCGGTAGGGCTCAGGAAGGGCAAAATGCTCGCCCGCCCGAATCATCGCACATTTTGCCCCCGCGTTTCTCACCCCGTCGAGTGGCCTTTTTATCATGCGTAGCGAATCGGAAGTTCCCTTTGAAGACGAACCGTTCGGGATCCCGGTCGCCGAACGCATGCGACGGCTGCCGCCGTATTTGTTTGGCAAAATCAACAAGCTGAAGTACGAAAAACGCGTGCAAGGCGTCGACGTCATCGACCTCGGCATGGGCAACCCCACCGACGCGCCGGACCCACTCATCTGCGAGAAACTGGCCGAGGCGCTGAAGGATCCGCGAAACCACCGCTATTCGGTCTCCAGCGGCATCGACAACTTACGTCGTGAAGTGGCCATTCGCTATTGGAAGAAATACGGCGTACGGCTCGACCCCAACGGCGAAGTCATCGCGTGCATTGGGTCCAAGGAAGGCTTCAGCCATATGTGTCTGGCCTTGATGGGGCCGGGCGATACGGCGGTTGTTCCTGCTCCGTCGTTTCCCATTCACGTTTACGGCGTGGTGCTTGCCGCCGGCAATGTGATTGTCCTCGATGTCCGCGACCCGAACCAATTTCTGTCGCGGTTGGCTTACACCTGCGAGCATCTCTACCCGAAGCCGAAGGTTGTCATTGTCAACTTCCCACATAACCCGAGCACGACGTGCGTCGAAGCCGACTTTTATGTTGAGTTGGTTGCTCTCGCGAAAAAATACGGTTTCCTCGTCATCAGCGACTTCGCCTACGCCGACATCTGCTTTGACGGTTACCAGGCTCCCAGCTTTCTTTCCGCGCCCGGTGCGCTCGACGTGGGTGTCGAATTCACAACGATGAGTAAAGGCTACAGCATGGCCGGCTGGCGGATCGGCTTTTGCTGCGGCAACGCCGAGATGATCCGGGCCTTGGCCACCATCAAAGGCTATTACGACTACGGCATTTTCCAACCCGTACAAATCGCAGCCATCGTCGCCATGCGGCATTGCGACGCGGCCATCGAAAGTGTCGCATCCGAGTACCAGGAACGACGCGACACCCTCTGCGACGGCCTCGAACGGCTCGGCTGGGAAGTCAAACGCCCCAAAGCCAGCATGTTCGTCTGGGCAAAGATTCCCGAACAGTGGAGTGACATGGGGTCGATCGAGTTCGCTATGAAACTGCTCGACGAAGGCGGCGTGGCCGTCAGCCCAGGTCGCGGGTTCGGCGAAGAAGGCGAAGGCTACCTGCGTTTGGCGATCGTCGAAAACAGTCAACGACTACGTCAGGCCGTCCGACAGATTGGGCGTTGCCTGAAACAGGAACCGGCAGAGTCAGAACCTGAGACGGAATAGCCCGCTGGCCTGTCGGCACGCTGACTTCGTACGCGGCCTATTCATCTCCCGGGTTGATTCGCAGAAATTCCTCGGCCCAGTGGTATTCGTCGAGTAGGCCAGTCGTGTCGCGTTGGAGAATGCGATACGCGGCGTAGACCGCTTCGATGGTTGCCAGCCCCCCACTTGGATCGTCGAACATTTTGGACGTGCGCGGATAGGCGGTCTTCAAGGGTGGCAGGCTGCGGACGGGAATGTCTTCGTAGTCACGTTCCATCACAGTCGCCCAACGCCACGTGCCGTCGAGCACCAATAACCCCTTGTCGCGATCCGCCTCGCCAAGCTGCGGCCCGCCGATGCCCAGTCGCACGTAGTTCGTTAGCGCGTCGGCGTCCCGGCGGGGATATTTCCAAAAGACGAACCCCTCCCGGCCGCGCAACGGTTCGACACTGCACTTGCTGCGCCGCTCCTTGGGATGCATGACGAGAACCGTCGGCGGAAACGGTCGACCCACTGGCTCAGCCATTGCGAATCGTCTTCAATTCCGCGTCCAGATCGGCAATCTCGGTCTCCAGTCGCGAAACGTCGCCGGGATCGTCGGGCTGTTGCTTCGCGGCCGCCAGAAGTTGCCTGAGTTTCTCGATTTTCTTCCTGCCCACGTCCAGTTGCTTCTTTTGTTTCTTATTGAGAGCCATGTTCGCGTCTCGCGAAATCGAAAAAGGGAACAGCATCAGTCACCGCAGCCTCGACAATTTAGTCTACCGACCAAGCTGAGGCAAATCGAATCTGGTCGAATCGAAAAGCACCTTCCCGCAAGCAATGAAACATTGCCTGCGTGAGCTGGGAAGGGAAAACAGTGAGAAACCTAAAAACTCGCAATGTCGTCATCTTTATATGGCGTTTCCCGAATGACGCGGCGATTCCCGAATGACGCGACATTGAAGAATCGCCAGAGCTGTATTTTCCCAAATGCACGTCGCCGTGCTGGCACAAAAAACCATTGGAGAAAATGTCGGCGCACCTATACTTCGTCTGTGGCGTGACAGGCGATCCCACTCCATCTCTTTCACCATTCGGCCGCGTCAATCGAACTCGTCAACTCGACTCGATTCCTTCGCCGCCGAACGATCGTGATGCGTCCATGAATCCCACCATTAAATCTGCTGTTAAATCTCCCGAAGAATCGGACTGGGATCTGATGTCGAAAGATGTCGCCGGTCTGCACAAGATGCTCGAACTGCAAGCCGAATTGCTAGCCGACCTTGGAAAACGGGTCGAACAGTTACGCCCCGATTCGACCAACGCCGAAAACCGTCGAAAGCGATCACGCAAACGAAACTGAACGCCCATTCGGATCGCTCTGCTGTTCCACTTGGCAAGTCGCAACCCGTCAAAGCCGATACGCCGACGTCCCCGATTGCTGCTTCTTATTCAGCCGGTTGTGGGTGTAAAGTCCTTCCAGAATCAGCTCGGCCACACTCGCCTGGAGCGAATCCGCATGCTTTCCGGAAGCCAACTCGGGGGCAAGTTCCACTGCGATGCGTTCCACCTGCTGTTGAAAACCGCCCAGTGATGCGATGCGTTCGAGGCATTCACGCGTCGAAACGCGGTCGCCCATTTCCAGTGTCTCGCCCGACTCGAAATGCTCGACCACGTTGCGAAACTGCTTCGTGCGAAAATGTTGATCGAAGACATTCTTCACCGCTTCCTCGACCAATCGCGAGAAGAGACGGTCTTCCTCGCCCGCTTCTTCCGTCATATTCAGTTCAATCTTGCCGCGCGCACTGGCCGCAATGTGGGCCAAATCGCTGATGCGTGCCGTACCGGTTGTCTCCCCGAGTTGGATGGCTCGTCGTTCGGCATTGGAAACCATGTTCTCGAAGTTGGCCATCGACATCCGCACGCTGACACCCGACGCCTGATTCACGTGTGGACTCGTCCGCGCCAACCGCGATGTTTCTTCGACGATCTCCTTCATAAAATGCGGCACAGCGATCTCGATCTCACCATCGCGTTCGCTCCAGGCGTTTTCGTCGGTGATGCGTACTCCCAATTCGCGCGTCAGCGGGTAATGCGTCCGCACAACCGATCCGATGCGGTCCTTCAACGGCGTGACGATCCGCCCGCGGTTGGTGTAGTCTTCCGGATTCGCGCTGAAGACCATGCACAAGTCGAGTTCAAGCCGAATTGGAAAACCGCGAATCTGCACGTCGCGTTCTTCGAGCACGTTGAATAACCCGACTTGAATCTTCGGGCTGAGGTCGGGAAGTTCGTTCATGCAGAAAATTCCCCGGTTGCTGCGAGGGATCAAGCCGTAGTGCATCACGTCTTCGCTGGCCAGATGCCGCCCTTCGGCATGCTTGATGAGGTCGATCTCGCCGATGAGGTCGGCAATGGTCACATCAGGCGTGGCCAGCTTCTCGTGGTAACGGTCCTCGCGACCGACCCACTCGACGGGCGTGTCATCTCCCTGCTCTGCAATCAAGTCGCGCGCGAATTTGGAGAGCGGTGCCAACGGATGATCGTTCACTTCCGATCCGGCCACGATGGGGGTCACTTCATCAAGTAGCCGCGTCAGCATCCGCAGCATGCGAGTTTTTCCCTGGCCTCGCAGCCCCAGAAACAGCATGTCGTGGCGTGACAACACGGCGTTGACGATCTGCGGAACAACGGTTTCCTCGTAGCCGACAATGCCGGGAAACAATTCCTCGCCGCTGCGAAGACGTTGCAACAGATTGCGGCGCATCTCACTTTTGATGCTCTCAGAACGGCAGCCGCTTTCGCGAAGTTCGCCAAGGGTTCGAGGTCGGTCGGTCATGGATGATCCGTAAATTCTGGAAGAGGCTATTTGTCTGGCGTTCGATTATCGAAACGCGGTGGCCTGCGGTCAACATGACACAGGCTCAAAATGATGATTCTCGTTCTTGGCAACATTCGAGAACAAGGTGTCACGTGAGAAGGCGAGCCGGATGCGTCAGCTTCCGGTTGCGTTCAAGCTGCATTGTGCGTAATAGCCAGCTTACGTTGGCTGCTCGCCACGCCCGACAAAAGTTCCGTATCCGAACAGATTGCCGCCCGTGGGATCGGCCCGTATGATGTTGAGGTCATTAAGCGATCCCGAATTCTCGGCCGTTCAACGAAATCCTACACATGCCGATGGACGATTCCCCCGTCAGCGACTCCGACACCGAAGCGCACGGCGTTCCGAATCATGCCGCCGATGAGTCGGAACCGACCGTGATCGATCCGCTTTCTCAGAACGCCAGCCACCCGACGACCTCGGCAAACACTCCAGATCAGCCCGAGTTGCAGGACCGCATGTTGGGCGAATTCCATTTGCTCAGGCGACTGGGCAAAGGAGGTATGGCAGAGGTTTTTCTTGCCGAGCAGACCAGTTTGAAGCGCCAGGTGGCCATCAAGGTCCTACGTCGCGATGTGGTTGATGAGTCTGACGATGTCCTCTTGAAACGCTTCGAGCACGAGGCGACAGCCGCGGCGGGCCTGTCGCATCCGAATATCGTTCAGGTTTACTCGGTCGGTGAAGACGACGGCATACACTTCATCGCGCAGGAGTACGTGCAAGGCTCGAACCTGCGAGAATTCATCGGCCGCAAAGGTCCGCCCGACATTCCAGTCGCGATTCATATCATGAAGCAGGTCGCCGCCGCGCTGCAAGCAGCCGGCGAGGCGGGCATCGTGCATCGTGATATCA
>Ga0302139_10000997_pt1 | contig 13617 bp, 10 predicted proteins | sample CBN3_331_MG_FD_203104 | JGI IMG/M metagenome (GOLD analysis project Ga0302139, IMG submission 203104) | Marine microbial communities from Western Arctic Ocean, Canada - CBN3_33.1 | ecosystem: Environmental > Aquatic > Marine > Oceanic | place: Canada: Western Arctic Ocean | collected 2017-09-15 | reverse complement strand
GAAACCATGCGACGGATCCGTGGTGACGATTTCTCGCCCTTCACCTAAGTCGACCGTGACAGAGCATTCGCTCTCTTTCATTCTTTGTTTCTGACTTATGAGTGTTGTGACGACCAGCGTACAACGGGCAAGCGATCGGGTTACAATGGCCAAGCAGATCGGAATGATCCGCAAGAATCACCCAGTTGCGACATTTCCGCTTCTGCGTGGCCAGCTTGCAACACACTGCAGCGGGCACGCCGTGGCGTCGTTTCGCCGGCCCGAGAATCTCTGTTCCGGAATCTGTCGATCCGGTTCGATTCGCTCACTTCCGCTGATATAGCTTCAGGGAAGGAAGTCGATCTGGAAGAGGCCTTGGTACGGCCCGGTTGCTGTGAGTGGTCTCGATGAACGATCCGGCTGATCAATCGGAACTGGTCAACGAATCAGCCCGCCGCCGGTTTGAAGCGAACCGGATCGCGGGACGGTCCGAGCCGATCAGCGAGTTTCTGCCCAACAGCGAGGAACCCGACTACCTGCCGACGCTCGAAGAACTGGTTCACATCGGAATCGAATTCGCCTGGAAGGTGTACGCCGCCGGCCAGGGCGAGCGGCGCACACGCGGTGTGACTTCAAGACAACCTGCCCCTAAACCGCATCCACCCACTCGGCCCAATACGCAAAACTCTCGTCGATTTCCGACGCACCGTCAAACTTCGTGTCGCTGCCACCGCCGCCACGGACCGTGTCGCTGCCGTCACCGCCGTCCAATCGGTCGTCGTCCCGTACGTGAGACGTGTCCGCCTTGCCGTCGTCACCCTGCAGGATGCCGTCCCCGCTGGCCCCGTACAGGCTGTCGTTCCCCTCGCCTCCGACCAGGATGTCGTTCTCGCTGCGGCCGTACAGTTCATCATCACCCGTCCAGCCGCTCAGCTTGTCATTCTGTGTTCCACGGTCGAGCCAGTCGTTGCCGGCTCCACCGTTGAGCACATCCGCACCACGCATCCCCTGCAGCGTGTCGTTGCCGGAATTGCCGACAAGCAAATCCTCGCCACTGCCGCCGTTGAACGTATCGTTGGCACTCCCGCCGGTCAGCGTGTCGTTGCCGCCGGAACCATTGATCTTGATTGCGACGGTAACCGCCGAGGCATCGATCGTGTCGTCACCGCTCTGGCCATTGACCACGATCGAAAAGGACCCAGCTTCCAGCGGCGACAACGTCACCAGGTCAGCACCGTCACCGGCATTGATTGTCAATTTGCCCGACGGGTTGGTGAACTCAAGGACTTCACTCGGCACCGTACTGGTGATCCGTGAAATACCGTCATTCGGCACGCCGTTGTCAGAGAGAACAATCACGTTGTCCCCGGACGCGAAATTAAAGACGAGGTTCTCAACGGCTGTGATCTCGACCTGGTTATCTTCCACTTCACCGTCTGCCGCCAAACCGGTCACGCCCAGGCCACCTGCGGTGCTCAGCCGCAGGCGAGCGTAGGTGGTGCCGACACTGGCCGTCGCGGGGACATCGAACGCTAGCACGTTGTCGCCGTTGATGACCGCCGCGTTGACGAGGATGTGCTCGCCGGAGTCGTTCCAGTCACCGTCCTGGTTGAAGTCCATCCACGCGTCCAGCTTCGCACCGCCGGGGGCGTTCTGAACATTCACCGTCACGCTGGCACCCGCCTGTCCCACGACCAGGTCCGCCCCGGTGTCGACGACACCATCCTCGTCGGACCCGTCGGCGTCGGCGTCGGCGTCGGCGTCGGCTGCGGCTGCGGCTGCGGCTGAATGGACGCCGTCAACTTCCTTATCTCGTGTTGCTCCCAGTGTCGGACCTGTTGCGATATGCACGGCTCCGTCCTCGGATCGAGTCACCGGGTAGGAAGAGGGAGCATCACCGAAATCGGCCTGTGGTGAGAAGTCGCCGTCGGTGTCGAGATCGCCGAGTCCGGCGCCGATGATTGTTGACGTGAACAGCCCGGGGAATCGCTGTACGTTCGAGTTCCCGCTCGGCTCAAATGACACGACCGTGGCAACATGGTTGCCGTGAGCCAGTCCGGTGAAGTCCCCAGAAAACAGGTCGCGATCGATCTGCGAAGCCTGGCTGTTGCTGTCAAGCATGCCGAGAATCGTCGCGTCGCTGGCTGCCGTCCAGATTCGTGTCCTGGATCGAACGGTACACCGCACGGTCGAAGTACTGCAGCACAAACGTCTCGAAGTGCTTGACGGCGTCGAGCCGGAAGCCGTCGACGCCGATTGTCTGCACCAGCCACTGAGCGTTTCGCATCAACAGGGCCAGTGCGTTTTCTGCCATCGCATCACCGGCCAAGGGGACATCGGTGTTGAACGGATAGATCGCGATATCCGACTCGCCGGTGCTCGGATCAAAAACCGTGATCGGTGTCAGGTTGCGATCCGGATAAAACCTGGCGTTGGTCGAGTCCGCAATATTGGCCAGCGAACCACTCGGAACGTTGTTCGCGTTGCCCGGGTCGACCGGATGCCGGATCAGCTGGTGGTTCTTGCCCTGGTCGATGTCGATCAGCCCGGCAAGTCGACCGTTCAGATCTCCGCTCTCGAACGCTCCGTGGAAGTCGCCGTCGACATCGGTGATCCCCTGGCCGTTGTTGTCCGAATTCAGTGTCACCGCAAAACCGGGGTACCCGCCTTCGTCAACGAATCCGGTCGTGCCTGCGTCTCGAAACCCGTTGTGATTGAGCACAAAGTCGACATATACCCGCTGCCCGGACTGGTGCAGTTCCTCGACAGTCGCCTTCAGCCCCGCTTCGGTGCCATACCAGGTCGCATCGCCGGGTGAACCAGGATCGAATCGGTCGTAGACGTCGTATCCGACAGACCCGTTGCCAGAGTCGGCACGACCGGTTGGCTGCATCCAGACGCCACCGTAGCCGTACAGAAAAATGTCAGCCGCCCGGTCCTCGGAATTGCCATAACTGCTCTCGAACAGCTGCAGAATGGCCGGTGCCGAGACATTCAGCACCAGTCGTTCTTCGAGACACTCGATAGACGAGGCCTTGTCGCCATGCACACTCCAACTCGTGCATCGCTTGGCATCGACTGGCGTTCGTAAAAATCGAGCCAGTCAATCGAGCCACCGCATCGTCCGTCCCCAGGTCGCCAGCTGATTCAGCAGAAGCGCCCATTGTGGCGATGGGGACCGGCGATCGAAACAAATCTGCTGCAATCACAGCAGTTCGCGAATCGGAGCCCCACTGGGGATCAACGGAACCGGTCGCCCGCTGTTGTCGGGAATCATCGCGTCGTAGTCGATTCCCAGGAATCGATAGACTGTCGCCAGCAGGTCGTTGGGATCCAACTGCCGCTGCTTGGGCCGGACTCCCTTGGACGTCGTCTCGCCAATCACCTGGCCGGTTTCCATGCCCCCGCCTGAAACCAGAACGGACATCGCTCCAGGGTAATGGTCGCGACCGGGCTGTAGAACTTTCGACGCAGTGCCCTTCTGAGGATTGATCCGGGGCGTGCGACCGAATTCGCCCGCCACGATCACCATCACCTGCTTGTCGAGCCCTCGCTGGTAGATGTCGTCGATCAGGGCTGACACCGCTTGGTCAAAGATCGGCAACCTCGCATTTGCGTCGTCGTACAGGTGCCCGTTGACGGCGTGGATGTCCCAGTTGCCGATGCCCCCAGACACGCCCGGATTCTGCATCTGCATGGTCACGAAACTGGTGCCCGCCTCGACCAGTCGCCGCGCCAGCAATGCCCGCTGCCCCCACTTGTGACGCCCGTACTTTTCACGAGTCTGAGGCGACTCCTGGCTGATGTCGAACGCTCGCTGAGCCTTCCGGCTGGTTAGCAGGTTAATCGCTTCCTGGTTGAACTTGTCGATCGAATCCATCAACCGCGAATTGTCGATGTCGCGACGCAATCCGTCCAATCCACCCAGCAACAGCCGACGATCGTCGAGTCGGTTCTTGATCGTCGGAGACAACGCCAGATTGTTGACCTTGAAGTTCTTCGCGTTCGGATCGCTTCCGATCACAAACGGCAGGTAGGCCGGACCCAGGCTGGCACTGCCGCCACCGTACACGTTGGTGGCACTGGCCACATAGTTGGGCATCGACTGATTGCGCTTGCCCTGTAGCATCTTCGAGACGACCGGTCCCAGACACGGAAACTGCGACTTGGGATCCAGCGGACGAAGCGGGTTATAACCCGACAAGAACCGCCCGGCTCCTCCAGCATGATTCCCAAACCCATGCGAGATCGAACGGATGACGTTGAACCTGTGGGCAACCCGAGCATGAAGCGGAAGCAGTTCGCAGATGTCCAGACCCGCCGCCGTGGTCTGGATCGGCTTCAGCAGCCCGCCGTACTCCACCGGAGCCTCGGGCTTCATGTCGTAGGTCTCCATGTGGCTGGGACCACCCTGAAGCCAGATCAGGATCACCGACGTGTCGGCCAACGACCGACCCGACTCTCGAGCCGCAGCTCGACCTGCCAACAGGTCCGGCAACGTCAACCCACCCAATGCCAAACTGCCGGCTTCCAGAAACGCACGCCTCGAAACCGAGCCCACACAACGTTCTTGACCGGTATGATTCATGTCCATGTTCTACCACATCGGCCCCAGACGCCTCAATCGCCAACTCGAAACACCGGAGTATGGAATGTGTCTGGCAGGGCGGGATCGGGACTTCAAACTACTCGAGTAACTGACCGATCAATTCTGCCGCCCGTGTCTCCCACAACGTCTGCCAACCCGGCGCCAGCAAACACTCGCTGTCCTCCTGAGCCGCACCGGCTGTCTTCATCTGCTTGGCCGTAGGACAATAGTAAATGTAGCCGTTTGTGTAGGCGGCGATAAAGGTGTGCTTGTGGGCCGAGGCCTGCTTGATGTTCAACCCCACCTGACACACCACCTCGCCGGGAAACGTCACCATCACGAAGTCCCCCACACGCAAACCCACAACCTCGACATCAATCGTCCGCTTGCCCGCCTTCAGGTTGTTGGCCTGGTGCTTGCGCAACAGTCGGAGATTGGTCTCGATTCGAGTGATACTCTCCATCGCCAACACGTTCCCAAGATAGGCCTTCATCCGCGAACGGTTCATGCCATCCAGCCTCACCAGATCGTCGCGGCCGATCGCCAGCTGATTCAGATAACTCAGCGAGTTGGTCGACGGAAACTTCGGCGAAAGGCTGTAGCGGCTGTTGAGTTTCAGGAAGGTGTCGAAGTTCAGGTAGGTCGACCGCAGCGACTTGACCAGCCGAAGCTGCTCGGCCTCGAGCCTCGCAATCCGTTCGGCATGATCGGCTCGAGGCAAACTCAGGACCTGATTGACACGTTTCAGCGACCCGGCCTTGTGAGCCGGTATCTTTCTCAGCGCCCGCACGACACTGATCCCCAACCGATTCCCCTGAGGCTCGGCATCCCGCGGGCTGTCGACGTCCTTGTAGAACGCCGGGTTGATGTCGCCTCCGCACCCCTGCACAAACAACGCCATCGCCCCGTGCCCCAATGCATCCTCGATCACCTTCGACGAAAACCCGGTGATGTCCGCCGAGTTGCCTCCTCCCGATGCGCCCATGATCGGGTGCATCGCGAAGTTGTAGACCACCGCCAAGGGCGTCCCGTCGACTCGGTCCAGCCGCAGGATGCCAATCTCCGGATCGATCGGACCCGCCCCGATCACCTCGACATCCGGCGGCAACGAATACGCACGTCGCACATCCAACTCGCGACCATCCTTCAACCTCAGGCGACGGTTCTCCTGCACCCGGTCCTCGTGGCCCGTCCCCACGCCGATCCGCACCGGTACCAACGACGCCGCGGCCATCTTCACCGCCCGAACCGTCCGGTCCAGAACATCCTTGCAGGGAATCCCGTGACAATGACTGACGTTGACGATCAGTGAACCCGGATCCAGGCCGATCTCGGCCTTCAACCTGGCTCGCAACTTGGGCAAGAAATCGTTCTTGATCTCACCGATCTCCTCGATCGCCACTACGTCCAGAGTGACAACGACCGCAGTCGTGCAGTTGCCTTGGATGACCAGTGCCCGAGCGTACATCGGATCGTTGACCGGACCACTGCGATCGGTGATGTCCATCCGGCCCACGCCGCCCCGCAACACCAACGAATCGGCCGGTGCGATGGCCGGTGCGATGGCCGGTGCGATGGCCGGTGCGATGGCAGATGTTTTGGCAGATGTTTTGGACACAACCGAGGCTAATCGATCGACTCGACCGGGCCACTTGCGGTCGGTGATCGGTCGCCCGGACAGCTTGGCCGGATCGAGTACCACGTGGCGGACTCTCAGCCGTCGCCAGGTGTAGGTAATGTGCACTCGCCCGGCACGGTCCTGGATCACCGCCGGATAGGAATACTCGCCCTTGTCCCGTTCGAGAACCAAAACGGCTTCCCAATCGCGACCGTTTCGGCTTGTGGCTACATTCAGCATGTTCCGCCCGCTGGGGAACTCGCCCTGACGGTTGGTATGGTTGTAGACCAGCAATTGAGTTCCGTCGCGAAGCGTTACCGCGTCGGTGCCCGAGTTGGGATTGGGCAGCCCGGTCGGCTCGAATCGACTCCACGTCTTGCCCTCATCCTGGCTCCAGGTCGACCACACGTCGCCCTCTCCGCTCCGGTTGCGACAGAGCATCTGCCAGCGACGGCCACGGTCGTACACAATCAGACTGGGCTGAATCGCTCCGATCATCTTACCGTCACAAAACGGACCCAGCCGCTTCCAACTCTGGCCCAAATCCGACGTCATCTCCAGATGCACCTGCCAACCGTTGTGCTCGGTACTCGACGGGCACCAGATCGATCCATCAGCCAGTTGGATCGGCTTGTTCTTGACCGGGCCGATCCCCTTCGCGGGCAACCGCTGCTGGTTCTTCCACGTCCGACCCGAATCGTCCGATGTCAACCACTCGCCCCACCAACTCGACGGACTGGGCCCAACCTTGAAGAACAGCATCAAGGGGCCTGTCCGAGGCTGAAACAGCACGGGGTTCCAGCACGGATGACGCACGGTCTTCGACTGCACCCCGTCGGCAGCCAGCACCGGATCACTCCAACCGGCAGCACCACGACGCGAGACCCAGATCGACACGTCCTTGTTGCCCTCACCCGTCCCGCCAAACCAGGCCGACACCAGAGTGCCGTCAGTCGCCTCGACAATCGTCGAAGCATGGCAGTGATCAAAGGCCGCCTTCTGGTAGACGAACTCGTGCCGGATGACCGGGGTGGCCGCAAACGACTGGCCAGTCCCAATCAGACAAATGGCCAAGCCAAGAGACAACGACGTCGCAAACGAGCGAGACATGTGATGATCCTAGAGATGGAAGACAGACGCCGCACCGGGCGGGGTTCGTCTTTTCTAACCAAGTCATCAGCTGACAGCAAAGGAACAGCGGGCGGGTTAGTCGTCGGCCCGCTGATACTCGATGCGGTATTCGGTCACGTCGGTCGTCGTCGAGGAACTGCGACGCTGTCCGGTGTCCAATGTCACCAGCCCGCCGGCCAACTGCACCGTCTGGCCATCAGTGTCTTCGCCCGTCGTGGTCGTCTCTCCCACCACCTCTTCCAACTCACGATCAATCTGATAACCGCCTGGAAAGTGCTCATTCATCAACCGATGCGCATCGTCACGGTGCTTCCACGGCCACATGTTGGTATTGGCCGGGATCGCCACGATACCTCGATCAGAATCTCTCAGGACATACCGAGCTGAACTGCAACCGGACAGCCCGATCGCGACGAAACCAACAATCCACAATACAGCCCGCCCACGAATCATCCCTGACCTCACTCGCTGACACCGAAACTCAGCCGACTCTGTACCCGGTCGACAAAAACCAAGCGGATTTGTAATGATGCGGCCAACCGACGGTCAAGACAGAAACCGGCTGATTCCCCAATGCGTCCATCCCTCACATACAACGCCTCGATCCATATCGCCCTCCTGCTGACCGGACTGCAGACCTGGTCGACTCAGCCCACAGCCGCCGCCGAACCCAAAGAACTCACCGTCGGACTCCAGATCACCTCATCACTCACCTTTCCCAACACGCCGATGTCGGTGACGATCGACTTCGCCGACCTGATCCGCCAACGCCGGATCACCGGCGTCCTGGACTCGAATTCCATCCGCGTCATCAATTCGGCCAGCGGCCAGGCTGTCCGGTCCGCCCCGGTCGGCCCGAACCGAGGACTTTGCCTACTCGGACCGCGGCCGGATCGAGTGGGTCGTCGCCAATCCTGAACACACGACCTGGAGTATCCGGTTTCGAACCGTCGACGCATTGGCCCGTCCGCCACTGAATCCCGCCGACCAGGTCCCCGCCGTCGGTGTCGGAGACCTGCTGCGGTACAACTCGGGGACCAATCGCCCGATCACGTCGTTCTATTCCGCCGAACTTCACGACCTGACCGGCGACGGACTACCCGATCTGATCGCCTGCGTCGAATGGAGCGTCTATCCCTACTACGCTCATGCCGCTTTGATGATGCCCGAACCGCCCCGGTATCGACTGCTGAGTCATTGACGACCGGATCATCGACTAACGGCTGACTGACCCGGTTCTCGGGTCAGCAACGACACGATCACCAGAGTCAGGAACCCCAATGGGATCGTGACAATGCCCGGCTGACTGAAGGGCGTCAGAGCCCATTCAGGATCCAGTCCGTAGACCTTCTCAAACGTGTCGGCACTCAGCAGGATCCAGCCCAGCGAACTGATCATGCCGACGCTGACCGCGGCGATCACGCCCTGCCGGGTCGTGCGACTCCAGAACAAACACATCACCAGCGCTGGCAAGTTGGCACTCGCAGCGACACTGAAGGCCCAGCCGACCAGGTAGCTGACGTTGAGTTCCTGGAAAACGATCCCCAGCACGATCGCCACCAGCCCGACGACGACCGAAGTGATCTTGGCAACGCGCACCTGCTGCTCGTCGGTCAGCTTCATCCCCATCGCGGTGACCAGCAGGTCGTGAGTGACCGCGCCGCTGGATGCGAGAATCAGGCCGCTGACGGTGCCCAGTACGGTGGTAAACGCGATCGCCGAAATCGCCGCGAACAACCACTCACCCATACTGAATGCCAGCAGCGGAGCCGACATGTTGCTGTTCGTCACGTCCAACGTCCCGCTCGTCATCGCCCCCAAACCCAGGTACAGAGTCAGCACGTAAAAGAAACCGATTGTGGTAATCCCCACTATCGTACTCTTTCTGGCACTCGCTTCGTCCCTGACCGTGTAATACCGGATCAGGATGTGAGGCAACGATGCGGTCCCGCAGAACAGGGCCAGCATCAACGACAACAGGTCGATCTTGTCCAGAGGCTCGTCGCTGTGGATGCCCTCGAAGCGTGGATGAGTGCCCGGCTGCAGGATGCTGCTGCCCGACGTCGGCTTCTGGAAATACACGGTCGTCGTGCTGCTGTCCGAATGCACCAGCTTCTGGTTGCCCCACAACACCACCTCGCTCTGCTCCAGAGTGCTGAAGAACGACAAGGGGCCCAGCGGGCCGGTGCTCGACTGGCCGTCAGGCAAACCGCTGACATGCCCGACCGGATGCAGTTCGGGTTCACCCTTCTTCGATCCCTTCAGACGCCCGTTGACCAGCACGGTTCCGTCTTCTCTGAGCTCGAGGGTTTGAGTTTCACTGAGCAGGACTCCCGAGTCGGTGGCTTCGAGACGCCAGACCGACAATTCCTGCTGAGCACCACTGGTGATGCGGACATACGGAGTCTCGACCCACGCCCCTTCGGGGGCCACAACCTTTGCACCCTCCAGCCCCCACCGCGTCGACAGCTCGGACTCGAAGGCCCCAACCTCTCCGACAGGGTCACTGGCGGTCAATGGGCCCAGAGTGCGAAACGTGTGACCGTCGGCGCCACCGTCATCCACCGTAAAGCCGCGAGCCAGGATCATCACCGTCAGGATCGTGCTGAAAACGACCAGCAGCGACCCCTTGAGGAACTGGACCCAGGTCGTCGAGACCATCCCGGCCATCACAACGATCAGAGTCACCGTTGCACCGACAAAAACCACTCCAACCCAGTGAGGGAACCCCAACAAGGGCTGAACCAGGACACCGGCACCGACCATCTGAGGGATCAGGTAAAAGACACTGACGGCCAGGGTGCTGATGCCCGCCACCAGCTTGATGCCCTTGGACCCGAAACGAGCATTCAACGCGTCGGCAAACGTGTACTTACCCAACCGCTTCATCGGCTCGGCCACCACAAACAATGCCACGATCCAGCCGGCCAGGTATCCGATCGAATACAGGAACCCGTCGTAGCCGTAGAAGGCAATCATCCCGCAGATGCCCAGGAACGACGCGGCCGACAGATAATCGCCGGCAAAGGCGACTCCGTTGACGAACCAGGGAATCTGGCCATGAGCGGTAAAGTAACCGGCCGACGACTTCACCCGACGACCCAGGTAGAAACTCAACCCCAGTGTCAGCCCGACAAAAGCAAAGAAACAACCGACGGCGATCGGCGACGCTTCATAAATCATGACCGGTCCTCATCAGAGTCCACCGCCGACTCGGCCGGGCCATCCGAACCGCACACCCATCCGTAAATCAACGCCAACACCAGGGCCAGCACGATCAGGCCAAAACCCGACCACACGGCCATATTGACTCCGGCCGGCCCCAAACCCTGCAGCCGCTTGGCGTCAAAGGCCATCAGCAGTACGAAGCCGCTGTACAGGAGCAGGTAAAAGCAGAACATGCCCAGCCCAATCCGCTGGTTGCGACGATTCGTCGACATCGTGTCGGACTCCAACTTCAAGATCACTCGGCTCGTGACGCGACCGCTAGACTGTCGGACGACACGAAAAAATGCCACCCAGAGATCGCCCTGCCAGCCTGCCGATCACTGCTCGATGTCAAACGTGAAGTCGTTCTTGCCCTCGACTCGAATGATCGCCTTCAACCCCGATGTGTCGGGGTCGAGGAGATGAGCCGGCAGAGCGTCTGGTTCGGGGGCAGGGTTCCCTGCGCGAACCATCGAGGCCATGGCTCCGGGGTTGCCCTGCATCATGCCGGTCCCGGTTGGTCGTGCACCCGGATCCATGCCGAGCAACGCGACGTTGTGAACGTCCTTCAACGACCAGGCCGGCGGCTTCCATACGGCAACAGCATAGGAACCCGGCATCGCTCCGTCGTCGAATCGTAAAGTGGTCAGGTCGCAATGGCCGTTGGCGTCGGTCGTCCCGGCCGCCGGTCGTATCGCACTACCACCGGACTTGGGGAACAGAGTGACCATCGCGTTGGCAATCAGCTCGCCGTCCTGACGCACGGTCACCGAAACCGGCACCGTCCCCAGTCCCGACGGCTCGCTCCAGTCCATCGTCCGAACCACGACCAGCAGCACGATCAACATGACCAGAGTGAGAATCGCCCAAAACGGTCGGTTGTTGGTTACACCAAAGTCAGTCACGATGTGTCACTCCTGCTAACCGAAGAACCCAGCCACACATGATCCTCGACTCTTCCCGCCCCGTTCTCAACCCTGCATCCGCTTCCACTGCCCGGAACTCTGGTCAGCCGCGAGTCTCGAGGTACACTGATTCGATCGCCCGGTGGTCCTGGGACCGGTCGCAGAGAACGGAGTCGACATGAAGATCGCGGTCACCGCCGACGTGCACCTCGTGCCCGGCGACACCGAGCACCCCGAACGCCTGGCAGCACTCGGCGATGTGCTTGAACAATTGACCGGCCTGGGCATCGAACACCTGGTCATTGCCGGCGACCTGTTCGATCGGGACCTGCAGGCCTACACGGAATTCGAAACCCTGCTTGGCCAGTTCCCGTCCATCCAAATCGAGATCATCCCGGGCAATCACGACCCCAGTCTCGCGCCCGATCACCTGCTCGCCTCAAACGTCACGGTCTACGATCAGCCAACACTGATCGACCACGACGGACGACAGCTGCTGTTTGTCCCCTTCGCCCCGGCGACCAGGATGGGCGAGGTGATCGAGAGGTTTCGTGGTGAACTGGAACCGGGGCGATGGATCCTGGTCGGACACGGGAACTACGGTGGCGGTCTGAGTACGCCGCACCCGCACGAACCGGGTGTCTACATGCCCCTGTCCCGACGAGACATCGATCACTCCGAACCCGCACTCGTGCTCCTCGGACATGTCCATATCCCCACCAACCAGGCACCGGTCCACTACCCCGGCTCGCCCTGTGGCCTGGACATCAGCGAAACCGGTCGCCGCCAGTTCCTGGTCCTCGACACACACAATGCCTCGGTCGCCTCGCAGCCAATTCAAACCGACGTGATCTTTCTCGAAGAACGCTTTGTCGTTCTGCCGGCCGACGGAGAGCCACAACGACTGCTCGAAGAGATCCAGCGCAGACAGCAGGCTTGGGACATACCCACCGACATGCTCGACCGAGTCACCGTGCGGATCACTGCTGCAGGGTTCTGCAACAGCCCGACGGCGATCCGAGATGTCTTGGTCGAGGGGTTTGCCGACTTCACCTGCTACGACGACGGACCGCAACTCGAGGGGCTCAAGGTCGACCCACATCCGCAGTTGATCGAATTGGCCAGTCGCGTACGCGAACAGATCCAGCAGGTCGATTGGGACTGGGGCGACCGGGAACCGCAGGCACAGGACGCACTGCTCGAAGCCCTCGCCATCGTCTACGGAACGGAGTCGGTCTCGTGAGCGTGCGGATCGACAGGATCGAAATGAAGGCCGGCGGACCGCTCGAACACGCACTCGACTGGTCGTGCGGCGACCTGACACTCGCCTACGGAGGCAATGAAACCGGCAAGAGCTATCTGGTCGAATTCCTCGTCCGCTGCCTGTTCCGCACCGGAGCACGCCTCGGCAGCGGCTGGACTCTCAGGGACATACCCGCCGGAGGCAGTATCACTGTCTCTGGACTCGAAGACGAACCGCTGAAGATGAGTATCTCAAAACGACCGAAACTCGACGAGCGCTGGGAAGACGACCCCAGGGGACTGCCCAATGACCTCTGCCGATTGCTCGTCGTCTCGCAGGGACACACCAGACTCTCGACCGTCGAGACTCCCGACGGAATCGAAGACGATATGCTGCGGCAGTTCTTTTCCGGAGAACAACTGATCGAATCGATCCGCAACAGCCGGGCACTCCCCAAGAGCGCCAACTCGGCCACCTTCGAATCCGGCACAATCAGCGGCAGCGGACAATGGAGCGACAAGGGCGAGCGTGAGAAGATTCTCGATGCGATCGAGCAGGCCGAAGAACTGATCGAGCGGTTCAACGACCAGGTCTCGCACGGTGCCATCGCCTCGCTGACTGCACGACGCGACCGGTTGACGCTCGAACTGCAACAACTCCAGGCCGATCGACAACACCACGCCAATCGACTCGAACAACAACTCGACGAGCACTCGAGACAACTCGATGCCTTGCCGTCGATCAGCGAAATCGAAACCGCCTCGGCCGATCTGCGGACGCTCCGAGCGAACCGAGTCGCGATCGCAACCAAGCAGGAAAACCAGGCTCAACTTGCCGAGCAACAGGCCGATCTCGAATGGGCCACCACCGCGTTGGGACACTACGACCGCATCGTGACCTCGCGGCCACAAACGGCCTCGACACCCTGGCTGGCCATCGCAGCCGG
>Ga0302139_10000995_pt1 | contig 13650 bp, 9 predicted proteins | sample CBN3_331_MG_FD_203104 | JGI IMG/M metagenome (GOLD analysis project Ga0302139, IMG submission 203104) | Marine microbial communities from Western Arctic Ocean, Canada - CBN3_33.1 | ecosystem: Environmental > Aquatic > Marine > Oceanic | place: Canada: Western Arctic Ocean | collected 2017-09-15 | reverse complement strand
AAGCAAGGGGCGGACGTCGCTGCCGAATTGAGATGACAAAGTCCCGCCCGGCTTCACGTCCTCCTTTTCAGCTTTCGAGATTAAAGCACTTCCGAAGAGGAGTGGAACACTCAAGAGGATTGTCCAGAGGAGTGGTCTCATTGATGCCTCACCAGTTGCTGGAATCGAACAGACGTGCTGACATTGCTTGATGCTTCTCCAAAAAGTTTATTTTTACTGAAACTTCCTGGATGGGATCTGTCCCGACCGCACCGCGGTCAGTTGTCTTGATGATATCCCCAATCGACGCGTCATTCCACTACTTCGAGTCACTTCTACTGATCGCGACCCACTTCAACCTGGCTGGAATAATCGCAGGACAACTCTGAGAACACACAGTCTCCGCATTGGTTCGTTTTCGCGAATAGCTGCTGAATCACTCGACAGTTAACCTACTCCGCCCCTCGCGCCGCCGGGTCCCTTAGTTTGCCTACACGCTGAATTTTTTTTGATGTCAAGAAGCAGGGTCTGGCGGAAAGCGACAGCGTTGGATTGAATGGTCTTCAAGTTCATGGTGGACTTCCACGATGAGACAAGAGCTGGGTAGAATTGGTTCAACGGCCTGCTGGTAGCGGGCGGAACAGATTCCATTTGGAAATGTCGGCTAACAACACACAGCGTCCCAACAAAAAAAAGAAGAGGAATCCCCTATGAATGCCAGTGCATTGAAGAGAATGATGACGTTGGTCGTGGCGGCCTTATTCCTGATGGTCGCCAGCCCGGGTTTTGCCGGGGAGAAGCTGAAGGTGTTTATCTTGGCGGGTCAGTCGAATATGGTTGGTCACGCGAGGGCCCACACCATTGCCACCTTGTATCATTCGGATGATGCACGGGATAAGGAACTCGTCGAGTTGGTATTCGACGAAGGCAGTGGTGTCTCCAAAAAAATGCTGGATGAACAGCTGACCCTGGGAAGGAAGATTGACGAACTGACCGGCGGGATTTCCAATGACAAGATAAAGGCCATGAGTCCAGGCCCCGAAAAAACGGCATTCGAAGCCGAGGTGAAAAAGCTCAAAGACGCGCATGAGGCCTATAAGCAGAACGTCACTTCCTCCTCTGTTGTCTCTAATCGGGTCTATATCAACTCGATCGCAGATCGCAATAAGAAGTCTGGCAAGCTCGGTGTGGGGTATGGCGGTGACGGGAAGAAAATCGGACCCGAGTATGCCTTCGGACTCTCGATTGCAGAGAAGATCGACGGCCCGATCCTGTTGATCAAGACATCATGGGGTGGCAAGTCGCTGCATTACAACTTCCGCCCACCGTCTGCGGGCGCCTACGAACTGAACAAGAAAGAGAAGTCAGGTGACAAGGCTGACGAGATAAAAATGAACGCCGGACTGAACTACCGGATGATGAATGAGGCCGTCCATAATGTGCTTGCCAATCTGAAGGATCACCATCCCGCCTACGATGCAAAAGCAGATTTCGAAGTTTCCGGCTTTGTCTGGTTCCAAGGTTTCAACGATCAGTTCTCACCGGAATTCCGGGATAATTACAAAGCCAACATGATCACGTTCATCAAGGACGTCCGCCAAGAGTACAAGGTGCCGAAGATGCCGTTTGTTATTGGCGTTCTGGGAACGGGAATGACGGCTGAGAAGGTGGCAGCGAACCCGGTCTCGGTGGGCCAGAGAGAAGCCGCCAAGACGCCGGAATTCAAAGACAACGTCGCGTCGGTTGAGAGCTACACAGAATATTCACTGTTCTCAAACGAGGTGTTCAAGAAAGGCTGGCCAAAGCATTATCACGAGTGGGATACGGTTGGCAGTGATCGACCGTATCACTATCTGGGAAGCGGTGCATTCTTTGTCAGGCTTGGGGACTCGTTTGCAAACTCCATGGCCGACCTGATCGCAAAACAGAAGAGATAGGAATGCCTGGACGAACGATTGGGCCATTGGCAGCGGCGGATTTGGTCGAGTCGGCGAATACGTTCGTTGGATCGTGCGCGCCAACACGCATTCTGGCCGACGTCTTGCAGTTACGCATGATTTCGCGAAAAGGTATGAGTTCCGCTGGCGCGTGCGGAGTCCGCGAAAATCGTCGGCGTAGAGACCCAAATCGCTTGTCGAACAACACTTGAAAGTCGTCTCGCAGGGCCAGCACAATGTTGCAGTCCATCAACCTGACATGCGGTCACCGCAATGGCTTCAGTGCCGTAACAGGAACTCGTTTGAATTGATCAACGCGTGCTGTAGGTCGGCGAAGCCAGCCTCTCGGCTTTCGATCGTCGCAAGGTATTTTGCGGCCAACTGTTTCTCCGCGTCGTTCGGACGGCGCGAAAGCGTGCTCAGGTAGATCAGTTCCAGTAATTCTGAATTGTTCTTTCCAGACTTCAGCCAGTGATTGCCTCGACTTTTAGGTGACGTGATGTTTCCGGAAATCTCAGGGTTATTGAGCAAGTGAAGGATCTGACTGATCGACGGATCGGTGTCGCGAGCGCACTCGCACGTCACATCGCGAACTGGTTTTGAAAAGGCCTGTAAGAAGGTATGGTCGACGGCCCCTTCGGCCAAGCCGATGGCACGTGTCCCAGAGGGGTACCCCTTGAATTGTGCGGGAATCCCAGTGGCAGATGAGATCGCGTCGAGAATTTGTTCGCCGGTCAACATTCGCACTTGGGCATAGCTGAAATAGGCCGCCGGATCGGCTGCGTTCGGCGACTGCTTTGCTGCTGGGTGGGAACTGAGCTGGTAAGTCTGCGAGTTCAAAATGACTCGCAAGACAGGTTTGATACGATACTGCTGCTTGGCAAAGTCGGCTGCCAGGGCATCGAGCAATTCGGGGTTCGACGGCGGGTTCGTGTTGCGAAAGTCGTCAACAGGCTCGACGATGCCGCGGCCGAGCAAGTGGTACCACAGCCGGTTGACAGTTGAGCGGGCAAAGAATTTGTTATCGGGTGAAGTCAACCAGTCAGCCAGTTTCTCGCGTCGATCAATATCCGGAGACAACTCACCGATCGCTTTCCCGAATGCAGCGGGAGGAACATTTTGATTGGTTAAGGGGTGTCGGACTTCATCACGGCGGCTGAGGTAGACGATTTCGTCATCCAGCCCGAATTGGGTTCCCTTGAATTTCACGCGAGAGAAGTAGGCGGCGAATCCGTAATAGTCCGACTGCGTGATCGATTCAAAGGGGTGATTGTGGCACTTTGCACAACCGATTCGCACACCCAGGAACAGTTGCGACATGGCCTCAGCCATCACGTCGGGGGTGCGACAGACACGGAAGAAGTTCGCCGGGGGGTTGTCGAGGGTGCTTCCCAAACTGGTCAATATCTCTTTGGCAAACTGATCGAACGGACGATCCTGGGCAAACTGCTTCTTCAGATAGCGGTGGAAGCTGAACACGCCGCGACGGCTGATCGTCACATCGCTGCCGCGCATGATGTCGGCCCACTTCACCGCCCAGAACGATGCGTATTCATCGCGCTGCAACAGTTCATCAATCAGCTTGGACCGCTTGTTGGGATCCTTGGAGTCGAGGAACTGTCGCGCTTCCTCGGCGTTGGGAAGAGTGCCGATGACGTCGAGGCTGACTCGCCTGAGGAAGGCGTCATCCGAGGAGTTCTCAGCGGGTTGGATTTGCAGTTCCCGCTGCTGGGCAAAGATGTGCTCATCGACATAGTTGGCTGGTTTGGGATTGCGGAAAGCAAATTTTGGATCGCGACGAACGTATGTGAGGCGAGAACTTACGATTTTGTCGAGATAACGGACCAGCAGACTCGATTCAGCTGTCCTCTGAAATTCAACCAATCCTTCCTCGGTCACTGTCGCCGCGTCTTGGTTGTTCGACGTAAAAACAGCCAGTCGTGTCACATCTCGAATCGTTCCATCGTCGAAATGCGCCAGAGCAATAATTTGCTGTCGCGGATAGGATGCCGGCAAACGCCGAGCAGAGGGAATGACTTCCAGCCGCAGGAGTTTTCGCGAATCCGGGCTGGGTTTGCACCCTTGAGCAATCCAGTTCTTGAGCGTGAGATAGGCAGTATCGGTTGACTTGAAGCGAATGCCCCCTTGATGGGGAACCTGCCCCAAGGCTTTACGCAGGATCAGGCTGTTTGCGGGGCCAAGAACATTGGTTCGACGTCCAAAACTGTCACGAACGATGGAGTTGAAATCGAGGGTCGAATCGAATCCACGCAGACTTAAGCGGAAACCGCTCTTTCCCTGAGGGGAACCGTGACATGCCCCTTGATTGCAGCCAGCCCGACTCAACGCGGCGATCACATCGGTATCAAATTCAACATCTCTGGCAGGACTGGTGACCGTGACGGCCACGGTTTGCTGAAGTGATCCAAGCTTTACAACAACTTGGACTTTTCCCGTACCTTGGGGTGTGATCAGCCCCTTGGAGCTCACAGTGGCGATTTTTGGATCCGAACTTTCGTAGGTTGCTTGGCTGGTGAAGTCCGCTGTTTCAGATTTCTTGGCGTCAGACAATTGACCCGACACGAGGAGTTGTTGTTGATCTTGCAGCGTGACCTCGGCGGGATCAACACGAATGGACTTCACCGAGGAAGGATTACCCTGCGCTGCGGCATCGATAGCCACGGCCATGACCAGCGCGGTTGCCAGAAGTTGTTTCGACATGAATTGTTTCCAGTGAGACATGATCAACTCGGCCAAGTCCTATTTTTTCTTTGCTTGCTTTTTCGGCTGTTTGACGTTGATCGTCAAGATCGGATTCCGCAGGCGTTCCTGATACTTGCCGACATACCCGACTGACTCGAATCGCAATTGGTAGCGTCCAGTTGCGGTGTCGGGCTGCACTTGTAATTTGAATTCGACGTCGACTTTTCCGGTGGGAATTTCGATCACCGGTGGATACACGAAGGCGGAATGCGGATTGGAGTCGGTCAGAGTGACCGCGCCGTTGAATGTGGGGACTCGATTGGCCGGAACTTTCACCGTCACGGTCTGCCCCGGTTCGACATCGAGTGTGGCTGGATCGAACTTAGGGTCGAATGCAGTGCGAACATCCAACGTGAATGACCGAGTGAGTGACACATTGTGCCCCGCATGGCGCCCGGTGGCCGTCACGTCGATGCGGCGTTTCTCGTAACGGGCAAGGATTCGGGTGAAGAGCGTGCCTTTAACACGGCTCGACTTCAATGTGGCATCCGGAATTCGGCCGAAGACCGACACACGTTCTTCGGCTTCGTCGCCAAGCTGCCCTCCTCGAACATGGAATGTCAGGGGAGCGGAAAAACCGGAACCACGTTTCGTCACAATCTGAAACGCAGCCGTTTGATATTTTGGCAGTAGGACGTCTTGGTCCGGTAATTCGAAGTCGAACGGCGGCGGTGAGGTGATTTGCAGGGCGATTCTGTCGGAAAGGGAGAACGGCAATCGACGTTGATCAGGACGCAACGCCAACAGAATTCGATCCTTGTTGCGAATCTGCCGGTCAATCAATGGGTGGGTGGAAGCGATCGCTTCGATGGCCACCATTTCTTTTCCCCCGTTTGCTTCTTGAAAGCGGCCTAGAATCTGAATCGTTGCCAGTCCGACGGACGCTTTATCGGTGGCTGTCAAACGGGAAACGAACTCAGTGACGTCTTCTGGAATTGTCGATGGTTCCAGTGTGATGCCCGCTGGTGCTCCCAGCAGAGACAATTCGATCGGCCCTTTGAAACCGCTGCGAGTGATTTTCAGGGGGACCGGCTGAAACGACTGTTGCGGAACGGTCAAACGAGCGACTTCCGATTCCAGCCTGAGTTCAGGGCGAGTGTTCCCTACCTCAACGCGGTAGGCGAACACTGGTCCACCGCGACGAGACAAGTCGCTGATCAGCAGCGAGTGGACGCCTTCGGACCGTGCGATGAAACTGAAATTCGCGTCGTTGACGAAGGTGGTATTGCGTTCGGTGTTTCGGACCGTTGTCTGGTCGATTCGTTGAGCTTCACGTCCTTTTCCGTCGTTGGTTGGCTCGAAAAGTACAAGTTCCAAGTCGGCCGGGGAACCGAATCGACTCGCCACACCGCGAACATTGATGGCCTGTCCCTTGGTGAGTTCAAACTGAAACCAGTCGTTGTCGCCTGCTCGACTCAGCACTCCGTTAAGCGTCGTTGGCAAGACAGCGAGCGTCGCGGTGGTGGTTCCGTCATTCGGCTCCTTCTCGAACTGGTTTGATGTGTCGCCGATTTGCAAGGAGATCCAGGTCGCAGGTTGACTCGTCGAGGCACGAACTTCCTGGAAAAACTGTTCGCCGATGCGGCGATCGGCCGAGATTGTCGTTGAAAAGTTCAGTTTCGGCGTCTGTGGGAAGATCAGTGGAGTTGTCTTTCCCGCAGGAACCAAAGAGGGGAGCGCCACGCGAGCGACTGGAAAGTCGCCGATTCGCAATACGTAATTCCAGTTCTTATTCCCTTCGTAACGAGAATCCGAAACTTCGACGACATAAGAACCCTGTTCGGAAAATGTCTGTTCGAAGCGGCAGTCAAAGAATAAACCCTCGCTATTGTCGCACTGTGCAACAATCCGATTTCTGGAATCACGAATCGTGACCAGCGGATCGTAATTCTTTCCGAATCGGTTACCGATCACCTCGAACGTCAACCGTTGTCCGGATTTGACATCGATCGAATAGCGATCGATCGATGCGGCTCGACACGGGGCGGCGACAGACGCAGGTAGTTGCAATTTCATCGTCGGTTGTTCGTCGGCGGATGGCGTTTCCGGGCGAACGGAAACTGGAATCTCGTCGATCAGGAAGACCAGCGTGTTGCTCAGTCCGCTGCGAGTTGCGAGCCGTAAACCGTACAACCCCAAAGGAGCGTTCGGCGGAATTCGCAGGTCGATTGCAATCTGTCGTCCGTCGCCTTTGTCGACTGGAATCGCCTCCAATGGAGCTGATGAATCAGAAGTCCACAGGCCGACGACTTGCTCCACCTGCGATCCGGTGATCTGAATGCGGTTGACCTTGCCGCGCTGCACAATCGGCGGCCAAACTGACTCGACAAACGCCTGTGCCAAGCAACTCTGTGGCGCGCAGATCAACAACAATGCAAGCAAGCTTATCCAGCGAAGTGACGATAATATCATGGAGCGGAACCTGGCCTGAACTGGTCCACCGGCAAATGGAATTTGCGGAGGCCGACAAATTCGAGTACATTGACGCATCAAGGTATTCTAATGCATTGTCGGCTGGTTTGCACGAGAATCACAGCCGACCACATTTGGAACAAAACAAATGATCAATTTGCTCGGACCCCACTCGGAACAATTTCCAACCTTGGGTCGCCGCGAGATGCTTCGCGTCGGTGGTCTGGCCATGGGCGGCCTGTGTTTGCCCGAACTGCTTGTCCGACCTTCGGTCGCAGGAACGGCAGCCGGCGAAAAGAAATTCGGTCCCGGATTCGGTCGCGCGAAGAATTGCATCATTCTGTATCTCTCCGGTGCGAATCCTCAGCACGACATGTTCGACCCTAAACCGAATACGCCGGCTGAGATTCGAGGGGAATTCAACACCATCGCGACTTCGACCCCGAACATTCGCTTTGGCGAGCATAATCCGCTGGCTGCCAAATGGATGGATCGCATGGCGCTGGTTCGCTCGATGCACCACACCCACAACGATCACGGTCGCGGCTCGCATTGGATGTTCACCGGTTACAAGTACCCCGGTTCGGTGCCCGATGTGAATTCAATGTCGCGCCAGGACATGCCCCACATGGGTTCCTGCGTGGCCAAGTTGGCTCCGGGGAACGGACCGATGTTTCCGTTTGTCATCGTGCCGCACCGCATGGACGTCGCAGGTGGTCGACGGGCCGGGCAATTTGCCGGCATGTTGGGGGCCAGGTTTGATCCCATGCTCACCAGCGGCAACCCCAACGATGACGATTTCCGGTTGAAGCATCTGCCATTGGCTCCCAGCGTGAATCCGAAAGTCATTCGCCGTCGCGTTGGTCTCCTTGAGCAATTGAATCAGCAGACAGAATATTTAAATTCGGGTACCTTAGCGCAATCGATCAAGCAGAACCAAACAAAAGCGTTGGAAGTGATTGGCTCGGAAAGTGTTCGCCGCGCGGTTGATCTGGCCGCCGCCGCCCCATCGGAACGGGAACGTTACGGACGCAATCTGTTCGGGCAATCGGTCATGCTGGGACGGCGGATGCTTGATGCGGGAACCCGGTTGGTGCAATGTAACTGGCAGGGCAAGAACGGCTTTGCGTGGGACACCCATTGGAACAATTTCAAGGCCCTGCGCGACGATCTCATTCCCCCGTTCGACCGCGCGTACGATGCACTGATGACAGACTTGGAAAAGACCGGGAAACTTGACGAAACTTTGGTTGTTGTTGCGGCGGAGTTCGGACGTTCCCCCAAAATTACACTCTCGAACGGGGGGCGAGAGCATTGGCCGGACGTCTATACCGTTTTGATGGCAGGAGCCGGGATCAAAGGCGGACAAGTCTACGGCTCGTCAGATCGAAACGGCGCTTATCCACAGGATGATCCCGTGGGGCCGGCCGATTTTGTCGCGACCATCTACCATTTCCTGGGGATCGATCCGCATACCGAAGCCCACGACCAACAGAATCGTCCATTCGTTCTGTCGAAGGGCAAACCGTTCCCGTTGGAAGTCGGATAGTCGCGTTAATCGCTTCGATTTCCGCTGCCCAGTTTCAGCAGTCTGGAAGCTTTGTTTCGCCGGCAGTCAGAACAACTCGTCGATCGCCCGGCCGTCGTCCATGAGTGGAATAGGACGGCCCGACAGATTGACAGCGTTCTGATGCGGTTCGATGCCGAGATGTTTATAGAGGGTCGCCAACACATCGTTGGGGCCAATCGGTCGCTTGTCTGGTAGGCCGCCATCGGGAGTTGATGCTCCGATAATCTGCCCCATCTTCAGCCCTCCTCCAGCCAGCAACACATTGCCCAGACGCGGCCAATGGTCACGGCCACCGCGTTTGTTGACGCGCGGCGTGCGGCCAAACTCGCCCCACACGACCAGCAGAACCTTTCGACACGTGTCGCGCTCGCTCAGATCGGCGATGAGCGCCGCGAGTGCACGGTCGAGGGGAGGACCGTCGTATTCCATCCCGACATTCGGCCCCCCCGGATCCGGCTGCGGGCGGTTCTCGCGCGTGATGCTGGCGTGCCAGTCCCAGCGTAGGCAGTCGGGTGCCGTGTTGAGGGTCACAAAGGTGACGCCGGATTCTACCAACCGGCGAGCCAGGAGCGCCATCTGTCCCCAGCGATGCGATCCGTACCTCTGACGTGTCTTGGCCGTTTCTTCGTTGAGGTCGAACGCCCGGCGCGCCTTGGCGCTGGTGACCAAGTCCAGCGCGAGTCGGGCAAAGGGATCCAGTCCATCCTGCGTTCGTCTTGAATCGAGCTGCCGGGGCAGGCGATCCAGTTCCGCCAGCAGCGATTTGCGATCGTTGATCCGGTCGAGCGTGACGTCGTCAGCCAGTTTGAGGCTGCTGGTGGCGTTGCGCAGGCGGTCGAACTGGAATTCTTTCGGATAGGGATTCTGCATGACCGCGAATGGAGAATGCGAGACGCCCAGATAGCCGGGGCCATTTGCGTCGAACAGGTGAAAGTGCATCACTGGTTCTTCACTCAGCAGCACGTAAGGCGGCATGCCGGGCTGCCGCGGACCGCGATACTTCGATGCGATCGAGCCGAGCGAGGGATAGGCGTTGGCGTTGTTGGGTTCACGTCGTCCACCCAAACACCAGCGCATGACGCCGAAGTGGTCGTCGTAGGGGTGTGTGAAACTGCGAACGATAGCCGTCTTGTCCAGCACGGCTGCGGTCAACGGCATCATGTCGCAAACCGCTGCGCCGGGAAGTTTCGACGCGATGGCGCCATAGGGGCCACGGATTTCGGCAGGAGCCAGCGGCTTGGGATCGAACGTTTCGAATTGACTGGGCCCACCGCCAAGCCAAACTTGAATCACCGCGGTGTCGGGTGTTTCCTGCCCTTGTTCCGCCGCCAGACTGCGCAACCGCAGAATTTGGTCGAGCCCCAGGCCTGCTCCACCGGTACGAAGGCTGGCCGAAAGAAATCGACGGCGCGAAACAATCTGTCTCGGTCGTATCGCCATCTTCGTAGACGCTTTGACGTGCATTTGCGAACGAACCCCTCGGTTCCGTAAGCTAGCGCAACTAGATAATCAAGAACGAATCCACATGCTGGACGGCACGTATTCTACGATCAATGAGGCACTTTCGCAAACTGTTTTTGAACCGTTGCATATGATCGTATGCAATCGTAGTCCCCCGGCCTTAACATAGAACCAAGTCGTACCCGTCACTCTCTGCACGGAACGCAGTTTCTCAGTCACAACCACAAGGAGATTCCCCATGAATATGAAATCGATCACTTTGGCAGTCACGCTGTTGTTGGCTGGCATGATGATGGCTTCTGGCCGAGCCGGTGAATCGCAAAGTTCTCTGAAGCCGTTGAACGTCTTGCTGGTCGGGAACAGCCAGTGTCCCACGATTGTACGCAGCCAACTGCTGGAGAAACTGGCTGCGTCGGACAAGGGCGGCCGCCCCATCAAGGTGGGTGGCTGCATCAAAGGGGGCGCGTCGTTGCAGTCTCATTGGAAAGCCGGCACCGGTCCCGACACCGTTCGAGGGAAGATCGCCAACGGCTCGTGGGGTTATGTCGTCTTGCAAGACATCTACAACGTCGAATCGCCCGCATTTCAACCTTACGCGCGACAGTTCCACAAGCTGATTAAGGAGACCGGTGCGAAGACGGTATTGTTCGGGACCGCCTCGATCCTGAGCGATTATCCCAAAGGGTTCGAGCGTCAACATCGCCTTCACTTGACGATGGGCAAGGAACTGGGCGTACCAATCGTCGACGCCAGCCGAGCCTACATTCGTTACTTCGGCGACAAGCCATCCACCAAGCGAATGGAAAGTCTCTTCGCCAAAGACCGCGCTCATCCCGGATTGTGGGGCTCGTATCTCTACTCGTGCATAATCTACAGCGTGCTGACCGAGCGAACTTCCGTCGGCCTCGCTGCACCCGAGGCCATTCCTGTCGACATTGCCAAGATGTTGCAAGAGATTGCCTGGGCTCAACATCAAAGAACAACCGCCGCGTTGAAGAAGTAACCAAGACGGCACATCGACGGAACAGCGCGGGCAGTAAAACCTTTCGAGCATCAAGGATCGTTGTTATGCTTTGCTATGCCCTTGGTCTGTAATTCGGTCAACGGGGAGATCTCGCAATGTTGACGATGCTGGGAAGCCCACGGAGATGCTGTGATGGTATCACTCGACGCGAGACGTTGCAGGCAGGCGCGCTGTCGGCTCTGGGCGGGTTCGGATTGCCCCAGTTCCTGGAAGCCAAGAAGAGCGGACACGTACAACCCGGCAAGGCGAAAAGCGTCATCCTGCTCTACTTGCTCGGCGGAGCAGCGACTCAGGATATGGTCGACCTCAAGCCGCTGGCACCGAAAGAGGTGCGCAGTCAGTTTCAACCGATTGCCACGACAGCTTCCGGCATTGAAGTTTGCGAGCACCTGCCGCAAATGGCCAAGTGGATGCACAAGATGGCCATTGTCCGCTCGTTGAACCATAAAGCGGGCTGCCACAACTGCTTGCCCAGCTACACCGGGTATGAGATTCCGCAACCGGATCAGCATCCTCGCGATACCGACCCGCCCAGCATGGGTTCCGTTTGCGAATACTTGAAATCGCAGCAGGGCGAAAACAACACCGGTTTCCCCGCGTACGCTTATCTTCCGTGTTGGTTAGGCTGGGGACAGATCTTTCGAAGGTCGGGGCCGTATGGCGGGTTTCTCGGTAAGAGATACGACGCGTTAACAACCGAATGCGCACCTTACAAAGCCAAGGGAACTCCGAATGTCTTGCCCGGCACACCGCAGACAGTGCTTGGCCAACCGAAACTTCCCCACAGTGATTTGCAACCGGGTATTACGATTGACCGACTCAATTCGCGTCGCGGTCTGCTTCAACAGATCGACGATCAACTACGTCTGCAGGACTCTCAATCCTCTGCCCAGACATTCGGCCGACATCAGCAGTAGGCTTTCGACATTCTGACATCGTCCCGCCTCAAGCAAGCGTTCGATTTGAGCAAAGAGAAACCGGAACTTGTCAAACGTTATGGCGATACGTTGTTCGGGAACAGCACGCTCATCGGCCGACGACTGGTCGAGGGGGGTGCGCGGTTCGTCAACGTGACATGGGACTTGTTCTGGGATCGTGTCAAACTCGACTACGACGCCTGGGACACGCATCAGCTTAATTTTCCGATCCTCAAGGACAACAAACTCCCCGGATTCGATCAAACCTTCTCTGCGCTAATGGAAGACCTCGATGGCCGAGGCCTGCTCGACGAAACGCTGATTGTTGTGATGAGTGAAATGGGACGGACACCGAAGATCAACGCGAACGCCGGTCGCGACCACTGGACGTTTTGCTATTCGGCAATGTTCGCCGGTGCGGGAATTCGTGGAGGGACCGTGTATGGCGCTTCGGACTCGCAAGCGGCCTATGTCAAAGACAAGCCGGTCAGTACCGCTGACATTTGCGCGACGATCTACCACTGCCTGGGTATCGATCCGCATTACCGCGTGCCTGATCGAACAAATCGCCCCGTCGAAATCGCTCACGGCGGGAAAGTGATCGAAGACATCTTGGCGTGAGATCGGGCGCAGGTCGTCGGCGTATTGCGCAAACCGAGATCCGCTTCTCGAATTTGTTGATCGAATCTTGGTGGCGCGTGCTCAAGCACCAGTGGCTGTACCTCAACACGTTCGACACGGTTGCCACCGTCCGGAAGCTGGTGGCGTTTTACGTCGATCAGCACTGCTCGTTGCTTCAAATACCCGACAGCCGTTCGCTCGCGTCGCCGAATTCAGGCAGCTTCAGATCCATACGGTCCATGAGGGACAGATACAAGCTGCAAAGTCTTCGGTTGTCGTTTCCAGATTGCAGGTAATCCAGCGAGCGACCGGTTTTCAGGGTTCCGCCGAGTCCACCGGCCAACACACAGGGGAGTCGTCTGCCGTTGTGAGCGTTCCAGTGTTCGGAGACGAACATCAGACAGGAGTTGTCGAGCACGGTCGCATCGCCTTCCTGCATTTCGGAGAGCCGACGAATGAGATAGGCGTACTGCTCGACGTGGCAGTTCACGATCGCCTGAAACTCGAGACCGGTATTGCTGTGCGAGTAGCTATGATGATCGTCGCGGATGTTGAGGAACGGGTAGACTTGCCCGGACAGGTCGTGTGATAACAGCAAGGTCGCAATTCGCGAGCGATCGGTCTGAAACGCCAACGCGATGATGTCGCACATCAAACGGGCGTATTCGCGAAAGTCCTCTGGCTGACCGGCGGGCGGGCGTTTCGTCTTGGGGGTGTCGGGCGATGTGGCCTTCTGCCGACTTTCGAGTTTCTGCAAGCGTCGTTCAGTCTCGCGAACAGACGCCAAGTATTCGTCGATTTTCACCTTGTCGGAGTTGCTGACGCGCCGTTTCAGATCGGTGGCCTGTTCACGCACCTGATCGAGAATGCTGGCTTGCAGCTTGCTCGCCCGGTTTCCGAACAGGTTGTCGAAAGCCAGTGATGGATACAGCTCCAGCGGCACGGGAGAACTCGGGTTGCGCCAGG
>Ga0302139_10000994_pt1 | contig 13656 bp, 7 predicted proteins | sample CBN3_331_MG_FD_203104 | JGI IMG/M metagenome (GOLD analysis project Ga0302139, IMG submission 203104) | Marine microbial communities from Western Arctic Ocean, Canada - CBN3_33.1 | ecosystem: Environmental > Aquatic > Marine > Oceanic | place: Canada: Western Arctic Ocean | collected 2017-09-15 | reverse complement strand
AAGGGAAGAAGTATACCGTGGTTCAGACCACTGGCGGGGGCTTTGCTCGTTACAGTCTCGATGACCAGGTTGAGGTCGTTGCTCCTGGTGCGATCCGTTTCGTGGGACGGAACGGTCAGGTCAGTGACCTTTGTGGAGAAAAGCTTAGTGAAGCTTTCGTGGGAGCTACCTTCCAGAAAATGGGGCTGCCTGGATTTGTGATGCTCGCGCCGCAATGGGACAGGCCTCCCCGATATAACCTTTTTGTTGAAACAGATCACCCCGAAGAAATTGCGGCCAAGGTTGAAGACCATCTCCGTAAATCATTCCACTACAATTACTGCCGCAACCTTGGTCAACTTGGGCCAGTGCGGGGAATCCGTGTGAACGAAGGAGATCGGCGTTATCTCGCAGGGTGTGAAGCGCTCGGTCAAAAGGCTGGTGACGTCAAGCCCGCGCATCTACGGCAGGAACTGGGATGGCTTGAGAGACTGGAGGGGAGCCATGCACACTAGCGCAACGGCGTGCCGCGTCCGCTTTGAACCGGCAAAGGAGAGCGATGACGGAGAACTACGTGCGCTCCTTCATAAAACTCCGATGGGCGGATCGATCTCCGTGGCGTTCCTCCGCGAACCGGGATATTTCTCCGCCACCCGGATTCAGGGGGCCTTTACCCAAGTTTTCATCGCCAAGGCAGGAGAAGAGATTGTTGGGGCTGCGACCCGGGCGGTGCGCCCCACCTTTCTCAACGGCAAGATGATCGACGGGGGTTACCTGAGCGACCTGAGAATTCTTCCTGAGTTCCGGAGGGGAATGACTCTCGCGAGAGGGTATCGCTATCTTCGGGACCTTCACAGTGATGGACGAACCTCGATCTACACCACCGTAATCGTGGAAGATAACGAGACCGCGCTCAGGACGGTGGGAGCAAATCGAGCGGATATGCCCACCTACACGGACCAGGGGCGAATTGTCACCCCGATGATCTCACTGAAGAAGAGACTTCCGGAGATTCCCGCTGAGATTCGTTCCGCCACCTGCGAAGACCTTCCGGCAATCGTTGCGAAGCTGAATGAACCAAAGATGCAGTTTCAGCCTGCCTATGCCGAGAAGGATCTCATTAATGGCCGGTTTCAGAACCTCCGGGCGAGCGACTTTCGGCTACTCTTCAGGGAAGGGAAACTGGCCGGGGTCATGGCCGTGTGGGATCAGAGACCGTTTCGTCAGACGGTGGTCAAAAACTACTCCGGGATCGTCGGGATCTTGCGGCCCGTAGTCAACCTCTTCCGGAAACCAGCACTCCCTGCAACGGATGAGCCGCTGCGTTTCTTTTATATCGCCTTCTCCGCGACTGACTCGATCGAGGACTATCGTGCGCTTCTCCGTTCCATCTACAACGAATCAATAGACAGCCCTCATACCCATATGATTGCAGGGCTTCATGAGAGGGACCCTCGTTTGCCCGTCTTGCGCGACTATCCTCAAACTCATTTTGCGGGACGGCTCTTTTCGGTCACCTTTGATGGGCCGGTTGAGATCGATGACCGAATCCCCTACGTAGAAGCTGCCCTGCTATGATCCTTCGTTCGATACGTCTCTGGTTAGGAGGGCTGCTTCTGGTCGCTCTCGCAATTACAACAGGGTTCTATTTCCGTCAAAATGCGGGCTTACAGGTTGGAGGAGCAATCTCTCTTCCCAAAATGGCTTGGCTTGCCTACGCGCTCGTGGCCTGGTTTCTCCTGCCTTTCTTCCTGTGGCGAGACCAACGGATTGATAAATCGATTCGAAGGCTATTCAGACTCTTCTGGTTCTTTATGATGGCACGGGGCCTTACCGAAGTGGTCCTCATCTATGTCTTTGGCCACTGGCACCCATGGTATGGAATTACCCATGACCTTGCCGCCTTTCTTCTGCTTATCGGTTTAAGACGAGGTGTGCGTTCCTCCAATGCTGTTTCCCAGAGGGCTCTCCGCTTCTCGGGAACCCTTCTTCTGGCTCTCATCGCGGAGACCTGTTTCGCCGGAATGTTCCTTCAGACCGGAGTGCATGAGTCGGCCACTTACTTCGCCTCCAGTTCTCCACAGTGGAATTTTATCAACACCACCACGATCCTCGTCCTTGTCTTTGTCCTGCCGGACTTCCTGACGATTCTTGTGGGGCTCTGGTTTCCGGGAACCTCCCGGGAGACCCCGAAACTTTTTAGTCGGAGCCGGTCGGCCGCCGCGATAGGGGTGAGTATCATCACCATCGGGGCCTTGGGTCTATGGTCCTTCATGATGGGCCTCGAAAAACGAGGGGCTCATTTTCAAGAGACAGGCTCCCAGATCATCGAATCTCTCAAGCAGTTCGCGAAGGATTTTCGCAGAAACGATGCCGGAAGGATGAATGATTTTATTCTCGGAGGACGGGCCGGTTGGCTCCTCGCAGAGCAGGAGCACGGACACGAGATCGAAGTACTTAGGTGGATCCCAAGTGGGACTGGTCCGAAGCTGAATGACTTCTTTGTCGAGCTGAGAAAGAATCGCCCGACCCTTCTGGATGTTGTCTTCAAGTTGCATTTGCTTGATGAAATTGTTTCTGAGAAGGAGGCGCGTGGGACCTTCCGGTTCGAGATCACCACCGCGACTCAGACTGATTATGGGCTGATCCAATCACTCTTTCAGCGAGGGGAGGACGGCCGTTGGAGAATTGTATCGAGCAAGCTTGTTAAGGGATGGACCGTGAGCGGCCCTGCTAATCATTTTATCGATGAAGCTCGGGAGAGAGGAATTGACTTCGTTCTTCAGGTAGATCCACGGTTCGAGGGTGATCATGTCTGTACAGGCCACGAGTGCCCGGGACCGTTCAAGCTCACTTTTGAAACGATGCGCCATGCTTATGCCGGTGCAGCCACTGGCGACTTTGATAATGACGGATACGATGACGTCTTTCTTTGTAATGGCAGGCAACCGGTTTTTTACCGAAATCAGGGAGATGGGACCTTTATTGACCAGACAGGACCTGCAGGGCTAGCCCATTTATGGCATATCAACGTCGCCTGCTTCTCGGACATCGATAATGATGGCGACCAAGACCTCTTTCTCGGAGCCTTCTTTGGTCCTAATCATCTCCTGCTCAATAACGGAGATGGAACCTTTCAGGATGTTACCACAGCGTCAGGAATCAAAAGTCATGACTACGTAACCTCTCTTTCGTTCTTCGATTACGATACGGATGGAGATCTCGACCTATACCTTGGACGCTTTGTGAACGCCGAGACATCCTTTCCGGATTCCTTTATTTATACCCGGAACGGCGAGCCAAATGTTCTTTACCGTAACAACGGGGATAATACCTTTACAGATGTGACCGAGGAATCCGGCCTGGGAGATATCGGGCTCACGCTCGCGATCGGAGCTGCTGATTACGACGAAGATGGGGACCAGGATATCTATGTCGCCAACGACTTCGGTCGGAACGCCCTCTACCAAAATCAGGGTGATGGAACCTTTCAAGATGTAGCGAAAGAGACCGGCGCTCTCGGGATCGGTGGCAGCATGAGTACGAGTTGGGGCGATTATGATAATGACGGCCGGCTCGACCTTTACGTTGGGGCGGTGCGGTCAAACCAGCGCTGGTTTGTACAGCCGATCACCGCAAAGAGAGTCGTCTGGAAATTCATTCGGGAAGGAAAGGTGGGCGACGACAACCCGATTCTCACTGACTTGCAGAATTATATGGGAGATGACTGGAGCAACATCGGAAATGTTGCGATGGCTGGAAATGCCCTCTTCAGGCAGAACGAAGATCATACCTTTACAAACGTATCGAAAGATGCGGAGACCCGCCCTGCCGGGTGGTATTGGAGTTCCGGCTTCCTCGATATCGATAACGATGGTGATCTCGATATTTATGCGACAGACGGATGGATCACGGGGAAAGATCCCCACGACTTGTGAGCGGCCTTCAACTCCGGTGCGGTCGCGTCGGACAAGCCTTTCGCAAAAGGATACCTCTACAGCGATGAATTTATTGGAGACCGGTCGTTCAACGGTAACGAACGAAATCGGCTTCTGGTCAACCTAGGTAATGGTAAGTTTGTCGAAGGGGCGACCGCGTATGGTGTCGACAGTCTGGGCGACGGGCGCGGAATGGCCAAGGCAGACTTCGACCGAGACGGCGATGTGGATCTGATCATCACCAATTACAAGGCCAGAGCTCAGTACTATGTGAATCAAGTCGCGAGAGGCCACTGGCTACAGGTCCGCTTGCGTGGACGAAAAAATAACCGGGATGGCATCGGGGCGATTATTCGTGTTCGCTGTGGGGAGAACCTGCAGTTAAGGGTCATCTCTGCCGGAGATGGTTATGCGTCCCAGTTCTCCCGCGTTGCCCACTTTGGTATAGGAGAGAACGAACAAATCGATGAGCTCGAGGTCTCCTGGCCGAACGGCGCGAAGCAATTCTTCAAAGGAATTCCTGCTGACCGGATGGTTGAAATCGATGAAGACCGATCCGAGGTTCTCCCGGTTAAAATAAAGGAGGCGACTCCAGGGTAGTCACGGTCGGTGGCCCAGCCGGTGCCGACACTCCAAGCGCCCATCCCCAACACCCGCCCTTGCATTTCCCATAATAACAACGAAGGTTGTAACTTCTATCCGGACTTGGCAGGGCTTCCTGCTACCGGTTGCCTGCACGCTTCTTCGATGAGGATGGTTTAGGTTCCTTAACTCTCATCGAACCGCCTCCCCGCGCCGCGCGGACGTGAGAAACCGCCCCGAGCCTCGTCTCGGACGTGTTTTCACGTCGCTGCATGGCGCGACCTACCCAAGCTATATCATGCCTATTACTTTCGAATCTCTCGCTCTTGGCGAGCCTCTTCAACGCGCTCTGCGCGATCGCGAATACACCACGCCATCGCCGATCCAGGAGCAGACCATTCCGCTTGTCCTCGAGGGGCACGACGTGATGGGCTGCGCCCAGACTGGCACCGGTAAGACCGCGGCCTTCGCGCTGCCGATCCTCGAATACCTCTCCGATAATCCTTATAAGGCCAAGCCCCGATGCCCGCGTGTGTTGGTCATCGCGCCGACCCGCGAGCTCGCTTCACAGATTGCCAAGAGCTTCACCGACTACGGGCAGCACCTGCCCTTTAAATCGACGGTGATCTTTGGTGGTGTGGGCCAAAACCCTCAGGTCAAAGCGCTGCAGCGCGGCCCTGAGGTCCTGGTCGCTACGCCGGGACGCTTGATCGATCTCATGCAACAGGATCGCCTTAACTTGCGCGACCTGGAAGTGTTCGTCATCGACGAGGCCGACCGCATGCTCGACATGGGTTTCATCCACGATGTGCGCAAGATCATCGACAAGCTGCCCGATGACCGACAGTCACTGTTCTTCTCGGCGACCATGCCGAGGTCGATCATCGATCTATCGGAGAAGATCCTCAAGGATCCTCGCCATGTGCAGGTGACGCCGCCGGCTACCACGGTGGAGAAAATCGATCAAAGCCTCTGCCATGTCGCCAAGACTAATAAGCCGCGGCTGCTGGAGCATCTCCTGCGCGAACAAGAGGACGGGCTAGCGCTGGTTTTTAGTGCGACCAAGCACGGTGCCAACCGCATCGCCGAACAGCTGAACCGGGTCAACATCAACGCCGACGCTATTCACGGCAGTAAGTCACAGACCGCCCGCGAGCGCGCTTTGGCGAACTTCCGCGCCGGCCGCATCAGTGTGCTGGTGGCAACGGACATCGCTGCGCGCGGTATCGACGTGAAAGGCATTTCGCTGGTGGTTAACTACGACCTGCCGAAAGAGGCGGACTGTTACGTGCACCGCATCGGCCGCACCGCTCGCGCCGGCGCCGAAGGGCGAGCCGTGTCGATGTGTGATGAGCTCAGCCACAGCTTGCTGAAAGACATTCATAAGGTGATCCGCATGGAAATTCCGGTCGTCGATGACCACCCTTTCCACAACGAGCCCACCGATAAGATGCGTAACGCCAAGCCACAACCGCAAGGCGGAAATCGTGGCGGCGGCGGACGCCGGGGCGGCGGTGGCGGCGGTGGTCGCGGTCGCAGAAGCGGCGGTGGCGGCGGTGGCGGCGGCGGAAATCGCAGTGGCGGCGGTGGAGGATCCGCACGAGGCGGTAGCTCACAAGGCCGACGCTCGTCTTCAAGGCGCCAGACGGCGTAGTTCGGCCAGCAATGGTGGCTCGCTGCCGTTTTCAGATCCCATTTTGAGTGGGAAACTGTGAGTTCCGAAATGGAGTGCCTGCGGTCATGCCTAGTATCCGGGGAGGTGACCCCTTGGGGCTCAGATCGAATTGACAAAGGTCGGCGAAGGGCCTGATCCTGTTGTGCGCGTTACCAGGCGCACGAATCCTGATATGAAGAACTCTCTTTACATCCCGCTTCTCTCGCTCCTGATCGCCGTCCAGGGACTGTCTGCGGCAGCTTTTGAGAAGAGCCGTACGTGGACTTCGACTGACGGCCGCGAGCTTGAGGCACAGCTTGTGTCGGTCAGCGAGACTGCGGGGCAAGAGTTTCGCGAAATACTGGAATACCAAAGGCGAAGAGGTTGATTCATTTGAAGAAGCCTTAAAATAACCCCTGAACCCCGTACCCATGATTCACAGTCAGTTGTTCGGGGATCAAAAGGTAGGAGTCCCTGTTCCTGTTATAATCTTCGGTGGATTTTGTAATTGGTCGGTTTTCTTTGGAGTGTTAGGGTTTTGGGATGACGAAGCTATTACCACTACTACTGTCCCTTGTTTTGTTCACTGTTGGGTGTGGCGATAAGAAGGTATCCTTAGAAGAACGTGAAGGGCTCGTGTATATCAAAGGTTCTGACACTCTTTATACAGGTGAAGAATTGGATTTTTATGAAAACGGGCAGAAGAAGTTTGAAGGAAACTACAAGGACGGTAAGATGGATGGGCTATTTGTGGGGTGGCATGATAATGGGAAGAAGGGGTGGGAAGTAAACTGGAAGAACAACAAAAGGGATGGGCTAGTAGTGGAGTGGCATGAAAACGGACAGAAGAAAGGTGAAGCAACTTTTAAGGACGATAAGCCTGTAGAAGGTTCTGAAAAGTTTTGGAACAGCAAAGGCGAACCTGTTGATTCAAAAGAAGAAGCCAACAAAGAATAACCCATGAACCCCACAGCGCACAAGGGCACAAGGGCGGGTGGCTTAGTGGTTGGGGGATCTTTGAACCATGATCCAGGAATCCTGAATGATGAACAAGGATCACTTAGGGAGATGCTGCCCTGTATAGAAGAACCACACCATTGCAGCAGTAGAACCGATCATGACTAAAAGAAGATCAAATCCGATGACTTGACCAGAACGACCCATTTCTCCACTAAGTGATCTCTTCAAAACTTTATAAGTACGCTTTATTGAAGCCGGTCTAACCATACTTAAAACAATGACCAAACAAAAAACCTACAGCAATAAGAAACAGCTATAGGGATCTTAGAATTCACAATCTCCGAACAACGGACCATGAAGCAGGGGTCATTGGTCAGGTGGACTACTCACTCCCCACGATGCAGGTCGCGTGATTGGGGGGATCCTCAAGGATTCTCAGTGATGAGCTTAACCGGTCGCTTCCCCCAAGTGTCACCCCAGTTCTTCGCTTCGGGTTTGCGGTAGATGGTGGGGGTGGCTTTTAATAGAACGGTGGCCCAATCTTAGATGCATATCCAAAAAATATTACTGCGGTCAGGCTACTGCAGTTACGAAAGGTTTGAGACCCGATGCCGTCGCGGAATCTCTAAGCACGAAGGAAATGCGAATAACGGCACTCGGGCTCTCCCCGCTTCCCGGCGCGCCGGGACGAGTCTACCACGGGAGAGTGAATTGGTTCAAATTTGATTTCGTTATCTGGCGGGCGGCTCGGCTGGTGGGGCGGAAAGGATCGTGAAGCCGAGATTGCTCTTGCCATCCTTCTCGAAGAGCACAGCCACCCGGCCGCTTGGTAGCACGCAGGCGTCGCTGTAGCCGCTGCCACCCTCGTAGTAGGTCTGCTTCCACGGCCAGGTCTTCCCGTCGTCGTAGCTGCCGAAGAGGGCCCCCTGAGCGCGCGCGGCATCTACGCCGGGACCGGAGTACAGGAGCAGGCCCGGCTTGCCGCCAGTCGGCCAGGAGTGGCGTATGATAGCTCCTTGGCAGGACGGATCGGGCAGATCGTCCGCGTACCATGTCTTCTCCGCGTTCTTCGTGCCGCCCTCGGTGACGATCGACAACGCGCGCTTCTTCTGCCCCGTACGGCCGTTGAACAGCAGCGAGCCATCCAGCAACTCCGCGCACTTCGCCTCGCCCCCGTCACTGCCACCCCAACCGCCGCCCTTCCACGTCTCGCCGTTGTCGTCACTGTAGACGACTAGCGGCGCGAAGCCCATCGGGATCACCAGGCGTCCCGCGTACTTCTCGTGCCTCATCACGAGCCCGGCGCCGGGGCCGGGGATCCAACACTTCTTCTTCGGCTCGATCGTGGCCTGGATCGCCTGCGTAATGTCCCGCGGCATCGACCAGGTCTTCCCGTCGTCGTCGCTGAAGACAACGTGCTGGTTCGCATTCGGATAGGGGTTATATCGCCCCATGCAGCACCAGATCCGGCCGTTCTTCGGGTCAACGATCGGGCAGGGGTTGTTTATGGAATTCGCGCCGTCATCCCAGACCACGATCTCCGGGCCCCAGGTCTTGCCGCCATCCTCGCTGCGCCTGACCACCGCGTCGATGTCGCCGACGTCGGCACCGCCCACACGACGCGCCTCGGCAAAGGCCAGGATCGTGCCTTTCTTCGAGACCGCCAGGGCCGGAATGCGGTATCGGCACGCCTTGCCGTACTCGGGCTTGGGGCGTACGCCGGAGCCCACGAAAATCTCCTCGATAGGCGCGGCGGACTTGAACTCAGCCTTCAGCTTGTCGGACAGCTTATCGGCGGTCAGCTTGATGCTCTTGATCTTGCAGGTATTGCCCATCGCATCGAACCAGAGATGGAGGTGCACGTCCGGATCGACCGGCTGCTCGTGCAGCTTTTTGTCGTCATAGTAAATGGAGAACTTGTCACCGGCGCGCTTAACGGCCATCGAGTGCAGGTTGCCGTCAAATGGGCCGTCGGCGATTTCGGTGTTGAATGTCTCCATAGGGAAGGCCATCCGCGTGTTGGCGAGCAAGACGGGGCTGCCGGGCTTCCAGAAATACATGCGGGCGCGATCGCTGATGGTGATATTCGGGTTTCGCCACTGCCGCCTGCCGACCGCGCACGAAAAGACGACCTTCAGCTCGCAGTCGCCCAGCGCCGACTTGGCCGTGGTGAACCGCGCCCAGTTCGGGAGTCCCTTATACGTCGGCGTAACCACATAGAGGCCGTCAACGGTATCCCCGCCGCAACCGACGTGGTCCTTCGCGACCTCCGTGGCCTCTGGCGTGAGCGCCTCTTTGTTCAGCACGCCGTCCTTGATGACCCACAGCTCCTCGGCGGTCAGGCGCAGCGCGGTTAAAACAAACAACAGGGCAAAGGCTTTGAGCGTCTTCATCCCGCAACCCTAACACCACCACCCCACAGCGCACAAGGGCACAGGGGCGGGTGGCTATTGGTTAGGTTGACCACTCACCCCCCACGATGCAGGTCGCTTGATTGGGGGGCCTTAAGGCTTCTCGCTGATCAGCTTCACTGGCCGGCCACCCCCGTTCCCCAATCACTTAGGGTGTCCATTATTCGATTTCCCATGATTCGTCATAAATGATGCAGGGCGCAGGGACCACCCCACAGGAGACAAGAAGCCCTTTGCCAAGAGGAATCATAAACCCCTAATCCACAGTGAGCTTGCTGTTTGGCGGGTCGGTTGCTAGGAATTTGCTTTTTGCGTGAGGCGCTTGAGGGCGCCGTTGAAGGGATCGGAGATGGGGAGAAAGGGGGTTGATTTGGCCATGTAGGAAACGACTTCCCCTGCGTTGCGGACGGATTCAACATTTGTTTCAGCGCGGAGGTGCCGTTCGTCCTCCGTTCCAACGATGCGATACCAGGTCATTGATTGTTCCTAGCACAGGAATGGGGTACCAGGACGAAATAATTGCATTCGTTCAGATTCGAAAAGTGACCGGAGAACGGCAGCGTCACTCCGGAAGAAAATCGAGGATCAAGCTTGGTCTCCGCAACTCGCCTGCTGGCGCTCCGTGACCCGAGTAGACCGCGGCGCACGGTGCGTCGCTTTCGATCGCCAGATAGATGTCCGGCTTTTCGTTGCTCGCTTCAATTGTTCCCGGCAATGTAGCCGCCACGATTCCACCTCCCCGTGGATCCGCCGAGAGGGCGACCGCTTCACCGGTCGGCTGCGGGCGGTTGGCAAAGTCCAGCTTGTTGAAATCCGGCCACGGCGGTCCCTCGAGCCGTCTCAACCTTCCCCAATGACGGGCTTCAGCCCCTCCCGAAGACGCAGTCCGCATCGTCTCGAAGAGCCGACTCGTACCGGTCGCCGCGTGAAGCTGAACGCGCGCGCTGCGGATCGTCTTGCCACGGATTTCCGCCGGGATATGAAACCACAAGTAGCTGGCCGCGGCACCGCCGTCACCCTGCTTTGCAAAACCACCCGACACGAACAATCTTTCCCAAGCATGGTTGGGCTTCACGAGTTTCGGCCAAGACTCCTTCAACACATCCTGGGTAAGGCAGGCCGAACCTCCAGTCAGCACGCGGCGTTCAGCCTCGCCTAGCCATTCCACCGGCAATTCTTCAGACTCCGCCGAGTTCCCATCGGCATCCAAAATACTGATCGCCACACGGTGGACACCGATCGCGACTCCCTCACGAGGCTCGACCACGAGCGACCGGGTCTCCCTGGCGCCCGCCGCGAGCGAGCATTCCGCCGCACCTTCGAGCTTCGCCGAAATCCCGGGTGGATATTCAATCTCGATACTCCCGGTGAACGTTTGGTCCCCCCGGTTGAAAATTTGGAAAGAGATCGATTTCTGCGCCGCCGATTGGCTAAGCCAAACTCCTTCTGTGGTCGGCGTCACAGCAATCCCCATCGCTACAGGATCTGGTTGACGGTTGATCTCGAGGGCATTGATCGTCGGCAGGGCCGCTGATTTCGGGCGCATGTCGATCACCAGATTCTCCACATTCGGGATCGGAAATTCCTTCCACAGGGCGCGATCGACACCGCCGGCTTCTGCCACGATATCGAAATTCTCGAGCACGACCGCGCCGTTGAGCACGACGTCGAACACCCGCTGCCCTGGGCGATCACCGGGCGGGGCGGCGAAACCGAGGCGCACTTTGCAGTTTGGCGAGCGATCTCCAGGGCGCGCGAGCGGCAAGATGCAGCGCTTCATTCCTACCAGCGCCGTGGCGAAAACAAACGGCGCATCAGCGTTTTCGATCGCCGTAAAATGCGCGCTGCGGCGCACTTCGCCACCGCCCTCGTGGGTGATCATCTTGAGGTCGTATCCGAGCAACAACTTGTGGTTCGCCGGACGGTTGGAAGCCAACCACAGCCTGCTGGATTCATCACGCCGGTCCCCGCTCGCTCCGAAATCGAGATACAGGTGCCTGACCGGAAGGGACGCGCCTGGTTGCGCAAATCGCGGAGCTGCCGCCGGCCTGGTTGACACCTGCCCCATCGCGACGGTGAACGGCAGCGACCACTCGCAGCTGCAGTAGATCGCCTGTGGCGGCTTGATCATCAACCCGCCGCCGCTGACGTGATCGACGTAGCAGTTCGAGCGGCTGTGCCAAAATGTGTAGAGCCCCTCGTCGTTGATCAAGTCCTGATAGCCGAAACCCTTGTTGCGCCCGAACAGGAAATATTTGCTGGCGGAGAAGATGCCGCACTGCTTGTCCGGGCGGCACCACGCCCAATCCGCGGACACGCCGGTGATCGGGTGCGTGCGGGTCTTCTTCATACCGGTCTGCAGGTCGAATGCCCATGGTTCGGCATGCACTGTGTTGTCGATGATCACCGGGCGAGTACGATGGTTGCTGAACTGGTACCAGAGCAATCCCCCGCTCTCCGCGTCGTAGCCAGTCATGCCCCGCGCCATGTAGCCGTCGCTCCCCCAGACGCCCCAGCCTTTGTCGGCGCGACTTTCTGAAGCGATCACGACGACCCCGTTGTGCGAATACATTCCCATGCCCACGTGGGGGTTGTAGTGGCGTTTGCTACCGTAGCCCTGAGGCCGCAGCCATTTGCCCCCGCAGTTGCTGACATCGACGCCGCGCCGGTAGAGAATTTTTCCCGAAGCGGCCTCGATGGCGATCAGCTCGCGAATGTCGCGCTCTTTGATCTGGGACTCGTATTCATCGCGCAATGCCACCGGCTGTGTTTTCATCCACGCGCGCATCTGCGCGACCGAATCCGCCCGCTCCTCCTCGTCTGCTTCACCACCGAGCACAAAAATGCGACCTCCACTCATCGCGATCGTTCCGCCGATGCGATCCTTCTCTTCCACATCCGGACCACCGATCGACCAGCGCACATCGCCCTTTCCCGACTCCATCTCACTGGCAAAAATACCTCCGCCGGCCGCACCGTAGACGGTTTTTCCGTCATCGCTCAGCGCGAACCAACCCCAAGGATGTTCTTTGCCGAACGCGGTGAGGTAGGAAGCGCGCTCTTTTCCGGTGAGGATATCAATCTGCGCCAGGACGTGCGCGACCTTCGAGTAAACATGTGTCCGACTCGCGGCGATGCTAACACCGATGCTCCCGGCATCGATCTGCCAGAGCGCCCGACCGGTATATTGATCGCAGGCCTTCAGCGCATTCGGCTCGGGGAGGATCATGATGCCATCGACGAGCAGCGCCGTGTGCCCGCCCGGTTGTTTGACATTTGGTGGGCCGAACCAAACCACGCCCAAGGGCGGCTTCAGGACTCCATCATGACTGCAGCCAGTGTTGCCCGCATCGCCGTGCATGTGGGTCCAGGCACCTCCATCCTCGAGGCGCGGCCGCGTACGTTTCGCCCAAGTCCCTCCGCCCGCACTAACGGTGCTCCAACCTTCCTGTCCACTGCGGCCGATCCAGTCGGCGGTGCCTTCCCCTCCGAAGAAGGCGACGCCGCGGACAGGTTTCTGCAAACGCGACCAGCGCTCCAGCTCACCTTCCGGTAACCCTGCCTCTGAGACTACAAGGTCAGCAAAGAAAGATGGAAGCGGCAGGGGCTCACCGGGTTCGCAAGCCAGCGCGACGATGCGCGTGACGTGCTGGTCTGCGCCCGCATATTTCCGCCGCGCCTCGGCAGCTTTCTCTTCATCCGAAAAGATCGAACAGATTGTGAGCTTCGATCGTTTGGCCAGTTCGAACGCCAGCTGGCCGCTGTCGCAGTCCAACACCACCGCGTAGCCCTCGACCACGCCAGTCTCGGCGATAATCGCCTCGGCCGCCGCGAAGACCAATTCATTCCCACCAGCAAAATCTTTGTCGGTGACGGGCTCGACGATCTCGCCGACCGCCTTGGTGCCGGCCGCCGCAGAAGTAAAACAGTGTATCGTCCCGCTGCGGGTCCCGACAAACAGGCGGCCGTTCGCTACGACGAGTTGATTTGCGCGCGTGGCAATCTCGGTGGACCAGAGCACTTTTCCGTCCTTCGGATCCCGCGCGTAGACACCGGAACCCACCCCCTTCGCAGGATCGAGGTCGAATGCCGAATGGAACAGCGTGTCGCCCGCGCAGATGACAGAGCAGAG
>Ga0302139_10000991_pt1 | contig 13671 bp, 10 predicted proteins | sample CBN3_331_MG_FD_203104 | JGI IMG/M metagenome (GOLD analysis project Ga0302139, IMG submission 203104) | Marine microbial communities from Western Arctic Ocean, Canada - CBN3_33.1 | ecosystem: Environmental > Aquatic > Marine > Oceanic | place: Canada: Western Arctic Ocean | collected 2017-09-15 | reverse complement strand
TTCAACCCGCACTACCAGCCATGGACGGGTGGCGGACATCACTTCTCGTTCTTGAACCAACCAGTGGCAGCGGAACGTAACTTCCACATGTTTTGTACGGCGTTGCGGCCGTTACTGACGTCGCATCATGACTATCTGCTACAGCTCGACGAGATTCGATGTGGCTTCTCGAAAGTGATGCAAGCGCAAATGGAGAAGATGTGGGCTGCCAAACTCGGACTTGGCACTTTTCACGCGGCGTTGTTCAGTGAACTCGAAACGCTCATGGTGCAAACTCCTGTCGATTACACCATCTTCTTCCGCGAGCTTTCGATGCTACCTGACGACATTGGCCCACTCAAAAAAAGCTTCTACAAGGACTCGAAGAGCGCCACGGCTTCAATGCACTCGACGTACGCGACAGACCCCGAAGCGCTGGACAAGCTCTGGTCCGAGTGGCTCACAAAATGGAAATCAATCATCGGCAGCGCCAGCACTAGCGCCGCGAATGCTGCTGCGCCGCGCTCCCGTGAGGAGCTCTCCAGGCAGATGAAACTCGTCAACCCAAAATACAGTTTGCGAGAGTGGATTGTTATGCCTGCGTATCAGCAAGCGACCGCGGGGAACTACTCGCTAGTTCGAGAGCTGCAGAAAGTCATGACGCAGCCATACGCCGAGCAGTCGAAGGACATGGAAGAGAAATACTATAGGCGCAAGCCATCTGAGGTTTTTGAGGTCGGTGGATTGTCTCATTTGAGCTGCTCATCATGACTTTTCAAAAACGAACCGGCCCTGTTGAAGGAGAGTCCTCTGCCGAAGAGGTGGTCGTCGGATTCCACGAGCGGACAAAACACCACTTCCACCGCTACGCCGCCGCGATTAGTTTGGACTGGGCGACACAGCCCGATCCGTTATAGGCGCTACGCGGGAGCGGATATCGTTCGCCTTCCTCTTCCTAAAGCTGGCCGCCCGCTGCCCAGGGCCAGCGATGTAACCGGCCGCCATGTCCATCGTCACCATCTCGATCTGTTGGCAACGCTCCTCCTCCAGTTGATCGAAGAAGTCGCGCAACGTTTGACCACTCTTCCCATGACCCACCCACACGACCCGCCGCGTCTCGTGGTTGACCACGATGGTCAAGTAACGGTGTCGTTTGCGGTAGCTGAACTCGTCGATACCGATCTGGCGGAGATTGTCGAGTCGAGCGGGCATCCGGTCGTACTGATTCGCCTTCCGTCCGCAGCCCCCACAGCGGGATCGACGCCAGCTGGGAACGACGTCCACCACCAGACCGCCTTCCCCGAAGTTCGCGTTCCGCACGACAAGTTACGTGACACCAATCAGCCGACGCAGTAGCGTAGTCGTCCGCACGAGGGCCTCCTGCTCGTCTGGTTTGCAATTCCAACGAGTGGGAGTCTCGTGCGTGTTTGCCTCTTGTCTAACCGACTCGTGATCTCTCCTGCTTCACGGGCTCCAGACTGTCCCCGAGACTCAAACACCCGCTCGATCACCCACAGAAACTGTAGGAGAGCCACAAATATGTCTACGAGTGGCTTCATCTGGAGCTTTGCCTCAACCACATCAAGGCGACTCGAATTTGGATCGCTGAGATGCTCAACGAACACGAACAAGAAGGAAAAGATAAATAGTGATTACTCCCCTGATCAATAGACCCGAGGTCGGTAGAACCTTCGGCAAAGCCAGCTCGCCGAAACGGTTGACGAATTGTTCAGCCACGTGTTTTTGTTTGATGTTCGTTCTTGTTGCTGGCTGCAACAGTAAGAAGGAACAGCAGATGCCCGCTGGCTCCGCCTCTCAAGCAGAGCCTGCCACGACGGCTACATCCGCCCCGGACGTCTCAATCTTCGACGCGGCAGGAAACGGCAACGTTGATGCGATCAAACAACATATCGCTGCGGGTACCGACATCGACCAGAAGCAACCGATCACGGGCAACACGCCTCTGAACATCGCCTGTTCCATGGGACAGACGGAAGTTGCAATGGCATTGATTGAAGCTGACGCGGCGATTGAGGCGAAGGGCAATGAGCAAACCACACCGCTCTTCAACGCCGCGTTTCTTTGTCACACGAAGACGGTTCAACTTCTGCTGGAACACGACGCCAATGCTCATACGACCGATAAAAACGGAACGCCGCTTGTCGACGTCATGGCGGCTCCGTGGGAGGCCGTCGCAGGAATTTACCAGTTGGTTTACTCGCTTATCGGTGTGGAATTCGATGCCGAGGAGAAGAGAACAACACGCCCGGTGATCCTGAAGATGCTCAAGGAGCACATCGCGAAAGAGACCAACGGCAAATCGGCGATGACTCCAAACAGAACCGCCGCCGAAATCGCAGCTTTGTCCGCAGCAACCTGCCACCAATCACGGCGACTGACTGGTCCAGCTACAACCACGACGTGCGTGGCTGGCGATTCAATTCCGCCGAGGACGTGCTTTCGCCGAACAACGCTTCGACGCTTGCGGACCGCATCGGGCGAGCGTCTGGGGTCCGGCTCAACTTCCTCGGCTTTCGTGTGCTCCGCAGTTCCATCGGTTTGGCCGCCGGAGGCGGGGGCAAGTCTGGTGAGCGGAGCCGTAGCGTAGGCCCGTCGGGAGCGAGCGGAGCCGCGACCAGAGGTGCCGGAGTGCAGGCGGAGTGCAGGCGGAGTGAACGGCAGCTATGACAAGACGTTGAAGGTCTGGGACATCTCGTCGCTGGACACGTCCAAGTAGCCGTCATCTCGACGGCCCCACCACCCGACGCCGGGGGGTGTGGTTCGGGCCTGGCGGTTACCGCCCCTGAGCGGCCTCGACGATAGCCAGGATCGCCGTGCGGGTGTCGGGTGGCAGCGAGTGCCAGGCGTCGATCACGCGGGTAAGATCCGGGTCGGGCGAGCGCTGAGTTGGGGCGGTGCTGGGGCTTCCTGGCTGGGCCTCGTCCCATCATTCGAGGCTGCCTGAACTCGATGAGTTGGCTTCGAAGTGGTCGGTTTCTGGACAGCAACGAACTACTACTCTGACGCTCGATCCACGGGTGTCATGACACCCGCAGGCGGGGTTTAGTAGGGCTTTTCAGGGGTTTTACATCAAATACTGGTGTTGTCTTAAGTGGCTGTCACACCGCTGTTCATGCTGTTTTCCGGACCGCCTGGCAACGCCCTGTGGACCAATTCGAAGTCCGTTGCTCTATCCATTTGAGCTACGGGTGCAGGTGTTGGTGAGCTGGTTATTGTTGACGCGATCCGTTTTGGCTATTGGTCGAGTGTCCATGGACCGGGGATTTCCTTGGCCTGGGCCACCTGTTGCAGCGACTCGATCTGGTCGAGATGCATGGGCAGTCCATCGGCTCGCCAGGCACGTTCGCGTTCGGCCTCGAGATCTCCGGGCAGGCAGACTTGGTCGAAGCCTTCGGCCGGATCGAGTTGTCGGATTTCGGAGACAGTCGCTTCGATCTGGTCGTAGTACTCGTCGGGTTCGACGAACGCCTTGATGTCGATGGCGTACATGAAGTGTTCGGATCCGTCGTTGGCGATTTCCCAGGTCTTCTTCAGCGGCATGCGAGCACCGACGAGCGGTCCACAGAGCACCGAGCTGAAGAAGGCGAGCCCATAGCCTCGGGGTCCGGCTGCTGGCAGCAGGGTTGTAGCGTCCTTGGCGTTGGTTGTCGGATTTCCCTGTTCGTCGACGGCCCAGCCTTCGGGGATGGGTTGTCCATACATGCCCATCGAGTGGACTTTCCCCCAGCTCGAGACGGCACAGGCCATGTCGAGCACGACGGGGTGTCCGTTCCGGGTCGGTGCGGCCCACGAGAAGGCGTTGTTGGCGACGGCCGGTGTGCGGCTTCCGTAGGCGGTGACGGTGGCCGGTCCGGTGCTGGTGGTGGCGTAGCCGATCATTCCTTCGGCGGCGGCCATCATCGAGTAGACCTGAGCGGCACCGAAGTGCTGGCTGGCCCGAACGGCGACGGTCCCGGTGCCGACGTCTTTGGCCTTGGCGATGGCCAGTTTCATGGCTCGGGTGGCGGCGACATGCCCGAGTCCCTTGCCGGCGTGGAGCACGGCCATCGCCCTGGTGTCTCGCTCGGTCAGAATCATAGCTCGCGGATCGATGCTCCCGGCCTGCATCGCTTCGAGATAGCGGGGCAGGGCTCGTGTACCGTGAGACGGGATGCCACGGAGGTCGGCTTCGATCAGCCGGTCGGCTCCGGCAGCCGCTTCGACCGGGATCATCGCCTCGTCGACCAGCACATCTTTCACCCACTGCCGCAGCGGTTCGACCGGCACGCGCTGTTCCTGCCCGTCGTCGAGCGGGTAGCCAGGGATAATCGTCATGGGCGTGGCTTTGGCAGGGTGGGATGGGATGGGGCTGCCGACCGAGTCATTCTCTTAGGTCAGTCGGAACTCAGCAAGCCGGGACGGGTAGCTGCGAGGAAGTCGATCGCATGGTCGGTTGTGCCGTCGAGTGCCAGGTCGGCCAGCACGCTGCCGATGACCGGAGTGAACTTGAAGCCATGTCCTGAGAACCCGCATGCGATGGCAACACCGTTGTGACGGGGGTGTTTATCGACGATGAAGTGGCGATCTGGCGTGCGGGTGTAGAGACAGACGACATGGCGGGCGGGGCTGGTCGAGAGGCCGGGCATGTGGGATTGGAGGTAGTTGGCCAGTGGTGGGAGGTCGATGTCGAGAACATTTCGATCGACGGCCAGCGGGTCGTTGATGTTTTGTCCGCCGGTGTGTTCGGCGAGTTTGACGGTTTGCCCATCGAGTGACGGGAACCCGTAGAATTCGCCTCCGGCGGTTTCCAAAAAGAAGACTCCAGCCCCGCGTGACCGGTCGTAGTCGTGGCTGGAGGTTGGGAACCAGAACAGTGGTTTGCGGACGATTTCCCAATCGACCTTGAGTTCCGGCAGCAAGTCGGGCACCCAGGCACCGGGAGCGATGATCAGCGAACCGCAGTGGTAGCGATCGCGATCGGTGACGACTTCGAACGCATCTCCGACCGGGGCCCATTCGAGGACGGTTTCGGGGGTCCCCAGCACGGCACCGTGTTGTCGGGCACGAGCGATGTGTGCTCGGACGGCATCTTCCACAAACAGGTAGCCCGCTTCGGCTTCCCAGACCGCGTCGAATTCGTCGGGGATTTGGAAGCCGGGGAAGTCCTTGGCGAGTCGAAGTTGGCTGACATCCTGGAGTTTCAGGCCATGCAGTCGAGCGGCCTGTCGGGTGCCGGCGACGGCGGGTCCATCGGGCCGGCCTGCCAGCAGCAATCCGCACCGATCGATCAGCGGCTGTTGGCAGTGTAGGGCCAGGTCGTCCCACAAGCGGTAGGCTTCGATCAGCAGGGGGACGTAATCGGGGTGTTCGAAGTACGCCTGCCGAGTGACTCGAGTGTGCCCGTGGGAGCTGCCCTGGTCGTGAGCGACCCCGAAGCGATCGATGCCCAGCACGCGGGCGCCTCGGGCAGCGACGTGATCGAGTGCCGCGCTACCGAAGCCTCCGGCACCGATCACAACGCAGTCGTAGGTTGTTGCTGTCACCGGGTCGTCACTGGCCCGCCGCCAGACTGACTCGGACCAGTTCCTTGTCGTTGCGGGCAAAGACGCTTTGCATGGCGAACGCCGGGTGGCTCCAGATGGTCATCCGGCGTTGGACTCGGCGAGTCGGTTCGATCAGTTTCGCTCGACTGATCTCCTGGTACCCTTGGGGAGTCAGCCGTGCGATGATCAGGTCGCCCTGTTCGTTGTGGATGAACTGTCGGTCCTGATGAGTGACCAGGAAGGCGTTCCACCAGCGGCCGCGGCCTGTGGCGGCAAGTGTTTCCCAGACGCGTTTCCCGTTGCTGGCATCCAGGCATCTCAGTTGCCCGTAGCTTCCGACTCCGTAGATGTGCCGTCGGGTGAAGATCGGTGTGGACATGATCGAGTGCAGGCCATCGGTCTTGATTTCGCTGTCGCTGTTACCTTTCCAGGCGATTTTCGCAGTCCGTCCATCGTCGGCGACTTCGATCATCATCGGCCCGTTGTAGAAGGCTGTGACGAACAGTCGGTTGCCGACCTGCCGGGGTGTGGGGATGGTGAGTCCGGCTCGGATGCGGAAGGGGACTTGCCAGATGAGTCGTCCGGAGTTCGGATCGAGACTGCTGATGGCGGTCGGGTGCCAGACGATCAGTTGGCGGGTGTTTCCGAAGTTCATGATGACTGGCGGGCAGTAGCCAATCTGGCTGTCTTCGAGACTTCTCCAGAGTTCCTTGCCGGTCAGCTTGTCGAAGCTGACCACCAGGGCTCCATCGGAACCGCCGACCAGGGTGATCAGTTGTCGGTCATCGATCAGTGGCGAGGCGACCATGCCCCAGATCGGCAGCTTGGTACCGTAGTCGGCGACGAAGTTCTTTTTCCAGACCACTGCGCCATCGCTGACCTTCAGGCAGAACATGTCGCCCATGGCGCCGATGGTGTAGACGCGGTCGTCTTCAACAACCGGGGTCATACGTGGTCCGGCCGGGTAGCTGATGCTGTAGCGGACCGGGTAGGTGCTGGTCCAGAGAATCTTGCCGGACTGGGCGTCTAGAGAGTGGATGCGTTCGATACGTTGCTCACGGACGAAGTCGGTGATGTAGACACGTCCCTTGGCGACGGCCGGTCCGGAGTAGCCTTCGCCAATGGGAGTCGACCAGACGCGTGGCAGGAGGCCGGTGGTGGGCAGCGTTTTGACGATGCCCTTTTCTCGCCAGACCAGGTCGCGACGTGGTCCGCCCCACTGCGGCCAGTCGTCGGCCGAGGCGGTGGTGGCTAGGGTGGTGGCTGCGATGAGAACGGTCGTTACGAGCGAGACGAGCGTGCGGGTTGGGCGGTTCATCGAATGATCTCGGGTGTTCGAATTCGCAGTCATCTTGTCATTCGGGAGTCGGATTGGCCACCGTATCGGCTGAGTTGGGCAGTCGATAGCGGATCGTTGGGCCCGATCGGTATACTCGGGTCCCGACCCATGCCAAGCAAATTCTGGATCCGGGTCGTTTGCGGGTGGAGTTGTTTTTGTGAGTCGAGAGGAAACGAGTCGTGAAATCGATGAGCGAGTGTTGTGTTGCGTTGTTGGCAGGTGTTGCCGGGATGTTGTCGGCGTCAGAGATCGAGGCGTCAGACGGTCGGGCCGAGTCGAAGGCGTCGGGAGCGGTGCTCGAGTCGCGTCACCTGGGGAACATCAAGCGGGTGACGTTCGGGTTGTCTCGGGCTGGCGAGGGCTACTTTTCGCCTGACGGCAAGTGGGTGGTCTACCAGGCCTACCCGGTCGGTTATCCATTTTACCAGATCTACGTGCAGAAGCTGGGCGAGAAGACTCCTCGTCGTGTGAGTCCAGGTCGCGGTCGGACGACGTGCAGTTATTTCACGATCGACGGCAAGCGAATTCTGTTCGCATCGAGTCACACGGATCCGGCGATCGAGCGCACCGAGCATCAGGCTCGGGTCCTGGCGGCTCAGGGCGGTCGTCGTCGTTACCAGTGGGATTTCGACAAGCACATGGACATTTACGTGTGCGATTTTGACGGCACGGGATTGAAGCGATTGACGAACACGCCCGGCTACGACGCCGAGGGGTCGTATTCGGCGGACGGCAAGCGGATCGTATTCACTTCGGGCCGCGACGGCGATCCGGATCTTTACATCATGGATTCCGACGGCAAGAACGTCCGCCAGTTGGTGGATCATCCCGGCTATGACGGCGGCCCGTTCTTTTCGCCCGACGGCAACTGGGTGATCTTCCGCAGCGATCGTCAGAAGGAGCACATGTTGCAGATTTTTGCCATCAGCGTGGATGGCAAGCATGAGATCCAGTTGACGAACAACCTGGGGACGGTCAACTGGGCACCGTATTACCATCCATCAGGTCGGTACATTGTCTGGACGCGTGCGGATTATTCGCGTGGGCCGGAGGGGGCTCATTTCAACCTGTTCACGATGGATCTTGAGGTTGGCAAGACGACGATCAAGGCGGGTGATGTTCGCCAGGTGACGTCGAATTCCGCGGCCGACGTGTTGCCGGTGTTCAGTCCCGACGGCACGAAGCTGATGTGGACATCGGCTCGAGGCAAGGCCAAGACGAGCCAGTTGTGGATTGCCGACTGGAAGCGAGGGAGTGGGGTTCGTTAGGTCGGGGCGGTTCAGTCGATAGGCGGAACCGAGTGAACCATGACGAGGTCGTGTCCGGCGGCCGACCAGTTCGAGCTTCCCACGAGCACGAGTCGTTGTCCGGTTTCGAGCACTCCGTGTTGTCGACCCCATTGGCAGACGGCATCGAGCAGTTTGCGTGGGCTGGTATCGGTCTGGATCGAGCCGAGCGAGCGGACGCCCCAGTAGAGGTTCATGCGTCGTGCGGCGGTTGGTGAGTCCGAGAGTGCCAGGACGGGAACGGGGCTGCGTTCCTTGGAGACGGCCAGTGCGGTCCGTCCGCTGAGCGTGGGGATCACCAGCAGCGAGGCATCGAGTTGTTCGGCGATGGCGACGGCACCGACGGTGGCTGCTTCGGTGACTTCGAGTGCCTGGGCCCGCGTGTCGGCTTCGAAGAGCCTGGGGACGTTGGCATCGACGGACTGTTCGGCTTCGCTGACAATCCGGCTCATCATCGCCACCGCGGCGGTGGGGTTTTGTCCGATGGCGGTTTCCCCCGAGAGCATCACGGCGTCGGTGCCGTCGAGTGTGGCGTTGGCCACATCGCTGGCTTCGGCCCGAGTGGGGAATTCGCTGTTGGTCATGCTGTCGAGCATTTGAGTGGCGGTGATCACCGGCACGCGATGGGCGTTGGCCATGCGGATGATCTGTTTTTGCAGGATCGGCACGGTCGCCAAATCGACTTCGACCCCGAGGTCGCCTCGAGCCACCATCACCGCATCGGTGATGTCGATGATGGCTTCGAGATCGGCGATGGCTTCACCCTTTTCGATTTTCGCGACGATGTGTGGTTGGTGGTCACCGGGGTGACGCGAGATGAGATCTCTGAGCCGCCGGATGTCGTCGCTGTTGCGGACGAAGCTGAGTCCGATGAAGTCGATTTCTCGATCGAGAGCCCAGGTCAGGTCGTCACGATCCTTGTCCGTCACACTCGGAGTACTCAGAGCCACACCCGGCAGGTTCACACCCTGTCGGCTGCGGACGGTGCCGGGTCGCACGACCTGGCAGATGACCCGATTGTTCTCTTCGGCGGTCACGATCAGTTCGACGATCCCATCGGCGAGCAGGATGCGATCACCGGGCTGGACATCGTCGATCAGTGGTGCGTAGGAGCAGGTGAGTTCCTGCACCGGGTCAGAGCCGTCGTCACCGGTCCGATTGACTTTGTGTTCGGCATTTCCGTCCGAGTCGTTTTTGACAAAGACGACGGTGGCGCCTTCCTGGCACAGCAGTTGTCCCGAGTCGATTTCTCCGAGTCGGATTTTGGGGCCGGCCAGGTCGCCGAGGATTCCGATGGGTCGATCGAGTTCCACTTCGATTTGTCGGATGGCCGTCAGGGCCTGATCGTGCCAGTCGTGGGTGCCGTGTGCGAAGTTGAGCCGAAAGACATCGACTCCGGCGAGCACCAGGTCGCGGAGTGCTTCGAGGTCGGCGCAGGCCGGTCCGACTGTGGCGATGATCTTGGTCTTGACCATCGGCGGCTCGATTGGCATCGGGGCATGGGCCATGAACGGAGAGTCCTGGGTGGGTGTATCAGTTGATGAGGTTGGCGATCCGGGTGAAGTCGTTTTTGAGTGAGTGGTAGAGTTGTTGGTACTGGGGATAGATGCGGTTGTAGATTCGTCGGGTGGGTTGATGGACGCGTGTGGTCTCGACGACGCGAATCGTGGCGTTGCAGGCTTCGACGACATCCTTGTAGGCTCCGGTTCCCGCAGCAGCCAGCAGTGCGACTCCGTAGGCTGGCCCTTCTTCGGCGTTGATTGTGGCCACACGGTTTCCGTAGACATCCGCCTGCATTTGTCTCCAGAACCTGCTGCGGGCTCCACCGCCGGAGACTCGGATTTCCCGGACCGGGATATTCATCTGCTTGATAATCTCCAGGCAATCTCGCATGGCGAAGGTGGCCCCTTCGATGACGCTGCGTACGAGGTGTGCTCGAGAGTGCCGGAGGCTGAGTCCGATCCAGGCAGCTCGGGCGTTGGGATCGGCGTGGGGAGTGCGTTCGCCGGTCAGGTAGGGCAGGAAGAAGAGTCCTTCGGACCCGGCTGGTGCGTGGGTGGCTTCTTCGGTGATCAATTCGTAGGGGTCGATTTTCTGTTTGCGTGCGAGGTCGACGGCGGCTTGTCCCAGTTGGTTGCGGTACCACTGCAGGCTGCCTCCGGCCGAGAGAACGACACCCATGACGTGCCATTGGTCACGGACGGCGTGGCAGAAGGTGTGGACACGGCCCAGCGGGTCGATTTCGATCCCTTCGCTGTGAGCAAACACGACTCCACTGGTGCCCATGGTGGCCGAGATGACCCCACGTCGCACGATTCCATTCCCGACGGCTCCGGCCGCCTGGTCACCGGCTCCTCCGACCACAGGCACTCCGGCGGGCAGTCCCAGTTGTGCCGCGGCGACTTTGGACAGGGTGCCACAGACATCTTCGGATTCGTACACGTCGGGCAGCAGTGCGGGATCGAGTTCGAGTTTTCCGAGCAGTCGTCGGTTCCATTTTCGGCGTTTGACATCCAGCAGCAGAGTACCCGACGCGTCACTGACCTCGGTGGCGAACTCGCCGGTCAGTCGAAAGCGAACGTAGTCCTTGGGCAGCAGCAGAGTGCGTGTGCGATCGAAGTGTCGGGGTTCGTGGTTTCGGAGCCAGAGGATCTTCGGTGCGGTGAAGCCGGTGAGTGCGGGGTTGGCCACCATCCGGATCAGTGCCCGTCGTCCTCCGGCCCGTCGGTGGATCTCGTCGCATTCGGCCTGGGTCCTCTGGTCGTTCCAGAGCAGAGCGGGTCGGATGACTTGGTGTTTGCGATCCAGGAAGACACTGCCGTGCATTTGGCCGGAGAGTCCGATGCCGGCGACGGTCTTGGGTTTGATCTTGCCATCGTGGAGTACCTTGCGAACGCTCTGGATCGAGGCCTGCCACCAGTCGAGGGGATCCTGTTCGGACCATCCTGGTCTGGGGCTGGCGAGGGGGTATTCGAAGGTGGCACCGGCAACGATCCGGCCGTTCTCGCGGATCGCGAGAGTCTTGGTGCCGCTGGTACCGATATCGATGCCCAGATAGACGCTCATCGAGATTCTCCATCAGATGGAATCGAGCCGTTCACGATGTCGCCTTTTCGGCGATCAGCAGATCGAGTTCCTGTTTGAGTCGATCGAGGATTTCATCGTAGGGAAAGGCTCCGAGTGATTCTTCACCCTTCTTGAGATTGACGAAGTTGGGAGCACACCAGAGTCCGAGGTCGGCATCGTCGGTTTCGCCGGGCCCGTTGACCCGGCAGCCCATCACGGCGATTGTCAGTGCGTGGTCCCGAGCGTACTCGGTCATTTCGCGGACCTGTTCGGCGAGTCCGACAAAGGCTTCGTTTTCGACTCGCGAGCAGCTGGGGCAGCTGATGATATTGAGAGTGTCGAGGCCATAGTCGACGACACTGCGGACTCGTCCGGCGGCGATGTCGGCCAGGATGTCTCGTGCGGCATCGATCTCTTCGGATTTTCGTTCATTCGGTACCGTCAGCGAAACGCGGATCGTATCGCCGAGTCCTTTGGAGACGAGTTGTTCGAAGGCGATGCGAGTTTTGATGATGCCGTCGGGCGGCAGTCCGGCCTCGGTCACACCCAGGTGCAGCGGCACGTCAGGGCGTCGTTCTGCGAACCGGCGGTTGACTTCGATGACTTTTTGCGGGTTGGAGTCTTTGAGCGAGACGCAGTAGTTCTTGAAGTCGAGCGAGTCGAGCAGATCGCAGTGTTCCCAGGCGCTGTCGAGCATGGGCGAGATCGAGTCGTCGCGGTCGTAGCGATCGAGTTGTTCGGGGTCGACCGAGCCACAGTTGACTCCGACTCGGATGGCACAATCGTGCCGAGTGGCCTGCAGGACGATTCCCTGGACCTTGTCCTGCCAGGGCCGATCGGGTTCGTGGTGATAGAGGTGTCCGGGGTTGTATCGGAGCTTGGCGACGTGTGGTGCGACGATTTCTGCGAGCCGGTAGTTTTCCTGGAGATCAACGGCGAGGTTGGCATCGGTTTGTGCGGCGATTTCGACGACCGCCTTGGCATCGGCGGTACTGTCGACCGCGATTCGGACCACGTCGGCTCCGGCCTGATCGAGGTCTCGGACCTGAGCGAGGGTGGCCTGGACGTCTTGGGTCGAGGTGGCGGTCATGCTTTGGACGGCGATGGGTGCTCCGTTGCCGATGGTGAGCGTGCCGATGGTCACCTGTCGGGTGGGGTTGCGAGGCAGTTGCACGGTGGGGTGGGTGTCCGAATCGAGTGGGACCGAGGTCGTGACGTGTGGTGTCTTCGGATTGTAAACGTCACCTGCATGACACTCCAGCACGTCGTGTCCGCGGCTTGGGGTATCGGGATTGACCTTGTTTTGGCCGAGAACTACAAGCCTAGGCGTCGTGTCGCAAGCTCGGGAATCCTCGGCGACTTCAAGCGACGGGTCGAGATTCAGGAGATGGTGTGATGTGGAAACAGCTTGACGGATTGTGGTTGTTTGTTCTGGCGTGTTGTATGTTGTTTCTGGTTGGAGTGACTGGTTGCGGCGACGACGAGCCGGAGGGTGACAGCGAATCGGCGGGCGGTTCGAGCCAATCGACTGGCCAGGTTCGGGCGGTTGATGACTCGGCTGTGGACAAGCTGGTCAAGCTGGCGGTCGAGCGAGCGCAGGCGGGCGATTCGAAGCGTGCGATCGAGTTGCTGAGCCAGGTCATTGGCAACGACGCCGACAATGCTCGGGCGTTTGCCATACGTGCCGACATCTATTCGGCTTGCAAGCAGGACGCGAGTGCATTGGCGGACCTGTCGGCGGCGATCCGAATCGAGCCCGAAAACGCTCGTTGGCTGAACGCTCGGGGCTTCTTCTTGTTCACTCGGGGCAAGCGTGACGCGGCGATGCGTGATTTGGACGCGGCGATAGGATTGGACGGCGAGTATGCCGAGGCGAGGAACAACCGCGGGTTGTTGCACGTGGGTGGTCGGGACTACGAAAAGGCGATCATCGACTTCAGTCGGGCGATCGAGATTGACGCGAAGTTCGCCGACGCCTGGAACAACCGCGGATTTGCTCATTTTCGAAGTGACGACGATTCGCGGGCGTTGTCGGATTTCGACAAGGCCCTGGTGTGTGATCCGAAATTCGTGATGGCCTACAACAACCGAGCGTTGTTGCGGATGTCTCGGAAGGAGTACCGCCAGGCGGTATCGGATTGTACGTCGGCGATCGAGTTGGACGCTGTCAATCCTCGGTTTTATCAATTGCGTCGCGAGGCGTACCGTCGTCTGGGCAAGTCGAAGTTGGCGTTGGCGGACGGCGAAAAGCTGGTCTGGCTGCTTCGCCTTCAACGTCTCAGTCGGCAGGTCGCCGAGTCACCGAAGCAGGCGGGTGGTTACATTCAGCGGGCACGTCACCTGGCGTACGACGGTCAAGGCGGAGCGGCGTTGGCGGACTACCAACGTGCGATCACGGTCGAGCCGGGGCAGGCTCACGAAGCGTACCTGGCTCGTGCCCGTCACTGGGTGTCCTCGG
>Ga0302139_10000990_pt1 | contig 13696 bp, 13 predicted proteins | sample CBN3_331_MG_FD_203104 | JGI IMG/M metagenome (GOLD analysis project Ga0302139, IMG submission 203104) | Marine microbial communities from Western Arctic Ocean, Canada - CBN3_33.1 | ecosystem: Environmental > Aquatic > Marine > Oceanic | place: Canada: Western Arctic Ocean | collected 2017-09-15 | reverse complement strand
CGAGCACCAGCAGTGCCGCCAGAAGTTCCGCATTCACCGGGAGACCTCCTCTTCGCTCTCATCGTTGTCGTCCCATCGCTGGGGAATCATCGGACCGATCCGCTTCTCCATCGAGCCGTCGAGCACTCCCCGGGCAGACTTCTCGCCGAGGGCGTGGACCAGCAGTGATTGGTCGTCGATGTCCACCGTCACCGTTCCCGGAGTCAGGGTGATGGAGTTGGCCAGCAGTGTCTGGGCGAGGGGATGAGTGAGGTGGGTACGGACCTCGACCAGCCTGGGGGAGATGTTGGGGCGAGGAGACCATGCCAGGATGATCACATCGAGACTGGCCCGAACGATCTGCAGCAGTAGCCATGGCAGGTAGAGGAGGAAGCGCAGAAACGAGTTCAGCGGCTGGAACTGCGGGCCGATCAGATCGAGTCGTTGGCAGATCAGCACCGTCACGGCACTGGCCACCAGGCCGGAGCCGAGCAGGAATGGCGATTCGAACCGTCCGGAGAGGAGCAGCCAGAAACCGAACAATGCCAGAAATAGCCAGAATGAACGCAACCGATTTCCCCCGATACCCCGACCCATCTGCCGATTCCACCGCCAGAAGATGGCACGCATAGGTGCGGGTGTCCACCGTTGGAAGCGACGACCGTGAGTGTGTCGTGGGAGGTCGAGCTCAATTCGTAGCAAAGTACCAAAGCGGCTCGCTCCCCCTGTCGGCTACAGGTAGCCTTGGCCGGGGAGACGGGGGGCCCACCGATGCAATTCGAGGAAATCGCAGGATTGACGGCGGCGGCCTGCTGGGCCAGCGGAAGTTTCATCTACAGTCGTCTCGATGCCCCGGCAGGAGCCCTGAACCTGGGTAAAAATGCCATCGCTGGAGTTCTGTTACTGGTCAGCGTGCCCATCTTCGGAACCGGTCTGGATGTCTGGACACAGGCTCCCTGGAGCGATTACCTGTGGCTGATTCTGAGCGGGTTGGTGGGGATCCTCATCGGCGACTCCGCCTATTTCCGCAGCATCCAGATCCTCGGGCCGCGCAAGGCGCTGGTGCTGACCACCCTGACCCCACCCATCTCGGCTCTGTTCGGATGGTTCTGGCTGGCGGAGTCGTTGGAGACGGTCCACCTGTTGGCGATGGGGGTGACACTGGCAGGGATCAGTATGGTGATCCGTGATCGCAATCTGGCGAGCGATCGATCGGGCCATCACCAGGGCACTCTTCGCGATGGAATCTTGCTGGGCATCTTTGCAGCCTCGTGCCAGTCGCTGGGGATCGCCCTGTCGAAGGTGGTGATGAAGTCATCGTTTCCCGCCCTCGAGGTCTCGGCGGTTCGGATCGGCGTCGCGGTAATTGGAGGATTGCTGATGGCAGTGGTCACTGGCGCATTACCCGGCTGGAAGAAGAAACTGCTGCAGAGGGGAGTTCCTGGGCGCATCTTCGTCGCCAGCGTGGTGGGAACCTACATCGGCATCTGGCTCAGTCACATTTCTGCCGAATATTACTCCCTCGCCATCGCCACCACCCAGATGTCGATGACACCCATCTTCATGGTGCTTTTGGTGGGGATCTTCCTGCGGCAAAAGATCTCGGCGACCGCATTTCTGGGGATGGTTCTGGCCATCGTGGGGGTGGCGATCCTGATGCAACCGACCGGTTGGAACTTCTGACGACCACTCCATTACCAGACCACTTCAGCATCCGCAGTGCGGGTTACTTCGTCTTCTTCTCGCGATAGACGAGAGCCAGGTTTCTCGAATACATCACCAGAGCCAGCGATTGACCCAGCAAGAGCACCGGTTCGATCCTGGCGATGGCATAGGCAAAGGTGATGCAGCCGCCGGTGATACTGATCCACCAGAAGGCGATGGGGATCTCCGATTTCCCGGCCTTTTCGCTGATCCACCACTGGACGATCCAGCGCATGAAGAAGATCGCCTGACCGCCGTATCCGACCAGTACCCAGCGATCAGTGCTCAGCTTGCGCCAGAACTCCTCGAAGAATCCGAGGCCGGACTGAGGATCGTGCAGCGCCAGCAGCTCGAAGATTCCGCACCATCCATCTCCCAGCATCGATATCGTCAGGGCGAGATCCGGTAGATCCATCATTGCACCTCGTCTACATGGTAGCGCAGCGCTCGCTTCTTCATCCGTCGCACCATCCAGAGGTCGAGGAATGCCGGAAGGCCCCTGCCCAGGGGAGAGTACTTGCTGGTACCCAGCTCACGGGCTCGATGACTTACATTGACCTCCACCATTCGACCTCCTCGCATCTCGACGAGGTAGGGGAAGAATCGATGGAGACCGTTATAAAGGGTGAGGTCCTGGATGATCTCGCGGCGGAACAGTTTCAGTGAGCATCCCACATCCTGGAATCGAGTCCCGAGCAAGGTGTTGCGGACTGCGTTGGCGATGCGCTGGGCAAACTTGCGGATCCAGGGGTCCTGCCGATCTGCGCGCACTCCCAGAACCGCATCCAGACCCGGACTCGCTTCGATCAGCAACCCCATGTCGGCAGGATCATTCTGACCATCGGCATCCATGGTGATGATCAGTTCCCCACGCGCAGCCCTGAATCCCGCCTCGAAGGCGGCGCTCTGTCCACTGTTGGGGATCAGATTGAGGATCCGCAAGGTGGGTTGAGTTTCCTTGCACCTTCGCAGCAACGCTTCGGTGCCATCGGTGGAACCATCGTTGACGACGATCACCTCCTGGCCACCGCTCAACTCGCTGAGACTGGCGAAGACTTCCTCGAGGAGTGGACCCAGTGCTTCCTCTTCGTTGTAAGCAGGAATCACCACTGAGATCAGTGGGTCTGGCGATGAGGATCGATCGTCAGCATGGTTGGCGGTCAAGCAGCCCCCGGTGAGTAACGAGTTGCGTTCAACGGACCCTGAGTACGCTGGCTATTGTAGAAGATGCGCCGATGGCTGCAACGGAACCGAGAAAGGAGGGGGGTAAAGGAGGGGGGTAAAGGAGGGGGGTAAAGGAGGGGGGTAAAGGAGGGGGGTAGAGGAGTGGGGTAGAGGAGTGGGGTAGAGGAGTGGGGTAGAGGAGTGGGGTAAGGAGTGGGGTAAGGAGTGGGGTAGAGGAGTGGGTCAGCGACGGATGGCATCGACGACCGAGCGATTGGCGGCGATCCACGCAGGAATCGCTCCACCGATCAATCCGAGCAGGAAAGAGAGTAGCACCGAGGTGAGGGCGATGGTGGGGGACAACTGGAATGAAAAACTGATGTCGGTGAAGGTGTTGAAATTGGACGCGCCAGTCTCGATGCCATGAAATGGTGCGACCAGCAGCAGGCCGATCATGCCGCCGATCAGGCCGACCTGGGCAGATTCTAGCAGGAACGCGAGGAACACCTCGGTCCGGCTGTAGCCGATGGCCAGCAAGATTCCGATCTCGTGAGTGCGGGAGGCGACGGTGGCCAGCATCGTGTTCATCGTTCCGATCACCGCAGCGGACCCCATGATGATGGTGAGAAAGATCGACAGGACCAGTAGCGAGGTGCTGAGTCCGGTGGTCTGGGCGGCGAGGTATTCACTCTGACGAGTGATGGAGAAACTGAGGCGGGGATCCTCCTCCAGTTGCTCGGTCGCCATTGCGAAATCGAGGTCGGGTGGGACTCGTGCGATGACCCGGTTGTAGACCGGGCGATCGAGAGCCTCGAGCATTCGTTCGACCGGTCCCCAGATCTCGCTCCCCTGGGAGTTGTCGAACTCATATACACCAACAACCGCGAAGGGCGTGGTGTTGAGGGTCAGGGTATCTCCGAGCGAGCAGTTCTTCAATCGTGCGACCAATGGTCTGCCGACCACGACCTCATCGCTACCCCAGTCGGGCCATCGACCTTCGAGTAATCGAGGTGGTGTCGGATGGAGCTTCAGGGATGCTTCTTCGATGCCTCGCAGGGGGGCATTGACCAGGCCACCATTCATCTTCTCCATGTACAATGCGAGGAAACATTCGGCGGCTGCCAGTGGATTCCCCTGTGCATCACGCAAGATCTCGGGGCGTTCCTTGATGATGATGCGGGCGGACTCTCTCGGGATGCCAGAGTCTCCCTCGGAGGTGGCCCCGATCCGTAGGTAGACTGCCACTTCTTCCGCTCCGAGAGGTCTGAACAATTGCTCGAAGCCATTTCGAAGTGACAGAATTCCGCACAGAACTGCAGTGGTGAAGGCGATGCCGAGAGCGGTGAAGAGCACCTGCGAACGGCGTCTCAGCAGGTTCCTGGTCGTGTATCCGGTGGGTAAAGCCATCTTATCCGCTACTCCTCAACGCCTCGGTCGGGCTCGACCTGAGGAACGGAATCCCCGCCGCCAATCCAGCAATGATTCCGAGCAGCGCAGAGATACCTAGCGCCAGCAACATCAGTGGTACGGAGATGTGATAGTTTTGGATGTTCTGGGCGAAGGTCCGGATCAGACTCCCCTCGGTGGCTACCGCCAGCAGGATACCGATGCCTCCCCCGAGTAGGGAGATGAGCAACCCTTCCCAGATCAGCAACATGGTACTGACGATGGGACGAAATCCGAGTGCCTGCAAGATTCCAGATTCCTGGAGACGTTGTCTTCCACTGATCATCATGGTGTTGACCACCGAGAAGAAGATGGAGAAGAGAACTGCTCCCCCGATGGTGCCGAGGAAGAGCGGCAAGTTGCCGATGGCGGAGACAAAGAAAGAAGCAAAGGCTGCCTCGGTGATGGTCTGGGTTCGCTGGGGACCATTGGCAAAGAGTGCGTCGATATCCTTGGCGACCTGGTCGATGGGGACACTCTCTTCGGTGTTGACGTAGTAGACTCCGGCTCCGCGGCTTCCGAGGGCCTCGCCGCTATCAAAAGCCTCGTTGAGGTAGTCTGCGCGGATGTACATCGTGGTTTCGGGGATTCGAGCTTTGAGTGGCCGATAGATGCCGACGATGACGAACTCCCAGGCGTTTCCATCTGCACGGGGGTAGATGGAAGGAATCAATGGAACGGTGTCTCCCAGCTGGAATCCGAATCGTTCATCATCTCGCAAGCCAATGCCGATGATCGCCGCCCTTCGATCGCTGGCGAACGCCTTCTGGACCGCAGCCCTCGCCGCCGGACCGGTACTTCCTCCAACGGCTTCGATGATCTCGATGTCTTTGGTGTACATGTCGAGGAATCGTTGATGATCTACAGCGAACTGGGCGAAGAAGTTCTTTCGTTCCTGGTAGTAGGCGCCAAACCAGCGAAACTTCGTGGTCAGGTGCACGCCATCGATGGTGTCGATCTTTTGCTGGTATGAGGTCGGAAGATCGACAAATAGACTGACTGCAGACTGGGTCACCAGGCGATGGGAAGATGCGCTCCGTACACCCTCCTTCATCCCTTGCACCACGGCGATGAGGAAGCAAAGCAAGAACACGGCGATGGAGATGGCCATGACGGTCAGGCCATTTCGGACCTTTCTCGCCATCAAGTGACGCATCGCCAGTCGCAAAGGGAATTGCACTCAGGCCTCCTGCTGCTGGTCTTCCACCAGCAGCCCCTTGTCCAGTTCGAGCAATCTCTTGGCCTTCTTCGCCGCCACCAGGTCGTGGGTCACCATCAGGATGGTCTTGCCCAGTTCACTGTTGAGACGACCGAGAATCTGCAGCACCTCATCGGCACTACTGCGGTCGAGATCTCCAGTCGGTTCATCTGCGATGATCACGGCGGGGTCAGTGGCGATCGCCCTGGCGATGGCGACCCTTTGCTCCTGCCCACCGGAGAGTTGAGTGGGGCGATGCGATGCTCGATCGGAGAGGCCGACGATGTCGAGGGCAAATGCGGCCTGCTTCTTCCGCTCGGCGGCGGACAGCGGGGTCAGTTGCAGCGGTAGCATGACATTTTCGAGGGCAGTCAGGACCGGGAGCAAGTTGAAGGACTGGAAGACGAAACCGACATGGCGAGATCGCCAGGCTGGGAGTTCACTGCGTGACATCGAACTGACTTCGGAGTCGGCGACATGGACCGATCCGGAATCGCAGGAATCGAGGCCCCCGACCAGGTTCAAGATGGTGGTCTTGCCCGAACCACTGGGTCCCATCAGGGCCACGAAATCGCCCCGGGCGATCGACAGATGGAGTTGATCGAGAACCTTGAGGGTTTCTCCTCCACGGGTGTAACTCTTGCTGACATTTTTCAGAGTGATGAATTTGTCGGGCATCTAGGGTCTCCTCACCTGAACGCGGTCGCCAGATTTCAGTGCGGGATCGGGATCGATCACCACTGTTTCGCCTCCGATGAGGCCGGATCCCACCTCGATGAGGTCATCTCCGAGATCGTCTCTCAAGGTGATGGCCCGGACTTCGATGATGCCATTGCGAACGACCAAGACGGTAGGTGACTCTGACTGGAGCAGCGCTTTCTTCGGTAGCAGTACCTGTGGTGGGGTTGGGTTTGCTTCCGATTCTGGAACGAAGACGACTCGAACTCCCAGTTCTGGGATTAGTTTTTCATCCCGATCGATGAACTCTGCTCGCAGTTCGACCGTCGCTTTTGACCGGTTCGCAGTGGGCCAGACCTGACGAATTCGACCGCGGTATCCTTGATCCGGATAGGCGTCGAGGTAGATCAGAACCGGCGCACCGATACGAGCGGCATCCAGGGTGGTCTGGGCCAGTTCGATCTGTACCTCGAGAGTATCGAAATCGACCAGCGTGGCGACCGAGCCCCGTGCGTTGGCCCCTCCCCCGATGGAGGAAACCACCTCTCCCACTTCGGCGTTCTTCTCGACCACCACCCCGGAGAAGGGTGCATAGACGGTCGACTTGTCGATGCGCGCCTCGATCTCGGAGATGGAAGCGCTGAGAGAAGCGACCCTCGCACTGGCGGCTCGTGCGGTGGCCTGGGCTGTGTCGAGTTCAGAGCGCGACAGATCATCGGTACTGGAGAGAGACTGTTGCCGTTCGAGAGCGAGGCGAGCCCGCTCCTCCTCGGCCAGGCCGCCGTCCCGATCCGCCTCAAGTCGGGCCAGCGAAGCCTGCAACTCTCGGCTGTCGAGGCGTGCCACAACATCTCCTCGCTGGACCCGGGTTCCCTCCTCGACATTCATCTCGATGAGTCTGCCGGGGATGTCGGTGGAGAGGGAGGCTCGCCTTCGCGGCACGATGTAACCGTTGGATGCGACTCCCGTGCGGTCGCTGGCTCCACCTCGTCGCTGCACTCGACTGGTGATCACCTCCGGGTCCTGTGATGGGACGCGGGAAGGGATCTCTTTCCAGGCGATGTAACTGACGACCAGTATCAACAGCAGCAGGATCGGCCAGTGAGAACTGGGAGTACGGCGGGTTCGATCGATTTTCAGCCGAGAAAGATCATGCCTGGGTGATTCACCACCGGCTGCGGCTGTCGTGTCAAGATCGGTCATCACAACCTCATAGTGTGAGGGGGGACTGGAGTATGAAGGGATAGGATGCCAGATCGAGGAGCACTTTCCAGCGCTTCTACCAGCCGATCCGCTTCTTCGCTTGCTCGATGCTCTGCTCGAGAGATTCGATCGAGGGAGATCGATCGGAACACTGCGTTGGGAAGATCTGCGGTGGGAAGATCTCCTGTCGCTGGAGCGGGTATGCCGAGGATCTCAGATGTGCAGGCATCGCATGGCCGGAGCGTCTCCGTCGCTGTTGCCGGATGTTGTCGAGTGAAACGGGAGCGACCACCGTCGCCTGTCCCGGTCCGGTGGGAGCCTGGGCCAGGATGCGACCGTCCGGGTCGATGACCATGCTGGCACCGGGCCAGGAGAAGGGTGGGTAATGACTCGCCGAGGCACCCTGGTTACAGGCGACCACCGCCGCCAGGTTTTCGATGGCACGACAACGATTGATCACCGTCCACCAGTCCATCGGCTCGGAAGCTCCCCACGGATCCATGTAAGCGCTGATGCGAATCAGAACCTCGGCACCGCCGAGGGTCAGTTCCCTGCAGGTCTCTGGAAAGAGCCAGTCGTAGCAGGTGGCGACACCGAGTTTTCCGATCTCCGTCTCGGTGACGGGAAAGAGATCTTCGTCGTATCCCTCGATGTCGTGGGGACTGGTGTGAACCTCCCACGGGATCCACGGATTGACCTTTCGATAGCGACTGATGATTTCACCCTCTGGCGAGATCAGCACGGTGGAGTTGAAGAGGGCATCGGTCCAGCGCGGATCGACCTCGAGGAAGGAGCCGCTCTGGATCCACACGCCATGCTTGCGGGCAGCGTCGGCGAGGCGATCGGTGTGGCGATTGGGGAACTCGACCGCCAGTTTCTCGCTCAACTCCTCGGCACTCTCGTAGATCGGTGCCGCATGAGCGAACTCGGGAAAGACCACCAGTTTCACATCATGAAAGGGTCGGTACCCGATCACTGCCTGTTCCAGTTGCTCGATGATACGAGTCGTGTTGTCGGCCATCTGTTGCCGATCGCGCGGGTTCGGCTGATCGGTCTGGCAGCAAGCGGCATAGTAGGTCATCGAGTTCCTCCGGTGACGGGTATCCCGACTGCTGGAGCGCAGATGGTTCGAGAGTCGAGTGCCTCATGGTAACCGTTGTCAGCGGGTCAGGCACGAGGTGCGCAGGATGAGTCCGTGTCGATCTCGTTCGAGACCGACACGGGCTCTTTTTTCGGCGTCACTGTTGTCGCCACACTGTAGCGCCAGGGCACTGCCTCGAAGTAAGGCTCCATGGCCGTGGCGCATGCGGATTTGATCGACCTGCTCGAGGATCCGTTTCCAGCGCTGACCTGTCTGTGGATCTGCCTGTGGGGTGTCGAGATCAGCGGCGAACAGCTCTCCCTGCTGAAATGTGGCGGCGAGGCGGATGCGGTCGAGCTGGATCCCGACGAAGCGGATGGCGGTGCGACGCCCCTCCATCGAGCGGCGCAGTGCGAGAGCGGCCCGGATGATGGAAGGGTCGAGGGCGGTGGGAGGGGCCAGCACGATGCGGCGACGATCGCGGCGGTGATCACTATGAGCGATCTGGAGCGAGATTCCTCCCGCTTCCAGGCCTCTCTGACGCAGGTTCCTGGCGGCTCGCTCCGCCAGATATTCGATCATCGCATCGAGAGTGCGAGGGCAGGAGACGTCCTCGTCGAAGGAGGTTCCACGCTGGATCGATCGTGGAATCTCGCGAACACCGATGGGGCGATGATCTTCGCCTCGGCAGCGCTCGTACAGGGTCTCACCGTTTCGCCCGAGGATTCCGGCGAGAGCCGGGCGCGAGAGTCCTCGCAATTGTTCGACCTTCTCGATGCCGAGATTTGCGAGGATCTCGACGGTACGAGGACCCACCCCGGGTAAGTTCTCGACCGGTAATCGTAGGAGCAAGGCTTCCTCTTGTTCCGGTTTCAGGTAGCCGAGTCCGTCCGGTTTATGAAACTTGCCGATGAGTCGGGCGAACATCCGGTTACGACCGAGTCCCGCCGTGACGGTCAGTCCGGTCGTGGAATGAATCTGGGCGCGTAGCCGGGCGATTTCTTTGGCAGGGTCTGGATAGATTCGTTCGGTTCCAGCCAGATCGCAGTACGCCTCGTCGAGGTGCTCTTCCACCAGTGGCGACCAGTTCTGGCAGATCTCGAACATTCGAGTGGCGTAACAACGGTAGATCGATTCGTGACCACGTACGATCACCAGTGGTGGACATTTCCGGAGCGCCTGGCCGAGTGGCATCCCCGCCTTCAACCCGTGCTCCCTCGCTTCGTACGAACAGGAAGCGATGACTCCACTGCCGACGGCTACCGGCTGTCCGGCGAGTCGCGGATTCCGCAACTGTTCGACCGAGGCGAAGAAGGCATCGATATCGAGGTGGAGGATCAGTGGGCGAGGAGTCATCGATGGGGAGAACGAGGGGGGGATGGATGGAGAGATCGGGGTCGACACGGGAACATCCTTTCTTTTCTTTCGGGCGACAAGCGGGGTGGGACAGGATAGCGAACATCTGTTCGCCATCTACCCTTGACTTGTGCTGTGGGATCCTGGACAGCACCATGCGCCCCCATGAGGTCGGATGAGGTCGGATGAGGTCCGATGAAGTCCACCGGTGAGAGGAACAAACAGATGGAAACGATCCAATTGGAAGGCCCAGACGCCAGTGGCTTGGCCACGTTGACACTCCAACGGCCCGGTCATTTGAACTCCCTCGACGGCACGATGGTCGAGGAACTGGAGGCGGCGCTCACCGAGGTCGCTAAGAATCAGGCGATCCGGGTGCTTCGACTGACGGGAGCGGGGCGCGGCTTCATGGCTGGCGGCGATCTACGATGGTTTGCCGGCATGTTTGCCAGTTGTACCGACCCGGACCAGCGGCGTGAGGTGGTCGCCGAGGAGATTCGCTCGGTACACCGCACCATCCGCGCCATCGATCGGCTGGCGATTCCGGTGGTGGCCCAGGTACACGGGGCGTGTGCTGGATTCGGTTTGAGTCTGGCGCTGGCGTGCGACCTGGTGATCTGCGCCAGCGACAGCAAGATCACCCTCGCCTACACCGGTATCGGCACCAGTCCCGACGGTGGATCGACCTATCAACTGCAACGCTTGATCGGTCGTCAGCGAGCGATGCAGTTGGCACTGCTCAACGAGCGCATCGATGGAGACACCGCCTGTTCCTGGGGACTCTTCGCTCGCGCTGTCGATCGGGATCAACTGGAGGAAGAAACGATGCGAGTCTGTACGCAACTGGCCAATGGACCGACAGAGGCTCTTGGTCGTACGCGCAAGCTCCTTCGTGACGACAGCGGCACCCTGGAGCAAGTACTGGAGGCGGAGGCACTCTCCTTCGGAGAATGTGCCGCAGGAATGGAGTTTTCCGAGGGGGTACAAGCTTTCATCGAGAAGCGACCGCCGAATTACAGATCAGCGATAGGAGGTGCGTCTTGAACCCTCAATCTTCTCCAGCCACGCCGCTGGCGGGCAAGGTGATGATGATCTCGGGAGGAAGTCGTGGAATTGGCCGTGCGATCGCCCTGCGTGCCGCTCGTGACGGGGCCAAGGTGGTGATCGCTGCGAAGACGGATAAGCCGCATCCACAACTGCCTGGAACGATTCACGAGACGGCGAAGATGGTCGAAGAGGCTGGCGGTGAAGCGCTCGCCGTCAAGATGGATATTCGCGACGATGAACTGGTCGAGGCGGCGGTCGCAGCGGCGGTGGATCGCTTCGGCAGAATCGACATCCTGGTCAACAATGCCAGCGCCATCTCCCTGACGCCGGTGAGCCAGACTCCGATGAAACGGGTCGATCTGATGTTCGATGTCAATGTGCGAGGGACCTACACCTTCACCCGAGCCGCCATCGAAGCGATGAGTCATGGCGATGGAGCGCACGTGGTGAATCTCTCGCCGCCGCTCTCGATGCGACCGGTCTGGTTTGCGCGGCATACCGCCTACACCATCTCCAAGTACGGGATGAGTCTGTGCGTGCTCGGGATGAGTGAAGAACTGAAACCGCTGGGTATCGCGGTCAACGGTCTTTGGCCCCGTACCGTCATCGACACCGAAGCTCTACGGTTGATTCCGGGGATGGATCGTCGAGCGACTCGCAGGCCCGAAATCGTCGCGGATGCCCTGCACGCCATCGTCGAGCGAGATCCAGCAGAGGTCACCGGAAACTTCTTCATCGATGAGGATGTGCTGCGTGAGCGGGGAGTCGATCCCGATTCCTATGCCACCGTCGAGGGGATCGCACCACTGCCAGATCTGTTTGTCGATGGTCCCGGATCGATGTTCCCGGACAGTTGATCAGCGCAGTTTCGCGAGTTTGGCCAGCACCTCGTCACTGAGAGCCACCTTTTCGCCAGTTCGATAATCGATCTCGACGATGCGGGAAGTGCCGAGAGCGACCACCTTGCCCTGCTGTTGCGACTCGAGGCGATGTTCCAGGGTGTACCGATCGGTGCCGATGTCGGAGGTCCGGATCATCGAGGTGACGGTGTCAGGATGCTGGACCGGGCTGCGGAAGATGCACTCGACCCGGGCGAGGATCGGCCCGCGGCCGGTGCGAGGACCCAGTTCTCTCGATCCGATGCGCTGAAACACCTCGAAACGGGCATCCTCGAACCAGCGCAAGAATCGGGTGTTATTGACATGGCCGAGGGCATCCATGTCACCCCAGGCCACCACGATGGGGATCTGTAAGGGCCAGTAATCTTGCGCCGATGGCTGATTCGGGTGATTTTCGTCGGTCATCTTGGGCTCCCTGTCGGTAGATCTACAGCCTAATGGCACTTCCAGGACACTTTGAACCAGAAGAGTTGAGATTGCCAGAGCAGATGATGCTTGTCTGATGCCCCGTCAATCCCGTATCTTCCCCTCTCGTAGACGCTTTGGTTCGGACGAAATGCCGAGAAGTGAGAAGTCGAGGTGTGTGGTGATGAGGGGGGGGTGGGTCCTTTCTCTTGCAGTCATGACGATCCAGTCATGACCACTCAGTCATGACGATCCAGTCATGACGACACCTTCCAAGTTCATCTCTCGCGAGTCCGGACGATCTTGTTGGAGAGCCCGCCGGATGTCTGGCACCACTCCCCGGGATTCATCGAAGCGTTCAACTCAGCAAGGAGGTACACCAGCATGCGAGGATCTCTTTCCCCGCTTGGATCACGAGCGCGGTTACAAGCCGCTCTCTTCGTGACCATCTTTACCCTGGCGCCAGTCACCGCAGGAGCCATCGAGTTCGATCTGATCCATGGAAAGGTCACGGGACACTTCGATACCACCGTCTCCGCAGGGCTTTCCTGGAGAGTCTCGGATCGAGATCCCAGCATCATCGGAACCACCAATGGCGGTACCGGACACTCCCTCAACGGAGATGACGGAAACCTCAATTTTGATGTAGGAGATATCTTCTCGCAAAACCTCAAGGTGTTGCACGAGATCTCCTTCGATGTCGACGATTACTTTGTTTTTGTGAGAGGATTTTACTTCACCGACTTTGCCGTCCGTGAAGGCGATGTTCTCGTTGAAGGCCGCCCCGCATTGAATGGTACTGCAGAGAGATTTGCAGGCCAGAATGCGGTCCTGCTCGATGCGTGGATCCGCGGAGATTTTGGCAGCATCGACAATCCGTTGACGGTGACCCTGGGTAGCCAGGTGATCAACTGGGGGGAGAGCACCTTCATCCAGAATGGTCTCAACACCATCAACCCGGTCGATCTGTCGAAACTGCGAGCCGCCGGTTCAGAGATTAAAGAAGCACTGGTGCCAATTCCCGCCGCCAAGTTTGACTACGATCTCTCCGATACCGTCGCGTTGCAGGGTTTTTTCCAGCTCGGCTGGCGCCCGACTCGACTCGAACCGATCGGCACCTACTTCTCGGTCACTGACATCGCCAGTCCGGGAGGAAACAACGTGTTGCTGGGCTTCGGTGTCGACGATCAGATCGTCGATTCTCCGGTTCCAGGACCGATTGGCACCAATCCCACTTACAACTCACCGGTCGGAGTGGGAGTAGCACGCACCGGCGACAGGACTCCCGATGACCTCGGCCAGTACGGTCTCTCCGCTCGCTGGTTCCTCGAGGAACTGGGTGGTACCGAGATTGGCCTGTTCTACACTCATCTACACAGTCGACTGCCCATCATCAGCGCCATCACCGGTACTCCAGCAGGGGTGGCAGCCGGCAACTACGGCGGTTCTGCCGAGTACTTCCTCGAGTACCCTGAAGATATCGATACCTTCGGGATCGGTTTCAACTCCGACCTTGGAAATACCGGGATCGCTCTC
>Ga0302139_10000986_pt1 | contig 13716 bp, 13 predicted proteins | sample CBN3_331_MG_FD_203104 | JGI IMG/M metagenome (GOLD analysis project Ga0302139, IMG submission 203104) | Marine microbial communities from Western Arctic Ocean, Canada - CBN3_33.1 | ecosystem: Environmental > Aquatic > Marine > Oceanic | place: Canada: Western Arctic Ocean | collected 2017-09-15 | reverse complement strand
TTACTTTGAATTGCATAACTTTACACCGATTGATCGTTTAAAAAATTTTAGCTTATCTGAAACGTGAGTGAAAACAAAATTTATTAAATTCAGTAAGCATCTGTACAGCTTATAAAGAAACCGCACCAAATTAGTACTGATTGAATTATATTACGTTAAATGAGTGTTTAAGTCAAACATAACTTGCCCGCGGCACAGTTCCAGCTTTGCTTGTGGGTTAAAATAAAACACGAGATTTACAAAGCTCTAGTTTAATCTTCTCTAGCTAGTTTTTCGCTTTTTACATTCATGGACACAACCAGTATCATTCCGATTTCGGGAGACCATTTTGAGGATTTTATGCTGCTCACTAATAAGGAGCACAAATCCTTAAGAACGAAACAGGCCTGGCAAGTTTTACGGCAGCAGATTCAGGCTCATGTTCCCAGTTCACTCAGTGTAGATCTGAACCGAATTTGTGTTGACGCGATTAGGATGGAATTACTCATATTTCCTGTAGTTGAACATTGGAAACGTCCTTTGACGAATGCTGAGTGGGCACATATTGAAAATGAGGCTCAACTACTTGAGAAGCAAATGGAGAAACTGCGCAAGTTATCCAGCCTTGTCCGTAAAAAAGATCCACTCTCTTTTCCTGATCTTGCACCATTGTTCAACAAATTATTTGAGTATAATCAGGAGTTACGCAACAACTGGAAAACTTTCAAAAGTGCGTGGTCGGACTACAAGATGGATTGGCAACAGTTCCAAACCAAAAAAAAACAGTTACTCAGAAGCAAGCAAAAACCTGCCAAATCGCAAGCAGACACTTTTCAAAAAGACAATCCTGCGGATAAGGAAATTGAACCACCGCTGTCACCGCCTATGTTTTCGCGTGACCGCTGGCATGCCCTGCGAATCAGTTCAAAAGCACTTGAAATAGAAGTCCTGCATCAATGCCAGCGTTTTCGGGACGGAAGCATGCAGGAAGTGGAAGACTTAAAAGATGAGACACATCCTGGGGTTAAATTCCTAGTGGAAGAACTACGTAAAATATATCTTAAAACACACGGATTTGAGTTAATTGAAAGAGTAAAACTGGTTCAGCAGCGCAACGATCAACTAATGCAAGAGTTACAGCCTTATTTCCCTGAGCCGATTGTTTCAGCGGAAATGAAGTCAACAACAAAGTCATCCACTCAGTTGCGAAATACATCAACAGACAAAAGTAAGCAAGGCAAGTCTTCCGAACACAACATTTTACGGAGATTTTTGCTAATTTTACTGCTAATTTTCATGGGCGTGTTTGTCGTATTTCTACTGCAAAAACAGGATCTGTCGCCTGGAAAAAATATAATAAAACATTTAAAATTTTTTCCAAAAAACAAAACTTTGACTGCAAAAAGCTCAAGCGGTAACAAACCGTCAGAATTTAATATAGAAGACATGATGCAGGAATTTGGTTCGAATATCCCTGTACATGAATCAAATGAACGCCTGAAAAAAATGGTCACCGCACCACCTGAAATTTTGGATAATATTGCCAATAATATCCTACAGGAAATAGGAAAAAATACAGTTTTTGTCTTCTCAGAGGCACAAACTCTTTTCCTCTTTTGGAAAGGTAAAGTAGAAAGATATGCATCTCCAGAAGATTTAAAGAAAAAGTTGAAACAGCTTGAACAGAAATACAAGGATGTAGAATCACTCTGGAAAGAGATGGGTGACAATGCGCCAGAAAAGATAAAAGTGATTCCGGACATACTTGATGGCAAATCAACTTATGCTTTGGAAATGCTGGATGAAAACGGTGATCCGCTAAAAGCATACATGACTGAAGAGGGAGTTCTGCTGCGTCTGAGTAACGGTAAGCTTTTAGACAAACCGCTCACTCCACATGAAGCAGCTCAGAAAATTTCTGAATTATAAAAACTACAGTAAATTTATCTCAGTCTAGTGCTTTTGTAAACGCAGTCTGATCTGTATAATAGTTTAATTACTTTAGACGCTTAATTTTTAAAATATTTTTAGTAAGCCCAAAAAATGGAATTTCTCAAATATCATGCTCTCGGTAATGATTATCTGGTTCTCACTTCCGAAAATCCGGAGTATGCGGGAGCAGAACTGACAGCGGAACAAGTTCGTAAAATCTGTCACCGCAATTTTGGTCTTGGCTCTGACGGAATTTTAATTGGTGGAAAAGACACTTCCGGAAACCGCTTTAGACTGACAATCTTTAATCCGGACGGTAGTAAGGCAGAAAAAAGCGGAAACGGACTTCGTATTTTTGCACGTTCGCTCTGGGATCGAGAATTGGTAAACGAGTCGCCTTTTCAAATCATGACCTCAGGAGGCCTTGTCAGCGCGCAGGTCGAAAGTTCCGGAAAATTTGTGACCGTGGAAATGGGCAGTGTCAGTTTTCAAAGCGACAGCATACCGGTGACCGGAAAAAGCAGGGAAGTCCTTAACGAAACCCTGGAAATAAATGGTGAAGAAATATCATACTGCGCCGCCACCATAGGCAATCCGCACTGCATAGTGCTAAATCATAAAATTTCTGCGGAAGAAGCCGGACGTATTGGACCTTTGCTTGAAATACATCCTAACTTTCCAAACCGCACGAATGTTCAATTGTTGGAGGTATTGAACCGCGGCACAATCAGGATTGAAATCTGGGAGCGTGGAGCTGGTTACACTTTAGCTTCCGGAAGCAGTAGCAGCGCGGCCGCTGCCGTGGCGTACCGGTTGGATTTTTGTGATGCTGAAATCGCGGTATTAATGCCGGGCGGAAAAATCGACATCGCAATTAGTGAAAATTACGAGATCACCATGAAAGGTTCTGTCACTCGTATAGGTAAAATGACGCTTGATTTAGAGTGCCTGGATTTCGAGATTCCCGCATGACCGAAAGTTTATTGGGTGTCTTGACCATAGGTTTCCTCCTCGGAGCACCGGCAGGAATAACTCCTGGTCCAATGTTGGTGTTGATCATTTCCGAAACATTTCGTCACGGAATCCGCGCAGGGGCAAAAGTGTCGTTTATCCCTCTGCTGACAGATTTACCTGTTGTATTGGTTTCCGGATTTTTATTCTCAAAAATCTCAAATGTGGATTTCCTGCTCGGCGTAATTTCCATCGCCGGCGCAGTTTTTATTACATATCTTGGTAGCAGAAGTATCAAACTCGCTGGCGCCGAAATTCCGGATCATACTCCCAAACCTCTCCGCTTGCGAGAGTTAATAATCGCAAACTTGACAAATCCAAATCCATATCTTTTTTGGTTTACTGTAGGCGCGCCTTTGATGGTCCGTTCGTTTCAGCAGACTTTGAGCTTAGGTGCAGCATTCATCTTCAGTTTTTATCTTGGTTTGATTGGAGTAAAGTTTCTACTGGCAATCGTGGCGGGGAAATCCCGCAGCTTTTTGCAGGGAATTTGGTACAGACGTATCATGCAGTTCCTCGGTTTTGCATTAATTGGATTCGCACTATTTCTGCTTCAGGATGGTCTGATTCTTCTTGGTCTTTACCCGCAGGGATAATTTCCGAAAGGACAATCCTCTATATTTGCTCGACATAATGAGAAAGTGCTTATAGTATTCTACAAAGAAGATCTGCTTAACTCATGATGTTCACTTAATAATATTGAAATTCACCACTCAGTTAAATTATGTCAATCAACATCTCCACTTTACTTGAATCCCGAACTGCATGTGAAAAAGCGGATGCGGCGGATCCATTGCGTAACCAGCGGGAGGATTTTTACTTGCCGCAGGGACTGATTTATTTGGACGGGAACTCTCTGGGACCAATGCCTAAAAAAGCGCTCGATCATTTGGAGAGGGCCATCAGTAACGAATGGGCTGAAGAGCTGATTAGCAGTTGGAACAACGCAGGTTGGTGGAAGCTGCCGCAAACACTGGGCGAATTGATTGCTCCTGTTGTTGGCGCAGCTTCAGGTCAGATAATTGTTTCAGACTCAACTTCGCTGAATCTGTATAAAACTGTCCATGCCGCTTTGGCTTTGTCTCAGGGACGCAATGTTCTAGTCTCAGAGTCAGACAGTTTTCCAACCGATCTTTATATCCTAGAAGGAATCACATCAACTCAACAAAACATTCAAAGACGCTTGGTGGGCATAGATGGAGATTCGCTGGAGGAGTTGCTTGACGATAATGTTGCAGTGGTTACTTTATCACATGTAAATTACCGTACAGGTGAACTACTGCCGATTGAGGAACTTGTCAAAAAAACGCACGAGGCAGGAGCCTTATTTATCCTGGATACGTGCCATAGTGCAGGTGTATTACCAGTGGAACTTGACAAATGGGGTGTTGATTTTGCGGTTGGTTGCACTTATAAATATTTAAACGGAGGCCCCGGTTCTCCAGCGTTTTTGTATGTTGCAAAGCGTCACCAGCAAGCAGCGCTAAATCCTCTTTCTGGTTGGTGGGGCCACGCACGTCCTTTTGCATTCGAAAAAGATTTTCAGGCAGCGGAAGGTATTCTACGTTTCCAGACTGGAACCCAGCCTATATTATCACTCAGAGGACTACAGGCCGGACTTGAAATTGCGCAGAAGGTTGATTCACAAATGATACGTAAAAAGAGTCAGCGTCTGACTCAACTTTTCATTGAGCTGGTAGAAAGCAGATGCGGCAATTATGAGGTGGCTCTTCAAAGCCCAACTGATCCTGAAAAACGAGGTTCACAGGTATCTCTTCACTGTTTAAATGGTTTTTCCGTAATTCAGGCTCTTATTGCCAGAAAAATAATTGCTGATTTTAGAGCACCCGGCATCATGCGATTTGGTTTTGCCCCCCTTTATCTGCGCTATACAGACGTCTGGGATGCCGCCGAGGCTTTGACTGATGTTCTCAAAACAGAAGAATGGCGTGAAGAACGTTTCCAGCAGAAACACGAAGTCACCTGAGTACTGCACAAACTCCTGTTATTTTAGTTTCATCAAAGCTTATATTTCTCTAATAATTTCTAAAAAAAGCATTGAAAAAGATGCTTTAAAGCGCATCTTCCAAGCTTACTTTACTAATATTACACAGAATTATATTTTATTTGGCAGTCTACGTAAATTTACTAATATCATTCATAACAAAGCCGTGGCAAAGTATAACACTCTGGAAGAATAAATTATTTAAAGGTTGAGTGGTTTTGACCGTAAAGCACATTAGCTCTCTCCATGCTTTGTTCTTTAACCACACAATCGTTTCTTAGTATATCCAGAAGATCAATGGGAGCGGCAAACAGGAAGATCAATTGTTTTTCAGCCTCCTAACAAGTGGTCATCTTTTGCCGCCTCCATTGTCATACTTCGTTTTTCTGCAATTTATCCCCCCAATTTATCCGAATATTCTGAGGTCGTTTTTGTTTTTTCTGGATTGTTGAATGGATTGTTGATTATGATGAAACTATCATTTCAACTTTAATAACACATTCAACAGCAAAAGATAATGGAATCTCTATTTTCGAGAATCGATTCCAAGCGTGAAGACTTGGTTTCGTTTACACAAGATTTAGTTCGCATACCAACGATCAATCCTCCAGGGGAGGACTACACAAGATGCGCCGTATTTCTCGGCACGCGTTTAGCTAAAAGCGGTTTTTCTCTGCTTTATGAACGCGCAAAAGACACTCCAGGCGACTCAGACCGTTATCCACGAAATAATATAATCGCACGCTTTGAAGGCAAACATGCCGGACCTTGTGTTCATTTCAACAGTCACTTAGATGTCGTTGTGCCTGGGAAAGGCTGGACAGTTGATCCATTTGAGGGACTTGTGCAGGATGGGAAAATATACGGCCGAGGGACTTGTGACATGAAAGGCGGGCTCTCCGCTTCAGTTATTGCAATGGAAGCAATCCTTGAGGAAGGCATTGACTTTCCTGGCGCAATCGAAATTTCTGGAACAGTCGATGAAGAAACCGGAGGATATGGTGGTGTTGCTTTTTTAGCTGAAAAAGGTTTCTTCTCAAAACCACGCGTAGATCACGTGATTATTCCGGAACCTTTGAATGTGGACCGGGTCTGTCTTGGTCATCGCGGAGCATGGTGGGCGGAAGTGGAAACATTCGGTCGAATCGCACATGGCTCAATGCCTTTTCTCGGCGATTCCGCCATCCGGCACATGAGTGCCTTTTTGGAACTCATTGAGCAAAGACTCTTTCCCGCACTGGACAAAAAGAAAACCATTATGCCGGTTGTTCCCGAAGGTGCGCGGCGATCAACTTTAAATCTCCAGTCAATTCACGGCGGAGAAGATGAATCATTTTCTGGAATGCCGAGTCCGCTCGTTCCTGATTCGTGCCGGTTAACCATGGACAGACGTTTTTTAATTGAAGAAGATATAATCGAAGTAAAAGCGGAAGTCACAGACTTATTAGAGGAACTCGCCGATTCACGTCCTAATTTTCGTTATCAAATACGTGATATTATGGAATTTTTACCAACGATGACTGATGCGGAAGCACCAGTAGTAAAAGCTGTCAGTGCTGCTATTCTCGACATATTGGGAAAAACTCCGGAGCATGTCATTTCACCTGGGACCTATGATCAAAAACACATTGCCAGAATCGGACATCTTCATGACTGCATTGCCTACGGTCCGGGTATCCTTGAGCTTGCTCACCAGCCTGACGAATACATTGTGATAGATGACATGGTGACTGCGGCCAAAGTCATGGCGGCATCAACGTTAAAATTACTTGGGGTTAATTTGTGACAGTTTCGCAAAAACTCCGAAAACTATAATTTGTTATTTCGATAGCAGGTAGAAATCTTAGAATGCTAAAGGAGTAACTTACGAGATTTATTGCTTTGTATGCAAAGACAAGGTTTTAGGACTTTTTAGCGCTGCATCAATGTTGACTTCAAGCGGTTTGTCATTTTCAAAACTTGTTCTTCTCTAAAAATTATCAACAGCGATACATATAAAAAAGCGGAACCAGTCAGTAGTGCCAAAAAGACTATCCAGTTGTAAAAAAGAAAAGGTCCTTTTTCCCATAATCCATATTCACTTGCAAACCAGGTAAAAACTGCCATTCCTCCTGCAGCCAGCAAATAAAGCAGGAATGAACGCAAGGGCCACCATCTTTTTCGTAATTCAGTTTCATTTAGCAAAAAGAAAGTTAACAGTCCCCACTGAAACCAGGTCCCTACCGCAAGTCCCAAAGCCAAGCCGAAAATTTCCAGACTTTGGCTTAACCACCACCCCAAAAGTCCAGTCAGCAAAATACTAAACAGCGATACTTTCACCGGAGTGCGTGTGTCTTTAAGTGAGTAAAATAATGAAGTCTGCAAACGAATCATGGCAACAGCAGGAATGCTCAAAGCAAAGGCCTGAAGAGTGTGCGCGGTATTTTGAACGTCACTCCAGACATAGGCGCCATGTAAATAAAGCATTGCGACTATCGGCTCTGCCGCAATGGCCAATCCCACGCTGGCCGGAAAGACGACCAGTAAAGTAGTTGACATGGTAAAACGCAGGGTGCTGCGAATTTTATCCCAGTTTTCACTGGCTGTGTGTCGGCTTAATTCCGGAAAACTAGCAGTGGTTAAGGCAAAGGCAAAGACCCCCAAAGTTAACTCAGAAAGACGACTCGCGTTGTAATAGTGTGTAACTTGACCTGAGGGCATGAAACTGGCGAGGTTGCGTAGTACGATGATATTGATTTGATAAACCGCGACACCAAGCAATGATGGACCAAGCAATTTCAGCAGGCGGTTAATATTTTCATCATTGAAAAAAGTACTTGGTTTTAATGATTGACCGACTTTTCTGAGTGAAGGAATTTGAAGAATTATTTGCGAGATTCCACCCAAAAGCACACCAATGCCGATACCGATAATAGGCTTATCCAACAACGGTGAAATTCCGAAAGCTGCACCGATAATACTGATATTTAATAAAATCGGTGCCGCAGCAGGCGCGGCAAATCTGCCTTCAGCGTTTAAAACTCCCATCGCCCAGGCAACCAGTGAAACAAAAATTAAATACGGAAACATGACTCTGGTCAGCAGCACCGTCAGTTCGTACTTTTCCGGACTTGATGCAAAACCTGCCGCAAACAGAAAAACCAACTGAGGACTGAAAATAATACCCAATCCGGTCAGTATGGTTGTTGATGCCAGAACGAGAGCTAAAGTTTTTGCCGCAAATTTCTTTGCTGCTTCTGGATTTTTACGGTCACGGATTTCTGTGTAGAGCGGGAGGAAAGCCAAAGTCATCGATCCCTCGGCAGTCAGGCGGCGCATAACATTTGGAATGGTGAATGCCTGCACAAAGGCATCCGTAATCCATCCTGCACCGAAAACATGCGAAATCACTAGATCCCGTGCCGCGCCGAGAATTCGCGAAAACAGTGTAAATATTGTAACAGTCGACGCGTGTTTCAGAATACGGCGTGACTGCTCAGAATTTTCTTTCAAGGGATTGGATGTCAAGTAGTTCAATGTTGACAGAATTGACAACGGCTTTCAGCCTCGCAAGACTGCCGTTCAGCTTCCAAAAATAGCGGACTTTCCAAGTTCTGCTTCTATTTCAAGAAGACGATTATATTTGGCAATACGTTCGCTGCGTGATGCAGAGCCTGTTTTAATTTGACCACCTGCCATTGCAACTGCAAAATCTGCCATGAATGTGTCTTCTGTTTCGCCGCTGCGGTGCGAGATTATGTAATTCCAACCTGCTTTCTGGCAAAGTTGAATGGTGGCAACAGTTTCAGAAACAGTACCGATTTGATTGAGCTTGATCAGCACCGCGTTAGCCGCGTTTTGGATTACACCTTTCTTGACAAATTCAGTGTTGGTCACAAACAAATCATCGCCGACAATTTGAACTTTAGCCCCAAGTTTTTTAGTAATAGCAGCAAAACCATCCCAATCATGTTCATCCATTGGATCTTCAATCGAAACAATCGGATATTTTTCCACCATATTGTTGTAAAATGCAAGCATTTCCGTGGAGTTTTTTGTGCCTTGGTCGGACTTAAAAAAGTCATATGTTCCGTTTTTGTAAAAAGATGAAGCTGCAGCATCCATGGACAGTGAAATGTCTTTTCCTGGCACAAATCCGGCAGCTTCAATTGCTTCAATTATCACTTCGCAGGCTTCTTCATTGCTGTTGAGGTTTGGTGCAAAACCACCTTCGTCACCTACACTTGTGGCATAGCCTTTTTTAAGTAAAATCTTTTTCAGCGCATGAAATGTTTCTGCGCCGTAGCGCAGTGCTTCGCGGAATGTCGGCGCGCCAATCGGCATGACCATGAATTCCTGCAAATCAACACTATTATCCGCATGTTCTCCGCCGTTGATAATGTTCATCATTGGCACCGGCAAACGAAATCCGCCCACTCCGCCAAGATAAGCATAAAGCGGAAGATTGTGAGAATTGGCGGCAGTTACCGCGTTCGCCATGGAAACACTGAGAATCGCGTTTGCGCCCAAATTACTTTTGGTCGCTGTGCCGTCCAGTTTGAGCATCATCCTGTCAATTTCCGCCTGTCTGTCAGGTGTCATACCGAGCAGTTCCGGAGCAATTTCCTGGTTTACGTTATCAACTGCTTTGAGAACTCCTTTTCCGCCATAGCGAGCTTTATCACCGTCCCTGAGTTCAAGAGCTTCATTTTCTCCTGTTGATGCTCCGGACGGAACAGACGCGGTTCCGCTTACTCCGCTTTCAAGTGTTACCGTTGTGCGGATTGTCGGATTACCACGTGAATCCAAAATCTCCATGGCTCTGATTGAAATTATTCGATCTCTCATAAATTCTTTTTTTGCTTTGGTTATATAATTTGAAGGTTTAGTTAAAACTCTGACACATAATATCTTACAGCTAAAACTGAGAGAGAAACCTTTATGATATTAGTGCTTAAAATCTGTAATGTTTCACACTGAGCTTGTAAAGACTATGTTTTAGGAATTATTGCAAATCCATCATAGTTTAATTCAGATTTAGTCTGGAAATCCCAATTGTAATGACTATAATTCTATTATAGATCCAGCACAAAGCCAAGATAACACTCTACATTATTACTTGATATGCTGGCTTTTCATAAATAATCAAGAGGACTTACTACACCTTCAACGCCTTGCCTCAGAACATGAGTATATATCACTGTCTTTTTTGCCTTTGCCGGCGTGTATCGGAAACTATTTGAATCCGTAATCGATATTATGCACTCGCAAACGCACGGCCTCGTTTATACCGAAACCGCAACCATACAATAATTTCACCACTAACTCAGGAACTCCATCCAAAAGCGTTAGAACTTGTTTAACCTCTTCACGTGTAAGCACAACTGGAATACGGGCATCTTTGCGCGAACGTGTGGCGCGTACATTTTTCAGAGGCATTTCAAGTACACGTTTATATAGGAAAACCAATGCATTAAAATCCTGATTTTGCGTTGATGCTGAAACTTATCTTTCCGTAGCCAGATATATCAGAAATTTTTCTACCATGTTTTCTGCTTCGACAAATAAAGATTCACGAGTTTGTAGACAATGAAATTTAACAAACTGCTTTATCCAGTCGCAATAAGTGCGTTCTGTATTTACTGAATAATGTTCTCTTTTCATCAAGTCACTGATTTCACCTAACAGAGTTTGATTATCTTGATGTGTTGACATTATTAAATTGAGCTAATATTCTTATATAAGAGTTGATTTTATTATTAATATTGCTCGATTATCCGGTAATTATCAACTTATCAGGGCAAGTTGCCTGATAATAATTAGTTCGACCGGAAGAGATAAACCTATGCCAGACGATGTCCCAATTTTGTCGCAAAAGCACTACACGTGCCCGACCTTGTTTGAACCGTCAGCACTGATACGGGAGGCTCGGCGGCAGAAATCGCTTGCATCACGCGATGTTCCGGCGATCTGTGTACTTGACCCCGACGGTGATTTGTCTCGCCATTTGCAACATTCAGGAGCGAAACGTCATCCGGGGTGGGCTTGCTATCATACGGAAATGTACGAACTTGAACTTGATGCCGTTACCGTTGGAGTCATTGGCTGTGCGGTTGGTGCGTCATTTGCCGTGCTCATCGCGGAGCAGCTCTTCGTGTCGGGATGCGAACTTCTCATCAGCGTGACTTCTTCGGGCCAGCTTGTCAAGGCTGGCAATCCGCCTTATTTCATCCTCATCGACAAGGCTCTACGAGATGAAGGAACGAGTTATCACTATCTTCCGCCATCCTCTTATGCATTCAGGCCGTCCGCGCTTAACTCGTTGGCCGATAGCATTTCGACCAAAGCACCGCATGTCATTCGCGGTGGCACCTGGACAACGGATGCTCCTTATCGCGAGACCGCGGAAGCCATCGCCAACGCGAAGTCCCTGAAACTCCTTGCCGTCGAAATGGAAGCGTCCGCACTCTATGCGTTCGCGGAAGCACGGGACAAAGACGTAATCTGCTTCGCTCATGTGACAAACCGCATGGCAACGGTCGAGAATGATTTTGAAAAAGGAGAAAATGCTGGAAATACAGCAATGGTTGCCTTGCTGAAGGTCATTGCGAGGGAATGGAGGACGGGAGAATGAAGACGAGAGAAAGCGGTATGCCTGACGAGGAAATGTGGCAGACATACTTTAGCCCGAGTCAAACCCTTTTGGCCCTTGACCTGCGGGGAGACATGTCAGATGTGGCGGAGTTACCGCACGGTAATTCGCATCCTAGATCCAGAAATTATAAGGAAGAATTCCTCTTGCGGCCAAATTGGAAATAAACGCTGAGAGAATACAAGAATATAGGCTAAAGTGAATTCAAGTAGATGCGGCATCTTTTTCAGATGTTTAATCAATATCCATGAACTAAAGAGGTATATTACACTTAATAATAAATAATTCAACAGCATGGACATAAACATCGGTTTTATTAGCATAATAATCACCGACAGGATGAGCATTCCTTCAAGTGTTCGTGTCAAATAACGGTAACTGCGAAAGCCCGACACACCGGTTTGATCTGTGATAACCCTGAGAAAAGATAATGTACTGAATGCAGAAAGTAAGATGAAAATTTTAAAATTACTGATGCTGTCTAGTTCAAAATCCAACAGTCTGTAGATCCTTTTTTCTAGGATCACTCCCATAACACCCATAAAATTTATCACTATTAGCCAGATCTGTTGATAATTGATACCTGTACGAATAGCCACCAGCAGAGCCATCAGAAAGGTTCCCAGCACCAAACCAAGCGTTAGAGTCCGGTAAAGCTTCTTTTTCTCATAGAGTTCTTCGTCCTGCAAATCGAAACCCAACAGCAGACCACCGATTCTCTAGTTGGCTAGAAAAAGGAATTTACGCTTTCTGGGAATGCTGTCAACAGGAAAAAAGTAAGACTGACTCAGATTAGCTGGTAATTCTTCTGTTGTGACAAATTCAGAATCAGGGCTAGTGAGATAAGCCTCAAAAGAAAGAATATTGAAGTTGCGAACCTCAATCACACGCTGCTTTGATGACTCAGGAAGGTCAAGGATAAACCAGACATTCCCCTGAGCCTTTTCAATGAGGTTTAGTTTCTTAGGAGTCCAATGCTGAAACTAATCCTGCCTAGAAAAGACCTCTCCTGCGCTGAGTGTACGTCCGGAGTCTACGAAATAATGAGCACCGACTCTACCGGATATTTCCGACTCAGCCTGAACAACTGAGGCAGTAAACAATACTGAAGTCATAAAGAACAAACTTAGTATTGAAAAAATAAGATAATTGAAGAACCTCAAAGCTATTTTGATTATTAGTGGTTTGAAGTGTGCGGAAAATAATCCAAAAAATCTGGTAATTCGTGTGAATAGCTAAATCATGTAAAAAGCATTAATAATTATGAAAAATTCTCGCAATTAGAATCTCAATAAATTTTGACTATTACAAGTTTGATTATTTCAAATATTTAGCTTTTTTAGCAGAATCATAAATATATAAGAAATTTTCCTCAATATTTTCTGCTTTAAATAATTGAAAAAAAGAATTTTTTTAGGACTTCTAGGTAAATTTACGGATAGTCAACTTTTGGAAGAAATGATAATTATTAGCAGACATGTTTTTCTATAGAATTTAAAAAGTACTGAATAATTTGAAACGAAATTCTACATGCAGCTTATTTTCCAACAGATAATAAATACAATATGAGAAAAATATATTTTAACGCGGAAAAACAGATAGTAAAACCTTTGGGACCAAGGGTGAGTCAGTTCACGCAAAGTGGAGATGCCTTGAATATGACGTAAAACTCCTAAAGTTATGAAGTCTGGCATATTTAAATTTCACGAACCAGCATTGGAATTTCTTACATAATCCAATGCATCACGAGCTGGTTTGATAAAATCTCTCAGAACTGTGTTTTTTGTTAAATATATGATTAGATCGGTTAATCTTTCGTTTTTCATAATTAAACCTTGTAAATAATTGAAATTACACAATAAATTTGAAATAATTCATTTACAAGAAAATTAATCAAGTTAAAACTTCTTTTTATTTAAAAATATTCTTTTTTAAAATGAATGTTATTACACTGAAATATTGATTCAAATTTGAATCAAATTTTTAAAAAAGATGTTTTAGCAGCTATATTGTGAGCAATATAGCTGCTTTTGTAGCTACTTTAGATATAATTCGCGGACACCGTTGCGTTGGTAAAGAATCTTATGAGGTTCAAGATTCTACGCTTCTATAATCAATAATTTAATTTAGACACTTAGACTGTTGTTTATAAAAAGGT
>Ga0302139_10000984_pt1 | contig 13725 bp, 12 predicted proteins | sample CBN3_331_MG_FD_203104 | JGI IMG/M metagenome (GOLD analysis project Ga0302139, IMG submission 203104) | Marine microbial communities from Western Arctic Ocean, Canada - CBN3_33.1 | ecosystem: Environmental > Aquatic > Marine > Oceanic | place: Canada: Western Arctic Ocean | collected 2017-09-15 | reverse complement strand
CCCATGATCGGGGAGCCATCGAACGCGATGGCACCGGCCTGCGGCCGGATGATCCCCATGATCGAGCTGATCGTCGTCGTCTTGCCCATGCCGTTCCGGCCGAGCAACGTCACTACTTCGCCGGCCTCGACGCCCAGCGATACGCCGAACAGCACCTGGCTCGAGCCGTAGGAGGTTTCGATGTTCTCGACCGTCAGCACTGAACCTGAATCTTCCTTGGATACGTCCGAATTTCAAAACAATATCCGAAACCGCGCACGAACCCGCAATCCAAGCCCCATTTATCACTATTCGAAGGCAGGTTCTTCACTTGTCGCATGTGCCGGGCGCGGATGCTAAATTACGCGCCATTCATCTGGAAAACGCTTGAGGTACCGATTTCGTCACGATCGGCAGAGACCTGGGAACAGACGCCACCGCTTCCCGATGGCCACTATGTCAACGGCCGCGTCTACCACGACGAACAGATATTCGCCGAGGAACGCGAGCACATCTTCAAGAAGATCTGGCACTTCGTCTGTCACGAGAGCGAGGTGGCCGAGGTCTACGACTTCCGTACGGTCGAGCGCGCCGACGTGCCGCTGGTCGTCATGGATCCCGGCGGCAATGCGCGAACGCACACCTGCTTTTATCACCACTGGACCTACGACACCCAGGGCACCTGCGTTTCCATGCCGCGTCCGGAAGGCTATGCCAATACACCGGTATGCAAGGAGAATATGGGCCTGCGCGAGGTCAAGACAGAGGTCAAATGGGGTTTCGTCTTCGTCAACCTCGATGACGGCAGTCAGCCGCTGGACGACTACCTCGACGGATCCCTCGACATATTCGATGAAGTCCTGCCCCACGCAGAACTTGAGGTCTTCCACTATCACCGCGCCGAGATCGACGCGAACTGGAAGGCCTATCAGGAGACCTTCGTCGACCTCTATCACGAGTTCATGCACGTGATCCTACGCGACACCCAGATGCCCGCCGCGAGCATGGACGATCGCCAGATGCGCACCTACGCGAATGGTCACGTCACGATTGCAGGACTCAAGGCCGATTACGAGAAGTACGAGGGCTGGGTGGACCGGGATGACGCGTCCTGTTTTCCGGGTCTCGAATCCGACGATGCCCGCTTCGCACCGTTGTTCCCGGCCCAGACATTCATCACCCGGGGTACGGTCATGCGGGTCGATACGGTGCAGCCGGTCACGGCACACAAGTGTCTCATCGAATCCCGGGGGCTGGGCCTGAAGGGCGAATCATCCGAGGACCGCATGATGCGCATCGACCACCACAACGAATATTGGGGGCCCTTCGGCCGCAATGTCACGGAGGATGCATTCGCCGCCGAAGGCTGTGAATTCTCCTTCGGCAAGGGTGCCGCGATGCGCGGAATCATTGCGCGTGACGAAGGCGGCAAGGGTCAGTGCGATTCAGGCCTACGCGGCTTCTGGGCCGAATGGAGCCGCCGCATGGGCCGCCCGGTCGGCAACCCGACCAACGATTGATCCGCCCGCCGTGTCCGCCGACAACGATGCCGTCCGCGAACTGATTTATCGCTCGTGCTGCTGCCTCGACGAGCATGATTTCGCGGGCTATATCGCGCTTTGCGCGCCGGAATTCCGCTATCAGATCACGCTCTTCAGTCCCGAGCTTCGCAAGGAGATGATCTGGCTCAATCACGACCGCGACGGCCTTAAAGCTCTTCTCGACATGGTGCCCCGACACCTCGTTCGTCTGGGCGCACTGCAACGCAATGCCACCGTCTACAGGATCGAGCGGGATAAGGCGGACGGACAAGCCAACGTGATGTCGGCGTTCTCCGTATTCAACATCGACAACGAAGGCCGCCCCAGCGTATTCGCTGTCGGTCACTACCACGACACCGTCGACCTCACCGGCGAACGGCCGCTGCTCGCCCGGCGCAACGCCCGCCTCGCGTCACGTGATCTTGGGATCGGTTCTCACATTCCAATTTAGGTGGCCGATTTAAGTGGCTGATTTGAGCAGCCGATACCTAGCCGCTAGATTGCCCTGCCCTCGCCTGAACGCCGGGGGCACGGTTTTCTCGATACCAATGGTGCCATAATGACCCGAACCGCCATCGTGACAGGTGCAAGCCGCGGCATCGGCCGTGCGATCACGGAACGCCTCATTGAAGATGGCTGGCGCATCTACAACTTCGATCGAGAGCCGCCCAGCGAGCGCCAGGACCTGCATGACGAATGGGTCGAGGTCGATCTGACCGATCCCGTCTCACTCAAGGACGCGCTCGAACGAATCCTGGCCGCAGGTCCAGTGCTGGGTGTCGTGAACAACGCCGGTATCGTCGGACCGCAGTCGATCGATGAATTTTCCGTGGAGGAATTCGACCGAGTCATCGCCACCAACACGCGCAGCGCGATCCAGATCGTCCAGGCCGTTGTGCCCGGCATGCGCGAGGCGCAATTCGGCCGCATCGTCAATATTTCGAGCCGCGCGAGTCTCGGCAAAACTGACCGCAGCTCCTATGCCGCGGCCAAGGCGGGACTCATCTCCCTCGCCAAGGTCTGGACGCTGGAACTCGCAGGCGACGGGATCACCTGCAACGCCATCGGTCCCGGACCCATCAAGACCAAGCTGTGGCTGGCGGCCAATCCACCCGACAATCCACGCAGCGCGGCGATCCTGGAAAGCGTGCCGGTCGGCCGCATGGGAGAGCCCGCCGACATCGCCAACGCCGTAGGCTTCTTCATGGATGAGCGGTCGAGTTTCGTCTCCGGGCAGATCCTCTACGTCTGTGGAGGGATAACCGTGGCCCGGGGCGGTGCCTAGCAGCGCTGTGCGGTCACGGACGGACAAGTGACGTGACTCCCGCCAAAGCCATCCTGATCGTCTGGACAGATATTCCCGCCGCCGACGAAGACGATTTCAACGAATGGTACATCCGCGAACACGTCCGCAGCCGCGTCGTCGACCTGCCCGGCTTCATCCGTGGCCGCCGCTTCGTGGCACTGTCGGGTGGCCCGAAGTACGTGGCGCTCTACGAAGTCGAGGATATCTCCGTGTTTCGCTCGCAGCCCTACCTCGACCTAGTGGCGAAACCCGACCTGCTGAGCCAGCGCTTCATCCCTAAATTCCATAACGTCGTGCGTATGGTCAGCGATGTCGCGGCCCGCGCGGGCGATGCCGAAGGCGGTGTCCTGGGCCTTCAGGCGCTCACTCCCATCGCCGGGCGTGAGACCGAATTCCAAACGTGGGCGGGCCAGGTGCTGGTCCCGGAACTGGCATCCCAGCGGGGCGTGGTCGCGGCCCATCTCTGGAACGTGAATGCTGGAATCCTCGCCGAATCGGTCTCGCGCCATATGCGGTCCGGCGACAGCATTTTCGAGTGGCTGCTCGCCATCGAAGGAGCTTCGCCCGAGGACGTCCTGTCGGCGCACGCAAAATTGCTGAGCGACGAGAACCTTTCAGCGAACGGCACAACGACGGCCTCGGAATTGACCGTCTGCCGGACGACCTACCGGGTGGCGCCTTCATAAAAACACAAAATCACCCCCGCCCAACCCTCCCCCATCAAGGGCGAGGGGATATTCGTTCGAACGAGCTACATAGTCCCTCCCTCCTTGATGGGGGGAGGTTAGGAGGGGGGTGTGTTTTGCTTTGTTTGCGGGACCAGCCCGCTGCTCGTTAAGGTGGGGACAACAAGGGGCGACGGGATGAGCGATCCGCAACCATACGAAATCTACGGCATTCGCTATGCTCGGCATGCCGGATTGCCGGTTCCGGTTTATTTCGAGCGTGAATCCGAGCACGATACGATGGTCATGGATTTCTTCTCCTGGGTCGCCGTCGGGCCGGACAGAACGTTCGTTATCGATACCGGTTTCAATGCCGAGGAAGCCGAATTCCGGGGACATGAATTCCTGCGCTGCCCAACCGAGACGTTGCGGGAGCTCGGCATCGACGCCGCCGCTGCCACCGACCTAATCCTCACGCACCTTCACTACGATCACGCCGGCAACCTCGATAAGTTTCCGAACGCCACCCTGCATCTCCAAACCAAGGAGATGGAGTTCGTCACAGGCCGATGGATGTGCACGTACAACTTCCGACGCCCGTATCAGCCCGATCATCTCGAGATCGTCCTCAGGGCGATCTATGACCGGCGTGCGATCCTCTACGACGGTGATGCTGAGCTGGCACCCGGTTTGTCGGTGCATTGGGTTGGCGGCCACACCATGGGCCTGCAAGTGGTCCGCGTCTTCACGCGCCGCGGCTGGGTCGCATTGGCCACGGATGCTATCCACTATTACGAGGAACTCGAACGCTCGGTGCCCTGGACCAACGTGCTGGACGTTCCCGAAATGCTACACGCCCACGACATTCTTCGGGACATTTCCGAGTCGACCGACCACATCGTCGCGGCACACGACCCCAGGGTCCTGCAACAATATCCTGCGCCGTCAAAGAATCTCGAAGGCTTTGCCGTGCGGTTGGATGTAGATCCCCTACCACTGGCATAAAGATCTTGCCGCTGATCCAGAATCTGGGAGGACACCCATGATCGTCGATATGCGCCTCAGGCCCCCGCTCAAGAGTTGGGTCGACAAGCCGCAGTTCTCACGCGGCGCCAAGGCCGGGTATTACCCGTCACGGATCGGCTTTCCCCGCCCCCCGTCGGCGGAACAGCAGTCCATCGAATTGCTCATCCAGGAGATGGATACCGCGGGCATTCAGTGGGGCGTGATCATGGGACGCCAGTCCGGGCCGCCCTTGGGTGTGATTCCCAACGACGAGATCGCGGAATTGATCGCCCAGCATCCCGACCGATTCGTATCGTTCGCGGGTATCGACGTCAGCACTGACACCGACAAGGCGTTGGCGGAAATCGAACGCTGCCTCGCCATGCCGGGATTCAAGGGTATTTCGATCGAACCGGGCGCCTCCTCGACCCCCATGACAGCCGACGATGCGCGTCTTTATCCGATCTTCGAGCTCTGCCGCGACCGCGGCGTGCCGCTGTCGATCACGTTGAGCGGAATGCTCGGCCAAATGGTTGGCGCATCCTGGGAGTTCAATTCACCTCAGCCGCTCTACAAGACTGCCAAGGACTTCCCCGATCTGCAGATCGTGATTTCCCATGCGGCCTGGCCCTATGTGCAGGAGATGCTGGGCGTGGCCTTCGTCTGCGGCAACGTGTGGGTTTCGCCGGATCTCTACATGGTCGGAACCAATACGCCGGGCGCGGCCGAGTACGTGAAAGCCGCGAATTTCTACATGTCGGACCGCGTCCTGTTCGGCACGGCCTACCCCAGCCGTCCGCTGGTGGAAAGCGTGCAGGCCTTCAACGACTGGACCTTCGAACCCGGCGTGAAGGAACAGGTCCTCGGCCGGAACGCACTCCGTCTGATGCACATGGACGCTTGAGCGGTTGAGATCAATTCAGATAACCGAGCGTTAGCCACCAGAGGTAGTTGATTGGCACCAGGAAGATGAGGGTCAACACCCCGATCACCAGGCACAACCGGGTCAGGATCGCGTTCGACACATTGCACAGCGCCCCGGCAATCATCACCGGCCCCATCTGATACGGCAAAATGTAGGTCGAGTAGCCGACCGCATGCATCATCAGGACGGTTTTCACGGGAAGACCCGCCGCCTCCGCGATTCCGGCCGAGAGCGGCACCATAACGGCAGGGATTCCCGGTGCCGTGGTCAGCAGACCGACCAGTACATCGATCAGCACTACGGAAAAATATGTCGCGAGATCATCGTTCGGCTTGAATTCGACGGCGGCGCGCAGTTCCCGGCCGATGACGTCACCCAGACCCACGTCGGACACCAAAGCGCCGACGCCGAGGATGGCGGCCGTGAGAAAGATCGGTACGAAATTGATGTTGCCCGCGAAAATCGTGCGCGGCAGCACGCCGACGATGGGCAGCATGCACGCCAGAGCCACGGACAGCGCGACCCAGGCTGGCGAGACCTCATGCACGAAATCCGTCATCCAGGCGATCAAGGCCAGGGCGAGGAAAAATCCCAGACGTTTCTCGTCCGCCGAAGGGGGTGGGACGATCGGTGCCTGCGCGGCAAACTTGGGGCGATCGGGAAACATCACGACCAGGACAGCCACGATCATAATCGATTTGAGGAAACCCAAAACCGGAAAATGCAGCAGCAGATAGGGCCCGTAAGTCAGCACGATGCCGTACACACTGTCTGCGCCGCCCATGAGGACCAGGTTCGGTACGTTCGCCGGTAAAATTCCGGCGGCGGGCGCCGACGTCCCCCACCCCATCGCCATCACGATACCGAGATAGCCATTGCTTCCCGGTTCGAACCCCAAACGCGCCGCCAGGGCCATCGCAATGGGCGCCAGAAGCACGATGCGCCCCATGCTCGAGGGCATCAAAAAGGCCAACACGATGCCAACCGTGACCATGCCGGCAATGATCCCTACGTATCCGAACGAGAAGCGGCGCGCCAGCGTATTGGCGATGCGCTCCCCGAGCCCGGTGATCTGCACGGCAGCACCAATCACCAGTCCGCCGAAGACTGTCCAGTTCGCCGTGGAATGGAATCCTGAGAACACGACTTGGGCCGGCGCTAGGGCCAGTAGCATCGCCGCCAGGAAAAAGAACAGTGACGTGAGGATTTCAGGAAGGATGGCCGTCGCCCAAAGCGCCAGCGTCACAACGATCAGCGCAGCACTGGATGCCTGATTGGCAGTGAGACCTGTTGGCCTTGCAAGGACGATCCACAGGGCGATACCCGCGGCAATGACCGCAACCACGTAACGTATGCGAATCACACCCATTGCTACCCGTACCACCGCGCCTGCCCGAAAATTCCCGTCACTCTCCTGATCGTCGCCGATGGTTACTTGGCGGACGCCGCGGCTGGCGAATCCCGTTCGATCGCACTCATATTTCCGTAGCCGCCTTCCGCAATTCGGGTGCCGTGAAGATCGTAGAGGTCTTCGCGCCCCTTAACGCCATGCCTATCGACGATACGGTTGTAACAGTTGAAGACCGCGCAGATCAGGATGGCATCGTGGATGGCGTCCTCTTCCCAACCCGCGTCGGAGACCTCCCGAACGTCCGCAACCGTGATCCGGCTGGGGGTCAGCGTCAACTTCTTGACGTAGCGCAGGACCGGTTTCAGCCGTTCGTCGATCGGAGCGGCGTCGATGTCGTCCAGCGCCAGCTTGAGTGTTTCGTCATTGGCGCCCAGCGCCCGGGCCGTGACCGAATGCGCGCCATGACACCACTGGCAGGCATTCACCCCCGACACGAAGGCCGCGATGAATTCGCGCTCGGCGTCACTGAACGGTGACGGACCGCGCATAACCGGTTCACAGAATTTGTACAGATGAATGAAGCGGTCCCGGTCGTGCTGCGCGATATCGCGCATGCCCGAGTCCTCGCTGAGAAAGCTGAAAAATGGCACCGGTCGATCTCCGTCCCCTGATTGCGCGGCCACGCCAGCATATCGCGGAACTTTCACCACCGCGATGACCTCCGCGGCCTTCACGTTCGTCGGACCGCGGGCCACCGCGCATTTTCTCGAGTCACCCCCACCCCAGCCCTCCCCCATCAAGGGCGAGGGAGCATTTATTATAAATCGGCAAATTGGTCCCTCCCCCTTTATGGGTGAGGTTTGGTGGGGGTGGGAAATCAATGCGCATTTCCTTTGTTGGCAAATCCCTGCCAAGAGGACATATGGCAATTTCAGGGATGAGTTTGCTACAACAGGCCGCGCCGCCTCTGGGCGGCATGTTGGGTCTTAATACATTCACGGGAAGGAAGACGTATGTCCCAGTTGGTCAATCCCCATGGCGGTGGCGCCCTGAATCCGCTGCTGGCTCCGGAGGCAGAGCGCGCGGCCGGGCTCGAACGCGCCAAGACTCTCAAACAGATCCCGATCTCGAGCCGCGAGGTGTCCGACCTGTTGATGCTGGCGATGGGCGCATATACGCCGCTCGACGGTTTCATGGGGCATGACGATTGGCGTGGCGCCTGCGTCGACATGAAGCTCGCCAACGGGTTGTTCTGGCCCATACCTATAACGCTGTCGTCCGAACAGGCCCTTGCCGATTCGATCGCGGACGGCGAAGAGGTGGCGATGGCCGATGCGGAGTCGGGTGAAGTGCTCGGAACCCTCACCGTCAATGAGAAGTACACGATCGACCGGGACCTGGAGTGCACCAGCGTCTTCCGCACGACCGATCCCGAGCATCCCGGCGTCCAGAAGGTGATGGCCCAGCCCGCTGTGAACCTCGCGGGGCCCGTCGTGGCCTACAGCGAGAGCCACTATCCGGAGACCTACAAGGGCCTCTATTACCGGCCCGACGAGACCCGCAAGCTGTTCGAGGATAAGGGCTGGTCCCGCGTTGCGGCGTTCCAGACCCGGAACCCGATGCACCGGAGCCATGAGTTCCTCGCCAAGATCGCCGTCGATGTCTGCGACGGCGTCCTGATTCATCAGGTTCTGGGCGCCCTTAAGCCGGGCGATATCCCGGCCGACGTGCGCGTCGAAGCGATCGACAAGCTGGTCGACAACTATTTCGCCCCGGGCACCGCGATCCAGGCCGGCTACCCCATCGAGATGCGCTATGCCGGCCCCCGCGAAGCCTTGTTGCACGCCCTGTTCCGCCAGAATTTCGGCTGCTCCCATCTGGTGGTCGGCCGCGATCATGCCGGCGTCGGCGACTACTACGGGCCGTTCGACGCGCACGAGATCTTCGATGAGCTCAGCGCCGGCGATCTGGAAACCCAGCCGCTCAAGATCGACATCACGTTCTTCTGCAACCAGTGCGGAGGCATGGCGACGGGCACGACGTGCTTCGATCCGGGCGACGGCGCGCCCCCTAGCGAGGCCGAGCGGATCGCCTTCGCCGCCCAGGTCGCCACGGGGACGGCCGATGCGCGGCCTTGCAAACACGGTCCCGAGACCAAGGTTGCGATCTCGGGAACGCGCCTGCGCGAGATGTTCGCCAACCACGAGACGGTGCCGGAGGAATTCAGCCGCCGTGAGGTGCTGGATGTGCTGCAGGCTTATTACGACGGCTTGGGGTAAGGGTGATTGGGGTTCTTTTCGAGACCGCGGGTATGGCGCGATTTCGATCTGAGTTTCCCTTCGAGACCACGAGCGTGGCCCTACCCCCCTCCTAGCCTCCCCCCTGAGTGGGGGGAAGGAGTAAAATGCGTGTATGGAAAGGTTAGAGAGGAATCGCTCTCCCTCCGCCTGTCAGAGGGAGGGTGACGGCGGTTTTGGGGAGATCACTTGACAGAAGCAGCGGTGTTTGTTTGATTTCGGCATACTGAACAGAGCAATTTCCTCATCGCATATGAACTTTCATGATCTCACGGCCAGTCGGGCTGACCGCGTCGTGCCAACTGGTCGGAAATTACATTCATCTGCCATGAGGCTGGCGCCTGAGGCGGCCGTGCTTTCGGTCCCTGCGTCGAATGAACTGAGAACCATCGGGGTATTTTGATGTTCACCATTAATCCCTTCGCCGAGATCTCGGCGACCGTCTCGCCCGACATCATGCAGTGGTACATCATCGTGATGGCCCTGTTCGTCGCCGGCGGCACGCTGTTCGACATGATCCACAAGAAAAGCGCCAAATACTTCTTCCGGGATTGGGGAAGGAAAAGGGCCAAGGCAAAAACGCCGCTCGGCGGCGGCGGCATGGCGTCATTGGCGATCAAGACCGCCGTGGTGGATGTCCTGGCCTCCGGCGAGTTCTGCAAGGTACCGCGCCGCATCGCGCACCTGCTGACGTTCTACGGCTTCATCGGCTACCTGGTCGCGACCGTCATGATGGTGTTTCAGTACGCCACACCCGACATGGCCACCCCCGCCTGGCTGCCCCAGCTCTGGTATCTCGGAGCCGCGATGGTCATGTTCGGCGGCTACTGGTTCTGGTTCTTCATCCGGGTCGACGTCGCCAAGGAGGAGAACTCGCCCTTCCGCCTGATCCGCGCCGACCTGTTCGTCGTCTCGCTGCTGCTCAGCGTGACCTTCGGCTTCCTCTGGGGGCTGACCCAAGCATCGGGAAGCGCCGACTGGTCCACCTTCTTCCTGGCGCTGTACGTCCTCGCCAACACGGTGCTGTTCGTCGGGGTGCCGTGGTCGAAGTTCTCCCACATGTTCTACAAGCCTGCCGCGGCCTTCGAGAAAAAGGTCGAGGAGGCGGACGGTTCGACCAAGATGCCGCCCCCCTCGGACGGTTCAAATCTAGGAGCGCATTAGCATGCCTACTTTCGTTTACATGACGCGGTGCGACGGCTGCGGAGAGTGCGTGGACATCTGCCCCTCCGACATCATGCACATCGATCCGACCTACCGCCGCGCCTACAACATCGAACCCAACTTCTGCTGGGAGTGCTACTCCTGCGTGAAGGCCTGCCCGCAGCATGCCATCGACGTGCGCGGTTACGCCGACTTCGCGCCACTCGGCCACAGCGTCCGAGTGCGGCGCGAGGAGGAGAAAAATACCATCTCCTGGAAGGTCACGTTCCGCGACGGCCGCGAAAAGAATTTCGTGTCGCCGATCCGGACCACGCCCTGGGGCTCTATCGAGGACCCCAAGGATTTCCCCGGGCCGACGCCGGAACAGTTCGCCACTCAGGAACTGTGGCAGGAGCCCGATGCACTCCACATCGACGCCCTGCCCACGCTGGCAGGCAAAGTGAAGGTTTAAGAACATGGGTTGGTTTAATTCGAGAAAAACGATCACGGTCGAGTCGGACGTGCTCGTCGTCGGCGGCGGTTTCGCCGGCTGCGGCGCCACCTACGAGGCCGGACACTGGGGCCGCGACATGAAGGTCGTGGTCGTCGAGAAGGCGAACATCGAGCGCAGCGGCGCCGTCGCCCAGGGCCTCTATGCGATCAACTGCTACATGGGCATGCAGTGGGACGAGAATCAGCCCGAAGACCACGTCCGCTATGCGCGGAGCGACCTCATGGGTCTGGTCCGCGAGGACCTCGGCTACGACATCGCCCGGCACGTCGACTCCACCGTCCACAAGTTCGACGAGTGGGGCCTGCCGATGATGAAGGACCCCGAGACCGGCCGCTACCAGCGCGAGGGCAAGTGGCAGATCATGATCCACGGCGAGAGCTACAAGCCGATCATCGCCGAGGCCGCGCGCAAGTCCGCGACCGAGGTCTACAACCGGATCATGGTGACCCACCTGCTGACCGACAAGAAGAACCCCAACCGGGTTGCCGGGGCCGTCGGCTTCAGCGTCCGCAGCGGCGACTTCTACGTCTTCAAGGCCAAGGCGGTCGTGATCGGCGCCGGCGGCGCCTCCCACATCTTCCGGCCCCGTTCGGTCGGCGAGGGCATGGGCCGCACCTGGTACGCGCCCTGGAGCAGCGCCTCCGCTTACGGGCTGCCGCTGCCCATCGGTGCCAAGATGACGCAGATGGAGAACCGCATCGTCCTCGCCCGTTTCAAAGACGGCTACGGGCCGGTCGGCGCCTATTTCCTGCATCTCAAGACCTACACCAAAAACGCCTACGGCGAAGAGTACGAATCGAAGTGGTACGACGAGACCAAGGAGATAGTCGGCGACTACATCGACCAGACCCCGATGCCGACGTGCCTGCGTAACCACGCCATGCTGCGCGAAATGCAGACCGGCGGCGGGCCGATCTACATGGAGACGCGCGAAGCCTTCCAGGACCCGCACAAGGAGCAGGTCGGCTGGGAGAACTTCCTCGGCATGACCATCGGACAGGCAGTGCTCTGGGCCTCTCAGAACATCGACCCCAAGGAGCGCATGTCCGAGCTGACCACCTCCGAGCCCTACGTCATGGGCAGCCACGCCACGTGTTCCGGCGCCTGGACCAGCGGTCCGGAGGACTACGCGCCGGCGGACTACCGCTGGGGCTACAACCGCATGATGACCGTCGAGGGCCTGTTCGCCGCCGGCGACGCCTGCGGCGGCACCGCCCACAAGTTCTCGTCGGGCTCCTTCACCGAGGGCCGGATCGCGGGCAAGGCCGCGGTCAATTACATCAAGGACCTGGGCGAGACGCCCCAGTTCGACAACGCCGAGATCGACAGGCTCAAGACCGTGGTCTACCAGCCCATGGAGAACTATGACGTGGGCCGCAACGAGATCGTCGCCGGCACCGTGTCGCCGAGCTACATCTCACCGCTGCAGGGCCTGCAACGGCTCGAGAAGATCATGGACGAGTATTGCGGCGGTACCAGCACCGGCTACATGACCAACGAACCGATGCTCGAGCGGGGACTGGAACTGCTCCAGTTTCTGAAAGAGGACATCGACCATCTCGGCGCCGACAGCCTGCACCAGCTAATGCGGGCGTGGGAGCTCAACCACCGCGTCTGGGCCTCGGAGTCGGTGACCCATCACACCCGCTTCCGCACGGAAACGCGCTGGCCGGGCTATTACTACCGCGCCGACCATCCCAAGCTGGACGACGAGGACTGGCACTGCTTCACCCTGGGCCGCTACAACCCGGACTCCAAGGACTGGGAGATGGAGAAGGCGCCGGCGCATCATATTATCGACTGATCGGCATAAGCCTTTAACGGCTGAAAGCTTCACGGGCCGGCCCATAAGGGCCGGCCCGTTTCTGTGACCAAAGATTGCCCATGCCGTATTTCAGCCGTTTCGAGAGTATTTTGCGGGGTCGGAATTCGCAATTGTATGAGGTAAACCTTTGTTTACGCTCAGGCAACCTCGATGGGCCGGAGGTTCAGTTTTGGCCTCTCAAACGATCCGTTGTAAAAGCTCCGCAACATCAATGAGTTGCAGACCTAAGAATTGAACACATATTTTCCGTCAACAAGGGATTATTTTGCCTGCGCCATAATCTCTATAAACTGTGCGTGTTGCAGGACTTCGCGACGTCCAAGGCGGAACGAAGTGATGATTTTGCAATTAAGCTAAAATCTACGCAGGGTGGCCGCCCAGAATGCATAGCGCCGAAATGCCATGAAGGTTCCATTCACTGTTTCAGCTCGCGCAGCGAGATTGATTGGTCGCGAAAATGTCGCGACGGCTGAGGGTGCGCTGGTAGAGCTAGTTAAGAATTCGTACGACGCCGACGCCAAGAATTGCTTTGTTTACTTTGATAACAGATTAGCAAATTACTTCGACAGGATTGCTGCCGCAGAGTTCTCGCAGATTCTCGAAATTGTTCCCGACCCAGCGCTCTTTCGGACGTCTTATGCGCTAGATGAGGCTGGAACAGAATATTCATTAATCGAAATTTCCGAAGAACCACGGGACATTTTGCGTGAACAGCTTATGAGGTTGGCACGTCTATGGATCATCGATGACGGCGTTGGAATGGACCAATCGGTGATCAGAAACCACTGGATGGTGATAGGAACAGATACCAAAGAAATTGATGCGGTTAACCTAGGAGGTCGGATTAAAGCCGGAGCCAAAGGCATTGGCCGCTTCGCCCTGGACCGTCTTGGTCGCACATGCACGATGGTAACGAGACCAAACTCAAGAAAGGCGCCTACATACCAGTGGAATGTATCTTGGGAAGAGTTTGAAGGCCGAGGAAAGCTAATTGACAATGTCACTGCAAACCTAACTACCCTCAAAAGGGTGGAGCTTTTAAAGAATTTCAACTTCCCAAGAGTCATCCCCAATGTCATCAACAGCTTGATAACAAGTAATGCATTTCAGCACGGCACGATAATTGAAATTGGAGGCTTGTCTGACGCGTGGACTACAAAAGCCATTGAGGGAC
>Ga0302139_10000977_pt1 | contig 13814 bp, 9 predicted proteins | sample CBN3_331_MG_FD_203104 | JGI IMG/M metagenome (GOLD analysis project Ga0302139, IMG submission 203104) | Marine microbial communities from Western Arctic Ocean, Canada - CBN3_33.1 | ecosystem: Environmental > Aquatic > Marine > Oceanic | place: Canada: Western Arctic Ocean | collected 2017-09-15 | reverse complement strand
GCGGATCTCGAGGGCGCGGATCTCGACCGGCGACCACCATCCAAACGACTGAGATCGAAGAATCGTGGCAACACCCACAGCACCAGGATCGCGAAGAGAATGCCGCCCAGATGGGCTCCATGACCCACACCGGTCCTGATCCCATTGAACTGATCGAGCAATCCCTTCAGATCGAAGAATGTCAGCACTGCGGCAATCAGCCATGCGGGAGCGGGCAGGATGCCCCAAATCAGCACGATCGACTTTGGATAGTAGATGGCGAATGCTGTACTGACCGCCAGCACTCCTCCAGAAGCCCCGAGGCAGCGAACATCTCGTAGGCCAAAAACGGGTGACAAGCTGATCATGCACATCGATGAGAAGATCAACGACCCGATGTAGAAGTAGAGGAACCTTCTCTTCCCCCAGCGCGACTCCAGCACCGGAGCAAATGAGATGAACACCAGCATGTTGATGAGAAAGTGCCAGAAATCGACATGAGAAAAGGTCGCGGTGAGCAGGGTCCAGATTTTACCGGAAGAGACCCCGCCCCAACTGACGGTGAATTGAGCATTCATAAATGCTCCTGAAGAAAACTGCCAGCCGATGAAGATCAAAACATTGATGGCTACCATCAGGGTCACGCCACTCATCTGACGGATCCTGTTACCGGTGCTACCGGCCCCCTGCATGTAATCGCGATCAAAGATGCCCAAAACAGCCTTTCTTCAGGAATCCAGCACTTCGGTGTAGACGTCGTGGTGAAATCCGACGATCAGTGTCTTTCCGATCTTCAAGGTCGGCGCACGCAAGTTGCCGCTGGGACCGATGATTCCCTTGGCGAGTACATCGTCATCGGGATCGTCCTTGTTCATATCGTAATCGACAAACTTCTGCCCCCGAGCCACCAGAACACGATTTGACGAACGTGCGATAGAAATCGCCTCTTTCGCACCGATGCGTAACTTCTTGGCATCGACCAGTTCCTTGCAGGAGGGATCCTCACCCAGGAACTCCTGGGCCTTTCGACAAGAATTTCAGCCGTTTCGGTGATACCACCAGTCGATCTTCTTCATCGTTCGATCCCCTCAATTTCAGTGGTTCTGGCGCTGATTCGCCGACCGCCTGCCGGCGGGAGAGTTTTCCTGCGTTCCTTTTACCCGACCCGGCCATGCCGCCCAAGGTGGACCGTCATCAATCTCTCTCTTGCACCTGATCGACCACTGCCCGTAACCGGCGTACCCCATCGACCAGACGCGGACCCGGTCTACCGAGATAGGCCTCCGGGATGCAATGGACCTGCTGCGCGAGAACTGCGGTCACCTGTTGCCAGCCTTCGCGATCGATCACCTTCTGTGGCTTGTACTGAGATGCCTCGATCCCACACCATGAGATCACCACCGCATGTGGATCCTTTTCCACCGCATCTTCCGCCGTCACCACCAGGCTATGAGTGGGCTGCTCCCTCCACGGATTGATCGCTCCCACCAGTTCCAGCATCTCATTGACCCATGAATCGCGACCCGGAACGAAGACGGGTCGAGGCCACCACTCGACCAGGATCGGGATCGGCGGCCCAACTCTGCACTCGGCAGGCTGAAGTCCACGTTCCATCCAGCCACACAGTGCTTCTCCCCGACCACGAACCTCGAGCAACTCGGCAATCTCGCGTACATCTCGGAAGACATCGGCGAGCGATCTCGGGTCGGGAGCCACATGTGGAAGTCCTTGCTGCTGCAGTTGCTCCACCACTTTTTCGTGGCCGGGAACCGTCAGCGATGCCAACACGATGTCGGGGCTTGTACCGACCAGAGCTTCGACATCGATGGTGAGATCGGGTCCGACCCTCTCGACCCGTCGGCAAACCGATTCGGGATGATCGGAATGATCATCGATGGCCACCAATTGGTCTGCCAACCCGAGGGCGCAGACGATCTCGGTGTTGGAACAGGTCAGAGAGGCGATTCGCATGAAACGAGAATAACCGCCAGCGTGAAGCAAGTCAGGTGCGTGCGGGGCTCCCCTGGCTTTTCGGCAGCAACAACCCTAACAATCCGGCATGGGTCTCGAGCAGCGCCTTGCCCAAGGCGCTGGTCACGGCGGTGGGATCCGGATCTGCCAGGTAGGCGATGGCCCGCACCGATCCATCCGATCGCAGCGGAATCACTGCCAGGCTCTGGATGCCAGAAGAGTACAGTTCCTCCATCGCCTGAACCCTCGGTTCATCGACGATCCTGGCGGCGAGAATCGATTTACCGCTCTCCCAGACATCCTCCACAGCAGCGAGAGCAAGTCGCTCGTGGTGACCCTTGAGTGGAGCCCCAACCGAATCCGCGGCACAGATCACCCGGACTTCATCACCTCGACGAACCAGAATCCAACCCTGACTGGAACCGGTCGACCGGACCAGGCAAGCGAGTGCCTTCGGGATCAAGACTCGTGGTAACGCCACCGTTGCGGCCTCGGTCAACAGTGAGGCCACCCGTAACATCTCCTCTGAATGATGATCGACCTGGGGATCAGCAGTGGCGGCACTATTGACCGCAGGACTTGCCGCTGTAGCCGTCTCCGGGGCGGGAATCTCGCGAGCCACACCTTCTCCGTCAGCGCCATCGCCGAGTTGATTGTGGGTCAGGTAATGCTCTCTCAGTGGATGAGGCAATCTCTCGGCGAATGCCTGATGCAGTTCATCCGCTTCCGCATAACAGCGGCGAGATTCGTCCAGGTTCCGCAGTTCGATGTGGATTTCCGCCTGCTGGATCAACGCCTCGATACGCAGGGGACGATCACCACAGGTCTGTCCGGTTCGCTCCGCCGAGATCAACAACTCGAGAGACTCGGTCGGATCGGCTCCCGTGGCACAACGCCAGCGAGCCTGCAACAGTGCAGCTTTCCCCTCGAATCCAGGATGAGAGTTCTCGCCGAGAATGACCTGGATCCGCTCCAGCTCCTCCTCGACTCGCTCGATTTCTTTCACATCGAGGTGGAGTTCCGCCAGTTCGACCAGGCACTCCAGCAATCCGATTCCGGTTCCAGCCCGAGCGTGCACACCCAGTGCTCGGAGCAGATCTCCCTCGGCTCCGCCATGATCTCGCTGGATCCTGCGGATCCGGCCACGGGCCAGATGATTACGGACCCCGAGAAACCTCATCCGGTTTTGCTGACTGATTTCGAGCGATGCTTCGATCTTCTTCAGTGAGGAGTCCAGGTCTCCGCAGATCAGGAACACGGATCCTTCTCGATGGAGAGAGCTCGCCTGACCCGACAGATCGCCCAGTTCTACGGCCATCGTGAGAGCTTGTTGTGCCAGTTCGAGAGCTTCCATCGGCTCCCCCGCCACAAGATGGGTCTCCGACAGTGCATTGAGCGAGTTCACCATTGCCGGGACATCACCGAGGTCCTCACGGATTTCCAGGGCACGGCGATGGAAGTCTTTCGCCTGATCCATCTCATTTCGATACAGCGAAGCATTGCCGATGGAACTGAAGAAGATCGCATGGTCAGCGGTCCGCTCCGAATCTCCTGCAAGGGAGAGTCCTTCTCCGCTGATCTTCATCGCTCGGTCATAATCTCCGATGCATACGTTTAACCAGGCCAGTTGGCTGAGCACGCAGATCTGCTCTCGATTTCTATCTTCACCTTCGAGACGAGAGACCACCTCTGAAGCTTCGCGAACCAGCCGAAGTGCTCCAGGATAATCGCCACGGATCTCCTCGATCTTGCCCGACTTCCGTAACGCCCGGACTCGACATAGATCCAGTTCCACTGTTTGATCTTCCTGCTCGATACGGGCTTCCTGGATGATCATCAGGGATGACTGAGCGAGATCCAGTTCTCCAACCACGGTTGCAGCATCGCCAATTCGCTCGTGAATGGCGAGCCAGTCGGAGATTCTTTCATCTTGGTTTTCAATCTGCAGCAACGCATCTCGGTAGTGTTCGAGAGCCTTGGAGTGCGCGTGCATCTCAGTCATCGCATCCCCAGCAGCCAGCAGATGCTCCAGCGCCCGTTCCGGATGATCGGACAACTGGTAATGATGGGATAATTCTTCACGGACCGGGTCGAGGTTCTGCTGATGATGCTCCTCGATCGCATCCGCGAGCATTCCATGTAACCGCCGCGATTCTGCAGGCGGAATATCTCGACTGACGATCTCCCGCAACTTTGGCTGGAGAATTGAGTAGACCGGACGCCCACCATCCAGACTTCTTCCGATCATTCCACGCGCTTCCAGTTCCCGGATCTGCTGGCGAAGTTCTCTCCCTAGCCCATCGATCGACTCGATCAGAGCGAGGGGTACCGGACGGCCATGCAAGGCCAGCAATCGGAGGATGCTTCTCGACTCCTCTCCGATCACCTTCACCCGACGATTCAGGACCTGGTGAATGCCTGCGGGGAGCTCGACCCTGGCGAGATCTCCCCCACCCCGGATGGTCCAAGCTTCACCCTGTCGCTGGATGATTCCCTCCTCCTGCAAGACCTTGAGCATTTCGACGATGAAGAGCGGATTTCCCCCGGTCCGCTCCTCCAGTCGATCAAGGAATGTAGACGGAATCTCATCCACTTGCAGGACGTGATGGATCAACTCAGTGATCTGAGTCCTGCCAAATCTCTTCAATTTCAGTTCGCTCATGGATGAAGAGGCACTGACCATCTCCAGGAATTCCTCCGTGGCGTCCGATCGTTTCTCGTCATCACGAATCGTCGCGATGATGAGGATTCTTGCCGGGCTTCCTTCTCTCTGCAGTTTCTGCTGGAGACGTGAGAGCAGGGCAATGCTCGGATCATCCGCCCAGTGGAGATTATTGAGGACCAACACGCAGGGCTTGATGGCGGAGGACTCCTCGAGAAATGAAGCGATTTGATCCATGAATCGCACTCGCTCACGATCGGGGCGATCACCGGCATCTCCCTGCGAGGGCAACTGGGAATCTCTCAGCCTCGGACAGATTTTTCTCAGTGAGTCTTCGTACTTGCGGAAGATCTCTGACTCGAACCCGATCGAGATCGCCTGCTGCTCGATGATCGATCGAAATGGGTGGTAAGCATCCGGGACCGATTCGTGACAGTTCCCGCAGAACAGTGGAACCTCTCGCAATTTCAGCAGATGACCAAACTCGTCGATGAGCCTCGATTTACCGATTCCGATCTCCCCCGAGACCATCACCAGTGGCCTTTCCAGGTTGACGGGGTGCTCCTTGCCCCCCTCGCGCAGAGAGATTCCGAGGTTGCGCTCGGCACTCTCACGCAGGTGCTCCAGCTCGAGTCGCCGCCCCACCAGGCGGTTGCTATGGAGATAAGACAACTGGGTCTCAGCAGTTTCCACCTGCCAGTGGCGACCGGCCCCGGCACTGAGTGAGTGAATGATCTCACGAGCACTGGAAAAACGATTCTCGGGATCCTTCTCGAGCAATCGGATCACGATCTCGATGATGTATTCCGATTCGCCCTTCAGATCTGCACGCATCTGCTCGCGCCAGTTACCCCCAGATCGACCCTGAGAGGATCCGTCGGCGGAAACAAAGGGGAGACGTCCAGTCAAGATCTGATGAAGGGTGACTCCGAAGGAGTAGAGGTCCGCACGGCGATCGGGATTGCCACCTTCAATGATCTCTGGAGCAACGTAATGGAGAGTACCTTTGATGGCGAAATCAAAGGTCCCGGTGATTTTTTCGGCAAGACCAAAATCGATCAGCTTCACTCGAGGGGGGCCGAGACAACGATCGGTGGAAGCCGGATGATCCTCGACCTGAACCACCTTCGAAGTGTCCACTTTACCGATCTCTCTCGACCGAGTGACCAGGATATTGTCCGGCTTGATGTCAAAGTGGACATAGCCTTGAACGTGGATGTACTCCAACGCTCTGCAGATCTGTACGACCACATCGAGAAACTCCTGCTCCTCGAAAGCCCTGCACGCTTCCAGCAAATCATCTCCACGGATGAACTCACTGACGATGAACCAGTCATGGCTATCGGTGATGCGGCCGAAGTCGTGAACTCGAGCCAGGTTTGGATGGCGAAGCCGAGTCAAAGCCTCGTACTCGACCTTGGACCACTCCTCGGAATCTTCCAGGTGGTCAGAACGCAACACCTTGAGGGCGACCTTGCGACGGACCTGGAGGATGTCTTCGCAGAGGAAGACCGTCCCCATCGCCCCGGCACCCAGTTGACGGATGACCCGGTACCTGCCGTTGATAGATTCACCTGCGGTGAAAGAACCCATGCTGACCCCGGGAACGGGGCTCCAGGGCACCTTCAGCGGCGCCTACCGTTCCTGATGAAGAATACGACGAAATCGCAGATGGGGCCGCCGGCATCCGCGGGGTCGATCGAGGGGGGCCAGAGAGGACATCTCGCCGCTTCTCTGGATCGACCTGAAACCGCTTCCATGGGGCCATCTGGGGTAGATGAGCCTTCAGCGAATCTGCCGGAAAGGGTCTTCCTGATCGAGTTCAGTGCGCAACTTGTCGACCTTCGAGATCCACTGCAGCGTCGCATCACGGATCGCCTCTGGAATCTTATTCTGCTTGGCTGCCGCATCGATGATGGCTGACAACTCATTTTCCGCAGGACTGAGAACTCCCTTGGCGACCTCTTGCCAGAAGTTCTTCTCGTGCGAGTCTTCCGTCAGTCTCGATCTCAGTATGTAATCTTTGGCCCTGTCATCGACCCAGAACTGCACCTTAGTCAAGATGAGTTGCGCTTCTTCAACGGTCATGGGAGGTCGATAGAGTTTGACCTGTCTCCACCGCTCCGCCTGTTCAGGATTGGCATCAGTGGAACCACCAAACGGCATTCCGATCAGGCCGAGTAGCACCAATGTCACCACCGGAATGCCGATCATCGCGGTGATTCCCAGGGTCACATCGCCAAAATCAATCTCAGTTGAATCGGGGTCGAACGGCGCCTTGGAAGTTGCTCGTGGAGGGGAGGGGGATCGTTTGGCCAACCGCTTACTCCTCAGTATCCCAGTCGCCACCGAGTGGAGCCACATGGATCAGGTCATTGATCAAAGTCTGTAACTGGCCAAAATCTCTGTTGTACCCGGAGAACTCCTGGGGAAGAGTCCCATCCGGCTTCCGCACATCTTGCAGCATCGCTCTGAGTTGATCGAATGTGGCGCCGGTGTAATCGTTTGCCGCCAACCATTTTTTAGAAAATCTCTGGGTGTCCTCATCGCTTCGCAGCCGCACCACTTCCCGCACCATGGTCTTGCACTTGAGGATCCTCCGCTTGATCGCATTGTATTCTTCGTTGGTGTCGGTCTCGATCACCACTGTCGTCGCTTCCGTCGGACGATTGAGCAACGAGTACACGAAAAACACCCCTGTCCCGACCAGCAAGACCAGGGTCACGATCACGACGATCGGATTGGCCCCCTTCTTTCGAGGGGCTCTATACGGGACCCTGGAATCCACATCCTGCGAATCGTCTCCAGAGGGTCGGGGTCCACGATTTCCTGAACCCGCTCGAGGCGGGCGTCTACGGGCGCTGACCATCTTCATCTCCTCCCGGAAGTCGATGCAACTCACCACAAGGGTCCCCGTTTGCATCGCTCCGAACCTGGATGGTAGCCAGCACCTCCCACAGCGTCAACGCACACCCGGTGGAGAAGAAGCGCACAGAACCCAACTCCCAGCACTCGATTCCATACGAGGTGAGCCGGAATCTGTCTCCTCTACCCCCCTGGGAAGAACCAGGCGAACATCTCCCTCCGCCAGGATCGATTCACTTCCTTCGAACTGAACCTGCCCCTCGAGCACCACCAGGATCGAGCAGCGCTGAGGGTCTGCAGGCCAGTGGCCAGCGAACTGCCCCCTCAACTCATCGAGCCAAAACGGCCCCTCTGGAATGGGGCGCCACCAACCGGTGGCGTCCGCATCCCTTCCGATCGGAACTTCTGGTGAACCAGCGGGCGCAGTGGTCCATCGCACCTGATCGAGGTGTAGTTGGCGAGGCTTCCCATCGAGCCCGACCCGGCCTCCGTCATCCACTCTCCATGTCACATCGGAGGATTGCTGGATCTCTGCCAGCAGGATGCCGGCGCCGATCGAGTGAATCGTACCGGCAGGCAAATGGATGATATCTCCACGCTTCACCGAGACCTCATTCAATGCACTGGCGATCTCCTCACCAGCCCTGACTCGAGCCACCAGCCGCTCGACATCCCACCCTTTTCGCAATCCGACCTGCAAGCGTGCGCCCGGGAGTGCATCGAGGATGATCCATGCTTCACTCTTTCCTCGTGGCCCGAGTCCCAGGGAAATTGCCAATTCATCGTCTGGATGGACCTGAACCGACAGATCCTGTGCGGCGTCGATAAACTTGAATAGAAGAGGGAGCCTTGCAGGACCAGGCGGCAGTTCCGCTGCTCCGAGGATGCGCCGAGGAGACTGCTCGATCAGGCTTCGCAGGGTTCTACCAGCCTCGGGTCCACGAGCCACCACCGAGTGATAGGTCTGCTGCTGTTCCCCGACATCGGCGACCTCCCAGCTCTCCCCGACCGGCTCTTCCATCGCCAGTTGGGGACGCAGATGTTCGAGCAAGCGGCGGCCACCCCAGGGTCTTCTCACGCCGATCGGGTGAAACTCCAGAAGAGTAGGAGAAGCACTCAATGACCCGATTCCCTGGTCAGGCCTTGCGCCTCGGTGAACATCTCTCGCGCTTCTTCAAGGGACCTCTCGGTAGCCCGATCGCCTCGCAACATCGAGGCGAGTTCCTGGATTCTTGACTCTCCGGTGACCTCCTCGATTCGAGTACTGGTCACTTGCCCACGGGACTCCTTGATCACCCTGTGATGACGCGTTCCGTGACAGGCCACCTGAGGAAGGTGCGTCACGCAAAGCACCTGGTGGTCGTTACCGATCTGATGGAGTTTCTCACCGATGGCCGCGCCCAGGCGCCCGCCGACTCCGGAGTCGATCTCATCGAATACCAGGGTTCCAGTGCGAGTAGATCCCGCAAGTACCCTTTGCAGGGCGAGCATCAACCTCGACAGTTCACCGCCACTGGCGACATCTCCGATCGATCGCAGGGATTCTCCCGGATTGGCGCAGAACAGGATCTCGAAATGGTCCGCTCCGCGCTCATCCATTCCATTCCAACCCACGGCTGGTTCCAGAGTCCTCAGTTGCCCTTCGAGACGCGCCTTGTCGAGTCCTAGATCGGTCAATTCTTCAGTCGATTGCTCGACCATCTGGGCCACCACTGCGAGCCTGGCGACATGGAGCCGGTGGGCCCCCTCGGAGAGTTGCGAGATGCATCGCTGGAGACCCTCGCGAAGTTCTGGCAGCTCATCATCGGCTCCTCCGAGAATCGCCAGTTCCTCCCGACATTCATCTCGGTAGTCGATCAGGTCATCTCCGCTGCGCTGATATCGATTCTCGAGCGTGACCAGTTGGTCGACCCGCTGGCGCTTCTGCTCGAGGAGTTGCGGATCCAGATCGAGGCTCGACTCCACATCTGTGAGCCCACGCACAGCTTCGGTCAGCAAAATCAACGATTCGGAACAACCTTCGACCAGCGCCTCGATACCCGGATGAAGAGCAGTCATCCGCTGAAGATCTCGGCGAGTTTCTGCCAACTGATCGAGGATGCTGCCCTCCTGTTGCTCGAATTGCTGCCGCACCGTCTCGATCGATGCCAGCAACTGATCCCGATCCTCCAGCAACTCCAGTTCCTGTTCAAGATTCTCACGTTCGTCACCGCTGATGTTGGCCTGGTCCAGTTCCTCGAGGATGTGTTCGAGGAACAACCGTCGGTCGCTACGCTCGCGGACTCCCTCCTCGATGAGATGGATCTTGGCCTCCAGCTCGCGCGCTTCCTGCCAGCTTCTGGCGTGCTCCTCCCGCAATTCTAGCAGTCCACCAAATCGATCGAGAAGATCGAGTTGTGCGCCGGGTTGGAGCAATGTCAGGGCATGGCCCTGGCCGATCACCTCGATCAGCAGGGGTGCGATTCGCCGTAGGATGGTGGTGGTGTTCTCACGGCCATCGATACGACAGCGACTTCGCCCCTCACGACGAACCTCGCGCTCGATGACCAGTTCTCCATCCTCGATGGGCGAACCGAGCAGTTCCGAGATCTTCATTGCCGTGGGTCCATCGAAGTGAAAGATTCCCCGGACCCGTGCGCGTTCAGCGGTCCTTCTGACCAGATCGGTACGAGTTCGCTCTCCTCGAAGAATCGCCATCGATGCCAGCAGCATCGATTTCCCGACCCCGGTTTCCCCGGTCAGGACCTGAAGACCTGGACCCATCTCCAGTTCAGCGTGTTCAATCAATCCCAGGTTTTCGATGGAGAGGTGGACCAGCACCGTCGGACTCCGATCTTCAGTGAGCCTGGGACCCCGGGGCGACCTTGCCGTCGGGTCCAATCAGTCGAACCACGCCGGCATCCTCGACCGCCAGGAGCATTCCTCGAGACTCCACACCACGAATCGTCGCCGGCTGAAGATTCCATACCACCATGATGGTGCGCCCGAGCAACTCATCACGGGTGTAGTGAGCTCGCACTCCAGCGACGATCTGGCGCTTCTCGTCGCCCCCATCGATGGTCAAAAGCCACAGGCGATCCGCCTTCGGATGTGGCTCCACCTCCAGCACCTTCGCGGTACGCAACTGCACCCGGGCAAAATCATCGATACTGATCAGATCCGTCTCCGCTGTCGTTTCCGTCTCGGTTTCTTCGTTCATGAAGTCGCTCCTTCTGTGGCTCGTGGGTCGATCAAGACCACCGTTCTAAGCCGCGGCCCGGCGCTGTGCAATCCTGCCGGGATGAGAAGAAGCCCCCGGACATCTCTGTCCGGGGGCTTCTTCTGTGATCGGCTCGATCCGTTACGCCTTAAAGGCTCTCTTCCAGCAGACGATCGAGGAGTTGCTGAATCCTCGCCTCATCTTCTGAATTGAAGCCCTGGTCTGCAATCCGCTCGACATCGCTGCCAGCCTGGACCGTCTGGGGTCCCATCTCGATGAGCTGACCCATCCATCTGGCGTGATCCCTGACCGATTCAGGCACGGGTTTGAAATCATCTCCAAGAGATTCAGGCCCTCCAGAGCCATCCACCTGGTCGGGGCCGTCGATGGCTCCCGCTCCGTCGGGTTCGGGAGTCGCTGCTGGCCGCTGAGGACCGTCGACACCACCCACTCCACCGATTCCGTCCACTCCACTGGTCGTCATAGGAAAACCCCTCTTCCCTTCGAGGCTGCTTCGTCACTCTGGGAACAGAATCCCTCAAAATCCCGCTCCCTGGAAGACCCAATAGATGGTCTCCTGATAATAACTTCGGATTTACTGGAGGGGATCTTGAGGCTTTTATTGAAAAAAGTACAAATTCATCGCCCTGCAGCGATTCGCCGGCAGAGTCTCACGGTACCAATTCAACGAGAGATCACGGTATCTCGCCTCTGTGACTATTCTTCGGCATCCAAGGTACGACCCCTTGAGTCCTAATTTCTGCAATTCGTGCCTCGATCCACCTCGGGATCGAACCCAGAGTGTGAGATTCCGCAGCAGGACCGTATTCAAAGGGGACAGTGGCTCGATCCGGTCGATGAACCGTCCTTACCACTGATTTCCTGGGCCACTGTGGAAACCTACGGGTGGCTCACAAGTGGGGAAAAATGGGCCGAAAATCGGGATCAGAGGTCGTATCGAGACGCTTCCGTGGATTCGTGACCAGCAGAGGGAAGGTCTGCAGTGAGCTGCCGACCCCTTTCTCATGCTCCGTAACGAATCCTGACGAACCCTGAAAAACCCTGAAAAACCCGGTCCCCCACCCGCCCGTGAGAAGAACCGTGTCGGATGGCTGAATTCGGCCCCACTGCTCTGGTCACACCACAGGGCCGAAAAAAAACGAGGCCCCCCCCGGACCGTCCGGGGGAGGCACCTGAATCGGTGCCTCCGGTACGCACACGCGGGACCCGCGTATCGCGCGACGCACCTTCAAAGGGAAAGCACCTGAAAGGTCTTCGGGGAGGGAATGCTGACGATCGGTCGGCCATCCCTCCAAAAGACCCGTTAGAGGACGACCTTCCCATTCAAGGTCAGCACATGAGCATCTTTCAGTTCGAGAATGCTGCTGTTGGCGGGCGACTTCTTGTTGTTCTTCTGATTCTTCTTTGGAGTCTTCTTCGCCTTGGTCTTCTTGTTGCCGGCCTTGGCCTTCTTCGCCTTGGCCTTCTTCGCCTTGGTCTTCTTCGCCTTGGTCTTCTTGTCGCCGGCCTTGGCCTGCTTCCCCGCCGGGTCGATCAAAATCAACTGCTCGAGGATGAGATCCTCCAGCGAACCTTCCAGATCGCCCAGATCGCCACTCCATTCGAAGACACTCTCGGCGCTTTCTCCATCTTTGCCGACGATGGCGTGTACCTCGATCTCGGCAGTTCCTTCGTGTGGGAGGGCTCCGACCTTCTTCAGGATGCTCTGAATGTCGACGGGGAGCTCAGCCCCTTCCAGCTGGATATCGATCTGTCTCCGGGAGGAATGCTGATTCCCCCGTCGCTCTACCGACCCATCGTCATCGTCTGAGGCTTCATCGCTGTTCCAGCGAAAAACGCGATCGCCAATCTGACCGCCGTGGTCACTTTCCTCGACACGGTGGACCTCGATCTCGACAGTAGAACCGTGCTCTCCGCCCATTTGCAAGATGCGATGGAGACCTCTCGGCATCTCTCCCTCCGAATCCTCGGAGCGAATCATGATCACCTTGGCATTCTCGTGCCCTTCAAGATCGACCCCCTCGAGTCCTTGCAAGTGCATGCGGATCTCTGCGGGAATTTCGTCGAGGTCCCCTTCGAATCGCAGGATACGGTCCTTCATTCGGGATTCGTCGAAGTTGAACTTTGCATGACCCCGGCCGTCATGGCCGCGGTCTCCATCGTCGCCCCAGCCGTCATGGCCGCGGTCTCCATCGTCGCCCCAGCCGTCATGGCCGCGGTCTCCATCGTCGCCCCGGCCGTCATGGCCGCGGTCTCCATCGTCGCCCCGGCCGTCATGGCCGCGGTCTCCATCGTCGCCCCGGCCGTCATGGCCGCGGTCTCCATCGTCGCCGCAGCACTGGCCTCCACCGCAGCACTGGCCTCCACCGCTGCGCTGGCCTCCACCGCTGCGCTGGCCTCCATCATGACGCTGAGATCGGGCGGAAGAGTCGCCTTCGCCGCAGCACTCGTTCCACTGCTGGAAGGTCGCCATCTGGGCTCGTCGGGGCATTCTAGAACCGCCCATCATCTGCATGCCACGCCCCGGCATTCCAGTGCGACCCATCATCATCTCGCCGCGTCCGGACATTCCAGTGCGACCCATCATCATCTCGCCGTGACCGGGCATTCCAGTGCGGCCCATCATCATCTCGCCGCGTCCAGCCATTCCAGTGCGGCCCATCATCATCTCACCGTGACCAGCCATTCCATTGCGGCCCATCATCATCTCACCGCGACCGGGCATTCCATTGCGGCCCATCATCATCTCACCGCGACCGGGCATTCCATTGCGGCCCATCATCATCTCACCGCGTCCGGACATTCCATTGCGACCCATCATCATCTCACCGCGTCCGGGCATTCCATTGCGGCCCATCATCATCTCACCCGAAGTCACCATCTTGGAGTGGCCCGGAACCTCGACCCTTCGCTCCACGAATCGACGATTCATTCCAATTTCGCCAGAGTCGGCGGGGGCACTTTCCCCGACCAGGGTAACGGAAGCACGATGAACCGATTGCTGGTCTTGGCGAAGTTGGTTCAATTCTGCCAGTTCACGCTGCGCCAGTTCGATGGCCGCGTGAAGTTCGGCCAACCTCTCCTCCAGTTGATCGACGCTCGGATCCACGGGCGCCT
>Ga0302139_10000972_pt1 | contig 13878 bp, 18 predicted proteins | sample CBN3_331_MG_FD_203104 | JGI IMG/M metagenome (GOLD analysis project Ga0302139, IMG submission 203104) | Marine microbial communities from Western Arctic Ocean, Canada - CBN3_33.1 | ecosystem: Environmental > Aquatic > Marine > Oceanic | place: Canada: Western Arctic Ocean | collected 2017-09-15 | reverse complement strand
CAAGGGTCGCACCATCGAATTGCAGGGCGAGCACAAGAAGCGCGCCTCGCAAATTCTCCAGAAGAACGGATATCAAGTGGAGGTGCGCTGAATGAGCGACAGCATCCACATGCCTTTCCTGGCCCGCACGTTGACCGTGCAGGCCTCTCCGGTCGAAGCCCTCGTGGGCATGACCGGCATCGTCGTCGGGGAAACCCGGCGCATCATCGCCTTGGACGTGGGCGGCGAGACGAAAGCGCTCGCGAAGAACGTCATCGAGTTCACCCTCGACAACGAGGAAGAACTCATCCGGGGCGACATGGTGTGTCAACGCCCGGAAGATCGAATTCACCGAAACTACCGGAGGAACTGAACATGCGAGACATCGGAGTGGACATCAAGAAGCCTGAGGGCGATTGGGATGGAGATGAGAACTGCCCGTTCTACGGGTCGCTGCGCCTGCGCGGCCAGATCATCGAAGGCACCATCGCCAAGGTCGGCATGCAGCGATCGATCGTCGTCGAGCGCGAACACACGCGTTACATGCAGAAGTTCGAGCGCTATGAGAAGCGCACCCGCCGCTACATGGCCCACCTGCCCGCCTGCATCGGCGAGGTCACCGTCGGCGACAACGTCCGCATCATGGAGTGCCGCCCGCTCTCCAAGACCATCACATTCTGTGTCATCGAGTCGGAGGCGAGCGCATGAAGGGAATCTCCTCGCGCGTGACGCGTGGTCTACCGACCGCTGCCCGCATCCAGTGTGTCGACAACACGGGTGCCAAGGTCGTCCAGCTGATTTCAGTGCTCAACACCGGCGGCACCGCCCGCCGCTACCCCGCCGGCGGTGTCGGTGACCTGATTCGCGTCACCGTGAAGAAGGGTACACCCGAGACCCGCCGTCAGATTTTCCACGCCGTCATCGTCCGACAGCGCCGCCCCTTCCGCCGTGCAGACGGCACCTGGGTGCAGTTCGAGGACAATGCATGCGTGATCGTCAATGAGAAGGGCGAGGTTCGTGGATCCGATATCAAGGGTCCCGTGAGTCGCGAGGCCGCTGAACGCTGGCCTCGAATCGCCGCGACGGCGAAGCAGATTGTGTGAGGTGTGAAGGATGGTCAGTAAGTCCCCGAACAAGCAGCGAAAGACAGCGGCGAATGCGCCGCTCCACACGCAGCGCAAGCGCATTCGCGCCCGCTGCCTCGACCCGAACTACACGAGCGTGCGCAACATCACACTCCGCGTCGGTGACGAGGTCGAAATCCACCGCGGTGATTTCGGTCACCCCAACTCCCAGAAAGGCGAGAAGGGCAAGCGCCACGGCGAAGCCCGCGGCAAGTCCGGCCTTCGCGCCCGCATCGCTGGTGTCGAAACCAAGACCGGCCACATCTTCATCGAAGGCCTGACGCACACCAAGGCGGATGGCAAGGAAGAGGGCATCCCCGTTCACCCGTCCAACGTCGTCGTCGTCAAGATCGACGACAGCGATGACCTGCGCCGCAAGTACCTCGCGGCTCGAAATGGAGGCGATGAGTGATGAGTGCAAGCCACATGAAGCGACTGGCCATGCCCCGCAGCTGGCCCCTGCCCCGCAAGTCTGAGACCTGGATCTCTCGCCCGCGCCCCAGCGGACACCCGATCGAGCGCTGCATGGCGCTCGGCGTCATCCTCCGAGATGTGCTCGGCGTCGCCCATTCGATGCGCGAAGCCAAGCGCGCACTCGCCACCCGCACCGTCAAGGTCGACGGTCGTGTGACCACCGACATGCGCCGCGGTGTCGGCGTCATGGACGTGCTCACCGTCGGTGAGAACAACTACCGATGTGTGCTCGACCTGAACGGCAAGCTCCGCTACAACGAGATCCCCGCCAAGGAAGCGGCACAGAAGCTGTGCCGCGTCGATGGCAAGACCACCATCAGCGGCGGCGCCACCCAACTCCACCTCCACGACGGTCGCAACATCCTCATCGATGATGCGAACAAGTACAACTCCCGCGATTCTCTCGTGCTCGATGTCGAGACCCAGAAGATCGCCGGCCACCACAAGTTTGAGACCGGCGCGAACTGCTACCTCATCGGTGGCAGCCACACCGGCGCGACCGCGGCCATCACAGAATACATCGTCAAGCGCAGCAGCAAGGACAACGAGGTCCTGTTCGAGGAATTCGGCACCATCGCCGACCACGTCTTCGTCATCGGCAACGCAAAACTCCCCCTCGATGAGGTGAGCGCTTGAGCGAGACAGTGAACCCCATGCAGACGCCGCGGATCACCAAGGTGACCATCAACATCGGCGTCGGCGAGGGCGGCAACCGCCTCCTGCTCGCCGAGCGTGTGCTCAAGCTGTTGACCGGCCTCTCGCCTATTCGCACGCTGTCGAAGAAGACCAACCGCGACCTCGGTACCCGCGAGGGTGCACCGATCGGTTGCAAGGTCACTCTACGCGATTCGGACCACATCGATGAGTTCCTGAAGAACGCCTTCTGGTGCCGTGAGAACACCCTTCCCGCCTACAACTTCGATGCGTCGGGCAACCTGTCCTTCGGCATCCGCGATTACACCGACTTCCCCGAGATGAAGTACGACCCGGAGATCGGCATCTTCGGCATGGACGTCAACGCCGTGCTCGAGCGCCCAGGTCACCGCGTCAGTCGACGCCGCGCCAAGGCTGCGCGCATCGGCTCATCTCACCGCGTCTCACGCGCGGAGAGTCTGGAATGGTTCCGAGGTCGATTCGGCCTCACCGTGGTGGAGGAGTGATTGGCATGGCAAGAGATCATGGAGAGAGCATCGGTCGAACCGTTGGCTGCCGCCGTTGCGGCCGCAAGCGTGGTATGATTCGCCGGCATGGGCTTCGCCTCTGCCGTCAGTGTTTCCGGGATGTGGCCCCCGAAATCGGCTTCAAGAAGTTCAGTTGAGGTGATGATGAATGCAATTCGACCCCCTGAGTGACGCCTTCGTGCGTATGTACAATGCAGAGCAAGCCGGCCATTACGAGGTCAGTCTATCCCCGGCGAGCAAGCTGCTCAACAACATGCTGAAAATCATGCAAACCTCCGGCTATGTCGGAGAATATGAGCGCGTGGCCAATGGCCGCGGTGACGCTTTCCGCGTCGAACTGGTCGGTGCGATCAACCGCTGCGGCGTGATCAAGCCCCGACACAGCGTCAAGAGCGCTGAGTTCGACAAGTGGGAGTCCCGCTACCTGCCCGCGCGAGACTTCGGTATGCTGATCCTGACGACCAACCAAGGCGTCATGCATCACTACGACGCGAAGGACGAGAAGATTGGTGGCCGTTTGCTGGCCTACGTGTACTGAGGTGAGAAACATGGTGAAACTGGATCAAATCAAGCACATCGTCGACCTCGCTGAAGGGGTCGCGGCAAGCCAGGATGGCAACATGGTCACCCTGTCCAAGGATGGCAATACCATCTCCCGAGAGTTCACACACCCGCGCGTCAGTGCGACGGTGAAGGATGGGCTCGTCGAGGTCTACTGCGATCAGCCCCGCCGCAAGGAGAAGGCGCTCGCAGGTACCTGGAATGCACACATTTCCAACATGAACAAGGGCCTTTCCGAAGGCTTCGAGTACCGGCTCAAGGCCGTTTACTCTCACTTCCCGATGACCCTCAAGGTCGAGGCATCGGTTCTGACGATCACCAATCTGTTCGGAGAGCGTGTGCCCCGCCGGGCTGACCTACCATGGTCACCCGCAGAGGTCACGGTCAAGGTTCAGAACAAGACCGAGGTCGTCGTGACCGGAGCGAACAAGGAAAAGGTCGGTCAAACGGCCGCGAACATCGAGCGAGCGTGCCGCATTCGTGGCCGCGACCGCCGGGTGTTCCAGGATGGTGTATACATCGTCCAGAAGGCATGAAGGAGGAATCTGAATGAGTGAATACAGTGACAATACCGTCGCCGAGCTCAAAGAGCTCCTGAAGGAGGCGGGCCTGCCCGTCTCCGGCAAGAAGGCCGACCTGATCGCCCGCCTCGATGAGGCCGCTGAAGAGATCGACGAGATCGAGGCGGACGAAGAAGAGGAAGAGGACGACGACTTCGACGACTTCGATGATGAAGAGGACTGGGATGACGAGGCGACGGTTCACGTCGCCAAGCAGAAGCCCGACCTCGATGACGAAACCAAGGCCGCCCTCCTCGCTCGCAAGGCGCAGAAGAAGGCCCAGCCCAAATTCCGCCGACAGGAGTGGTTCCGCTACAAGCGCCTCTCCAAGACCGGTTGGCGCAAGCCCAAGGGTATGCAGTCCAGCCAACGCCTCAACCGCAAGTACCGCTCGCCGATGGTTCGCGTCGGCTATGGCAAGGTGAAACCCGCTCGCGATCTCCATCCGTCGGGCTTCAAGGAAGTGCTCGTGCACCGCCCCGAAGACCTCGAGGAGATCGACCCCGCCGTCCAGGCCGCACGTGTCGGTCGCACGGTCGGTGGCCGCAAGCGTTCGCTCATCCACGAGCGAGCCGACGAATTGGGCATCCGTGTCCTCAACCGCCGGAGGGGTGTCTGATGCAGATCACGAACCAGAAGAAGATGGCCGCGCAGATTCTCAAGTGCGGTGTCAACCGCATCTGGGTCGACCCGCGGTATATCGATCAGGTCAGCAGCGCTGTTCAGAAGGAAGACATCCGTGAACTCATCGAAGAGGGACTCATCAAGGCCAAGGCCATCCAAGGCACCAGCCGCGTGCGCGCGCGAAAGCTCGCAGACCAGCGCGCCAAGGGCCGCCGCCGGGGCCACGGTTCGCGCAAGGGCAGCGCCCGCGCGCGCCTCCCCAAGAAGAACCGCTGGATGCGGACCATCCGCAGCCAGCGCCGCACCCTCACAGGCATGCGAGAGGATGGCACGCTCGAAGCGAGCAAATACCGCTACTACTACCGCAAGGCCAAGGGTGGCTCCTACCGATCCATCGCCCACATGAAGGCGAACATGGAGATCGATGGCATTGAACTCGGAGGTGATGAATGATGGCACAAGGAAAGCGTCAGCGACGTCGATACAAGCGCCGGTCAACCGGTCAAACCGATTACCACCGTCGCCTCAAGCTCCTGCGCAACGGCGCCCCTCGGGCTGTCGTGCGCGTGACCAATACGCAGGTCATCTGCCAATTGGTCTCCTACGATGCCGATGGTGACCGCGTCCTCGCCGCAGTGGATGGCAAGTCCCTGCGCGTCAAGTACGCCTGGCCCGCCGGCGTCTCGGCCAAGTCGGTCCCCGCTGCCTACTGCACAGGTTATGCACTCGGAAAGCACGCCCAGAAGGCCGGTCATGAAGAGGCAGTTCTCGACATTGGTCTGGGTGCATCCACCAAGGGCAACCGTGTGTTCGCCGCCCTCAAGGGCATGGTCGACGCCGGACTCTGGGTCCCCCACAGCGACACCGTATTCCCCAGTGAAGAGCGCCTTGCTGGCGCCCACATCAACGACAGCATCGCAGGTGCGGTCGAGACGACGAAGAACGCGATCGAGGAGGCGAACTGAGATGAGCGAAGAGGAGAACACCCCGCAGGCACCCGGCATCGCCGAGGCTTGGGCCCAACCCGAAGAAACCGACGAACGCCGGCCTCGACGCCGCGGTCGCGGTGTCGGTCCCGACCCCATGGAGATGCTCCGCAACTGGACCCCCAGGACCCGACTGGGTCGCATGGTGCAGACCGGTCAGATCATCACCATCTCGGACGCCTTTGCCTCCGGTCTACCGATCCGTGAAGTCGAAATTGTCGACGCACTGATTCCCGGACTCGAGGATGAGGTCATCAACGTCAACATGATTCAGCGCATGACCGACAGCGGTCGACGTGTGCGATTCAACGTCATGGCCTGTGTGGGCAACAAGGACGGCTACGTCGGCCTCGCCATCTGCAAGGGCAAGGAGGTCGCGAGCACGATCCGCAAGTCGATCGAGAACGCCAAACTCAACATCATCCAAGTTCAGCGCGGCAACGGCTCGTGGGAATCCGGTCATGGACCGGGCACCAGCGTGCCGTTCAAGGTCACAGGCCGTGCCGGCAGCACCCGCATCACCCTGCTCCCCGCCCCCACGGGCAAGGGACTGGTGATCGGCGATACCGGACGTCAGGTCCTGATCCTCGCGGGCGTCACCGATGTGTGGTCCCGCTCGAAGGGACAGACCCGCACCACCATCAACTTCGCACAGGCGACATTCAACGCCCTCAAGGATATCAATGCACACCGCGTCAGCGGCGACCAAGCCGGTCGCCTCAACATTGTCAAAGGGCGGGTGAGCGAATGACCTTCCTCGTCATCCGCGTGCGCAGCGACCGAACGGTCGAGCGATCCATCCGTGAGACGATGGAGCACCTGAACCTGACCCGCGTCAACCACGCCGTGCTCGTCCCCGAGCGCGACACCTACGCGGGCATGCTGCAGAAGGTCAAGGATTTCGTCACATGGGGCGAAATCTCCGCCGAGGCCATCGCTGGTCTACTCCGCGAGCGCGGTCGCCTCATCGGCGACAAGCCCGTGACCGATGCATCCGTGAAGGATGCGACCGATTACAAGAACATCGACGCCTTTGCCGCGGCCATCGCCAGCGGCGATGCGACGGTCAAGGACATGGAGACGCTGAAGCGCGTCTTCCGCATGCACCCCCCGCGCGGAAGCAAAGGGTGGGGCGGCGTCAAGCGCCACTTCACAGTGGGTGGCGCACTCGGCTTCCGTGGCGACGCGATCGAAGATCTCGTCACCCGTATGATGTGAGGTGAACAAGCATGGTATCCCGTACGAACAAATTCCGTGGCCGCTCCCGCTACCACGGCCGAGGCAAGAAGGCTGGTCGAGGCGCAGGCAAGCGCGGTGGCCGTGGAAATGCCGGTCTGAACAAGCACAAGGTCATGACACGAATCAAGTACATGCCCATGCATTGGGGCATGCACGGATTCAACCGAGACCCGAGCCTGCGCACCCGTCACAACACCTGCAACGTGAGCGCCCTCGGCGACCTCATCGGCGACGGTGACAGCGTCAACCTCGGCGCCCACAGCATCGACAAGCTGCTCGGCTCCGGTCAGGTCACCCAAGCGATTCACGTCACCGTCGAGCACGCGAGTGCGAAGGCGGTCGAGAAGATCGAGTCCGCGGGTGGTTCCGTCACCCTGTCCGACGGCGAATCATACGGTGAGACGGAAGAGGAGTGAAACTCCTCGCCAACAATGAACGGTCAAATACCCGATGACAATCCCAAATGAATGCGGAGGAATCAGACATGAGTCGAAGACCCAATGTAATCGGTATTCTGATCATCTCCGCGCTCTACTGGGGTGCGCTCGGTTATTGGCAGTATGACACCCTCATCGGCGGCAGTGAAGCGGCCCAGATGAAGGCGTTCTACGCCGTCGCGATGTCCATCCCCTACGTTGGATTCATCATTTGGGGTGTCTCGACAGACCTGCCTGAAGGCGTCAAGGATCTGAAGTATATCGGCCGCGGACTCAAGCCGGTCGTCTGGATTTCTTTCTTCATCGGAGCGGGCATTTGGGGCTGGATCGACCAAGCCTTGGTCGGCTTCCTGCTCGTCGGCATCATCCTGATGGGTGCGATGGCCGGTCTCTGTCTCGCTTGTCTGCTCTATACGGGCGAGGAGAGCAGTCGGTTGTATGGTTTGAGACGCCTGGTCGATGTCTATCCGTCGATCACCAAGCCGGACGGTCACGTCCGCTTCAATTCCAAACTGTGGACGACCACGTTCGTCCTGATCATCTACTTCGCCATGACCAATGTCATGATTTGGGGCCTGTCCGAGGCCACCATCGACGTGTTCAGCAGCTTCCGCGCCATCATGGCCGGTGCATCTGGCTCGATCATGCACCTCGGCATCGGCCCGATCGTCACCGGCTCGATCATCATGCAACTGTTCGCCGGTGCCAAGATCATCAAACTCGACCTCGGCGACTCCGACGATAAGCAGCTCTACCAGGGCGTGCAAAAGATCCTCGTCCTGATCATGATCCCGGTCGAGTCGATCCCGCAGGTCTACGGCTTCCTCGAAGCCGATACCGAACTCGTCGCGGGCTTCGGCCAAGGTTGGGCCAACGCGATTATCGTCGCCCAACTATTCATCGGTTCTCTGCTCGTGTTCCTGCTCGATGAACTGGTCAGCAAATGGGGCATCGGCTCCGGTATCTCGCTGTTCATCGCTGCCGGTGTGGCCCAGTCGACCTTCGTCGGCACCCTCAGTCCACTCTCGGTTGGAGGGGGCGCTTACAGCCTCAACAATCCGCCTGCCGGCACCTTGCCGATGATTTTCTACACCCTGCGAACCGCCTCCTTCTCAGAGATGGTATCGGTCAATGGATTCGAATCGATATTACTGGGGGATGCTGCGCATCCAAACGCGCTCGTCGCCTTGTTCAGCAGCGTCATCGTATTCCTCATCGTCGCCTATGCTGAAAGCAGTAAACTCGAGCTACCACTGACCCACGGAAAGGTCCGTGGACACCGTGGTCAATACCCGATTCGGCTGGTCTATGCCTCTAACATTCCTGTCATCCTAATGGCTGCACTGCTCGCCAATCTGAACATGTTCACGCTGCTCTTCTGGAGTCATCCAACGATGTCTACAGTACCCATTCTTGGGGCCGAAGGTCAATGGTCGATCGCTGAATACCTCGGGTCGTACGACATAGGCCAAACCCAAGCTACCGACGGTTTCGCTTGGTATGCTTCGATGGTCAACGGGGTCGGTGATTGGCTGTTGCCACTGCTCAATCAAACGGGCGATCCATATGGCCATAGCCTGTGGCAAATCGTGCTTCACGTACTCGTCTATGTGACCGTCATGACACTCGGTTCGATGATGTTCGCAAAGTTCTGGATCGAGACCACCAACATGGGTCCAAAGGACGTTGCCAAACAGATCGAAAACACCGGCATGCAGATTCCTGGATTCAGGAAAAATCCAAAAGTGCTCGAGCGTATTCTGATGCGTTACATCCCACCTGTGACCCTGTTTTCGGGCGCCTTCGTGGGTCTCCTGGCCGCGGGTGCAGACCTGCTCGGAACGGTCGGAAATGCGACTGGAACCGGTCTACTGCTCGCAGTGGGTATCATTCTGCGAACCTATGAACAGATCCAGAAGGAACAGGCGATGGAGATGCATCCGGTCCTCCGAGAGTTCTTCGGCGCCGAGTGAGATCGCTTCATATCGATAAAAACGAGGCGTATTTTATGGCGTCTCGCCATGGCTCGCTGATGTGGCTGGGCCTTGAGATTCTCATCGATTTGTGACCTTAGATTGTTGATGTTTGGAGTGGTCAAGGCCCGCCGTTCCAGGCTTGACGCCGCTGCTGGCCTCTCTGTTTTCAGCGCGCTCTCTCGGCGCCTCGAAGGGGACTTTTATTGCTTGAATTTGCGTGAAATCGGCGTTGAATTGGTGGCTGTGGTAAGGGTCCGAAATGGGCTGATTTTTGAGGATCAAGTCGGCGTCGAATTTAAGGTGATATTGGAATCGTTTGAACCTACAATTTGCCACGCAGTGCCTCGATTGCAGCCCGGGTCGAAATGGTCACGTTCATATAGCAGTGGACGGTCGGCGGGCTGCTGCGTTAGTCACGGCGTTGGGGTCAGAGCACTCGTGCGATGACGATTCCCTTCTAGACCGACGCAGCCGAGGGACGTGCGGTCCCCAGCCGAGCTGGGGACTGAGAGGTGATCAAGATTGTACAACGACACATCAAACGATGTGTGCAAGTGAGTAAGAACAACGAAAGTGCAATCTCGTCAATATACAGACAAGAGACAGAGTAACCAAGTGACCAATAATTTAGACTCCTAGGGATCAGAGAGATTTCTCACGAAATCCGGTTGATCCTGCCGGAGGCGACCGCTATTGGAATTCGATTAAGCCATGCGAGTCGAGAGTCTTCAAGGACTCGGCGTACCGCTCAGTAACACGTGGGTAACCTGCCCTATGCTGGAGAATAACCTCGGGAAACTGAGAATAATACTCCATAGTCCACCACACCTGGAACGGTGGGTGGATCAAAGCTCCGGCGGCATAGGATGGGCCTGCGGCGTATCAGGTTGTAGGGGGTGTAATGTACCCTCTAGCCTTCAACGCGTACGGGTTGTGGGAGCAATCGCCCGGAGATGGATTCTGAGACACGAATCCAGACCCTACGGGGTGCAGCAGGCGCGAAAACTTCACACTGCAGGAAACTGTGATGAGGGAATTCCAAGTGGCTAGACAAAGTCTAGTCTTTTACCAACTTTTAATCGGTTGGTGAATAAGGGGTGGGAAAGACCGGTGCCAGCCGCCGCGGTAATACCGGCACCCCAAGTGGTCGTCGCTTTTATTGGGCCTAAAACGTCCGTCGCCGGTCTGGTACATTCGTGGGTAAATCAAGCCGCTTAACGGCTTGAATTCTGCGAGCACGGCCAGACTAGGGACCGGGAGAGGTATGGGGTACTCTCAGGGTAGGGGTAAAATCCAGTCATCCTGAGGGGACCACCTGTTGCGAAGGCGCCATACTAGAACGGATCCGACGGTCAGGGACGAAGCCTAGGGGCACGAACCGGATTAGATACCCGGGTAGTCCTAGGTGTAAACGCTGTGGACTTGGTGTTGGGGATTCTACGAGTATCCCCAGTGCCGGAGTGAAGATGTTAAGTCCACTGCCTGGGGAGTACGGTCGCAAGGCTGAAACTTAAAGGAATTGGCGGGGGAGCACAGCAACGAGAGGAGCGTGCGGTTTAATTGGATTCAACGCCGGAAAACTCACCAGAGCCGACGGACATATGAAGATCAGCGTGATGAGCTTATTGGATTGTTCGAGAGGTAGTGCATGGCCGTCGTCAGTTCGTACCGTAAGGCGTTCTGTTAAGTCAGATAACGAACGAGACCCCCATCGCTATTTGCCAACCGGATCCCCGGATTCGGTGCACTATAGCGAGACCGCTGGCGTGAAGTCAGAGGAAGGCGGGGGCAACGACAGGTCAGTATGCTCCGAATGCTCTGGGCTACACGCGCGCTACAAAGGCCAGGACAATGGGTCTGCCACTTCGAAAGAAGGCGCTATCCCGAAACCTGGTCGTAGTTCGGATCGAGGGCTGTAACTCGCCCTCGTGAAGCTGGATTTCGTAGTAATCGCGTCTCAAAATGGCGCGGTGAATATGCCCCTGCTCCTTGCACACACCGCCCGTCAAACCATCTTAGTTTGGGGTGGGTGAGGCTGCCTTTTAATGGGGTATTCGAGCCTGCCTTAGACAAGGAGGGTTAAGTCGTAACAAGGTATCTGTAGGGGAACCTGCAGATGGATCACCTCCTTTGAAACCTCGTAGAAAACCGGGGGGGTCAGATGCCGAAAGGCGTCTGGCTCTCCCAACTTTTCAGTTTCAGAACGTCCGCTTTTCCCGTTCACTTTCAAATTGTCAGGATTGACGTTCAGATTTCCTCCACCATCCCGGCCGTCAGCGGACTCGCCACCCTCGCCGTACTCGGTGCAGGCGCAATCGTCGCCGGTCTGGGCCGTCGAGAGCGGTGAACCATCTGTCCGCGCTCGATGCGCTGCTGAACGAGCCGACGCTGTGGGCGCTGTTCACAGCGGGCGCGCTGCTCGGGCTGGCAGAAGGCATCAAGCCCGGCCCGCCAATACGTTGGTCATCTCAGAGACCCTGCGTTACGACTGGAAGGCCGGCACCCGGGAGGCGCTGGGGTGACCATCAAATACTTCTGCTCATCCGGTCTGGGCATGAACTCGAAGCCTCGTGCGCTTGTGTTTGCTGCCTGCCTGATGATCTCGGCCCTCTTCGTGCCGACGACGAGTGCGGATTTCACTGACAATGACCCCACCGCTTGGGGTGTCGAATATGAATGGGTCAATCTGGATGATGACGTCGCAGTCATGACCGGAATTTCCCTCCAAGACATCATCACCGATGTATCCGATGCGGCCGATTATGCCGGGTTCGATTTGACTTACATCCAAGCCAACAGTGGAGAAACTGGAATCTACGTTGAGCAGTGGGAAGGTGGCGTCACAACCATCATTGATGCAGATGGCGACTCCCACAATGTGAATGAGAGATTCACACAGATCACGGTCCGCCATGGAGTACTCATCGATTCTGCCTTGCTGGTGGTGTGGTCACATGGTGCTGAATCCATTGATGCTACCGGTACGGTAGATACTGAGGAACTATTCGTGATGGACATTCTTTACACAGAATACGTCACAGCAAGTCTGGAATTCGTGGGTGCCGACCTCTCAATGACTGGTGAAATTTCCACCGGCATCGACATGGGGATTGATCTCATGGCCGAGGCGGGCGGCGAATCCATTGATTGGAGCGTACAGGCCTCTACCACTTTTGGGTTCGAGGTTCAGGAGTTGGAAGTCAAGTCGCGGTTGTACGAACCGGCCCCCTTGGTCGATGAGTTGCTCAATGCCGGGCCGGGCGATGGAGTCTCACCGAATTGTGTAGGTGGGGGCCAATGTGGCACCATCTCTGGGACCTTTGAAACTGCTTCTTCGTACAACGTTGCCATCACCGGTATTCCTGCCGGTGAAATCGGATTGCAAGCCGATGCATTCGACCTTACCATTTCAGATTCATACACAGACTCTGGCACATTCACAGACGAGGAATTTGAACTTGGAATGTGGTATGATTTCGTCAATTCTCCAAGCCTAGATGTGGTTGTTGAGCAAGGAGCCAACGCAATCACGGTTGACCCCGTTCATGGGTTGCCAATGACGCCCGGGTTTGCTGAAACACTCGGCCTAGGTTCAATGCATGCTGCAGATGGCAGCACCAATTCAATTGGCATCTCTGATGTGATTGCCCAAGAGGTTGAAGCTTGGGTCGATGATGTAGCCGAGCAAACCGAGGCAGAGGATTTCCTTTGCAACAATGGAAACACCATTCCAAACAGTTGGGTCAACGATGGAACAGATGACTGTGGAGACGGTTCAGACGAAGGGGTGACTCAGCAAAGCACACCTCTCCTGGAGTTCGAAGATAAGATGGAAACCATGGGTTCAGCTCTTGAAAACTCCAATCTTGAAACCACCATGGAAACGTTCGGCGAACGCTTGGAATTCTTGCTTGAGGACTATGAAGCCGACATCCCGTATGTTGACGGCGATGCATTCGCGCTGTGGAGCGACGATGAGGCCCGATTCGTTGGGATGATGGTATTGGCTGAGGATGATACTGGCAGTGTGTACAATTTCATTGGCCCTGATTCTACAACCTATGCTGATGCACCTGCCCAAATCAGTTTGACGTACCTTACGGGTTCGGCAGCATCCTCGGCGCAGGACCAGGTTGGGGTCACGCTCAATTCTCTCGCTCCAGCATCAGGACATGATCTCAGTGCCATCAATGCAGCACTCGGAAACACCCCGGGTGGCGGCGGTGGCGGCGGTGGCGGCGGTTCGTCCATCCCCGCGGTCAGCGGATTGGCCACCCTCGCCGTACTCGGTGCAGGCGCAATCGTCGCCGGTCTGGGCCGTCGAGAGCGGTGAACCATGTGTCCGCGCTCGATGCGCTGCTGAACGAGCCGACGCTGTGGGCGCTGTTCACAGCGGGCGCGCTGCTCGGGCTGGCAGAAGGCATCAAGCCCGGCCCGCTCAATACGTTGGTCATCTCAGAGACCCTGCGTTACGACTGGAAGGCCGGCACCAAGGTTGCCCTCGCACCGCTCATCACAGATGCGCCGATCATCACCCTGAGCGCCCTGCTGTGGTACACAGCGACCGGCATCTCTGGCGTCGCCACCCTCCTCTACCTCGCGGGCGCGGCATTCCTCACCTACCTCGGCATCGATGGGCTGCGCAGTCCCGCTCCCTCGCTGCAACGGGATGAGGACACGCCGGTCGAGCCCGAGTCGCTCAAGCGAGGCGTCATCACCAATCTTCTCAATCCCAAC
>Ga0302139_10000967_pt1 | contig 13905 bp, 8 predicted proteins | sample CBN3_331_MG_FD_203104 | JGI IMG/M metagenome (GOLD analysis project Ga0302139, IMG submission 203104) | Marine microbial communities from Western Arctic Ocean, Canada - CBN3_33.1 | ecosystem: Environmental > Aquatic > Marine > Oceanic | place: Canada: Western Arctic Ocean | collected 2017-09-15 | reverse complement strand
AGATCATCAGCAGAAAGCTGTCGACGGTCGACATGGCTGCGGCGAACGGAGCCGCGACAAGCAGACCAGCCAACCAGCCCATGCCAATATTTTCGGTCAGCAGGATGGCAACGGCGGGCATGATGCGATCGGGTTCAGCTTCCATACCGGGCATCAAGACGCGGGCACAGCAGAAGATCATCACTAGCGGAAAGTAGATTAGCGTGTAGTAGATCGCGACTGTGAAGATGGAACGCCGCAGTGTGCGCGAACTGTTGAAGGCCATGAGCCGCACCATGTTGCTCGGCTGGCCGGCTCCGGAAATGGCCCACATGAAGAAGAAGGAGATCCCCAAGCTCAGCGGCAGGAAACCGGAATCGCTTTTCGGACTCGGGCCGGGGCCGGTGACGAATGAACCGGGCTTCTCCTGCCCGTACTTGTAAGTGGTTGTCTTCGTCTCGTTGATGGCAACATCTTCGATCGGCTCGATCGTCTTGTTACCGAGAACTTGTTCGATGTCGGCCTGGGTTGTCAGTTTCAACAACTCGACATCGTCTGAGCTCGTCTTCCCGGCGGGAATCGTGAACGCTGTCACGGTGCGATAGAGCTGATCTTCGGCGTCGTCTTCGTCTGTGCCGCGCAGGACAATCCAGGAACCCTTGCGAATTGTTCGTTCTTCCTCGGAATCGCCGTTTCTCTCGAGGGTGGCGGTGACGCGGACGGGAGGTGTCATTTTCGCCATGCGCGACGTGGCGTATTCGAGACCACCAACCTGCGTCAGCGCGAGGGGCAGCAGAATTAGCACCCCGATGAGCATCACGACACCCTGCATGACGTCGGTCCAAACAACCGCGTGGAATCCGCCGTAGGTCGTGTAAACGATGACCGCCACGCCGAATGTGACCAGGCAGAGCAGATATTCGGGATCCACACCTTGAGTGAAGCCTGTTGTATCGAGGCCACCGACGAAATTGCCGAAGGCGATGGAGGTCGAGTGGAAGACATCGACTCCATCAAGCAGGACCGACAGAATAATACTGCCCGCCTTAAACTGGGCGACCAGATTGAACGACATGAAGAAGACGATCAGGCAGACGGCCAGTAATCCGAACACCGCGCTGTTAAAGCGATCGCGGATGACATCGGGAATCGTAATCGCTCCGGAAATACGAGCGACCTGATTGATCCGCTTGCCCAACATGCCCATCGTGCAGATCGGCACGACCATGTAACTGCCAATCCAAAGAGCCAGAATCCAGCCGTGCGTGTAGATTTTCGAAGGAAAGCCCATGAAGCTGCCGCCCGAAGAACTTGTGGCGGCGAACGTGAGCGCGAAGGCCCACACGCCCAGGCTGCGACTGCCAAGAAAGTATTCGCTGAGGAAACTCTTCGACTGCATGAGACGGTTGGAAAGCCCGGCCAGCGCGAGCACGGCGAGCGTGTAAACGAGGAACATCCACAAAGCGGCGTTCGATTGGCCTTGAGCAGCGAACAGTGGAAGAGTGAGAAGGTTCATGCCTCACCTCCCTTCGTCGCAGCGGCTGCATCGGCAGCGTGCATCTCGGCGACCTCGTGATCTTCACCCAGGTCGTCGTCCTTCATATAAAAGAAGCACAACCAGACGGTGAAGACATCGGCGGCCAACCAGGGAACGACAAGCCCCCAGAACACCCACTTGGGAATCCCCCAAAGTGTTTCCAATTTCGCAGGGTCGATGTTGGAATCGTACCCGGTGAAGTAACAGACCGGGACGGCCCAGATCAAACAGAGGAACCAGACGAAGAAGATCAGGGCACCCTCACGACGGGCGTGAATGTAAGTGGCGTCGTATTCGACGTCGCTTGTCCCCACAGGGGAGGCAGAGGCAGTCATGGGCGAGCCTTCTCGAAGATGCGAATTTCGTAGGGATGCTACAATTGAGGGCATGCATTATAATCAGGACGTTCGTCGATTCAAAGAACACCGATACTTCTTTGCGCCTCGAATCCGAGAGATGGTGAACCTATAATCGATTCCGTAAGAGACTCGAATGATGACAGGATGTGCAGATATGACGGTTGAAAACATTGATCAGCGAATCGGATTCCTCGGTGCCGGTCGCATGGCGACGGCTTTGGCGAAGGGGCTGTGCGACTCCAGTATCGTTTCGTCGACGCAAATCGTCGCACATGACGTCGTCGAAGCGGCGGCAGAAGCGTTCGTCGCCACAACCGGTGCATCTCGAGCCGCCTCGAACGCTGACGTGCTGAACGACGCAGAGATCGTATTCTTAGCGGTCAAACCTCAGCATATGCCCGAAGTTCTCGCGGAAATCGGCCCGCACCTGACCGACCGGCATTTGCTCGTGTCGATTGCGGCGGGTGTCTCCATCGATACGATGGCGGCCATCTTGGGAGAGAACATGCGAATCGTACGCGTGATGCCGAACACGCCTGCACTCGTCGGACAGGGTGCGTCAGCCTACGCAATGGGCGGGGCGGCGAGCGCATACGACGGAGCGCTGGTCGGACGACTCCTCGAAACAGTCGGCATTGCGGTTGCGGTTCCGGAATCGCTGCTGGATGCGGTCACCGGACTTTCCGGAAGTGGGCCGGCGTATGTCTATCAGATCATTGAAGCACTTTCCGACGGCGGCGTCCGTGTGGGATTGTCGCGAGACATCGCCACCCGGCTGGCCGCACAAACGGTCCTTGGAGCCGCGAAGATGGTGCTCGAAACGGGTGAACATCCCGGTGCGTTGAAAGACGCCGTCACCAGCCCCGGCGGCACGACGATTGCCGGTTTGCATGTTTTGGAGCAAGGCGGTTTGCGGGGCTGCCTGATGAACGCCGTCGAGGCGGCCACACTGCGATCGCACCAACTGGGAGAATCGTCGTAACCGACCGATTCTCCCCCGGACCGATCGCTAGGGCCGTGCGCATTGCCTGTCGGCGTTTGGCAACAGCGGGCGCTGCCGTTTGACACGCGCAACCGGCGGGCTAGGCTTCCCTACGCCTTGTGAAGTGAGGTTTCACCTCTCCTTTGCGCCACCGATACGTCTCTGAAAAGAAATATCATGGTTACAGGTCACCTGCTTTCCGAAGAATTAGCCGATGTCGAAATCCCGGCGCGCAACAGTCAGTCTGTGGGGGCGTCGCGTGCTCTTCTGCAACTGATGCAGTTAGCGCGCCGCGCTGAAATACCGAACGACTCGAGTGAGCTCGCGGGGATTGTGTCACCGGCAGTACTCCGCAGTCTGATGTCGGCATTGCATTATCGTGACGTCGCCACCGTGCGACATTCACGGCGTGTGGCGATGATCTCTACCGGTATTGCGCGTGTTCTTGGCTGGGAAGGCCGAGACCTCAAGCTGCTGGAAGTCGCTTCGCTGGTCCACGACATCGGCAAGATCGGCGTTCCCGACAACATCCTGTTCAAGCCGGGCAAGCTTAATCAGGAAGAACAAGAGTTGATGGAGTTGCACTACAACATCGGCGTTGATGTGTTGCAGGCGACGCAGGTCGACAGAGATGTCATCGAGATCGTAAGCCAGTCGCAACGCCACAACGGCGAGAGTGTCGACGTAGCCCGTCAAAGTCGAAGTGAACCACATCAGGGCGCGCGAATCCTCGCCGTCGCCGACGCCTACGATTCACTCAGCACCGATCAGGTCTATCGCGATGGAATGCCCTATCGTAAGATTTTACTCATCTTGATGGATGCAGCCGGCGCACGTTTCGACGGCAATATTGTTTGCACTTTGGCCCGCTGGATCGAAACCGAAGGTGTCCCATTTACTGAAGGGAATGCCGATTTCGGTGCCGTCGCCCCTTCATCCGCGCCAGTGCAGCCCGAGGAAACACTCGAAGCCAATTCACTCTGCCAGGTCTTCTCGTACTTATACATGCTCGAAAGCCTGTACGACGCCTTCTACCTCGTCGATTCCGATATGCGACTCATCATCTGGAACCGAGGGGCCGAGAAACTGTTGAAACGCTCGGCGTGGGACATGCTCGGGAAAGTTTGGTCGAGTCGACTGATTCCCTATGCCGATCGATCCGACCAACCGCTCGCCGACGAGGCGTACCCAATGAAACGCGTCGCCGCCAGCGAACGGGCGACAATCGAAAATTTGCACTTGCTCAACCCTGAGGGATCATCGACCGAGGTCGAACTCCAAACCGTTCCCCTCTTGGGCGAGACCGGCGGACTGCAAGGAGTTGCCGAAATCTTTCGCGATTCGTCTCGTCCGAGCCATCGGCCACAAGAGTATCGCGACTTAAAGCTGGCCGCATCGCGCGATCCACTGACGAACCTGTCCAATCGCGGCGAACTCGAAACACAACTGGCTCTGATGGTGTCCGACTATGCCAGCCAGTCGGATCCCGAACCATTCAGTGTGATGTTCCTGGATGTCGACTTCTTCAAGAGTATCAACGACACACACGGGCATACCGTGGGTGACGCCGTACTTGTCGATGTCGCCCGGCATCTTCAGCAGGAGACGTACTCGGGCGAACTCGTGGCTCGTTACGGCGGCGAAGAGTTCGTCGTGCTTTGCCCGGAAACACGAATGGACGACGTGATTAAGCGAGCCGAACGGATACGGAGTTCCCTGGGCCGAACGCCGGTGGGGAACGAGTCGCATCTTAAAGTCACCGCGTCGTTTGGTGTCACCGAAATCGAACCTGGGGACTCTGTCGAAAGCGTACTCAGCCGGGCCGACATGGCGATCTATCAGGCCAAGGAAGACGGGCGCGATAAAACACGTTCGTTGACCCACGCCGACCAACTTCTCGGCAAGAAACAACCTGAGGCCGAACCCGTAGAAGTCGATCCGTTTGTGTACAACGCGGCATTCACGGCTTGCATCGGAGCCGACATGATCGCCTATAAACTGGGTGGCTTCGTGAACGATCTGGATGCCACGCTTGTCGAGGTCGCACCGAAGCGGGCCGTCATCCGGTTGGGCAAGAAAAGTCTCTTCCCCATGTGGGGCATGACCGACGACCGACGTCCCGTGGAACTCGAAATTGAATTCGGCGACGAACGCGTTTCGCCGATCCCCTCGCGTCGATCGACGATTCCACAAGTCGCTATTCACGCCAGCATCCGCCCGTTGGGCTGGATCCGCAAGAGCGACATTTTTCAGAAACGCGCACGCCGCGTGATGAAGTTCATCCGCGAGTACTTTGCCGCCCAGTCGCAGGATACACTCTGACCTCGACAATGATCTGCGTCTCTGCTGGCAGAGGGACAGGGCAACACGACAAACGAAGAATGGGCCGCAGATGACGCGGATAAACGCAGATTGTCGCGGAGACAATACAGACTTCATCTGCGACGATCCGCGTACGAAGTCAGCGTGCCGAGAGGCCTGCGGCCAATTCTTTGTGTCTTAGTGGTTTGATTCATCGAATGACGGGGGGGTCCGTAATCGATGACGACACCCATCCGCACGCCCCAACGCGCGCTCGCTTGTTCGATTCCCGCGAATCGGTAGCATGGCATACGGTGCTCGACGCACGTCGTCACCGTTTCTGGCTCTGCTCTCACACCGGAGATTCGCCGTGAGTCGTGAAGACGATCTCGCCCTGATGCGAGAATACACAAAGAACGAAGGTCTCATTCGCCACATGCTGGCCGTCGAGGTGGCTGTTCGTGCTTACGCCCACAAGCTGGGAGAAGAAGAAGAAAAATGGGCAACCGTCGGGCTGCTGCACGACTTCGACTACGAACGCTGGCCCGATCCGCCCGACCATCCCCTGAAAGGCTCGGCCATTCTTGCCGAACGGGGCTACCCCGCCGACGTGATCTACGCCATCAAGTCGCACGCCGACTACCTGGAAGATTGCCCGCGTGTCTCACCGCTGGACAAGGCACTTTACGCCTGCGACGAATTGTGCGGATTCATCACCGCTTGCGCGTTGGTGCGGCCGACCCGGCTGGAAGGCCTGAAGCCCAAAAGCGTTCGCAAGAAAATGAAAACCGCATCCTTCGCCGCTGCCGTCAACCGGGACGACATCGTCAACGGAGCTGAAGACTTCGGCGTGGAACTCAACGAACACATCACGTTCTGCATCGCCGCGATGCAAACCATCGCTGAGGAACTGGATCTGTTGCCGCCAGCGGAATGAGGTGCCAAGCCTCTAGGGTCTAAATCATAACCCGACGCGTAAGCGAGGGACGCAGGACAATCGAACCTACTCCCTGCGTCCCTCGCTGACGTGTCGGGTTAACTTAAGTTCTCCGACAAAGCCTAGAACAGATCCCTGTGGGCGTCAGCAAGGTTCAACACGTGCGCCACGTCTTCTTCCAGTAGATACCGTTCCTCGACCAGTTTCCGTGCGGCCGCTTCGTAACGGCCGCGATAATCCTCGAACGACTCGTACCGTTCGCCGATCGACTTTCGCGGATCCCCCGCTTGCTCACGCTCGGCCTTCGTTTTCGCGAAGGCAATGTGACCGCCCCGCAGTCGTGTGAGATTGTTGGGCGAACCGGTGTTGGGATGCCTCGGGTTCCAGCCGGTGAAAGTCGCCAGCGGCACCGCGACCGCCGGCACCAGCAGCATGCCGCGTTCGTTGTTGTCCTCTCCGCATGCAGCCACCAGCGCGCGATAGGCACCCACCTGTCGCGGGGGATGCAACATGACTCGCTGTGTGGCGGCGAATTCTTCACCGAAGTCGATGAGCGCCGGCTCGTGAATGACCGTCGAAAACCGCACGCCGGGCACAGCCTGCCAGCCGATGCTCTGTTCTTGCCAGCCGACTAACGTTTCGTTGGCGAGGCGCGGATACCGACTCGCCGGCGGTTCGGTGTCGTCACGAATCCACGCATCCAGCGCCGTCAGCAACCCACGCAGAAACGGACGGTAGTCGGTCGGGTTGATCGACAATTGCCCTTCTTCGATTTCGCCCGGTTCAAGCGGCGTCAGAACTCCTTCTCCCGGCCCATGCTGTGCTCCGCCGATCGCATACACGCGGACCTCATCCGGAATCTCGATGTCGCGTTGACCCAACGGATCGGTATGCACGAGAGACCCGGCTCGGTTCCAGTATTCGACCGACGTCTGCGTGTGCATGATCTTCGGCACGCTGTCCGTTTCTCGCGGCCGGTCGAGAATTCCATCCCTGCGTTTGGTCAACGGATCGTCCTGCGGTCCATAGGCAAACGGGAACAGATCAGCTGGGAAGAGGTGATCGCCAAACTGCGTCGCATAGCGCGTCGGCGAGGCGAAGCGGTGATTGAAGAACCCCAATCCGCACCCGGCCACATGCGGCATCAGGCCATCGAAGACGATGCGACCTTGCGTGTCGACGTTCAACCCTTCGTACAACATCGTCCGCAGCAAACGACCGCTTTGTGACGCGCCAAAACCAATCGCACGTTTGGCGACCGGGGAGCCGTCATCCAATCGCAACGGATTGCGATCCGAACTGTCGTGCTTGAAGAACGAGATCAAATCGCGAATGCCCGCCATGCCTATCCCCTGCACGACGGAACCTTCCGCTTCGTAAATCAATTCGTAAATGGTTCCTGGTTCCAGGCCGGCCGGCATGACCAAGTCGACTTCCGGCAACGTTCGCAACTCGCCCTCGTCGTCAAACGGTGTGACCTCGATTTGCCATTGGTCGCGCGGAACCGGTTCGCGTTCATCCGGTTCATTCAAACGCCGGGTCAGCGTGGCCGTCTCCAGACCGTGGGCCGTTGGTGGGTAGGCTCCATGAGCGGGCCGGCTACTCACGCTGTAGCGATCGATCGGCTCGTCAACGATAAGCTCCATCCGATAGGTATCAATCAGCGGGCCGTTCTCATCGCACGCCACCGGAGCTTCCAATCGCAATCGCTCTTCACCCGGCAGCAACTCGGCAATCCAGCCGCTCCAGACAACGATATACCCCTTTCGCATCATGAATTCGTCACCGCCGTCCTTGAACAAGTCCATCCCCAACTTGCGGCCGCGATTGTTCACGTCGTACCACAACGTGCCGTTCGCGTTGGCGAGGTCTTGTGGCGCGAGAATCTCCAAGTCGGCTCGAAACTCGACCTGCCCGTCATCGTTTCGCGGAGCCAGTTCGAGATCAACAATCCGCGAGTTAATCTCGGCTCGCGGATCGACCGCAAAATGCACAATCCCCCGCAACCGTTCGTAAGGTCCAACCCCCTCGAACGAACGCCCTTCCGCATACGGTTCGCGGGTCGTAATTTCAATACTCGTGACGCCGGACGTGGCCGAGTCGGTCATGGTGAGACTTGTCTGAAATAGAATACAAGAGGGGAGGGCAGACATTCCTGTCTGCCGAGGTTGATAAAAAACCACCCGATCCGCTCATGGCCGACAGACAGGAATGTCTGTCCTACCTTCTTCGTCTCAACTCAGTCGTAACGCACGCGGTAGGTTTCGAGGATGTCTTCATCCAATTCGATGCCCAACCCAGGCCCGGTGGGAACCGGCACACGTCCGTCGACCAGTGGTGGCAAGTTGGCGACCAGCTTGCGCATGAGGGGGGATGGTCGCAGGCAGTACTCGACCAAGTCACCGTTCTCTACCGTCGAAATCCAATGCAACGACGACGTGAGGTTGATCCCCGTGCTAAAGCAATGCGGCACCGGACGCCGGCCGGCTTTGTCGGTCATTTCCGAGACCCGCTTGCAGACCGTCAACCCACCGCAGAATGCGACATCCGGTTGCACCACATGCAAGCCCCGCTCGATGAGATCCTCGAAATCCCAATGCGTCACGTCCCCTTCACCGGCGGCGATCGGAATGGGCGATTTCCCACACAACTCAGCGTACCCTTTGCGATCGTCTTGCGAGAGTGGTTCTTCCAGCCAAGCAAGATTGAACGACTCGAACAGCTTCGTTCGTTCGTAAGCCGTTTCGACATCCCAGGCGTGACCCGCGTCGACCATCAAGTCGCGATCGTCGCCAAGCACTTCGCGGGCCGCGCGAATGTGGGCCACATCGACATCGGGATCCTCTCCCAACGGCCCCCAGCCGAACTTGGCCGCTGTCAGGCCTTTGTCGACCGTGTCCTGTGCCAACTTCGCCGTTTCTTCCGGCGTGTCGCCAAACAGCAAACTGGCATAAGCCCGCACGGTGTCTCGTTTGGCTCCGCCGAGTAGTTCCGAGACCGGCTTGCCTTCGATCTTGCCCTTCAAATCCCACAGCGCAATGTCGGCCCCGCTGATCGCATGAATGGCGGCCCCCCGCCGGCCGAAGCGATTGGTCTGGTAGTACATCTTTTCCCACAGGCCTTCGACGTCGGTGGGGTCTTCGCCGAGCAGAATGGTGGTCAGCCCATGCCGCCGTTGTGCCGAGCGGGGCGCTTCAAAGATCGCCTTGCAAACATACGACTGACTCGTCACCTCGCCGATGCCGGTCAGCCCTTCATCCGTATGAATCTTGACGATCAGCACATCAAGCGTGCCATCGGGAATGTCTTCAACATTCGGCAAGCGACAGTGAATGGCCTCAACGTCTGTAATCTTCATCGCAGCAGTTCCGTTTTGGGGGTGCAGTTTCGAGGGTGTTCGATCCAACGGCAGTCTACCAAGAACCCCCCGCACGGTCGCGGCACCCTGACGAAGAGGCTGTTCTCTCGGGTGTCGTTATCGATTACGGTCAACCTCGTTGTTCCTGATGAAATAAACATACAAGGCTCGAAGACACAATGAATTGCCCGCAGGCCTGTCGGCACGCTGACTTCGTTCGCGGATCATCGCGGATAAGATCTGTAATGTGTCCGCGACAATCTGCGTTTATCCGCGTCATCTGCGGCTCATTCTTCGTGTCTTGGTGCCTTCGTATTTTTTTCTGATCGTCCCAGATTCACAATTCGTTCCAGACGACACCCTGTCCTTCCATCTGACTCGACGGCTTCAAACGCAATCCAACGCATCCTCAAACCGACCAATCAACTCGTCCGCGTCTTCCAACCCCACCGAGATCCGAATCAGCCAGCGTAACACGCCGCAGGACTCGGCGAAGTCGAGTTCGCCGTAGTGGGCCAGGATGGTGAACGGGCAGGCCAGGCTGTAGTTCATGCCCAGGTTGGGGCCTTTCGAGATCCGCAGCGCGTCGTAGAACTTGGCCGAGGTCTGTGACGGGTCTTTCAGCACGATCGACAACAGCCCGCCGTACCCGCCGTTCTCGCGGCGAAACGCGTCGTACAATTCGGTCGACCGGCAACTCGGGTGATAAACCGTTTCGACTTCCGGACGTTCATCGAGAAACTTGGCCAACCGTTCGGCCGTTGCATCGATGCGTGGCACACGTTGTTCAAAGTCGCGCGCGTTCTTCTCCAGCACAATCGCATCGGCATCCCACAACAGCGAGTCACGTTCGCTCTCCAAGGCCGCCACAACTTGATCGTGAAAGGGACTGTCAGGATTCACCACCACCGATCCGCCTGTCACATCACCCACTCCCGAAAAATGTTTCGTCAGGCTGGTGAACAACACGTCGGCCACCGATCGCAAATCGGCGTTGAGCACCGTCGCCAGTGTGTCATCGATTAACAACGGGAAGCCATGCGACCGCGACAGTTCGGCCAGCCGCGCGAGGTCGGGGCTGTTTAACAGCGGGTTCGAGGGGAACTCGGTATACAACCCGGCGACCGGTTCCGAGTCAAGCAATGTACTCAGCAGAGAGAGATCGTCGGCATCCCCTTGGGGATAAAAGTGCGCGCCGGGTCCGAACTTCTCTTGCACCTTCAACGTGTCGACATACGGGAATCCGAACTGCACACTCTTGCGGCCGGGGAACATCCCGCCAATCGCGCGATGCAACGCCGAGACCGCACTCATCCCGCAGGAGAACAGAAAGACGTCACTCGACGTCACGCCGTACAACCCGGCCAGTTTCTCGCGAATAATCCGCTTCGCTTCGCGCCCGTCTTCCGCAACTGCGCCGGTCAAGCAGGCTTCCGCCTGACGCGAAGATATCCCCTCGCCCGCATGTTGCCAGACGTCCTTGGCGGACTGGGCGAACTCTTTGAGAAAGCAGACCGCATGTGCCGCATGTCGGTCGATGTCGTGAACCGAAGTCTCGCAACCAGTCCAGACGGTCAACCAGACCGCGAACCGTTCGCCGGCAGCGAGTGTCGGAAAGACCAGGCACGTTTCCCCGCTCTGAGCAAACCGCGTCTCGCATTCGGTGAACAATTCCCGGCAAAATCGGTTGTAGACGAAACGCGGGTAGCCGGTGGTCAGCCGTTCGCAGACGCGGGGGTCGCCCTCTTCGTAGCCGATATTGTCTTCCCACGTCGGCAGGCAGGCCGAGACGGAGTGCGGGGAACCGGGAATGGGGGTTCCCAGGTCGGCGGGTTGCCAGAGGGGATCGGTCAGTAAGTTACGCATCGGAAGGGGATGATGGAAGATTGAGGATAGTGAATGGAAGATGGGTGATGATTTTGGTTCCTGACCCCGGCGATTGCAATCGATGGCGTGCATCCTTTATGGTCGATCGTTCAAAACTCCAAGTCAGTAACTAGCAAACCACCCCGGATTCCCATCATGCAGTTTGAAACCCGTTGCGTTCATGTCGGCGTCGACAAAGATTCCGCCTACCTCTCGGCCACCACGCCGATTTACACCACGTCCACATTCCGCTGGGACGATCTCGAAACCAATCGCGGGTTCGATTACACCCGCAGCGGCAACCCCACACGACAAGCCCTCGAAGAAAACATCGCGGCCCTCGAAGGGGGCATCGATTGCAAAGCAACCTCCACAGGCATGTCGGCCATCACCGCCTGCATGCACCTCTTTGAAGCGGGCGACCACGTCATCGCCGGGCACGACATTTACGGCGGCACCTACCGCCTGTTCCACGATGTCTACTCGAAGATGGGCATCGAATTCTCCTTCGTCGACATGAGCGACTCCGCCAACGTGTCCGCCGCGCTGCGACCGGAAACCAAGGGCATCTGGATCGAGACCCCCAGCAACCCGCTGTTAAACATCGTCGACATCGCGGCCATCACGGCCATCGCTTCCGAAGCCGGGGCGATCACGATTGCTGATAACACCTTTATGTCGCCCTACCTGCAAAGGCCGTTCGAGCATGGGGTGGATATCGTCATGCACTCGACGACGAAATACTTAAACGGACATTCCGACGTCGTCGGCGGTTGTGTCGTCACGCGACATGAGGAGCACGTCGAACGCATCGCCTATATCGTCAACGCCCTCGGACTGCCCTGCTCTCCGTTCGATGCCTGGCTGGTTCTGCGCGGTGTCAAAACGCTCGCCCCCCGCATGCAGGCCCATCAACGCGCGGCCGCCGCCGTGGCCGAGTTCCTGGAAAGCCATCCGCTGGTCGACCGCGTCTACTACCCCGGCCTGCCCTCGCATCCCCATCATGAGCTGGCGAAGAAACAGCAAGACGGTTTCGGAGCAATGGTCAGCCTGGACGTCAAAGGCGACCGCAGCGACGCCGAACGAGTGCTGCATGGAACAAAGCTCTTCCAACTGGCTGAATCGCTCGGTGGGATCGAATCGCTGATCTCCTACCCCGACACCATGAGCCACGCCTCCATCAGCGAAGAGGCCCGCCGGGCCGCGGGCATTAGCGAACGCACGATTCGCTTGTCGGTCGGGATTGAGAACCCGGATGATCTCGTGGCAGATTTGAAGGCGGCGTTGGAGGGGTGATGTAACAAAAAGAGACCTGCCGACGTTTTGTCGGGTCGAACATCCGTGATCCGACGGCTTACGCCGACGGCTCGCCTGTGTCCCTAATGGGCTTTTCATTCCGTATGGGAGTCGGTAGAGATAGATCTCTGTTCCTCGGTTCTTCAGACAGGTTGCGCTTTATGTCGGTTTCGTTTCGATGTGGGATTCTCGTCCTCTGCGTCCTCGGCTCAGCGTCGATGGTGTGTGCGGACGACGTGACGCCTGCGGGGGTGGTTTTCTTTGAGAAGAAGATTCGCCCTGTGCTGGTGAAGCACTGCTATGCCTGTCACTCGGCCGCGGCCAAGTCGGTCAAAGGCAAGTTGCGGCTCGACTCGCGCGAGGCGTCGCGGCGGGGCGGAGAAAGCGGGCCGGCGGTGGTGCCGAAGAATGTGCGTGAAAGCCTGCTGATTGACGCGATCCGCTATGACGGGTTGGAGATGCCGCCCAAGGGCAAGCTGCCGGCTGCTGTGGTGGCTGACTTCGTGAAATGGATCGAATTGGGTGCCCCCGATCCGCGCGATGGGAAAACGCCGCTCGTGAAGCCGACCGTGATCGACTTCACTGAGGCAAGAAAATACTGGGCGTTTCAGCCACCGCGAAAACACCAGGCACCCGCGGTTCGGAAGAAAGACTGGCCGACAAGTCACATCGATCGCTTCGTGTTGGCGAAACTGGAAGCGAAAGGTCTTGCTCCTGCCGAAGACGCCGACCGTCGCACTTGGCTGCGACGCGTCACCTTCGACTTGACCGGTCTGCCGCCGACACGCGAACAGATCGCCGCGTTTCTGGCCGACGACTTGCAAGGGGCGAGAGAGAAAGTCGTCGACCGATTACTGGCCTCGAAACAGTACGGCGAACATTGGGGGCGGCATTGGTTCGACGTGGCCCGCTATGCCGATTCCAATGGCGGGGATATCAACCTCACGTTTCCCAACGCTTGGCGTTACCGCGATTGGGTGATCAACGCCTTCGCTTCTGACAAGCCGTTCGACCAATTCATCATCGAGCAACTCGCCGGCGATTTGTTGCCGTTCGAGAACGATGAACAGCAGGCCGAACAGTTGATTGGCAGCGGGTTCCTGATCGTCGGTACGAAGATGCTCAGCGAACGCGACAAGGAAAAGCTGCGGATGGATGTTGTTGATGAGCAGCTCGATTCCATCGGCCGTGTGTTCCTCGGTATGACGCTCGGCTGCGCTCGCTGTCACGACCACAAGTTCGACCCCATTCCCACGCGCGATTACTACGCGCTCGCCGGCATTCTCCGCA
>Ga0302139_10000966_pt1 | contig 13911 bp, 1 predicted proteins | sample CBN3_331_MG_FD_203104 | JGI IMG/M metagenome (GOLD analysis project Ga0302139, IMG submission 203104) | Marine microbial communities from Western Arctic Ocean, Canada - CBN3_33.1 | ecosystem: Environmental > Aquatic > Marine > Oceanic | place: Canada: Western Arctic Ocean | collected 2017-09-15 | reverse complement strand
CAACAGCAACGATCTGCTCGCAGCTCGAGGCGTTGCCGCAGGCGTCGGTGCCAGTCCACGTGCGAGTAATGACTTCTTCCTGCGGGCAACTGCCCGCAGCAACACTGTCGCTCTCGGTGATCGTCACGTCTCCGTCGCAGTTGTCGGTCGCTGTCGCTTTTCCGGTGCCGGCGCTGCTGCGATCGTCTTCACAGTTCACAGTGACGTCGCCCGGGCAGGTGATCGCCGGATTCGCGTCGTCGACAACAGCAACGGTCTGGTCGCAGCTCGAGGCGTTGCCGCAGGCATCCGTGCCGGTCCACGTGCGAGTGATTACTACTTCCTGCGGGCAGCTGCCATCAGCAACACTGTCGCTCTCGGTGATCGTCACCTCGGTGTCGCAGTCGTCCGTCGCGGTAGCAACGCCGGTGGCATTGCTGGTGCGATCGTCTTCACAGTTCACGGTGACGTCGCCCGGGCAGGTGATCGCCGGATTCGCGTCGTCAACAACAGCAACGATCTGCTCGCAGCTCGAGGCGTTGCCGCAGGCGTCCGTGGCGGTCCAAGTGCGCGTGATAACCTCTTCCTGCGGGCAACTGCCCGCTGAAACACTGTCGCTCTCGGTAATCATCACTTCGACGCTGTTGTGCTGGTGATCGTGGTGGACCCAGCCGTGATCACCGTCGTTACCACCGTGGTGCCCCCAGTCATGGCCGTGGCCATGCCCGGCATCATCGCTGCCGTGGTGGCTCGAGTCGTGGCCGTCGTTGTCACCGACGTAATGGCTCCAGTCATGGCCATCTTCACCGTCGGAGTGGCTCCAGTCGTGGTGGCCGTCGTCGTCACCGCCGTAGTGGCTCCAGTCGTGGCCGTCGTCGCTCGAGGCATGGTCGTGCCCGGCGCCGCTCGAGGCATGGTCGTGCCCGGCATCACCGCCGGCGGCATGGTCCCAGCTGTGGTCAACGTCGTCGTGGCCCCAGTCGTGGCCGTGCCCATCATCACCATCGTCGTTCCACCACCACCACCATGGGTGAGTGTGGTCTACCGGGTAGACGCAGGTGTCGGTCGCTGTCGCTACCCCGGTGTTGGCACTGCTGCTGTCGTCTTCACAGTTCACTGTGACATCATCCGGGCAGGTGATCACCGGTGCCGTCGTGTCGACGGTCGTGAGCGTCTGGTCGCAGCTCGAGACGTTGCCGCAGGCATCAACCGCAATCCACGTGCGCACCACCAACGCGGTCGCACCGCATGTGTCGGTCACGTCATCCCGCGAACTGATCACTGGATCCCCAAGCCTGCAAGCATCTGTCGCCGTGGCACGGCCGTTCGTGGCAATACTGGTGTCACCCGGGCATTCGTAGGTGGCGTCGGGCGGGCACACTATCACCGGAGGAGTCAAGTCGAGAATCACGATAGTCTGCAGGCAGGACGCTTCGTTACCGCAAGCATCAACTGTCGCCCACGTCCGTTCGATTCGGCAGGGAAGCGGATTCTCGTGAGACCATTCCCACTCCTGGGCAGGAAGAACAAGGCTGTCACTGGAGTACACAGCAGGTGCGCCATCACAGTTATCCACCGCACTCGCGATGCCAGTATTGATCGGATCGAAGTTCGGAGGGCAGCTCACAGCAATGTCCGCCGGGCAGGTGATCTCAGGATTCGTCTCGTCCAAAACTCTAACCAGCTGCATGGCGCTCGTGCTGTTGCCCGAAGCGTCTGTCGCAGTCCAGGTACGCTCGACAATGATCGCACTCGAGCCGCCATCAACAAACTGCAAGTCGAGAACTACTTTCGGATTCGCGTCGCATTCATCGGTCGCTGTCACCAGCGGCGTCGGTATGCCGTTCGCACATTCCACTGTTATATCCGAGGGTACGCCCGAGAGGGTTGGACCCGTGACATCCGGGGCGCAGTCAGAGATTTCAATTGGCGTCGATCCTCCGCCACCGCCGCTGCCCGGCCCATCAGACTCAGCTACCGCTTGTATCGACAAAAATGCCGACAGTGTGATGCCCAACAAAATGGTAGATAGGCACTTCATTTTTAGCCTCCTAATATGATCAATAGATCGTTTAACTTGTTGTTTTCAGCCAGGAAATTTCACGAGAAAGCATGTGAAATCCGCTTCGAAAACTCAAGTTTTTATCATGGATTCGATTCGAACGATTTGCATCGCTCAGGCAGAGCGGCCGACTTGTTAGCGACCAACCTGACTGAGCCGGCGCTGCAACCGCAGCAGCGCCGAACTCACATTCTATTCTTACCACCACCACGGAAGTTCCTCTTCTTCGGCTTCGTCGCCTGAGTCGCCGTCATCGCCTGCGGCGCCTGAGTCGTCGTCATCGCCTGCGGCGCCTGAGTCGTCGTCATCGCCTGCGGCGCCTGAGTCGTCGTCATCGCCTGCGGCGGTTGGATCTTCGCCCCACCACGGATCCTCTGCGTCGCCGGAGTCATCTGCGACGTCTGCGGCGCCATCGTCATCATCATCGTCGGTTGGGGCGGTTGGGTCGTAGCCCCACCACGGAAGTTCCTCTTCGTCGTCGGCGACTTCGTCGTCCTCGACGACTTCCTCCTCGATCACCATAACCGAGCAGTCGACCGTAGCCGTGTTGCCACAGTCATCGGTCCCCTCCGCAGTCCAGCCAATCACCGTGCCAATTTCGCCGCTTTTGATGATCGTGACCGTCGCACCGTCAACTTCTACGACGACCCCCTCCTGGTCATCATCGTCGTCATCGTCGTCGCCGTATATGGTCGTTACTTGGCACGGTTCGTATTCGTACCACCACGGCAGTTCGGCCTCATCGACGGACGGCTCTATGCAGACAAGCCAACCGACTTGGGTCGTCACGCCACTGCACGCATCCGTGGAGGTCGCCGTGAAGGAAACTTCCTCGTCCTCGTCATCGATTTCAGTGATGTTGCTAGCGTTGCAATGCACTTCCGGCGGTGTGTTGTCGAAGATATTGACCGTCTGCGTGGCGCTCGAACTGTTGTTCGAAGCATCTGTTGCAGTCCAGGTACGCTCGATGATAATGGTGCTTGTGCCGCCATCACTAAAATGCACTTCAAAAGTCACACTCGGGTTCCCGTCGCATTCGTCGGTCGCTGTCACCAGCGGCGTCGGTATGCCACTCGCCATCGGCGGCGGTACACCGTTTTCACATTCCAGCGTTACATCCGCCGGCACACCCACGAGCACAGGAGCCGTGACATCCGGGTCGCAGTCGGAGATTTCAATTGGCGTCGATCCACCGCCACCGCTGTTAGGCGGTGGTCGTTTTCCTTCGCCGGGCTCAGCTGTTGCTTGTGTCGACAAAAATGCCAACAATGTGATTCCCAACAAAATGGTAGATAGGCACTTCATTTCAAGCCTCCTAATGTGATTAATAGATCGTTTCACTTATTGTTGTTCAGTCTGAGAAATTTCATTATGAAGTATACGAAATTTGCTTCGCAAACTCAAGCTTTTTTTTCCTGGCTTCGATTCGAACGATTTGCATCGCTCAGGCAGAGCGGCCGATCTATGAGCGACCGCCCTGACTGAGCCGGCGCTGCAATCGCAGCAACGCCGAACTCACATTCTACCAATGCCGCCACCACCACCACCACGGGTGATCGGGATAGTCGTCATCATCGTCATCTTCATCCTCGAGCACCGTAACTGAGCAGTTAATCGTAGTGGTGTTGCCGCAGTTATCGGTCCCTCTCGCCGTCCAGTTGATTACCGTGCCGGCCTTCCCGCTGTCGATGACCTTGATCGTCGCACCGTAGGCCCTTACCTTGCTATCGTCGTCGTCGTCGTCATCATCGTCGTCGCCGGGCGATACGCTGTAAATCTGACCGACTTGGACCCTCACGTCGCTGCATACGTCCGTGCCGGTCGCCGTGAAGGAAACACTGTCGTCATCATCGTCATCGTCATCGTCATCGCCATCGAATTCCGTGATGTCGTAGACGGTACACTCCACTTCCGGCGGTGTCGTGTCGACGACGGTTATGACCTGGTCGCAGCTCGAGGTGTTGCCGCACTCATCGACCGCTTTCCAAGTGCGCGTGATCACACCGGTATTCCCGCAGTCTTCCACGAAAGCGCTGATCGAGCTGATGCTCACACTGCTGCAACTGTCGCTGCCGCTCGCTGTGCCCAGGGCTTCCTGGTCGGTCGCCTCGCCGCACTCGAGCGTCGCATCCGCCGGACACTCGATCGAAGGCGCCGTCGTGTCGACAACCGCAATCACCTGGTCGCAGCTCGTGCTGTTACCACACTCATCGGTCACCGTCCACGTGCGCGTGATCATTTCGGTGGTGGCGCAGCCGCTCACCGTGCTGTCGGTCGAGCTGATGCTCACACTGCTGCAACTGTCGCTGCCGCTCGCTTCACCGTTGGCAGCGATGCTGGTGTCCGCCGGGCAGTCCAGCACCGCGTCCGCCGGGCAGTTGATCGAAGGCGCCGTCGTGTCGACAACCGTGATCACCTGGCCGCACCTGGTGCTGTTGCCGCACTCATCGGTCGACGTCCACGTGCGCTCGATTGTCTCGGTGTTGCCGCAGCCAGCCGTCGACACATCGTTGTAGCCGATCAAGGCATCGCCGCAGCTGTCGCTACCCGTGGCGCGACCGGTCTTCGACGGCAAGGTCGAAGTCGGACACTCAACCGTCATGTCCGCCGGACAGTCGATCGAGGGTGACGTCGTATCGACAATGGAGATCACCTGGCTGCAGCTGGAACTGTTACCACAGTCATCCGTGGCCGTCCACATCCGCTCGATCGTCTCGGCGTTGCCGCAGTCGGCCATAGCCATGTCACTGTAGCTGATGCTCACTCCCACTGCGCAGTTGTCACTGCCGCTGCCGCTGCCGTTGGTCTCCACACTGCTGTCCGCCGGGCATTCAAGCGTCACGTCCGCCGGACAACTCACCGTCGGATCGGTCATGTCGAGCACCGTCACGGTCTGGATCACCGTGTCGGAGAGATTGCCGCAGGCATCGGAGCTGACGTACGTACGGGTTATGATCAGCGGATCACCCGAGCAGCCTGAGCCGCCGTTGTCGGTGATCCTCGGTGAGATCATCCGGTCGTCGTCGCAGTTGTCTTCCAGCCCCGCATCCAGCGGTGCCGGCACGTCCTCGATGCACTCGACCATGGCGTCGGCCGGCACGCCGGTTACCTCCGGAGCAATCGTGTCGTTGACTTCGATCGTCTGCGTCACCTCGGTGAAGTTACCGCAGCCATCGGTCGCACGGTACGTCCGGGAGATCGTCTCCGGACAGCTGTTGCCGTCGCTCTCGTCGATTTCGTGCGTGATCGCCACCTCTCCGCAGTTGTCCGTCGCGGTCACCAGCGAAATATCCGAGGCAGGTACGTCGTCGGTGCACTGCACACTGATCGACGCCGGGCTGCTGGTGATCACCGGCGCGGTCGTATCGACAACCGTGATCACCTGGGCGCAGCTCCCGCTGTTGCCACAGGCGTCGGTGGCGGTCCACGTGCGGGTGATTACACTCTCGTCGGCGCAACTGCCCGCTGACACAGCGTTGGCATAGCTGAGGCCAGGCGCCGCGTCGCAGTCGTCCGTCGCGCTAGCGTCACCGGTATTACCCGTAGCCGTCGAGGCGTCACACTCGATCGTGACGTCACCCGGACAGCTGATTGCAGGCGCCGACGTATCGACAACCGTGATCAGTTGTTCGCAGCTCGAGGCGTTCCCGCAGTCGTCCGTACCGGTCCACGTGCGAGTGATCAGGCTGTTCTGATCGCAGCTGCCGGCCGCTACCGCGTCGGCAACGCTGATCGCAACATCCAGATCGCAGTGGTCGTTGCCGGTTGCACTGCCGGTCACCGACGTTGCCGTCGAGCCGTCGCAGGAGATCGTCACGTCCGCCGGGCAGGTCACCATCGGCGCGGTCGTGTCAACCACGCTGATGACCTGGTCGCAGCTCGACTGATTGCCGCAGGTGTCCGTCGCCGTCCACGTACGCGTCACAACCCCTTCCTGCGGGCAGTCGCCGTCGACAACAGCGTCACTGGAGTCGATGACCAGCACGTCGTCCGAGGCGCAGTTGTCCTTGGCCGTGGCATAGCCGGTGTTGTCAGAATCGAACGGGCTCGTGGTGCTGTTGAGAATGTCGCTGACGCAATTGCTGTCGCTCTCGGTCTTGTTGAGAACTTCCGTGCACTCGATCGTGACGTCCACCGGACAGGTGATCGCCGGAGCCGCGTCGTCAACAACACTGACGATCTGATCGCAGCTCGAGGCGTTCCCGCAGTCGTCCGTACCGGTCCACGTGCGAGTGATCACTTCTTCCTGCGGGCAGGTGCCGGCAGCGACACTGTCGCTCTCGACGATGTCGATCTCGGTGTCGCAGTTGTCGGTGGCCTTCGCTACGCCGGTGTTGGCGCTGCTGCGATCATCTTCGCAGTTAACCGTGACGTCCGCCGGGCAAGTGATCGCCGGCGACTCGTCGTCGACGACACTGACGATCTGATCGCAGCTCGTGGCGTTCCCGCAGTCGTCCGTACCGGTCCACGTGCGAGTGATGACCTCTTCCTGCGGGCAGCTGCCGGCAGCGACACTGTCGCTCTCGGTGATGGCCACGTCGGTGTCGCAGTTGTCGGTCGCAGTCGCTACGCCGGTGTTGGCGCTGCTACGATCGCCTTCACAGTTAACAGTGACGTCCGCCGGGCAGGTGATCGCCGGAGCTTCGTCGTCGATAACACTGACGATCTGATCGCAACTCGAGGCGTTCCCGCAGTCGTCCGTACCGGTCCACGTGCGAGTGATGACCTCTTCCTGCGGGCAGCTACCGGCAGCGACACTGTCGCTCTCGACGATGTCGATTTCGGTGTCGCAGTTGTCGGTCGCAGTCGCTACGCCGGTGTTGGCGCTGCTGCTATCGTCTTCACAGTTAACAGTGACGTCCGCCGGGCAGGTGATCGCCGGAGCTTCGTCGTCAACAACCGTGACGATCTGCTCGCAGCTCGTGGCGTTCCCGCAGTCGTCCGTAGCGGTCCACGTGCGAGTGATGATCTCTTCCTGCGGGCAGCTGCCGGCAGCGACACTGTCGCTCTCGACGATGTCGATCTCGTTGTCGCAGTTGTCGGTCGAAGTTGCTACACCGGTGTTGGTGCTGCTGCGATCGTCTTCGCAGTTCACAGTGACGTCCGCCGGGCAGGTGATCGCCGGGGCTTCGTCGTCAACAACCGTGATGATCTGGTCGCAGCTCGTGGTGTTGCCGCAGTCGTCCGTACCGATCCACGTGCGAGTGATGACGGGTTCCTGCGGGCAGTCGCCCAGCGCGGTGCTGTCGCTGAACTCGAAGTCCATCTCCAGGTCGCAGTTGTCGGTCGCGGTCGGGTTGCCAACAACCGACGGGGCGGTGTTCCTGGCCTGCGCCAGGAGGCCTGTCAAGCAGTCGCCCGAAGGATCAATGTCCGGCACGCAGTCCACCGTGACGTCCGCCGGGCAGGTGATCGCCGGGGATTCGTCGTCGATGACACTGACGATCTGTTCGCAGCTCGAGGAGTTGGCGCAGTCATCCCTACCGGTCCACGTGCGAGTGATGACCTCTTCCTGCGGGCAGCTGCCGGCAGCAACACTGTCGCTCTCGACGATGTCGATCTCGGTGTCGCAGTTGTCCGTCGCCGTCGCTACGCCGGTGTTGGCGCTGCTGCGATCATCTTCGCAGTTAACCGTGACGTCCACCGGGCAGGTGATCGCCGGCGACTCGTCGTCGACGACCGTGACTATCTGGTCGCAACTCGAAGCATTGCCGCAGTCGTCCGTACCGGTCCACGTGCGAGTGATCACTTCTTCCTGCGGGCAGGTCCCCGCAGCGACACTGTCACTCTCGGCGATGTCGATCTCGGTGTCGCAGTTGTCGGTCGCGGTCGCGATGCCGGTGGCGGCGATGCTGCGATCGTCTTCACAGTTAACCGTGGTGTCCACCGGGCAGGTGATCGCCGGGGCCGCGTCGTCGATAACAGTGACGATCTGATCGCAGCTCGAGGCGTTGCCGCAGCCATCCGTGGCGACCCACGTGCGAGTAATAACCTCTTCCTGCGGGCAGGTCCCCGCAGCGACACTGTCACTCTCGGTGATGGTCATGTCGTCGTCGCAGTTGTCCGTCGCCGTCGCTACGCCGGTGTTGGCGCTGCTGCGATCATCTTCGCAATTAACCGTGGTCTCAGACGGGCAGGTGATCGCCGGCGACTCGTCGTCGATGACACTGACGATCTGATCGCAGCTCGAGGCATTCCCGCAGTCATCCGTGCCGGTCCACGTGCGAGTGATCACTTCTTCCTGCGGGCAACTGCCGCCAGAAACACTGTCACTCTCGGTGATGGTCACGTCATTGTCGCAGCTGTCGGTCGCCGTCGCGGCCCCGGTGCTGGTGCTCGTGCGATCCTCTTCACAGTTCACAGTGACATCCACCGGGCAGGTGATCACCGGAGCCGTCGTGTCGACGGTCCTGATGACCTGGTCGCAGCTCGAGGCGTTGCCGCAGTCGTCCGTGGCGGTCCACGTGCGTGTGATTATTTCTTCCTGCGGGCAGCTGCCGCCAGCGACACTGTCACTCTCGACGATGTCAAGAGCGGTATCGCAGTTGTCCGTGGCGGTCGCCAAGCCGAGGTTGTCCGAACCGGTACCCGAGGCATTGCGGAGGAGCTCGCCGACGCAGGAGGTATCATCGATATTGATGTACCGAGCACACTCGATCGTGACGTCCATCGGACAGGTGATCGCCGGGGCCTCGTCGTCGACGACCGTAACGATCTGATCGCAGCTCGAGGCATTCCCGCAGTCGTCCGTAACGGTCCACGTGCGAGTGATCACTTCTTCCTGCGGGCAACTGCCATCAGCGACACTGTTGCTCTCGACGATATCGATATCGGTGTCGCAGTTGTCGGTCGCTGTCGCTACCCCGGTGGCGGCGCTGCTACGGTCGTCTTCGCAGTTAACCGTGACGTCCGCCGGGCAGGTGATCGCCGGGGCCGCGTCGTCGATGACACTGACGACCTGCTCGCAACTCGAGGCGTTACCGCACTCGTCCGTACCGGTCCACGTGCGTGTGATCACTTCTTCCTGCGGGCAACTGCCGCTCGCGACACTGTCGCTCTCGGTGATGGTCACGTCATTATCGCAGTTGTCGGTCGCAGTCGCGACGCCGGTGGCAACGTTGCTGCGATCATCGTCGCAGTTAACCGTGATGTCCGACGGGCAGGTGATCGCCGGGGCTTCGTCGTCGACGACCGTAACGATCTGCTCGCAGCTCGAGGCATTCCCGCAGTCATCCGTACCGGTCCACGTGCGTGTGATCACTTCTTCCTGCGGGCAACTGCCGCTCGCGACACTGTCGCTCTCGGTGATCGTCACATCATTGTCGCAGATGTCGGTCGCTGTCGCAACGCCGGTGGCAACGCTGGTGCGGTCATCTTCACAGTTAACAGTGCTGTCCGACGGGCAGGTGATCGCAGGCGACTCGTCGTCGATGACACTGACAACCTGGTCGCAGCTCGAGACGTTGCCGCAGTCGTCCGTGCCGGTCCACGTGCGAGTGATCACTTCTTCCTGCGGGCAGCTGCCAGCAGCAACACTGTCGCTCTCGGCAATGTCAATTTCGCTGTCGCAGGCGTCCGTCGCCGTCGCAACGCCGGTGGCGGCGCTGCTGCGGTCGTCGTCGCAGTTAACAGTAACATCCGACGGGCAGGTGATCGCAGGCGACTCGTCGTCAACGACCGTGACGATCTGCTCGCAGCTCGAGGCATTCCCGCAGTCATCCGTGCCGGTCCACGTGCGAGTGATCACTTCTTCCTGCGGGCAGCTGCCAGCAGCAACACTGTCACTCTCGACGATGGTCACGTTGTTGTCGCAGCTGTCGGTCGCAGTCGCGTCACCGGTGGCAACGCTGCTGCTATCGTCTTCACAGTTAACAGTGGTGTCATCCGGACAGGTGATCACCGGCGCCGTCGTGTCGACGAGGCTGATGCTCTGGTCGCAGCTCGAGGCGTTGCCGCAGTCATCCGTAGCGGTCCACGAGCGAGTGATCACTGCTTCCTGCGGACAGGTGCCGTCAGCAACACTGTCACTCTCGACGATATCAAGAGTCATATCGCAGTTGTCCGTCGCGGTCGCAACGCCGAGATAGGTCGAACCGGTGCCCGAGGTGTTGCCGAGAATCTCGTCGACGCAGATGGTATCCTCGACATTGATGTACCGCGCACACTCGATGGTGACGTCCACCGGGCAGGTAATCGCCGGCGACTCGTCGTCAACAACCGTGACGACATGGTCGCAGATCGAAACGTTGCCGCAGTCGTCCGTAACGGTCCACGTACGAGTGATGACGCGTTCCTGCGGACAGCTGCCATCAGCGACACTGTCGCTCTCGGTGATCGTCAATTCGGTGTCGCAGTTGTCCGTGGCAGTCGCCACGCCGAGGTTGGCCGAAGTGGTGCCCCAAGCGTTGCCGAGGATACCACCGACGCAGACAGCGTCGTCGTCATCGAAGGCCTTCGCACACTCGATCGTGACGTCCAGCGGGCAAGCAATCACCGGCGCCTCGTCATCGATTACCGTGATAACATGCTCGCAGCTCGAAACGTTGCCGCAGTCGTCGGTGACGGTCCACGTGCGAGTGATAACGCGTTCATCCGGGCAGCTGCCGTCAACGACACTGTCGCTCTCGACGATGTCCAGATCGTTGTCACAGTTGTCGATGGCAGACACCACGCCGGTGTTGGCGCTGCTGCTATCGTCTTCACAGTTCACCGTGATGTCCGACGGGCAGGTGATCGCCGGGGCCGCGTCGTCGATGACCGTGACAACCTGGTCGCAGCTCGTGGCGTTGCCACAGTCATCCGTGCCGGTCCACGTGCGAGTGATCACTTCTTCCTGCGGGCAACTGCCAGCAGAAACACTGTCGCTCTCAACGACGGTCACGTTGCTGTCGCAGCTGTCGGTCGCCGTCGCGGCGCCGGTATTGGCGCTGCTGCGATCGTCCTCGCAATTCACCGTGGTGTCCGACGGGCAGGTAATCACCGGCGCCCTCGTGTCGACAACGTTGATGATCTGGTCGCAACTCGAGGCGTTCCCGCAGTCGTCCGTAGCAGTCCACGTGCGAGTGATAACCGCTTCCTGCGAGCAGTTGCCCGCAGCAACACTGTCGTTCTCCACGATGACGATCCCGGTGTCGCAGTTATCCGTGCCGGTCGCTACGCCGAGGTTGTCCGAACCGGTACTCGAGGCGTTGATAAGAATCTCGCCGACGCAAACGGTGTCATCGACATAGACGTACCGCGAACACTCGATCGTGACGTCCAGCGGGCAGGTGATCACCGGGGCTTCGTCGTCGACGACCGTGACGACCTGGTCGCAGCTCGTGGCATTACCACAGTCGTCAGTAGCGGTCCACGTGCGAGTAATAACGCGTTCCTGCGGGCAACTGCCGTCAACGACACTGTCGCTTTCGATGATCGATAGATCGGTATCGCAGTTATCCGTACCGGTCGCTGCGCCAAGGTGTGTCGAATCGGTGTTCGAGGCGCTGCCACGGATCCCGTCGATGCATACGGCATCGTCGGCAGCGATAGACTTCCCACACTCGATAGTGACGTCCAGCGGGCAGGTGATCGCCGGGGCCTCGTCGTCGATGACCGAAACGATCTGGTCGCAGCTCGAGGCGTTACCGCAGTCATCCGTACCGGTCCACGTGCGAGTGATCACTTCTTCCTGCGGGCAACTGCCGGCAGCAACACTGTCGCTCTCGGTGATCGTCACGTCATTATCGCAGTTGTCCGTCGCGGTCGCTGCGCCGGTGGCAACGCTGCTGCGGTCGTCCTCGCAGTTCACCGTGACGTCCGCCGGGCAGGTGATCGCCGGGGCCTCGTCGTCGATGACCGAAACGATCTGGTCGCAGCTCGAGGCATTACCGCAGTCATCCGTACCGGTCCACGTGCGAGTGATCACTTCTTCCTGCGGGCAACTGCCGCTCGCGACACTGTCGCTCTCGGTGATCGTCACGTCGTCGTCGCAGTTGTCCGTCGCCGTCGCTACGCCGGTGGCAACATGGTTGAGGAACTCGATGTCGCTATTCCCAAGGCTGCTGCGATCGTCTTCACAGTTAACAGTAACGTCCGCCGGGCAGGTGATCGCCGGAGTTTCGTCGTCGATGACCGTAACGACCTGGTCGCAGCTCGAGGCGTTGCCGCAGTCGTCCGTACCGGTCCACGTGCGAGTGATCACTTCTTCCTGCGGGCAACTGCCATCAGCGACGCTGTCGATCTCGACGATGTCGATCTCGTTGTCGCAGTTGTCCGTCGCCGTCGCTACGCCGGTGGCAACGCTGCTGCGATCACCTTCACAGTTAACAGTAACGTCCGCCGGGCAGGTGATCGCCGGCGACTCGTCGTCGATGACCGTGACGATCTGGGCGCAGTTCGAGGTGTTGCTACAGTCATCGGTGGCGGTCCATGTGCGAGTGATCACTTCTTCCTGCGGGCAACTGCCAGCAGCAACACTGTCGCTCTCGGTGATCGTCACATCCGTGTCACAGTTGTCGGTGGCGGTCGCTACGTCGGTGGCAACGCTGCTGCGATCGGCCTCGCAGTTCACAGTGCTGTCGGCCGGGCAGGTGATCGCCGGCGACTCGTCGTCGACGACCGTAACGATCTGGGCGCAGCTCGAGGCGTTACCGCAGTCATCCGTACCGGTCCACGTGCGAGTGATCACTTCTTCCTGCGGGCAACTGCCAGCAGCAACACTGTCGCTCTCGGTGATCGTCACGTCATTATCGCAGTTGTCCGTCGCGGTCGCTACGCCGGTCTTGGCGCTGGTGCGGTCCTCTTCACAGTTAACAGTGGTGTCCGACGGGCAGGTGATCGCCGGCGACTCGTCGTCGACGACCGTAACGATCTGGTCGCAGCTCGAGGCATTCCCGCAGTCATCCGTACCGGTCCACGTGCGTGTGATCACTTCTTCCTGCGGGCAGCTGCCGCTCGCGACACTGTCGCTCTCGGTGATGGTCACATCATTATCGCAGTTGTCCGTCGCGGTCGCTGCGCCGGTGGCAACGCTGCTGCGATCATCTTCACAGTTCACAGTGACGTCGGCCGGGCAGGTGATCGCCGGATTCTCGTCGTCGATGACACTGACGATCTGGTCGCAGCTCGAGGCGTTGCCGCAGTCATCGGTACCGGTCCACGTGCGTGTGATCACTTCTTCCTGCGGGCAGCTGCCGCTCGCGACACTGTCGCTCTCGGTGATAGTCACGTCATTATCGCAGTTGTCCGTCGCGGTCGCGTCACCAGTGGCAACGCTGCTGCGATCGCCTTCACAGTTAACCGTAGTGTCGGCCGGGCAGGTGATCACCGGGGCTTCGTCATCGACGGTGGTGATGACCTGGTTGCAGTCGCTGCTGTTGCCGCAGTCATCGGTGGCGGTCCACGTGCGAGTGACGACGCGTTCCTGCGGGCAGGTGCCCAACGACACGCTGTCGCTGAACGCGAAGTTCATCTCCGTGTCGCAGTTGTCGGTTGCCGTCGGGTTGCCGGTCGCCGTCGGGTTGGTGTTGTTGGCGTGAGCCAGGGCATCCGCCAGGCAGTCAGTCGATAAATCGATGTCCGGAACGCAATTCACCGTGGTGTCGGCCGGGCAGGTGATCGCCGGAGCTTCGTCGTCGATGACCGTGACGATCTGGTCGCAGCTCGAGGCGTTACCGCAATCATCCGTACCGGTCCACGTGCGAGTGATCACTTCTTCCTGCGGGCAGGTGCCGGCAGCAACACTGTCGCTCTCGGTGATGGTCACATCATTATCGCAGTTGTCGGTGGCGGTCGCTGCGCCGGTGGCAACGCTGCTGCGATCGTCCTCGCAGTCCACCGTGGTGTCCGTCGGGCAGGTGATCGCCGGAGCTTCGTCGTCGACGACCGTA
>Ga0302139_10000964_pt1 | contig 13916 bp, 8 predicted proteins | sample CBN3_331_MG_FD_203104 | JGI IMG/M metagenome (GOLD analysis project Ga0302139, IMG submission 203104) | Marine microbial communities from Western Arctic Ocean, Canada - CBN3_33.1 | ecosystem: Environmental > Aquatic > Marine > Oceanic | place: Canada: Western Arctic Ocean | collected 2017-09-15 | reverse complement strand
TGCCAAATTATGACCCGGCTGACGTATACGGTGGCGATTTTCATCGTTTGGGATTCGCTGACCGATACAACTGGATGCCAGATAATCACGGATTGACCCCTAATCAGCGAACGAATCTATTCGTCAAAGGTGAATATGATATTTCTGATCAAATAACCGGACGGGTATTAATTGCATTTACAAATCGTCAATCAGGCAGTCAGGCTGCGCCCGAGCCCTTGTTTATGGGCCCAAGCGCTGGCAGCAGTGATTATCTTCGGCAAATGATCATTCCCGCAGACCATGAATACAACCCTTTTAATGTCCAGCTTGGCGGAGTCTCTTCCGGTGGTAAACATTTCTTTATGGGAAGGAGGCCAATGGAAGTTGGTGGGCGTAAATTTGAACAGAACGTCAATACCTGGCATGTATCTGGTGGCCTGGACGGCTCGTTCGATGTGGCTGGCAATAACTGGTATTGGGACGTAACCACAAGTTTCTTCCAAAGTACTGCGAACCAGCGGAAGCTAGGAGGCTTCAATGGCATGAACCTCGCATTGGGGATGGGTGACGCTGCTGCATGCGCTGCGGTTGAAGGTTGCGTACCGATAAATCTGTGGGGTGGCCAGACGAATCCAATGACACAGGAAATGATTGATTTTGTAACTTACGAACAAAATGACATGAGCCAGCAAGAAATGATTGATTTTTCCGCCAACATTTCCGGCCAGCTCTTCGAGCTACCAGCGGGCACAGTTGGCGCAGCCGCGGGTATGGAATACCGTAAAGAAGACGGATTCTTTAGACCAGACTCTTATGTGACCGGCAGACAAACAGCGGTCGGCCCAAGACACCGATCGCAAGGAGGCTTCAGTGTGCTCGAATATTATACTGAGGTAGTCGTACCAGTATTCTCCCGACTTGATCTAAACGGTGCGGTTCGTGTGTCCAACTTTAACTTATTTGAATCAGAGTCTGTTTTCAAGATCGGGGCAAGGTTTATGCCTCTTGAAACACTAGCATTACGCACAAGTTTCTCCGAGGGGTACCGAGCCCCTAATATTGGTGAGCTCTACAATGTTCCCTTTGAGACTCCTTTAGCGATGAATGATCCATGCTCCGGATCCATTGGAGGGGTAATTCTAGATAATTGCGCGGCGCTTGGCGTCCCAGCAGGATTTGTTTCCCTGAATTCGCAACCGCCGGTGTTATCCGGTGGCAATCTTAATCTGTTGCCCGAGGAGTCTGAGAATTTTACAGCAGGTTTTACCTGGGACTTATCAAGTGTTTTTGCTGCTGAAGGCTCGTTTCTTGAAAGACTTGTCACGGAAGTTAACTACTATGACATCGATGTAAAAAATGCCGTGCAAGCACCCAATGTTACCGATATTGTGAATCAATGTGTCAGTACGGCTGACCCATTCTTTTGTTCTCCGATCAAACGAGCAGGAAATGGTGAAATTCTACAGGTCAATGCGGTGCTACGGAACTTCGCTGGCATCCAGACTAAAGGTCTCGACGTTCAATTCAGTGCAGAAACACAAGACTATTCCTTTGGTAAACTCTTTTTTGATTGGACCGCTAACTTTATGTTCGAATATACAGAAAGTGACTTTGGTCCGACTGCCGAACTAATTACGACTTCTCGTGAAGGTTGGGAAATAGGCGAAGCGGGCCGAGGATACCCCGAATTTAAGTCTACGTTTACCGCAAGGTGGGAGCGAGACATTTTGTCATTTGGAATCACTTCGACATACATAAACGCAATGACCGAGCCCTGCGCAGGACTTACTTCTAGTTATGCCTGGGATTCACGTGTCTTGGCCCTATGCTCCGGTGCCAAACCTTTTGTTTATGGCGGAGATCTTGGAACGAATGCGATCGACGCTAAATTCTATGTCGATATTCAGGCTTCGATAACACCGCGCGAATGGATGGACTCTGCGATAGAAATCTCTGTCGGCGTGCAGAATATATTAGATGAAGACCCCCCCGTATGTCGGTCCTGCAGAATGCTTGGTTGGGATGGCACACTTTACCGTTTCCCTGGTATATTCACCTATGCTCGAATCTCATACAGACCAGAGGAGTAACTGTTTCAGACATTACTGAGCTGTGTATCAGTGTTACAACCCCTTCAACACCCCCCCCTGTTATCGGGGGGAAATCCGCCAATTAATCGCCGGATTAGCGCCAGGCATTTCTTTTAACTTCGAAAACATCTCATCGGCCGTTTCATTATCGCCCGCAGCAATTGCTGCCTTCGCAAGGCCCAGTATTGAAGGAGTACGTTGCGGTATCCACTGTATTGATCTTTTGTAGGCGACGAGCGCCTCTGCCGGCCGATCCGCAGCCAATAATACATCACCGTATAGTTCGATCGCCGGTTTCATTGGCCACGGCGGTCCCGATGGCGCGTTCATTTCCCGCATCTGCATTTCCGCAGCTTCGCGTGCCATATCAATTGCACGCTGCTTGTCGCCGCTAAAAAGACTGCTGACCGCAATTACCTCTTTTACAAGAATGTCTATTTGTATGGCATCATAGTTTTTAGCATCTGCAGCTGCCTGTTTCTGCAGAGATTCGAGCCTATCAATCGCCGCCGTTGCAGTTTCGATGTCACCCCGATGTGCCGCACTCATGCCAACAACAGATACCCAGTGCGCATTACTGCCTTCGACGGAATTTGCTTCATCAAGCGCAACATCTTGCCACTGACCCGTCTCGATCATGTAACGACCACGCATACGAAGATAACCGCCAAGAACACGCTCATCGCCTGGATTTCGCTCGACTGCAGCCAGCGCCCAACCAACATTTTCATTTGCCCGGTCATAATGACCGAGCATCAAATTTCCGTATATCAGCCAGGACAAGCAATGAAAATCTTCGTGCCCTTCAGGTAACCCATACTTTTTATTTACGGCGACTAAAACGTTATATCCCTCGATATTTGAGTTAACGACTCCTTGCCACATTCCGAGCTGCACGAATATATGCGAGGGCATGTGCAGCGCGTGTCCGGCAGCCGGCGCGATATCTGCGTAAACTTTTGCTGCAGGCAGCGCGAGAATTGCATGATCCGGGTCATCGAACGAATGAATGATAAAGTGAGCCGCGCCCGGATGATTCCTATTTTTCACAAAAATATCCTGACTAATTGATGCAGCAAGTGCCTGTCGTCGGAATCCCTTATCACCTCGCCGAACAGTCCCCAAGAGGGACAACGCATAAAAAATCGATATCTCATGATCATCCGGCCAACGTTCATTCATGCGCGCCATATATTCTGCGTAGGCGAAATCTCGTTGCAGCTTATCGCCTGATGAGAAGTAGAGAATCTCAACGGCAGTTAGATACGCTTTTTCTTTTTCAGTCGGCGCTTTGCGTAGCCGACTCTGAAAATCCGGTGCTAATTTGTTGAGCGCGGCCGTTGCTGCTTCCATGTCCTGTTCTGCCCAGAGCGGATGATTATCACTCATCGCCTGGCCCCAATACGCAAGCGCGAATGAAGGATCAATTTCCTGTGCTTTTTCGAACGCAATTCTTGCTGGATCCCAGTCAAAGCTATGCAGTGCTTTGACTCCTGTCAGAAAAGCGGATTGTGCCTCGCTGGCACCAGAATTCGGGAACGAGATTGCACCAAACTGTTGCTCCTCGGAAAGTGCCAATCCTGCGTGTAGCAGAAGTAAAGCAATCATGTATCCCAATATTTTTCTAACTTGCATTACTGTATTTTCCTTATAAATAATACCTACACTAAATCGTATTAATTCATGCAGCGATTGTCTACGCGGCGACCGATGTTCAACACACAATCGATCTGACAGGTTTCGTAATAAGGCTGTCTAAACAATTAGATCCGCTCTCGCTCCGGTGTGATGGCTGATCCAACGTTATTGCGGAGACGCAATATACGGTACCTCATTATCTTGTGCCCACTGGTTTACAAAGGCAATATCAGTCGACGTAATAACTTCGAGTTCAGTGCGTAAAGTCACCCATTCCGATTGGAGGTCGGCAAGCCGATCGAGCGCGCCGGCGGCTACGGGCGGCCCACCGTTATCAATGACGGTGAGCAGATGGCGTACCTGTTTGATCAACCTGCCCGGCAGACGACCTACTTCTTCATACGTCTGGTACTCGGTCTGATACACCTGCTTTTCCCATTTATCCAAGCGATCGATGGCGCGGTCTCCTGCCTCATGCAGCGTGGTCACGTCAGGGTGATCCGCAAGCATGCTCTCGAGCTGGGCGCGCGACTTACGTGTCGCGGCTAACCGATCGATCAGATCGTTCATCAATTGCGTCATAGCAATAATGGTCGACTCAAGCTGATCGAACTGATCATCAGTGGCGTCGAACCGGCGATCAGGTATGAGTGTCAGATCGATCGTATCTTCAAAGTCACCGATCGATACCTTGATCCGATAGTTGCCCGGCTGGACATAGGCGCCGCCGAAACCCTCGAACACCTTGATGTCGTCGATGCAGCGCAGAGGATCACGACGCATGTCCCAGACCCACCGATTCACGCCCTGTTTGGTTGTCGGGTATTTCACCTTGAACGGTAGACGTTGATCCATATTACCAATGATGCAGCGCTCGAAGTCGCCTTCCTCACTGTAGTAGCGACGCACAAGATGACCGTCTTTGCCGCTGATCTCGATTGTGAGCGGTGCTTCGAGTTCATCGCGTACATAGTAATTGATGGGGACACCACGTGGCGGATTTGCTCCCTCCGTAGCCCGCGGACTGCCGCTCGGGCGAATCATTTCCACCGGCCCGAGCGTAAATAAATGCACGGGTTTCTCCACGAATTCCGGTCTTGCCTCGCGCAGTGGGCTGAGATCGTCGAGCACCCAAATGCCGCGCCCCTGTGTTGCCGCGACGAGATCACCCTGGCGAAGCATCAGGTCGGTCACCGGCACGTCGCGTGGCATGTTGCGCCGTAGATCCTGCCAGTGCGCACCTTCGTCGAAGGACACGTACATGCCGCCCTCGCCACCGGCGTAGAGTAAACCTCTGCGTTCCGGGTCCTCGCGAACCACGCGAATGAAATTGTCGTCGGGCAAATCCCGATCCAGACGCGTCGCGCGCCGCCCATAATCCGTCAATTTGTATATGTAGGGTCGAAAATCGTTCATTTTATAAGCAGCGACGGCGACGAAGGCGGTGCCCGACTCATGCGGGCTCACATCGATCGAATTGACCATTGCACCACGAAGATTGCCGGGTGTGACGTTTTGCCAACTCTCGCCGTCATTTCGGGTAACGTGTATGAGGCCGTCATCAGTACCAACCCAGACTGTGCCGTATTCGTGCGGCGACGCCGTGATTGTCAGGATCGTGCCATAAAACTCCCCTTGGTAATTCTCCACTGTAAACGGCCCACCATTGAGTCCCTGCCTGTCCTTCTCATTCTTCGTTAGATCGGGACTGATTTCCTTAAACGTTAGCCCCCGGTCCTTGGTCTGAAGTACCTTTTCGGCGCCGTAATAAATGACTGTCGGTTCCTGCAGTGAGGCTGTTACAGGCGTGTTCCAGTTCGTGCGGTAGCGCAGGTTCTTAGACTCCCTGCCAAACACGTACTCGGGGTAAGGATTGATCCTACGCAGCCGCTTGTTCTTCGCGTTGAATTCGGTCAGTGTACCGTTGAGCATGGTCCCGTATATGAGCATCGGATCGTCAGGGTCAAACGCCAAGTGTGAGTTCTCGCCACCACCGACTGGATGGTAATCATCGTGACCAATTCCGGAGTCGTAGCTTTCGCTCAAGATCGCTAAGCTCGAATTATCTTGCTGGCCAGCATAAATGCGATATGGGTACTGATTATCGGTGTTGACACGGTAAATCTGTGCCGTTGGCTGATTCATGATGCTCGACCACGATTTACCTCCATTGAATGTGATGGTTGCGCCGCCATCATTTCCACTGATCATGTTCTTGTTGTTGTACGGGTTGATCCAGTGATCGTGGTGATCTCCGTGCGGCGTGCTTTGCTTCTCGAACGTGGTGCCTCCGTCGATAGATTTCATCAATGGGGCGTTAAGCACATAGACCGTATCCTCATCGACCGGGTCGGCGGTGATATGCATGTAGTACCAAGATCGCCCCCAGATGATCCGTGTGTTGTTCTTGAGCTCCCAGGTTTCGCCACCGTCGTCGCTGCGATAAAGACCACCTTCTTCGGGCAGCGCCTCAACGATTGCGTATAAACGGTCGGGATTACTCGCCGACACGTCGACGCCGATCTTGCCGATGAACTCGGGTAGTCCGTTGGTCAGTTTCTTCCAGGTTTCGCCACCGTCGGTAGATTTGAAGATTCCGCCGGCTCTACCCCCGGATAGAATGAACCAGGGTTTGCGGCCGTGCTCCCACATCGACGCGTACAGGATGCGCGGGTTCGTCGGATCCATCCTGAGGTCAGTGGCGCCTGTCTTTGAATCGACTTTGAGCACCTGTTCCCAGCTCTCACCGCCATTTGTGGTGCGATATACGCCGCGCTCCTCACTGGGGCCCCAGATCTGCCCCTGCACGCCGACATAGGCAATGTCGTGATCTTGTGGATGAATCTTGATGCGGGAAATCTGTCCGGCATTCGGCAGTCCGATATGTGCCCAGGTCTCGCCGGCATCGGTTGATTTGTAAACTCCGTCGCCGTGACTCGTCATGACGCCACGAATTGACTTTTCACCGGTGCCGACGTAAATAACATTTGTATCAGACTCGGCGACCGCGATAGCGCCGATGGTGCCGACATTGAAGTACCCGTCCGAGATGTTTTCCCAACTGATTCCTGCGTCTTCAGTTTTCCAGACGCCACCGCCTGTGGAGCCCATATAATATAGTTGTGGTTTATCGGGCACACCGGTCACAGTCATTACCCGACCGCCGCGATACGGCCCGATCATTCGCCATTGCATTACGTCTAGGAGTTCTGCGTCGACAGTTTCAGTCGCCTGACTGACTGGCAGTAACCCAAATAGCATTACCATAGACACGAATGCGCATTTGAATGTTGTTTTATTTTTGTATTTACGCATATTAATGCAGTTCACGTTCATTCTTACACCTCGCAGTAAACCTGTAATGATACTGCCACAGTTGGAGTATATTGCGCTAATATTAACAATATTGAACATTCCTTTTAACCATCCGAGGTAGTAACAATGCATTCTCACTGGTGTCGTGTACTAATACTACTAGCAGTAGCGCTGTCTCTTGCAGCATGTGAGCAGTCTGCGAAAATAGACGTGAACCCCAAATTGCAATCCGGCTACTGGCAGGCGAGCATCCAGCTGCCAGGCGGTGAAATTGATACTGGGCTTGAGTTCAGCCAGGAAGACGAAGTCTGGAAAGCATACCTGATCAACGGTCAGGAGCGCGTATTGATTGACGAGGTGCACTACGAAAATGGAGAGCTGACTCTGCGCTTTCCAGCATTTAATAATCACATCAGGGCACGGCTGGTAGATGGGAACCTCATCGGTGATCTCACCCTTGTTCGGCGCCACGGTAACACCCAGGTAATGCCCTTCACGGCAACACCTGGGGTCAAGCGAGTCGAAGCTGAGGAAGGCAACAGCATAAATTTGTCCGGTCGATGGGCGGTTCGCTTTCACAATGAGGGAGGCAGCAATTCCGTTGCGATCGGCGAATTTAAGCAGCAAGACTCCCGCCTATTTGGTACTTTTCTCACACCAAACGGTGACCATCGTTTCTTGTCCGGCTATGTACGCGGCAACCAATTTAAACTGTCTTCCTTCGACGGATCACAAACCATCATTTTTGCCGGTGAAATTGTTGACGACCGGATCAACATGGCCAGTTTCTGGTCCGGCCCCAACTGGCACCAAAACTGGTCCGCCGAACGTAGCTCCAGCGTGGCCCTACCCGATGCATTTTCAAGAACATTCCTGAAACCCGGCTATGATCGCTTTCAATTCGAGTTTCCGGATCTTGAGGGCAAGCTGGTATCCCTAGACGACGAGCGATTCAGCGGCAAAGTGGTTATCGTCACTATCGCTGGTACCTGGTGTCCGAATTGCAATGACGAGGCGCGTTTTATGGCACCATTTCACAAACAATACAGAAACCGAGGCCTTGAAGTTGTAGCACTGATGTTCGAGCACTTCGAAGACCCGCAAATCGCAACGCAACAGATACGCAATTTCAGGCGTAAGTTCGACATCGAGTACGAAACGCTACTTGCGGGAATTTCCGACAAAGCCGTTGCAGCAGAGGCACTACCGTCGTTGAGTGCGATGCTAGCCTGGCCAACTTCAATATTCATTGATCGTAACGGCAAGGTCCGTAGTATTCACACCGGATTCAGCGGTCCCGGTACTGGCGAACACTATGTGAAACTGCAGGAACAGATAACAGCGCTGGTTACTGAATTGTTGGATGAGCCGGTCGACCTGTTGGAACCTTCGACGTAAAAAAAAGACTGATAGGAACTCCCTTGCAGCATTGAAATCACCGAGTTTGATTGAGCTTGATCCACCCAGCTAATCGTTGGTTCGACAACAATCGACAGGCTCGAGTCAGGCATATCGAGCGCTAATTCTAGCTACAGTGTTGTGACGACTGTCACCAACAGGACCAAACCGCGTAACCATGTTTTCTTCAACACTAAAACTATAGGCTCAAGCAAAGATTTCCCCATTCCATTTACCCTCCGTGACAATAGCAATGTATTAGCTAGTTTTTCTCGCCTTCGCCTTTTTCTTCTTTTTCTTCGTTGTTGCCTTTTCAATCTCGATCGATATCAGCCGTTCCTCGAGTGCTTCGAGTTTTTGTCTAGTTCGAGCAAGCAGGGATTCCTGCACTTCGAAATCCTCACGCGTGACGAGGTCGAGCTTTCCAAGGCCCGAACGCAAAACTGACTGGAAGTTTTTTTCTAGATCGTCTTTTACCGAACGTAAACCCTGCGGCACCGATTCAGCGAGACGCCTAGCAAATTGATCAATAGATTCGAATGCCATAAGGATTGATACCCCAATAGGAAAGAAAAGGCCAGCACTTAATCAATCCGTGAACTGTTCTTTTTCGAACTCGCTCCCCATTCTATGACATACACACAAACTGCTGCACTGCCCCGGTGTAAACGATAACGCAGACAAGACACATTAAAAGAGAGGAAAATAATGGCCTTATTGTCGATTATTGAGGCATGCTGATCAGCATCTTCATGCATTGCAGGAAATGCGTGGGCTGATGGCGCCAGTAAGTAGGTAGGCTAAGTTTTGGAAGAAGATTAGGGTGCCAAACTAGCCACGATCTCCGTTAAGTCCTCCGCAACACCTCCACCGGCGTCTGTTCCAAGACTGGGCGCATCCCTATGAATCCGACTACCACCATACCCAGCACACCGGCGATCATGCCTAAGGGCCAGACCAATAGATTGAAGTGGTAAACAATGTTAAATACGTATTCAGCCAGCACGTAACTCAGAATGCTTGCGATAACCGCAGCAAGCAATCCGGCCACAGCACCAAGCACACAAAACTCCGCAAGCAAGCCAGCTCTAACTCTGGCCCGAGTGGCTCCCAGCGTTTTCAAGATCGCGGACTCTCGCATCCGCTCGTCATGAGTTGTTTGGAGCGTCGCGATTAACACCAGCAACCCCGCGGCTAGGGTGAAAGTGAATACGTACTCCACCGCCAGCGTAACCCTATCCATAACTAGACGCACTTGTTTCATCAATGCCGCTACATCGATAACGGTGATGCTTGGAAATCGGCGGATCAGATCGATCGGTACCAATTTACGCTCGTCTTCCAGGTAAACACTGGTTATATATGTTGCCGGAAATTCCTCTAACCAGTCAGGTGACGCAACGACAAAAAAATTAACGTTGAAGGAATCCCAATTGACTTCACGCAGACTGGTGACCGGCGCTCGGATATCTCGTTCAGCGATCCGAAACCCCAAGGTATCGCCTACCCCGAACCCTAGCGACTGCGCAATTTCATGTTCCACCGAGAACTCCTTGCTTGCCGGAGCCGACATCCACCAACGGCCTTCAACGATCCTATTATCGTCTTTTAACATATCGCTCCAAGATAAATTGAAGTCGCGGTCGGCAAGCCGTCTGGCGCGCGGGTCCTCGTAGTTTTCGGGCAATATCGGATGATCATTAATGTGGGTGAGCCGCGCACGTACCATGGCGTAGAAATCCGGCTTGTCTATCTCCCGTTCGGAAAAGAAATCGCGAACCGCCTTTACCTCTGAGGGCTGAATATTGATTAGGAAGTGATTCGGCGCGCGTGGTGGCAGACTCGCCTGCCACCCGGCGATGAGATCGGTACGGATCAATGCGAACACCAACATCATCATAATACCAACACCCATGGCCACGACTTGTATAACACTGGTGCTCGCGCGCCGCGAGATGTTGGCTAGACCGTAACGCCACGAAACACCTACCAGTCCACGAATTCTTCCCAGTATCTTGACTAAACTCCATGCGCCCAGACCCAGCAGGGCCACCGCGCAGAGAATCCCGCCGAGCAGATACACGCTTAACTCAAGGTCGTGGGTACGCCAGGGAGTGAGCATGACGATGGCACAGATCGCCGCCACCGGAATGAGTGCGTTGACTCTAGAAACCCATTTTTTCCGACCGACTGGGGCAGTTTGGTTAACAGTAGTTAACGGATCATGATCGCGGCGTAACACCCTCCTCGGGGGAACATCTTTCAAACGAAACAACGGTGGCATAGCGAATCCCATCAGGGCGATGACAGCAATAGCCATACCCGTCAAGAGCGGTAGCAAACCGGGCGGGGGGAGACCGGCACTAGCGATACCACGCAAGAACCAGGCGAGCCCTCCCTGAGCGGCATAACCCACGGCGACGCCGACGACGCCACCAATAAACGCGAGCATGACCATCTCCAAGGCAAATATGTTGACGATAAATCGCTGACTCGCGCCCAGGCATCTCAACACTGCGCAGTTGTCTAGGTGCCTTGCTGCGTAACGTTGTGCGGCCATTGCAATGGCCGCACTGGCAACCAGGATAGTGGTGAGTACGGCCAGGCCGAGAAATTGCTCGGCGCGGCGCAGTGCGGTGCGCAGTTCCTGGCGGGCATCACGCGCTTCGCGAAACCTCGCGCCGGTTGGCAGCTTGACTTCGTTCTCGGCGCGATACGCATTGATGCCGGACATACTTCCGGCTAACAATAGTCGATAGTTGGCTCGGCTCCCAGGCAAAATTAAACCGGTGGCGGGTACGTCAGCGAGATTCATCATCAAGCGCGGGGCAATCGTGAATAATTCACCACCGCGGTCGGGTTCAAGCACGAGTATGCGGCTGACAGTCAAGTTACTCTCGCCGACTTGCACCTGATCGCCCAGTTCGATATCGAGAGCGGGCAGGATGCTCGTTTCCACCCAAGCTTCTCCCAAAGCCGGAATGGTTTCGCTCACGGCAGCCGCCTCAAACATAGCTTGTGAAACCTGCAGGCTCCCGCGTAACGGGTAGCCGTCTCCCACCGCCTTAAGTTCAACCAACTGCATGCGCTTACCGGCCGTTGCAACGCTTCTGAAGGAAATGATATTCGAGGTCTGAAGGCCGTGTCGGAGTGCAGCGTTGCTGAATGATTCGGGAATGCGATCTTTAGAATCAATTGCGAGGTCCGCAGCCAGCAACGCATTCGCTTGTTTCTCCATGGCCCCCTGGATACGATCTGTGAATATTGCGACAGCGGTGGCGCTGCTTACCGAAATGACCAATGCTGCAAACATCAGGACGAGTTCACCTGAACGCCAGTCGCGACTAAGCGAACGAAGCGAAAAGGCAAGAATTTTGTTCATGACATCGTCTGAACTATGCATCCACCGTCTAACGAAATATTTTTCGTACAACGTTCCGACAGTTCACTGTCGTGCGTAACAATTACCAGAGTAGTCCCCTGTTCCACAGTAAGGGAAAATAAAATTTCGGCGACCCGGGTAGCGGTAATACGGTCGAGGTTTCCGGTCGGTTCGTCAGCGAACAAGATCTTTGGATTGGGCGCGAATGCACGAGCTATCGCTACGCGTTGCTGCTCGCCGCCAGACAATTGGTTTGGATAATGATGCACGCGATGTTCCAGACCAACCCGTTTCAACACTTGTTCAGCCGCGTCTCGCGGGGCAGCGTGTTCGGCGAGTTCCAATGGAAGCATGACATTTTCCAACGCGGTTAGGCTAGGCAGCAATTGAAAGGACTGAAAGACGAAACCCACGCGCTCAGCACGCAGGTGAGCGCGACCATCCTCATCAAGCGAGTTCAAGTCAACACCATCGAGGATTACGCGGCCGTCACTCGGGACATCGAGTCCAGCTAGTTGCCCGAGCAAGGTAGACTTCCCGGAGCCTGAAATACCAACAATAGCAAGTGCATCACGAGCATGCAGAGAAAAACTGATATCATCGAGGATCGTTAAACTTCCCTCTGGGCTCTCAACCCGTTTACTCAGGGATTCGACCACAATGATCTCCGCTCGCTCGTGCATACGCTCTTCTTTGTTGCTACTTGGTATTTTGTTGGCTTTTCAAATGTCGCTGGCCGCGAGCCCAACGATCGTGGTGTTAGGCGACAGCCTCAGCAGTGCGTACGGTATACCAACGAACCGTAGCTGGGTAGCATTGTTACGCCAGCGCCTGGATGGATTAGGCTATTCACATGAGGTGATTAATGCCAGTATTAGCGGGGAGACAACCAGGGGAGCCGGCGAGCGTTTGGACGGACTCTTGGCCGTGCACCAACCGCAATTACTCATCGTTGAACTAGGTGGTAATGACGGTTTGCGAGGGATATCGCTTAAGAAAATGAGAGAAAACCTTAACGATATCGTCGACCGCGGCATCAGTGCGGGCTGCCGGGTATTGTTAGTTACGATGCGCTTGCCGCCAAACTACGGCTCGGTCTACACCGACCGGTTTGAATCAATTTACGGTGAGGTTGCGCAATCCACGGGTGCGGCGCTCGCGCCTTTTTTCCTGGAATCGATCGCCGGGCGACCGCACTTGATGCAGGCCGACGGCATACACCCGCGAGCACAGGCACAACAGCAGATGTTGGATAACATATGGCCGGCGCTGGCGAAGTTGTTGGAGAACCCTAGGAGGTCTGATTATCATTAGACGATATATCGCCGATGTTCAACGCTTGATGAAGAAACTTTAATCACATGAATATCCGAATCGCAACACGTAAAAGTGCACTAGCACTTTGGCAAGCCAATCATGTCGCAGATGCACTAAGACAATTACCTCATATAACAAACGTCGAACTTGTTCCGTTGACGACACGTGGCGACGAGACATTGGATCGTAGCCTACAAAAAATCGGCGGTAAGGGACTTTTTATAAAAGAACTAGAAATTGCGATAGAGGCAGGCGATGCGGATATTGCCGTGCACTCGATGAAAGACGTTCCTATCAATATACCGCAAAATTTTTGCATTGCAGCCGTATTAAAGCGTGCAAACCCCGCGGATGCACTTATTGGAAAAAATCTGAGTAACCTCAAGGAAGGCGCCAGCGTAGGTAGCTCAAGCCTGCGACGACAGGTCCAACTTATAGCATTGCGGCCTGACCTTCGCGTTCAATCATTAAGAGGCAACGTCAATACAAGACTAAAGAAGCTTGAAGATGGCCAATACGATGCAATCATGCTTGCGTGTGCTGGCCTCGAGCGACTTGGCCTAGCATCACACATCAGCGAAACATTTTCGCTAAATCAGATGTTACCGGCAGCAACACAGGGCGTAATTGGAATTGAATGCCTCGAACACCGGCCTGAATTGCTACAGGTTCTTCAATTACTTAACCATCCAGGTACAAAAACAGTAACAATGGCAGAGCGTGCCGTTACAAAGCAACTGCAGGCAGATTGCCAGTCTCCCGTCGCAGCGTTTTGTGAGACCGATGGTTCAACC
>Ga0302139_10000963_pt1 | contig 13920 bp, 13 predicted proteins | sample CBN3_331_MG_FD_203104 | JGI IMG/M metagenome (GOLD analysis project Ga0302139, IMG submission 203104) | Marine microbial communities from Western Arctic Ocean, Canada - CBN3_33.1 | ecosystem: Environmental > Aquatic > Marine > Oceanic | place: Canada: Western Arctic Ocean | collected 2017-09-15 | reverse complement strand
GACCAACGGGAAGGGCGTGGTCAAACGGCCGAATAACTGGGACCGCTCTAGAGCTAAATCAGTTCGCGTGAAGAGAGATCGCACGTTGCCGTTGTTCGGTGGTCGAATGCGAATTCACCACGCCCATCCCGTTGGTCTGGGACGTGCCACCGAACTGCGAAAGACTCCGCTTGGGTTTGGAACTCGGCCTCAGCGTTTGACCTTTTCTGCGCGAATATTCTTTAGGCGACCGATGTCTGCTAAGACGAGATCCGGACGGTCGTCAAACACGCCATAGGCGACACACAGCTTCAGAGCTGCAACCGCTTTCTTCAGGGCGGAATCAAAATCTTCTTTTTTGATTGCAATGCGAACGTCGCGCAACAGACTCTTTGCGATCCTCTGATTTCGTTGCGGCGTTAACAGCTTCAATCGATTCTTGGCATGGGCGTCACCGGACTTCACCGCAAGCTCAACTTTGGCGAATTCATCTTCGGATAGTAAGACTTTAGGGTCGGCAGCGAACAAACGAAGCATCTTGTCCAGCTTGATTGCCTGGTTCGCTTTTTCTTGGGCGGCTATGAAATCTCCTTCCTTCAAGTCGATTTGCACCTGCCGGACAAATTGGTTTACCCTCTCCCGCATCCTCGTCTGGTTACCTGATTGAACTTCCGTAGATCCCACAATGTGTCGAGCAGTCATAGCTTGAGGAGAGTCGGACTGTGCCATTGTCGATAGCACATCGAAAGTTATCCAATCATTAGTGGCCTTCATGGTCAGAATCCGCACCGCGCACGACGCAACTTCCGGGTCGTCAGACTGCGTCGCCTGCAAGATAGGCTCAACTGCCGAAGCCCCGACTTCTACCAATCCCCGCATCGCAGTCTCCCGTGTCCGAAACGACGGACTACCGAGATCAGTGATCCACTGGGTAATCGCAGATGCCGAAGGCTGTTGCGTGCGATCCTCAGCAGCCAACGGGAGTGTCGCGGTCAACACAATCGTCGCCGCAAAAACGGCAATCCGGACCGATCGACATGTCGCGCAGAGTCGTTCCATCTCTCGTCCCCCGTTCCTTCGTGGATCGAACAGTGGACGAGATTGTAGTGGGTCGATGAGAAGATGGAAGACGAATTTGGCGAAAACGCCAGCGGAATCTGAATCGTAATCCGACGCGTAAGCGAGGGACACAGGGAGTAGGCTCGACTGTCCTGCGTCCCTCGCTTACGCGTCGGGTTAACTTGAGTTTTCAGACGAAGCCGAGTGCTTTGTCACGCCCACGCGCGGCGGAAGAAGTTGATGAAGTTGCCCGACATGATGCCGGCGATGTCTTCGGAACTGTAGCCTTTGCGGTCGAGGATTTCGGCGATCTTGTTCAAATCGGCGATGGTGTTCAGGTCGTGAGGGCATTGTTCTTTGCCGAACCCACCGTCGAGGTCGCTGCCGATTCCGCAGTGCTTAGCGCTGCCGAGCAGTTGGCAGATGTAATCGGTGTGTTTAACGGCGTCTTCGATGGAGACCGTGGCCGGGTCGCTGACTTTGATTTTCCAACCCGGCTTGATCATCCAGGCATCGAACGACAAACCGATGACCGCGCCGCGTTCGGCGACAGCCTTAATTTGTCGATCGTCCAATTGACGGTCACCCGCCACCAGCATGCGACTGTTGTGATGGCTGGCGAGCACCGGCCCTGAATAGACATCCATCGCTTCCCAGAAGGACTGGTCCGCCAAGTGGGTGACGTCCAGCAGCATGCCGCATTTTTCCATCTCTTGCAGCAACTCTTTGCCGCCCGGCTTGAGTCCGCCTTCACTGCCCGTGCCGAAGCAGTAAGGGGCTTCGCCGTAATGAGCCGGGCCGAGGATTTTCAGGCCGAACTCGTACCACTCGGGAATTTGCTCGGGCGAGAGAATTCCGGGGCTGCCCTCCATGCTGGTAATGTAACCCAGCGGCAACTCGGCGGTGCTGCCGTTGGCGAGGCCCGTTTCCCACGCGGCCACGTGCTCGTTCAGCGAGGCGACATCGGTGATTTCCCGCAGGAACCCGCGCGAGGCCAGCGAGCGGTAATACTCGATGTGCGATCGGCAGACGGCGAACGCGGCGTCGCGCGACTGGTAATGCGAGAGTTCGGCATCTTTGCAATGACGGCGCGGCAGGCAGGTGGCGATCATCATGCCGATGTTGCCTTCGCGCAACGCCGGCCAAGTGACCGTGGCGGCTCCTGGGCGAATGCCTTTGAAGTTGCTTTCAAACTGGTTGAGTTCCTCGACCGAGAGCATCAGGTCGCGATTCCATTCCAGCGCGTTCCAGGCCAAGTCGAGGTGGGCATCGAAAAGTAACATGCGAAAAGCTTTCTTGAGTAATTGATGTCAGTGTGTTGTTGTTTGGAATCGGGGGAGACTTAGGTGTCGGACGCGTTTGGCGAAGCGACGTCCGACCGGCACGGGCATGCGGCAGAGGCCAGAGCGAACCAGCCGATGATGAGTAATGTTCCACCGATGGGGGCCACCATTCCTAGCCAACGCATTCCGGTGATTGTCAGAACATAGAGGCTGCCTGAGAACAGCACGGTTCCCGAGAGAAAACACCAGCCGGCCACTTGAACCGCACGGCTATTGCGTACGGAACTGAGCCAGCCGACGATGAACAGGGCGGGAACATGCCACATCTGGTACCGCACGGCCGACTTGTAATCGGCCAGATACTTCACGGCCGCGGAGATTGTTTGGCCAGTGACTTCGCGTGTTTGGCCGTCGTATTTCGTGACGAAAAAGGAGTCGAGGCCGTGTGCTCCGAAGGCACCCAGGATGACTCCCACTCCACCAAGCACGGCTGCGGTTGTCAGCCAGAATTTCGAACGGTCCATGAGATTTGAACTCAACAGGCAGGTCGTGGGAAGGGAAGCCTAGATTTCGATCTTCGCGCCGAGCACATCCAGAAAAGCAGCCAACCACGCGGGGTGGGCGGGCCAAGCCGGCGAAGTGACAAGATTTCCATCAACGTGGACGTCATCGACGGGGACTTCGACATACTTCCCACCCGCTGCGGTAATGTCCGGGCCGCATGCCGGGTAGGCCGTGCAGGAGCGGCCTTCCAGCACGCCGGCGGTTGCGAGCAATTGCAGTCCATGACAGATTGCGGCGATCGGTTTATTCGCTTGGGCGAAGTGACGTACGACTTCGAGCACGGCCGGATTCAGGCGAAGATACTCTGGAGCACGCCCGCCCGGAATGACCAACCCTACATAGTCGTTGTGGTCGATCTCTGAGAAACTGGCGTTCAACACGAAGTTGTGACCGGGTTTCTCGGTGTAAGTCTGGTCGCCTTCAAAATCGTGGACAGCCGTGCGAATTTGGTCGCCGGCGGCCTTGTCGGGGCAGACGGCATCGACAGCGTATCCGACAACCAAGAGCGTCTGAAACGGCACCATAATTTCGTAATCTTCCACGAAATCGCCCGTCAGAATGAGGATCCGCTTAGTGGCCATACCTGGTTCTCGAAGAGGTTCCAATCCGTCCATCGGCCCCGATTGTATCCGATTCGGCTGACGGTGACGAACCATCAACTGCCCAGCAATTAGGCCGCCGGGGGCGACCGTAACAGGACGGCTGCCCGCCAAACGTAGGCGAAACCGCTGTAGGCCGTCACGCCGACGGCCGTCCACAACAGAATGTCGCGGACGAGAAGAAAGTTGCGACCTGAGATTTCCGGGCTGAGCGACAGCAAGCTAGCCGTGACGGCCACACATTGCAGGAACATCTTGATCTTGCCGGTCCAATCGGCGGAGAAATCCCGGCCTTGCTGTTCGAGGAACCCGCGCAAACTGGAAACGAACATCTCGCGTCCGATGATAATGATCACCATCCAGGCCGTCACGCCGGACGAGGCTTCAAGTGTTGGTTCGAGTGTGACCTTCTTACCTAACAGAAAAATGAACGACCCGCCGACGATGATTTTGTCGACGAACGGATCAAGAATGCGCCCCAGAACGGTAATTTGCCCGTACTTGCGCGCGATCCAACCGTCGAGGGCGTCGGTCGACGCGGCGAACACGAACAGTCCGGCGGCGGTGATCCAATAGCCCTTCGCATCGATAATGGCGAACAGAACAAACGCCAGCCCCAGCCGGCTGAGTGTGATCAGATTGGGCAGATTCAGCGAGCGACGATCGAACAACTGAGCCGATTCGGAAAGCTCCGTGCTGTGATCAGGTTTCGTGTCGATCGGGTTGCCCGTCGCCATCGCTTATGCTTCCGTTCGGACAACATCTGGAATCGTGAAGTGACCGTGCCTGTTACTCATCCGCTTCGTAAGTGCCGAGCAAATCGTACCCATCACGGCCTGTAATCTCCACTGGGATGAACTGCCCGGCTTCGATTCCCGTTCCGCGAACATACACGCTGCCATCAATTTCAGGAGCATCAGCGAATGTTCGTCCTCGCCAGACATCGTCTTCGACGTGTTCGTCGATCAGAACGTCGAGTTCGTATCCCTTCAGGGAATCGCCGAACTCAAACGCGATGTCCTGTTGCAACTCCATCAATTCGTCACACCGAGCCTGCTTGACGTCTTCGGGCAAGTGGCCATCCAGCCGTTCGGCCGGCGTATCGGGTTCAAACGAGTAAGGGAACACGCCCATGCGATGGAAACGAGTTGCTTGGACGAAGTCTTTCAATTCCTCGAATTGCTCGTCGGTCTCACCGGGGAAACCGGCAATGAATGTGGTACGGAGCACGAGATTCGGAATTCGCGATCGCAGCTTTTCAACCAGTTCAATCGTCTGCTCACGATTCACACGGCGTTGCATGCGTTTGAGCACCGCGCTGTTGATGTGCTGCAACGGCATGTCGAGGTAGGGGATAATTTTTTCAGAGCTGGCGATCTGGTCGATCAAATCGTCGCCGAAGTGAACCGGATACAGGTACATCAGGCGAATCCAGTCGATCCCGTCGATTTTCTCTAACTCGGCAAGCAGTTCTGTCAGTCGGGTTTCGCCGTACAAATCGAGGCCGTAGTAGGTTGTGTCTTGGGCGACAAGAATCAGCTCGCGGACTCCGTCGGCGGCCAGTTCCTGGGCTTCCTCGATGACCATCTCGATCGGCTTGGTGACATGCTTGCCCCGCATCTTGGGAATCGAGCAAAACGTGCAGGTGCGATCGCAGCCTTCGGAAATTTTCAGGTACGCATAATGTTGCGGCGTGATCCGCAGCCGCCCGCGATCGTCCAACGCGCGAATCGGAGCGGGTCGGAACAAGTCCCACTGCTCGTTTTCACGGCCAACGAGCCGATCAGCCACTTGATTGATTTCATCCCGACCGAACACGCCCACGACATGATCGATTTCGGGCATCTCTTCTCGCAAGCTGCCGCCTAAACGCTCGGGCAGGCAGCCGGCCACGATGACGCCTTTCGTGCGACCTTTCCGTTTCAAGTCGAGCATTTCGCGAATGACGTCTTTCGACTCGTCACGCGAGCTTTCGATGAATCCACAGGTGTTGACGATGACGAAGTCCGCACCGTCAGGGTCTGAGACAAGCGTGTACCCATCCAACGCCAGCGTGCCGAGCATCTTTTCGCTGTCGACAAGATTCTTCGGGCAACCGAGACTCACAAAGGCGTAACTTCCACGGGAAGGCTGCGTCGGGTCCGCCGGATTGACCGGGGCGGCTTCGACCGTGTTTGATTCGATAATTGGCAGTTGCTGCATTCGTCGTGATCCAAGGTTCCTGACATCGGTGAGGCAGTCGGGATGTGCCGGGGTAACGGGACGTGCCTTATTCTAGTCGTCCCCACGGGGAATCGGTAGAGCGGCAGTCGCCAGAAAAGAATACCAGCCCGAAGCGCAAGCGAGTGGGTTGTGCGTGACGATGACTCCCTCGCTGGCGCTTCGGGCTAGTATGAACCGTTCCACTATTGATTGGCAGCCATCATTTGCAGCCCCAAGCTGCCGTAGAAAGCGGCCAACGCCAGCATAGCCAACAGGCCAGGCACGACAGCGACCGAGCGATGCCGGGCGACGGTCATCAGCGATGCAGGTGGAGCTTCGGCCGTCGTGTAGCCGGGATTCCACCATGTTCCGTCCGGAAGCGCGAATTCCACGCGGGTCCGCCAAATGTAATGGATCACGAAGATCACACACGCCACAACGGAGAGTAACAACGGCAGCGAAAGCGGCCCGTCCTCGCCGATGCCTTTTACCGCTTCGGGGGGCGGAAACTTCATCACCACGGCTGCCAGCGCGTTGTTCAGGAAATGCACCAACATGGGAATCCAGAAGGTTCGGGTCGCCAAGTAAAGCAAGTGCAGCGAAATCGACAGCGGGATCAAGGCAACAACCTGCGCCGGCATCAGATGCACCATCGCGAACATCAGAGATGTCAGCAGCACGCCGACCACTAATCCTCGACGGGCCAGTAAACCTCGTCCGATCACACCGCGAAAAATCAACTCCTCATAAATGGCCGGGACCACCGCGATAATGAGGATCAATATCGGCAACGGTGCTTGTTTCACCAATTCTTCGATTGGGTTAAACATCTGCTGCCCTCCTTTTGCATCCGCCCCCAGAATCTGCTGCATCCACCATGCAATCTGGCCGGACAGCAAGGCCATCGGCAGAACCAGCAACACAGTCGGCACCAGATGTCGTACGGAAACCGGACGCAATGACAGCCGTCGTATCACATCGCTCCCTAACCGAAGCCGGGTCGCGAACGGGGTTAATACGAAAGGTAACGCCAGCGACCCACCAATGAACAGCACCACATTTTGAACAAGAAAGGCCTCGATCTGCTCTGCTGTCGTCGGCATTCCTTCCATCCCCTCCGTGGCGACAATCTCCACCATCAGGCCGAACACCACGATCATCGCACCAACAATCTGAGCCACAAACACACCGATGATCCACAAACCGGCTTCAAGTAACCCCGGACCGGGCAGCTGCGGTGGACGGTGTTCGAGCACCGCCTCGTCATGCTCCGGCTCCTCGAAGTCCGAATCGACCAACCACTCGGCCATCTCGGGTTTCTCTTCGGCGGCGGAGAGTGGTTGCGGTTCGAGCGGAGTCTCGGGCGGCAACGGGCCGGGGGGGCCGGTGACTTCGTCAGATTCGTCGAAGGTGGAGTCGGTCATCTGAACGTGTTTTCCAAAATCTCGCCGACTGCACACCAGTTGCACAACTGCTGAACTGCAGATCGGTAACGGGGTTAAGTCAAATTGTCTCGCTCAGCCCAGGCGACGTCTCTGGTGGTCGAGCATCCGGCTGTTCCGTTCGCAAGGCGTCGACCAGTTCGACGAATCGCCGTCCCCGATCGGCAAAGTTACGGAACCAGTCATAACTGGCACAGCCGGGTGAGAGCAGCACGATATCTCCCACGCTGGATTGATCAAACGCCCAGCGGAACGCACTCTCAAACGATTCGCAAATCGATCGAGAGACCCGCCGCCCGCCACGTTCGTCGAGCATTTCATCCAACAGCCAGGCCGTTTGCCCCATCAAAGCCACCGCTTTCACGCCCTTGGCAATGTCATCGACCAACGAACCCAGATCGACCTGCTTGTCGTAACCACCGGCCAACAGCACAACAGGGCGATCAAATGCCGCCAACGCGGCTGAGCCCGATTCGGGAGTTGTTGCCAGCGAGTCGTTATAAAACCGACGCCCGGCCACCTCTCCCACAAACTCCAAACGATGAGGCAACGGTTGGAACGCTTTCAGCCCCGCCCGCACCGCATCGCACGACACACCAATCGCCATACATGCCGATGCAGCCGCGAGAGCATTGCACCGGTTGTGCTCGCCCGGCAACGTCAAGCATTCCGAAAGATCGATCGCGTCCACAGGCGAGCGGCCGGTATCAGCCGGCTGATCATCGAAGGTATCCGAGGGCTGACGCCCACGGCTCGCCTCTTCACCAAAAACCAATCGCCGACCATTGATCGTCCAACTCGCGACATCCGCACCCGCATCGTTAATCACCGCGATGCCGTCAGGGGTCTGCCAGCGCAAAATCGCCTGCTTGGCTTTGCGATACTCTTCCAGAGAACCGTGCCAGTCGAGATGGTTCGGGCTGAAGTTCGTCACCACGGCCACATCAGGGCTGACCGGCAGACGGTCCAGGTCGGCCAGTTGGAAACTGCTCAACTCCAAAACGATCCACTCGTCGGCGGTAATCGTATCAACTTCGGGCAACAAACTGCGGCCGATGTTGCCTCCCAAACGGGACGGCATCTCGGCGGCCTGCAAAATCGAGTGAATCATCGCAGCCGTTGTCGATTTCCCATTGCTCCCCGTCACGCCAATCGTGCGGGCCGGATTGTGTTGAAAGAAAAGCGACATTTCGCTGGTCAGTGAGACTCCCGCAATCTCCGCGAGCCGCAAAAACTCATTGTCGCGCTTCACGGCCGGGTTGACGACGATGAGGTCCGCCTCGATGAAATCCGCTTCCCGATGCCCTCCCAAATGCATACCGTTGAGTGGAAGACCATCCAATTCCGCCAGTGATTCGGCCAAATCCTCTTCGCTGGCGATGTCAGTGACAATCACCTTCGCTCCGCGTTCCGCGAGAAACCGGACCGCTCCCAAGCCACCCCCAAAGCGGCCCAGGCCCATCACGGTCACACGGCGGTTGCGGTAATCGACGGAAAACACCGAACAAGGTTCCTTCGAGAATGACGGCCTCAACAAGAATCGCTCTATTCCGGGATACCAATTCTCGTGACACACGAAAAGGGCAAATCTTTCGCGACATTCACCCCGCATTTGCAACCGTACATGGGTCGCTGTAGGCTGGTCTTCCTGCAACGTTTCCCAATTGGCCGCCGCGCTGGCTGCCAGGATTCTAAACCGAGAACTATCGCATGATCTTCGCACAGGCTGCAAATGCCGAAAAGCCCTTCCTGGGCCTCGCTGTCGCCGACTGGGCCGTTCTGGCTGTGTACTTCGTGGTGATCCTCGCCATCGGCATCTGGTCGATGAAGAAGGTCAAGACCATGGCCGACTTCTTCATGGGCGGCCGACGGTTCGGCAAGGTCTTCATGATGTTCTTCGCCTTCGGAGCGGGAACCAGCAGCGAACAAGCCATTAGCGTTGTGGCAGGCACGTGGCGCACCGGGCTGGCGGGCATTTGGTGGCAGTTTCTGTGGCTGTGGGCGACACCGTTCTACTGGATCGTGGCCCCCATCATGCGCCGCATGCGAGCACTCACAACAGCCGACTTCTTCGAGTGTCGCTACAACAGCAGCACCGCCACGCTGTATTCGGTGTACGGCATCATCATGTCGATCGTTTTCATTGCCGGTGGTTTGTACGGCAGCGGAAAGATGGTCAACGCACTGACCGGCGGTGAACTTGATCGCATCGCCGTCGAATGGAATGTGCAAGTCCCAGCGATCGAACGCGACACCAACGACGCGCTCGCATTCACAAACCGGCAATTGCAAGGCTACGAGTTCGCCATCATCGCGATGACAATTTTGTTCGTCACCTACGGCATGGCGGGCGGACTGGGGGCGGCCATCGTCACGGACTTTATCCAGGGCGTGCTGACAATCACATTCTCGTTTCTGCTGCTGCCGTTTGTGTTCAACATGGTCGGCGGATGGGGGGCCCTTCACGGGCAAGCGGGCATGAAAGAAGGCATGCTCGATCTCATCGCCAGTGCCGATGTGGCCAAGACGTTGGGCAAAGAACCGATCACCATCTTCTATGTCTTCATGTTGTCCTTCACCGCGTTGGCCGGTATTGTCGTCCAGCCACACATTATGGGTGTCTGCGGAGCGGGCAAGACCGAGTTTGAAGGTCGCTTTGGATTCACCGTCGGCAACTTCCTGAAGCGGTTCTGCACCATCGCCTGGACCTTCACCGGGTTGGCCTGCATCATTTGGTACCTGGGCGACAACAGTCCGCTGCGTCACGACGACGCCCCATTAACGGCGGGATCGGGTGCTGCGTTCGCCGACTTGCCTCAGGCAGACAAAAACAAGGCGTTGGCCGATTTCGCCAAACTGCCCGAGCCGCAACGCGAGAAAATCACGAGTGACCGCAAGGTCTACAAGTCGGTCCAATTGCACAACCGGACGATCGATAATGAAGCGTATGCCAAGCTGACGGCCGAGGAAAAGGAAGAGGTTGACTCGGACGACAAGTCCTTCGCCGATGACCTGTTCGGTCGGGCCGCCTTCGATATTCTGCCGACAATCGCACCGGGACTCATCGGCTTGCTACTTGCGTCGTTACTCGCTGCGGTGATGAGCACCAGTGACGCGCAGATGATTATCTCCAGCGGTCTGTTCACCGAGAATATCTATCGTCGGTTTTTCGTTCGCAACGCCTCGCAGAGCCATTACCTGTGGGTGGGGCGATTCGCCGGTCTGATTATCGTGCTCGCCGCGTTGGTGCTGCAGAGTACGTTCACCGACGTGATTGATGCTCTCAAGATAATTCTGAAAACGCCCGCGTTCATCGGCATCAGTCTGTGGTTCGGAATTACCTGGCGGCGTTGGAATGCGATCTCCGTCTGGGTTTCGACGGCCGCCGGCATCGCTGGTTGGTATCTGGTCTCGAACGAAGCCGTCCTGATTCACAGCTGGGGATTGCTGCCCGACACGATGTTCGGCTTCAAAGAGGATGGTAGCGTTGCGAAGATTCTCGATGCCTGGCAAATGGTCCTCTTCATGGTGGCAGGAATTGGATCGGGGATCCTGGTCAGTGTTTTGACTTCAGCACAATCCCAGGAAAAGCTCGATGGTTTCTACTCCTTGATGCACACCCCGGTGACGCCGGGTGAGCATGTGGAATCGCCTTGCACGTTGCCTGAAGACCCGGCTCCGCAACAACCGAAAATGTTTAACATCTCGACAATCGAGATTCCCAAACTCACCTTCACCGACCTGGCCGGCTTCGCCGCCGCCTGGGTATGCGTCGGGCTGATTATCTGGCTCACCAGATATCTGGCCGGAGCCGCGTAGGCCGCTTGATTAGAACAGCCCGCCCCACTTTTTACGGGCTGGGCGGCGGGCGACTCTCGTCGTGATCCACGACGTTGTCAGCCGTCAATTCGACATATGGGGATGCAGTGAACAGGTCCGCGATCCCACTGATGTTTCTTTGAAAGAGATCCAACAGCTCCCTGTTGCAGATGTTCCCCGTCGAGACGATGAGCAACTTGTAGGGTTCGCCACGCTGGATGAGCGAGTCGACGAAATCGGAGTCTTTCGTGACCAGAACCCGCTTCTGATCTGTTGAAATGCGGTTCAATTCATTGTCGGACGTCTGATTGCCATCGGGCAACTCAAGCGTGTGGATTGAATCAAAGCCGATCGAACACAGTAAATCGCTGAGCCGCTTGGGCAATTGCGCATCGACCAGAAACTTCATCAAACCACTCGGCCGATGGTCTTGACTTCACTCAGACGTGCGGCAAATGCCAGGCAAGCCTGAATGTCCTCTTTTTCCAGATCCGGGTAATCACTCAGAATTTCGTTCGCCGCCATCCCGGAACTCAAGAATTCCAGAATCAGATGCACCGGGTAACGCAGCCCACGAATACACGGTTTTCCGTGGCAGACCTGAGAATCGATGGTTATTCGATCCAGCAAGGAGGGTTCGTGCTGCATCGGAAATCTCCGTTGCGGATGTTCCAATCTCAGAGGGATGCTCTGGATCGCTTTGTCGTATATCATCATACATCCAATTCTGAATTCAGGCCATACGATCAATTGATTGATTGAAAACCATGCCAACATCTCACGTCGTCAAAAGCATCGAGACCTTCTGGGTCGATCTCCCAGTCCGCCCCGTTCCCGCGAGGAACATGGTCCGCGAGATTCCGCACTGGACGCTGTTTGAAATCTGCAAGGTCACTCTCGACAGCGGCGTGGTCGGGTTCGGCGAGACGATGGTCTATTACACATGGGGAGCCGAGACCGTCTCGGAAGAAGCCCGCGCCAAAGTCATCGGCAAGCATCCGGCCGAGAACATGTGGGACGATTCCCTCGGTGCCGGCTTGCAGATCGCCCTGTTCGACGCGGCCGCGAAGGCAATGGATGCCCCCTTGCATCAACTGCTGGGAGACCAGGTTCGCGATCGTTGTCATATCTCCTGGTGGGATATCGACCTGCCGGCTGAGGATTGGATCAGCGAATGTAAACTGGCCATCGAGAACGGTTACACCTGCTTCAAAACCAAAGGTCGTCCCTGGTGGGATTTGCGCGAGCAGACACGTCAGCTTTGCGAGACATTGCCCGACTATTTTGAAGTCGACATGGACTTCAACGGCTTCGGCATCGACACGGCCCATTGCACCCGGCTCCTCAAGGAGATGGAGCAATTCCACAACGTGGTGATGTTTGAAAGCCCGATTCCGCACCACGACGTGGCTGGCTACAAGCACCTGCGTTCGCACACCGAAGTTCCCATTTCGATGCACACGCCCAACCACATGGGCGAACCGTCGATGGAAACGGCCATTCGCGAGGAGATGGTCGACGGCTTCGTTGTCACGGGCGGCGGGACAAAGATTCGCCGTGACGCACTGGTTTGTCAGACGTTCAACAAGTCGCTCTTCCTGCAAGTCGTCGGCACCAAAATCGCCGCCGCGTTCGCGTTGCATTGGGGAGCGGTGCTCGAAAACGCCCGTTGGCCTTCGGTGAACTGCCACCAACTCTTCGAGCGGGACTGCATCAGCACGGAGTTACCCGTCTCCAACGGCTTGGCCACCGTGCCGGAAGGCCCGGGATTAGGCATCACGCTCGACGAAGAAGCCATCGAGATTTACCGCTGTGATCCGAAGGCGAAACCGTATCCGCACGCGGATTTGCTCGTCGCCATGCGTTGGCCCAGCGGAACCACCACCTACTACGCCCACGCCGCCCAATACTGGGACGACTGGCTCTCCGGCCGCCTGCCCTTCTTCCCTCGCGGCGTGAACCTCGAACACATCGCCAACGATGGTTCGACAGATTGGCAAGACCTACGCGCCAATGCACTCCAAGGGGCCGTCCACTCCAAGCAGCCTTCGTTCTGAGGGCGGAGCAGGATAAGAAAGCAAAGTTACCCGACGAGGATTTGAACCTCGACTAGCAGAATCAAAATCTGCGGTGCTACCATTACACTATCGGGTACCAGCGGTTTCTGATGCGAACATCGGATGCCGCGCGGGGGATTCTAGGCCATCGTCGGCTGTGTGGCAAGACGACGCAGATTCGTCGCTGGTGTTTCTCACTCGGCAGGGCAACCGCTGGGTAAGGGATAACGGCAAGACGCACGTCGACAGCGTTGCCCTCATCTTCGGGCGACTGCTCACTGGTATTGGCCTGAAGAGACCTGGCTTGAATTTCTACGCCCTACGGGCTCCAACGTTTGCTCACCGGTCATTCACGACGGCCATCTCTATTGGGTCAGTGATCGCAATACGGTGGCCTATTGTCTCGATCTGAAGGATGGGAAAATCGTTTCTCAGCAGCGTTTTCCAGCCCAACCGTATGCCTCGATCGTTTTCGGTGATGGAAAACTCTACGTGGTTTCTCGTTTCAAGGGCACCTACGTGCTGGCCGCCAAACCCTCGTTCGAGCAACTGGCCCACAATGAACTAGAAGAAGGCGGACGATTCAACGCCAGCCCAGCCATCGCAAACGGGAAGTTATTCCTTCGCAGCGACAAGTACCTGTACTGCATTGGTGCGGCCGAATAGGTGGGCGAAATCCCATCGACGATCGACCCGAACGACGTGTCGATTGACTTATTCTGACGGTCGCATGACGCGCTTCGTCGACTTCGACTTAGAAGGCTGAACCCGTAGGGTCAAAAACTCCGCAGACCTCTATCCACTGGCCATTCTCCGACTTGCGCCGTGCCGGCTTCACGTATCTCAGCCGTCTGATCTTCTTCGGCGAGAAGTCGTTGCGGCGGGCCGTGGCCGCATACTTGGAACACTATCACAC
>Ga0302139_10000957_pt1 | contig 13965 bp, 12 predicted proteins | sample CBN3_331_MG_FD_203104 | JGI IMG/M metagenome (GOLD analysis project Ga0302139, IMG submission 203104) | Marine microbial communities from Western Arctic Ocean, Canada - CBN3_33.1 | ecosystem: Environmental > Aquatic > Marine > Oceanic | place: Canada: Western Arctic Ocean | collected 2017-09-15 | reverse complement strand
TCCGTTATTGTTGAAGTGATAGGTGATCTGCTCATCCGACGTTCGGCCCGGGTGAGTGCCGGCCAATACTGAGCCCAGCGAATGGATATCGTCGTCGGTGATGATGCCCTGTTCCAGCGGATCATATAGACCCGCCTGCTTTTCCATCCGCACCGATTCCAGATGGTTGACGACAATCACGTCGGCGCGGCGCACCGTCTCATCGTCGTTTTCGCGGCGCCCGCTTTTCAGCCAGCCGCCCTCGACCAAAGCGCTGTTGGATCCCACAACGGTGACCACATGCTGTCCCGGTTCCAGCCACGCGCCCTCGAAAGTCGGCACGTTTGAATCGGTGGCGGAGATCACCACGTCGGAGCCCCTGACCGCTTCTTCAGCGCTGTCGACCGGCACGATCTCCTTTTCGATCATGGCCGACATCTGGTCGCAGAAGGCAAGCCGGTTCTCGATATTTCGGCTGAACACTTTGACTTTTTTAATATCGCGCACTGCATTGATGGCGAGGATCTTGTTGACCGCCTGACCGCCGGCGCCGAGCAGACCAAACACACCGGCGTCTTTACGCGCCAGCGCGTTGACGCCGACACCGGTGGTAGCGCCGGTGCGGAATGCCATAACGCTGGAAAACCCGATCCGTTCGTCAAAGATCTCGCCCATCATCATGCCGTCGAGCTTGGCGGTCTTGGCGTCCCACAGCAGGTAAACCGGGTGTTCGCGATAGGGATAGCTCTGGTTGCCCCCATCATGGGCGACCATCTCGGCACGTGTCAGGGAGCCGATCACGCCAAGCCCGGGAATGCCGCCGGGAAAGTTGGAGACGCGCACGCCCTCCGGTGAATGAACCCGCCGCCTCGGCGCATTGCCGATTGGAAACTCATCGGCTTCACGGTAGCCCTGTTCGATGGCCGCGACGGCCTCCTCCATTGTGATCAGCCCCTTGATCTCATCGGGGCCGAGAAAAAGGATCGCATTGCGATTGCGTCGATCATTGATATCTGCGGCTTCGGTCATCGGTTTCCCATTTTAGTTGTGATCTTGCGCCTCCATCCTATTTTGACCCTGACTGTGGGGCAAGGTGGGGCCTTTGTGTCTGATGCTCCGTCCCGTATAATAAGGACACAATTGGAATAGATCGGAGACAGGGACATGGCCATTGATGTCCAGCCCACTGGCGCGGCGGTCGGCGCCCGCATCACCGGGATCGACCTTAGTCATGATATCGATGCGAAAGCGTTCGACATCATCCATCAGGCCTGGCTTGATCATCAAATGCTGGTGTTTCCGGACCAGCATCTGAGCGAGGAAGACCAAATCCGTTTCAGCCGACATTGGGGCGACCTGCCAGTACGGGACCGTTATCAGACCCGGAACGAGCGGGATATCAAAGACCAATCAATCATGCTGGTCAGCAATATTCGTGAAAATGGCCGCCCGATCGGCTCGTTGCCCGATGGCGAGATGATGTTTCACACTGACGGCGCCTATGACCGCGATCCCTACCGCTACACGCTTCTCTATGCTGTCGAATTACCGTCCACCGGCGGCCATACGCTCTTCGCCGACATGTACGCGGCTTATGATACGCTGCCCGATGATTTAAAGCGGCGGCTCGCCGGTTGTACGGTCGAGCATGGCTATTATTCCGGTACCGTTCAGAAGGATCAGCCAGGTACGAGCTATAACGGTGATTTCATTCATCCTGTTTTTGTCCAGCATGAAGAGACGGGCCGCACCGCGCTTTATGTCAGCCGGCTGCTGACGCTGCGCATTGTCGAGATGAAGCAGGCGGAAAGCGATGAGGTGCTGGAGGTTCTGTTCGACCATTGCGAACAATCATCCCTGATTTATGAACATGTCTGGTCCAAGGACGATTTCGTGATGTGGGATAATCGCTGTCTCAACCATGCGCGGACCGATTTCCCCGAAACCGAACGCCGGCTGCTGCGCCGCACGGTGGTGCAGGGCGTTCAGCCCAAGCCCGCCTCGGTGTCGGAAGCGGCCTGATGGTCACGGTCTCGCCGCTGGATGCCCCGCTAGGCGCGCGCATTACCGATATCGATCTCTGTCGGCCTTTGACCGGCGACGAATACGCCGCGATCCATCGCGCCTGGCTCGATCATCAGATGCTGGTTTTCCCGGGACAAAATATATCCGAAGAGGACCAGATCCGCTTTACCACCCATTGGGGCGAGATGCCGGTACGCAACCGCTATGCCGACAGACGGGAGGCGGATCGCCGGTCGCACGAATCGATCATGCTGATTTCCAATATCCGCGAGAATGGCGAGCCCATCGGATCGCTGCCGGATGGCGAGATGATGTTTCATTCCGACGGCTCCTATGACGAGCATCCCTATCGCTACACCATGCTCTATGGGGTGGAGGTCCCGTCGCACGGCGGCGATACGCTGTTCGCCAACATGTACAAGGCCTACGAAACCCTGCCCGAGGGACTTAAACGCCGCCTTGCCAAAGTGCGCGCCCGTCATGGCTACTACGCTGGCCGGCATGTGACACCGGAGATCAAGGCGATACTCGGCGTCGGAGACGTGCCGGACGCCTTTACCCATCCGCTGTTTACTGCACATGAGGAAACCGGTCGACCTGTCCTCTATATCAGCCGGCTTCTGACGCACAGCCTCGTTGATGTACCGGAGGGCGAGGCGCTGCTCGATGAATTGCTGGATCATGCCGAGCGGCCTGATTTGATTTATGCTCACCGCTGGATTCCGGGTGATTTTGTTGTCTGGGACAATCGCTGTCTGAATCATGCGCGGACCGATTTTCCATCGGGCGAACGCCGCCTGCTGCGTCGCACCACGGTGCAGGGCGTCAGGCCCGGTGGGATTGCCCAACAAGCTGCATGAGGGAGACTGTTTAATGAAGACCGAAAAACTCAATGACGCGCTGGGCGCCCGGATAACAGATATCGATCTCACCCAACCGATCGACAATGCCGCGTTCAGGGAAATTCACCGGGCCTGGCTCGACCATCTGGTGGTGGTCTTTCCGAGTCAGGAATTGGCCGAGGAAGACCAGCTGCGCTTTACCGCCCTGTTTGGCGAACTCGGCGGGCGCAACCGCCATGTGGCGACGGCTGAAGGGGACCGGGTCTCGCATCCCGGCATCATGCTGATCAGCAATATCCGCGAAGACGGCAAGCCGATTGGGTCCCTGCCGGATGGTGAGATGATGTTCCATTCGGATGGCGCCTACGCCAAGCGGCCGTTCCGCTACACGCTGCTCTATGCGCTTGAGATCCCAAAGGTTGGCGGCAATACGATCTTCGCCAATCTGTACAAAGCCTATGACGCTTTGCCGGCCGCGCTCAAAAGCCAGCTCGCGAATGTTCATGCCGAGCATGTCTATTATGCCGGCACGGTGCAGAAGGATAAGCCGTCCGACTCGCTGACCGGCTCTCGCACGCACCCGCTATTTATCGCGCATGAGGAAACCGGCCGCACGGCGCTCTATGCTAGCCGGTTGCTCACCATCCGTATTCCCGAACTGCCCGAGGATGAAAGTGACGAAGTGCTGGCGCAGCTGTTCGATCATATGGAAATGCCGGAATTTCTCTATGAACATGTCTGGAGTCCGGGCGATTTTCTGATGTGGGACAATCGCTGTCTCAACCATGCGCGGACCGATTTTTCCGAGGGCGAACGCCGGCTTTTGCGTCGCACGACCGTGCTGGGCCATGATCCCGCCCCGGCGCGCCTTGCTGCCGCGTAAGAGAAAAACATGACAGACTTGACCCTTCATATTGCCAGCGGCCCCTATGACCGGATCGAGGCGCTGCGCTATGGCGTGATCAAGCCGGAGGGCATCACGGTCAATTACGAAACCCGCATCCCGGTGCACAGCATCTTTGTCGGGATGGCCGAGCGCGAGGAATTCGACGTCTCCGAAATGTCACTCTCGCTCTACACCACCCGGCGCAGTCGGGCGCTGGCAGGCGGCGAGCCGTTTCCGTTTGTTGCCATCCCTGTTTTTCCATCGCGTGTGTTCCGTCACGGCAATTTCTTCGTCAATCGCAAGACCGGCATCACGACGCCAAAGGGTCTCGAAGGAAAACGCGTCGGTATTCAGGAATACCGCCAGACGGCGGGAATCTGGATGCGCGGCATTTTGCGCGACGAATATGGCGTCGATACAGATAATATCGACTGGGTAGAAGGCGGCGTCGATGTGCCGCGCAAGCCGACCGCGTCAGATGTGATGCCCGACCGGGACGTTCGGATGTCGGCGCTGGTCCAGCACGACACGCTGGCCGATGCGCTGGCGGTGGGTGAAATCGATGCCATCATGGCGGCGCGCCAGCCAAAGACCTGGCGCACCTGCGAGGATATCGAGCGCCTGATTCCCGATTTCCGCGCCGCCGAGCAGGACTGGTTCCTGCGCACCGGAATTTTCCCGATTATGCATACGGTAGTCATGAAGGAATCGCTTCACCGCGAAAACCCGTGGATCGCGCAGAGCCTGTTTAGCGCCTTTGAGGCGTCAAAAGAGAAGGCGCGCGAGCAGATGCGCTATACCGGCGCGATGATGTACATGACGCCCTGGCTCTATGACGATCTGGAGGAAATGGATCGCGTGTTTGGCGGTGACGACCCGTGGCCGTACGGGCTTGAGGCCAACCGCGCGCATCTCGGCACGTTCATGCGCCATCTGGTCGAAGAGGCATTCCTGTCCCAGCCGACATCGATTGACGATCTGTTTTTAGCGGTGGAGTAGGAAGAACTCTATTATATTTTAATGGCTTCTCCTCACCCGGAGGAGGCCCCCTTCAAGACGCCGCTTGCGGCGGCTCCTCGGGACAGGCGGGGCGTCTCGAAGGATACGGCCATGGGTCGCATTCGGCGCAATGGGGTATTGCGACCTGTCTTTCGAATGATGGAAAGCGCGAAAATACGCGCCATATGGCTGCCCATGCCTCGGCGCGCACCGCAAAGCTATATGATCGACGAGGTAATCAGGTCACGCTCGATCAGGTCGAGCGAATTGTGAATTAGGTGCATTTTTTTGCACAGGTGCGAGGTCCGTTCCATACCCGGCAACAGACGTTCCATGCGTCGTGCAAGACTTCTCGGGTCGACCCGGAACGGCCCTTTCAGTAATTTGACTAAGGGACAGTGCTGCGAACAGCATTTGCTCTTGCCACGTAGCGAATTGAACCGTCATCCTCAAAAGGGAGGCGCTCCATAACTTCGTTCTTGAGGCTATCTCTTTCGGCCCGCGACAACGACCCCACAAATTGACCAATTGGTGACGCAAATTCGGTATTTGCAGCCCGGTACTCTTCAAAATTTTTGAACTCCACGGAAATTTTGATGGCGTGCGTTTTGAACTCGACAAGACCAGCTTCGTTGAAAAGATTTTTTAGATAATCTTCGCTCGTTTTTTCTACCTGTTGCCCAGATGCGGCACGTTTTGCAGCCTGAGGATCTCTCGCGGCAATCGCCGCAGCGATATGTTGTGTAACGGGCTTCCGCCCAGCGAAATCCCATACGTATGATGCTATGGTCCCCGCCCTCCTCACGACAAGCGTCATCTCGGTGGCCATTTTCACTAGATCGGGGACAAAGTTGAGAACCAGAGCCGAGATGGCAATATCGAACTCATCATCCGAAAATGGCAATCCAAGTGCATCACCTACGCGAAACTCTACACTATGGCTGGTAACTCTTTCCTTCGCGAACGCGAGGTGCAGTTAGGCGGGCTCAATGCCGTAGATTTGATGCGGCTGACCACGATCCAGGATGATTTGCGTGAATGCGCCGGTGCCACAACCTACCTCGACCCAGCCCAAAATTTCGGCAGATTTTAACCACTGAATAAATTCTCTTCCGACCAGACGGCTCCGCTGTCCCATGAACTTCTCATAGGCAGCTCCGTCTTTCCAGATTGGGTCTGGGCTGGTTTTCCCCATCTGTCATCCCGTCGGATTTTTCAGTAAGAAGGCGATTGGGGCATAAAGCAAAGATTAGTTATAGGTGTCCGCACATGGCTATTTTTAGAAGTTCACGTCCGGGTAAATTTCCTCTGCTTGGCGCTCAACTTCGGACATCGTCCGGAGCCCAACAGGTAGCTACGCTGGCTGCGCGACCGACAGGCGCCCGGTTACGCCATGGTGATCGATCAGGCTGGCGACCATGCCGCTGGCCTTGGACCCTTCAACGAAATTGCTAAGATACGCGGCGCCGACGCTTCGGCCCTTCGGCACACCCATCGCCTGCTGAACTGAGGTGAACTGGCCGTCGAGAATGCGGCTGCCAGGCAGCTTGGCGGCCTCGCCCACTAGCGCCGGGCGGAGGCCGGCCAGCGCATCCATCTTCTCCGACAGGAACATCTCAACCGCGCCGCTAATGCCCTTTGACTGGATCAGCTCGGCATGTTTCAGATTACGTGACAGATAGAGATCATAGGCACTGCGGCCGGAAACCGCGATACGGATGCCATCGCTGTCGACATTCTCGATCTTTGTCAGGGTTGAGCCGGCGGGCACCAGATAGGTCGCCTCGATCTCGACATAGGCGGCGGTAAAATCGATCTTCTCCGCCCGCACTGGCTCGGCACCGATAAGGCCGAGATCCCAGACGTCTTTATCCGCCGCATCCGCCACCTCGCCCGGCGAGGAGAACTGTATCAATTCGACGCCAACGCCCAGTTTTTCGGCAAGCGCGCGCGCCATGTCGGGGGCGACGCCATCGGGTTCGCCGTCGGCGGTCTTACCGGTAATCAGCAAGCCGTTGGCCATGTTGAGCGCGACGCGCAGCGTCCCGGTTGGGGCGAGCTGGGAAAGAGTTTCAGTATCCATATCGGTTATCCCTTCGCCGCCGCTGAAACCGGAAAGAATTTATCGAGCCAGGATTTGATGATCTCCCGCACCCTTGTGTTGTTTTCCGCGAACATGAAATGGTCGGTTTCGGCGAACAGATGCAAATCGGTCGGCTGGCCAGCTTTCTGGAACAACGCTACCGACTGCTCAGTCGGCGTCACTGAATCGTCGGAGCTGTGCAGCAGCAGCAGCGGGCGCGGCGCAATATCGCCGACAACATCATCGGCGGTGAAATTATACATCGATTGCGGCACTTCGGCGGGGAACTTCTCCACCGATTTCTGGCTCAGATTATTCCGCAGATGCTCGGGGATCGGCACGATGTCGTACCGGTCGACCATCAGCGATTCACCGGTTTTCTCGCGGTGGCGGCGACCGGCTTCGAGCATGTTGGTGAATTTCATCCAGCCTTCCTTGGTCGGGTGCTGGCCCCGGAACTTGCGCTCGCCATGGCCCCAGCCGCCGGAGGAAACGACGCAGGCAAAGCGCTTGTCCACGCCGCCGGCATAGATCGCCACCGCCGCGCCAAACGACGATCCAAGCACGCCGATGCGGTCGGGATCGATTTCCGGGCGGGATTGCAGATAGGTCAGCGCCGCCTGGGTGGCCTCGACCTGTTCCTGGCAGATCACCCGGCCGAATTCGCCGTCGCTTTCGCCGCAGCCCGGCATATCGAACCGAAATGCGCCATAGCCCCAATCGTTCAGCATCTTGACCGGCCCCTTCACATTGGCCGAGTTGCTGTTGCTGCCAAACCCGTGCAGCACGATGATTGTCGGCAAGTTGGCGCCGCCGTCCGGCGTGTGCATAGTGCCGGAAAGCGTCAGATCGCCGCATTTGAATGTGATCTTATCTTCCATCCTCTTATCCCCTGGTTTGCGTGATTTCCTCGGTTATACGGGCGTGCGGTGGGTGGGGCAAGGCGGGACCTTTAAGTAACAGGGCGGGAGCCTTTACGCACAGCTCATCCGCCGCCAGAATGCCGCCCGCCTGAACAGGAGACATTTATGGCTGACGACGTAGTAGTGTCGCACGACGTGGCGCAGAAGATGATGGCCCGCATTTTCGAGGCGCTCGACGTGCCGCCCGACGATGCGTGGCAGGTCGCCGGCGGGTTGATCTGGGCCGATCTGCGGGGCATCGATTCGCACGGGGTGATCCGGCTGTCGTCCTATGTACGGCGTCTCGATCAGGGCATCGTGAATGCCAAACCCGATATGCAGATCACCAAGGAGACCCCGGCGGCGGTGGTGATCGATGCCGATTACGCCCATGGCCAGCTCGCGCTGAGCTTCGGCATGGAAAAAGCAATGGAGAAGGCGCGCGAGGTTGGCGTCGGCTGGGTAATCGTCGGTAAATCGACCCATTCCGGCGCGGTGGGTTATTACAGTCGGATGGCGGCGGAGGCCGGGATGATCGGCATCCATATGGGCACCTCGCAGCCCAACATGGCCTATCACGGCGCCCGGGTGGGCGGTGTGGCGACCAGCCCGATTGCGATCAGCGTGCCGCGCGCCGATGGGCGGATTATCTCGCTCGATATGGCGACCGCCATTGCCGGTGTTGGCAAGCTGATGCATCACAAGGCGACCAATACCCCGCTCGGCGAAGGCTGGGCGCTGGATTCTGACGGCAACCCGACCACCGATCCGCAGAAGGCCGATCTGCCGACCCCGCTCGGCGGGCCAAAGGGCTCCGGCCTGTCTCTGATGTTTGAAATGATATCCGGCTTGATGGTCGGTCCCTCGACACTGCTGAGCTGGATCACCGGCGAGTCCCGGCGTCACCAACAGGCCGCCGTTCTGGCAGCCATCGATATCGCGACCTTCATTGATCTGGAGGACTACAAGGCCGAGGCCGAAAAACTGGCTCACGCGATCAAGGGCCTGCCCAGGGCCGATGGGGTGGACGAGATTCTGATCCCCGGCGAGCGCAGCGATGCGATCTATGAGCAGCGCTTGCGGGACGGAATTCCAGTGGCCGCCGCGACCTGGGAAGACGTCCGCAAGGTCGCGGAACGATTTGGCGTGGCGATGCCGCAAACGAAGTGAATTAGTGCGGACTACAGGCAATCGGCCAGATGATTTTTGCGCCCTCGGGGACGATCTTCCCGGTCGTGGCCTTGTAGGAAATGCGCAGTTTCCGGCGCGCTTCCGGCAGTTTTCGAATGGCTTTCGACTCCAGCGGCTCGCGCAGAAAAACTGCCAGCGGGTCCAGCCAGTGCCCGTTCTTCGGAATGAACAGCCGTCGGCTCGTATAGGCGGGGTTGTCGCTGTAGAACGCCGTCCAGTGCAGATGGTAATAGCCCTCGGATCCATAGGCCCGACCGCCGGTGGTGCCGGTATTGCCGACCTTGGCGATCACCTCTCCCATTTTAACCTTCTGACCGACCTCAAGAGGCGGCATTTCCTCAAGATGCTTGTATTCGGTGTAGAGCCAGACTTTGAGCCCGGTATCCGCTGGCGCGTGTTGCAGAAAAATTCCGATGCCGCCGATATTTTCACCATGATGTTTGCGAACTACGGTACCGTCGGCGATGGCGATCAGGGGAGTGCCCCCGGGCGCCGATATGTCGGCGCCGCCATGATAGCCTTCAAAAAACCGGTCGCTGCGGGTGGAGCCGTCATGGCGGGTCTGCGATGCAAAAGGCGAGGCGATCGGCAGGCAGCTGACAGACCCGGGATAGATCGCTTCGAGTCCGGTCTCGCCAAAGCCACGCGCCTTCATGTCCGAAAAAGTGGCTTTCTTCGGTGAAAAGGCGCGGATGATTTCCGGCGGCGGGCGATTGCCGCGGTTGCGCTCGCTCTCGTCGCCGCTGGCCCCGCCACCGCCACCACGTCCGAAGCTATCCCGCTCGCGATTGCCAAACTGGGCATCGGGTGCAGTCGTCATGGAGACAACGAAGATAAGGGAAAGGAGTGCGCTGGCAATCAGCTGTTTCGCCATAGCATTTGGTCTCCCGTTTCTGGAAATATTGGCCGCGCGGAAACGGCGTTAAGCTATCGCCTCAGCCGCCCGGACGCTGTCGATCAGCTGGGCGCGGCGCATGTAAGCTTTGGACGCCTCTTTGTCGTTGCTGGTCCGGCGCAACTCATCCAGCCGTTTGGCGCGGGTTGCCGGGTCGGTTTCCTCAAGCTGTTTCTTGTTGGCGATGGTCTGCGCCTGGGTGAAATCAGTCGAGGCCTTGTGGCGCTGTTTTGTGTAGCGATCGAGTATTTCGGCCCCTTCATCTCCCTTCCACACCGGCGCGAGCTTCGACGCGAGGTTCATCGCATCGTGGATGCCGCCATTGAGTCCCATCCCGCCAATCGGGTTATTGAGATGCGCTGAATCGCCGGCCAGCAGCGCGCGACCCTTATTGAAACTCGCGGCAACGCATTGGCTCACCGTATAAACATTGGCGTAGGCGATTTCGTAATCCGTATCGCGCGGGAAGAATCGTTTGAGCCGCGCCTGCATCCCCTGATTGCTCTTGGCTTCTTCCTCGGTCTCGTCGATCCGCATCGGCACGACAAAGCGCCAGATGTGCGGGTTGGGCGGCTCGCCCGCGACCTTGAATAGATTGCACCATTCACCGGGGTCGGAAAAATAATTGCGGATGGCGATCCGGTCATCAAGCGCGGTGAAGTCGAAATAGGTGCCGATCTTGATGAATTTCTCAGGGTAGGTGAAGCCGACGAACTCGATCCCCGCCGCTTTGCGGATGGGCGAACGCCCGCCATCGCAGCCGACGACATAGGAGCCGCGGATCGTCGCCGCCGTCCCGTCCGGCGCGGTGTATGCGACATCGACATGATCGCTGTGTTGAGTGAAGCCGGTGACGGTGTGGGAGAACCGCACATCGAAGCCCGGCCTGTCGCCATAAAGGGCGAGGATCTTGCGTACCAGCTTGTACTGCTCGTACTGCAGCACATAGGGGTATTTGATCTCGTCTTTCAGGTCCCCAAGATCGAACTCGGCCACCGTTTCGCGCGTCACCCGGTCGTGAAACCGGTAGATCGGCGATTGCAGCCCCTTGGGGATGATCTCATCGGTGAGGCCGAGATCCTCCAGCATCTCGATGGTCGGCGGATGATAGGACGCGGCGCGCTGATCGACGAACGGCTCGTCGAGCATGTCCAGCGCGATAAACGGCACGCTTTTTCGATAGAGCGCCAGCGCCAGCACCATCGCCACTGGCCCCGCCCCCGAAATGATAACCGGATCTTTCTCCGCCACTGTCTTTGTTCCCGTTGGTTGTGAATGCGCCGGAGTATCCCGAACCGCGGCGCAGGGGTCAAGAAAGGGGGGGGGCTTCAACTCCTCGTCACCGGGCGTGTCCCGGTGATCTTTCGCTGTATGAGGCTTTTACACTCTCGTTGTCACCCCGGCCTCTGAGCCCGGGTCCATCTTGCCCCTGCTCGGGATTCAGTTATTTGGCTTCTGTCGTCACGTCGTGCTATTGCGCTTTTGACTGGATCCCGGCACTCGTAACAAGCCCAAGGGCGGGCCGGGATGACGGACGAGGGTCCGTGCTGTACCCCCTCACGCCAGATCGAACCCGTGGCTTTTCAGGAACGCGCGAAACTCCGACCGTTCGGGCACGCCGAGCTGGCGCGAGATATGTTCCGACCAGCCGTAGAAATCGGCGGTGCCGAAGAAATCGCGCTTGGCCTGGCGCTCATCGGGGATGGGGAAGGCGTTGTGCCGCGTCTGGTCGTACGCATCGATCTCGGCTTCGAGGTTTGAATCGTCATAGCGTTCGCGGTGGACGACGATGGATTGCGGCAGGCGCTGATTGACATAGCCCGGTGCCGACGGCCAGCCGAACATCACGCCGGCGATGGGGAATACGCCGTCCGGCAGGTCCAGCACCTCCGCCACCTGGTACATGTAATCGCGCAAGGACGAGAGCGGCGCGCAGCCAAGCCCGGCGGCTTCCGCTGCGGCGACAAAGAACCCCATCGCCAGCGAGGCATCGATTGTCGCGTTGAGGAAGGTATCCATATTGTTGTTGCAATGCTGCTTGCCGCGGAAGGCGGTGACGCGCTGGCCGCGGCGCATATCGGCGCAGAATATCAGCAGCGCCGGCACGGTCGGCAGGCTTTTGGTGCGCGGAACGAAGGGCGCCAGCTTTTCCCGCGTTGCCTTGTCCTGCACGACGATGATCGAATATTGCTGCAGATTGGATTTGCACGGCGCCGACTGGGCGCAGGCCAGCAGTACATTGATCAGATCGTCCTCGACTGGTCTGTCCTCATAGAGCCGGATCGAGCGGCGCGACAGCAGCCCGGCGATGGTGCCCGTTGCCTCTGTTGCGTCGCCGACGCTGATTTCGGTACCGTATCGAGCGCTGACCATCTCGCGTGTCGTCGCCATGAGGGTGTGCTCCTGTCTGTGTGCTATGTGACGGCAAGTGTAGCCGAGAAAACCGGTTTCGCCATCCGGCGCCCTTTGCGCGCATCGGCATCGCCGCTAATCTTTGCTCATGAAAATCGGGACGTTCTTTCCTCAGCTTGAAATCGGCACCGACCCCGGCATCATTCGCGAATTCGGCGCGGCGACCGAGGAGCTCGGCTATGAATTCCTTGAGGCGATGGAGCATATCGTCGGGGTAAACCCGGAGAGCCGCCCCGGATTCAGCGGTCCCTATAATCACCATTGCCTGTTCCATGAGCCGTTCGTGCTACTGTCCTATATGGCGGCGGTGACCAAGCGGATCGAGCTGGCGATGGCGATCCTCGTCCTGCCGCAGCGCCAGACGGCGCTGGTCGCCAAGCAGGCGGCGCAGCTCGATGTGCTGTCGGGCGGCAGGCTGCGGCTGGGGGTCGGCATCGGCTGGAACCGCTGGGAATATGAGGCAATCGGCGCGGATTTCTCCAATCGTGGCAAACGGATCGAGGAACAGATTGCGCTGCTGCGGGCGCTGTGGGCCGATCCCTTGGTTGAATTCGATGGCGAGTGGGAGCAGATCCACGCCGTCGGCATCAACCCGCTGCCGGTGCAAAAACATATCCCGATCTGGTTCGGCGGCATGGCCGAGCCGGTGCTCAAGCGGATCGGCCGGATGGGCGATGGCTGGTTTCCCAAATTCCCGTCGCTCGACCCAAAGCTGATGAAGGTCGGGCTGGACCGCAATCTCCAGGATCCAAAAGAGTTGATCGCCCGGATGCAGGGTTACGCGCGTGAGGCCGGTCGCGATCCCGCCGCCATCGGGTTTGAGGGGCGTATCAATGTGGCGGGACGGACGCCCGACGAATGGCGGGCAGAATACGACTCGTGGCGCGATATCGGCGCGACCCATATCAATGTCTATACGATCCAGGGCGGGCTCGAGAAACCGCAGGACCATATCGACATCATCCGGCGTGTGCGGGAAGAGCTGCCGGAGGCCTTCGCATGAGTGTGCCGACATCATTGAAGACCGGCGTGGTCTTTCCGCAGACTGAAATTGGCGCCGACCCGCATGTGCTGCGCGATTTCGCCCAGGCCGCCGAAGAGCTCGGGTTTGCCCATATCGCGCCGTTCGACCATGTGCTCGGCGCCGATCCGAAGGTGCATGATTCCTTCCGAATGCTCTACACACATGAGCAGATGTTCCATGAGCCGTTCTCGCTGTTCGGCTATCTTGCGGCTTGCACGACCACGCTGGAATTCGCCACCGGCATCATGATCCTACCGCAGCGCGAAACCCTGCTGGTCGCCAAACAGGCGGCGGAGGTCGATGTGCTGTCGGGTGGACGGATGCGGCTCGGCGTCGCGGTCGGCTGGAACCCGGTGGAATATGCCGGCCTGAACCGGGACTGGCGTACGCGTGGGCGCATGATCGAAGAACAGATCATCCTGCTGCGCAAGCTCTGGACTGAGGAGCTGGTCGATTTCAAAGGCGAATGGCATGAAATACACGATGCCGGGCTGAACCCGCTGCCGGTGCAGCGGCCGATTCCGCTCTGGCTGGGCGGCATGGCCGAGCCGGTGATCGAACGGGTCGGCAGACTGGCCGATGGCTGGTTTCCGCGCTTTCCAGCGCTCAACCAGCGCGGCCATTCGGAGGTTATGCCGCGCCGCTATGACGAGCCTGCGGCGATCATCGCCCGGATGCATGAGTATGCCCGCAAGGCGGGGCGCGATCCCACGGATATAGGCATCGA
>Ga0302139_10000952_pt1 | contig 14004 bp, 16 predicted proteins | sample CBN3_331_MG_FD_203104 | JGI IMG/M metagenome (GOLD analysis project Ga0302139, IMG submission 203104) | Marine microbial communities from Western Arctic Ocean, Canada - CBN3_33.1 | ecosystem: Environmental > Aquatic > Marine > Oceanic | place: Canada: Western Arctic Ocean | collected 2017-09-15 | reverse complement strand
GATCTCGATCTGGTACCCCGCCGACCGCCGTGTCGAACTCGAACCGATTGGGCCGCGTGAACACCTGAAGCCAGGTGAGTCATCGTCATTCACCGAATACTGGTGGCTGCTGCCGTATGAGTACCCCGAGAAGAACGCGCAGGCCGATTTGAAGAAGCTGTCGCGTTTGGTGGACACGCAGACGACGGCGGCGAAGGCTGATTGACGGGCAAAACAACAGCAGGCTTACGCCTGCCGCTCGCCTATTTGTTCAATTCTTGTGACAAGTGGGCCGCTTGCGGGAGGATTAACTTCTCCATGCCCAGGCGCACGGCTTTCGTCGAGCCGGGGAGCGCGAAGAGAACTTTGCCTCGTGCGATCCCCCCAACCGCCCGGCTGAGCATGGCGGCGGCTCCGATTTCTTCATACGAGAGCATCCGGAACAGTTCGCCAAACCCGTCGAGTCGTTTGTCGAGCAGCGAGGTGATCGTCTCGTAAGCCGAGTCGCGAGTCGAAATGCCAGTCCCACCATTGGTGACGACAACCGCGACCGCCGGGTCATCCAGCGTTGCGACCAGTGCATCGCGAATCGCTGCGGGGTCATCCGTCACAATCGCATACCGTGCGGCCGCATGACCCGCGTTGACAATCATCTCGCGAATCGCCGCCCCGCTTTTGTCGGTCTCTTCGGTGCGCGTATCCGAGAGCGTAATCACCGCGAACCCCAACGCCCCGACGGCTTCCGCCGCCCGCTCATGATCCGCCGCACTCGATTCGTGTGAATCAGACATCTCCACTAATCCTAACCCGAAGCGTAAGCGAGGGACAACGTGCGACTCGCATCTGCCAGTTTCTCCTGCGTCCTTCGCTCACGCGTCGGGTTAACATAAAGTCATCAACTCCACACCATTATCTCATCTTCATCATCCGAGTACCCAATAAACGTCGCCAGCACAATCCGGGGCAGATCGCCGTCGACGCCGGGGACTTCGTGGATCATCTCGGTGTTGAAGAAATACAGGTCGCCCGGTTTGAGGTCGACCTGCACGCTGGTCACGTCGTGCTCGGCTTTCCATTCATCGAACCGGCTCTGTTTGATGTAAGGGTCGACGTCTTCATTCCAGAATTGTCGATGCAAAATCCCCTGAGCCGTCACCCCGACGCGGGTGCTGTTTTGCACGCAGAGCACCCCGGCGAGTTGGCGGGAGAACTTGTGGACGGCGTAGTTCGAGCGGAACTCGCGTTGCCGCACGCTGTCGAAATGTGGGCCGTAAGTGTAGCCACCGTAATGCACGCGGAAGATGGCCGGGCCGTATTGTCGCCCGTTCGGTTCGTAGGCGGTGAGCACTTTCTTCCCCGGTGACAACGCCGAAAGGGAGTCATGGATGGCGGCGATCGGGTCAGGGCGATCGCCGAACAGCCGGTCGAACAGCGTGTGCGTCTCGCCCGAATCGCTCAGAAAATGTTCCTGGTCATCACCCAGATTTCCCAGGCTGGTGCCGATGTCGATCCGGCGTCGAGCGGTCGTGGTTGGATTGAGTCCCTGCTGCGTGTACCGATCGGCTCGGTCGACGTCGATCGCCTTGTCATCGATCTGCGTATCGCCCGAGTCGTACATCTGGCCTTCGTCGATCAGATATTGTACCAGCGACTCGCATTCCGCTTTGGGGAACGCCTGGCGAATGACGATCGCCGCCACATCCCCGGCTGCCAAACGGGCAATCGGATGCGATTCGGCGGCGAGAATGCTGTTGATATTTGGTTCGAGAATGGGCCAATCGGTGGCGGGCATGGGCGGTTCCGTGAAAGTTGATCTTGCGGCAGGACCCGGAATCCCGATTATACGTCCTTCCGCAGCGTAAGTCAGGCCGGTGGGATTCGGCCTTCACATAAAGAATGGAGTCTTCGATGGCCGATCGGCTACCCGGGTTGAAACAGCAGTACTCGACGATCCTTGCCGACCCGCCTTGGCGGTTTCAGAATCGGACGGGCAAGGTCGCTCCCGAGCATCAACGGCTCAAGCGTTACGGGACGATGAAGTTGCAGGAAATCTGCGACATGCCGGTCGCCGCGCATGCGACGGACCCCACCCACCTTTACCTGTGGGTCCCCAACGCATTGCTGGATGAGGGCTTGGCCGTGATGAAGGCGTGGGGGTTCACGTACAAGTCGAACATCGTCTGGTACAAAATCCGCAAAGACGGCGGCCCCGACGGTCGCGGCGTGGGCTTCTACTTCCGCAATGTGACCGAAATATTGCTGTTCGGCATCCGTGGCAAAATGCGCACGTTGCCACCCGGTCGCAGCCAGGTGAACATCGTTTCCACCCGCAAGCGCGAACACTCCCGCAAGCCCGACGAAATGTACGACCTCATCGAATCGTGCAGCCCCGGCGACTACCTCGAACTCTTCGCCCGCGCCCCGCGAGAAGGCTGGACCGGTTGGGGCGACCAAGTCGAAACCTACCTGGAATCCCGCGAGATCACCCCGGGCTACCGTGGCTCCAATGCTGCGTGAGTAAGGCGAGCGGCAAGCGTAAGCTTGCTGTTGCGTTCAACCGGATTGTGCGCGACTGACTGCTTGGGCGGTAATTGACATTCTTGCAGTGTGGGTAAGACTCGGCGCGTTCGGTTGAGAGAATTATCAGTGAGGCGGGATCAAGCTTGGCGTTTCCTCCGTGGCATGAACTGAAGCAGGCCGAGATGCAACTCCTCGCGCAACGTCGCGCGGGAAGTCATGCACCCGATGCGCTTGATGAGTTGAGACGTTTGCTTGTGCTGGCTGCGGAAGATCCTGAAGCGGATGGTGCTATCTGCTATCACGGTGCGAAGGCGCTTGTTTTCGAGTGCGATGGCGACGTCGAGAAAGCGATCCGTCATCGAGAAGTCGAGATTCACAGGATCGAGTGTTTGCACGATCTAGCTCGACAGAATCCGGGCGACGCTGCGGCCCTAGAGAACTACGAGCTGAGCGACCTGCAGGTCAGGCGCGACATTCTTGACGGCCTGCGAGGCCACGCCATATGACCCTACACGTTTTCGGCATCCTCATTCCCCAAACCCCTCTTGCGACTTCGTCGCCCAGATTCGAGAATCTGGGGTACCCAAGGAACGTCCGGTTACAAAGTTCCCAGTTCATGACGTGACTCGACCAAGACCTGCACATGAAACCTAAGGTATACGTCGAAACTACGATCGTCAGCTACCTCATTGGATGGCCTTCGCGCGATGTCGTGATTGCCGGTCATCAACAGATCACTCGTGAATGGTGGGAAGCGGCGTCGGAACGGTTCGAGTTCGTTACTTCAGAACTTGTGATTGTTGAAGCCAGTGCAGGAGATCCTCAAGCGGCCCGAGAGCGGTTGGAAGCCCTCGAGTCCCTAACGTTACTTGAAGCAACCGACGAAGCTTTGGCACTCGCTCGACAGTTGGTCGACTCGTGTGCGATTCCACAGAAGGCGGCAGAAGATGCCGCTCATATTGCCATCGCTGTCACAAACGGTGTGGATTTTCTGGTAACATGGAATTGTCGTCACATTGCCAACGCGGAAATGCGATCACGGATCGAGGCGGTTTGTCGAGAGGCAGGCTACGAACCGGCCGTGATTTGTACCCCGGAAGAACTCAACGTACCGGAGAGAGACGATGATTGATCCAATCGTTTCCGAGGTTCGAGAAGCTCGTGACAAGCATGCCGCCGAGTTTGGGTATGATCTCAGTGAAATCTTTGCCGACATCAAGGCTCGCCAGCAGTCTTCGGGCCAAAAGTATGTGCGATATCCATCGAGGCCGATTTCCGCTAGGGAAGTCACGTCGAAATCGGAATAGGGTCGTGATGTGTCGCCTCATGGGAGCGGCAAATACCTGACAAACCCAATCAAAAGGACCACCTCGATGAACGATCGTGTGGCGTCTCTTGTTGTTTTGCTTTCGATGGTCGCACCGTGTGGCCGGGCGGTTGGTGAACCGGCTGGGACTCAGAAGACAGTCGATGTCTCGCGGTTGGTGGCAGACCTGGGTAGCAAGTCGTTTCGTGTACGCGAACGGGCGACGAAGAGGTTGATGGTGCTGGGGCGGGTCGCGGTGGATCCACTTGTCGAGCAAGCGGATTTGGATGACCCGGAAGTGGGGCGGCGGGTGCTGAAGGAGTTGGCGAGCCATTTCGATCCGGATGATGAAGCGGCCGCGATTGAGGGTTTGGAACGGCTGGCAAAATCCGAAAAGAAAGCGGTCGCCGTCGCGGCTGCCCGGGCATTACGGATTGCGCGGACGGTTCCCGAGATACGCATCCGAGAACTGGGAGCGAAACTGGTCGAGCGGTCGGATGCCAAGGGTCGGAAAACGGTCCGCGTGACGATGTACGGCCCGGTCAAACGCAAGGAACTGCTGAAACGTTTGCGATCGATCGAGAACCTGGAATTGGTGCTTTCGGGAAGTCGGATTGATGACGATTCGCTGAAGGGCTTGGAACACCTGCGCGGGTTGCGGTCGCTCGATTTGCGTTTCACGGGTGTCGGTGACGAGGCGGTGAAGTCGGCGGTCCAACTGAAACCTCTGCAACGACTTTACTTGAGCGGCACGAAAGTCACCGACGGTGGGTTGGCTCATCTGAAAACGGCCTCCGGGTTGACGACGCTTTATCTGTCGAACACGGCTGTCACGGATACCGGTTTGGTTGCGTTGCGATCGGTCAGTGGATTGAAAATGCTCTCGCTGACGGGGACCAAAGTCACGAACGACGGCGTCGCGGTGCTGCAACGGGCGTTGCCGAAGTGTAAGATTCAAACGCTGACGATTCCTTGTGGGGTGCCACTGTCTGGCTTGTCCAGCAGTGTCGTGCAAATGGGGAAACCGTGACCGGAAAACATTAAAAACGGGGCAAGGAGTTTCGCGGGGGAGCTTCATTGTGAATTGTAGAGCAATGCACTGCTGGGCAAGCCAGCAGTGGCACCCGAGTTGTGATGACGAGAGCCGATTCCACCACGCCCATCCCGTTGGTCTGGGACGTGCCACCCAAATAACTGAAGGAATTCCATCCATGACGTGCATTGTTCGTAGTGGTTTGCTGATGTTGGTTTGTCTGGCTTGTTCTAACGCGAACTCGGCGGAGCGTTCGCCCGTTTCGAAGTCGTCGCGGTTGAAGGCGGAGGGGCGGGTGGCGTTTACGGAGGGGCCGGCTTGGCATCCGAGTGGGAACGTCTATTTCAGCGACATTGCCAACAACCGCATCATGCGGCGTGACCCCAAGGGGGAGATGCACGTGTATCGCACGCCGTCGGGGAACACGAATGGGATTCTGTTCGACTTGCAGGGGCGGCTCATTGCTTGCGAAGGCGGCGGGGCGGCCAGTAATCGGCGGATCACACGGACCGAACATGATGGCACGATTACGGTGCTGGCCGACAAGTACGACGGCAAACGGCTCAACTCGCCGAATGACATCACGATTGATTCAAAAGGCCGGTTGTATTTCAGTGACCCGCGTTATCGTGACCGGACCAATCTCGAACTGTTCGACGGTGACGGTCGGTCGATCGAAGGGGTGTACCGGATCGACACGAACGGGAAGGTGACGCGCGTCATCACGCACGAAGCGCATCGGCCGAACGGGTTGGCGGTATCGCCGGATGACAAGTATTTGTTCGTGGCGGATAACGTCAACGATGGCCCGAACAAAGGGGCCGGGCAGGCTCGCAAGTTGTGGCGGTTCGATCTGAAGGCCGACGGCAGCGTGGATGGTGACAGCCGCAAGTTGTTGTTCGATTGGGGAACCGATCGCGGGCCGGACGGGATGGCAATTGATCGGATGGGGCGGCTTTACGTGGCGGCCGGGTTCAATTTTCCGAACCCGCCGGCGGAGACCGTCAAGAAGTACAAGTCGGGAATCTACGTCATTTCGGCCAAAGGTGGGTTCCTCGACTTCATTGCCGTCCCGGCTGACATGATCACCAATTGCACATTCGGTGATGCGGACTTGAAGACGCTTTACATCACAGCGGGCCACAAGCTGTGGAGCATCCGGTTGGATACGGTGGGGTATTTGGCGTGGCCGACGTTGAAGACGGGCAAGGGGACGTCGTTGCCGAAGTAATTACAATCCTAACCCGACGCGTCAGCGAGGGACGTTCTCGCCGCGCGCATACTGGGTGACACACTCGATCGCGGCGCCTGCGTCCCTCGCTTACGCATCGGGTTACAAGACTTCAGAACAATTCGGCGAGGGGTTTGCCGTTGTCTTGGACGATGGGGAAGGGGCGGCCGCGGTTGTCTTCGTATTCGGTATCCAGCGGGACGCCGAAGTGGCGGTAGATGGTGGCGGCGAGGTCGCCCGGGGTGACGGGGCGTTCCTTGATGTGTCCGCCGTCGCGTTCGCTGGAGCCGATGACTTGCCCGTGACGCAGTCCGCCGCCCGCCATGCTCATCGACATGACGACAGGCCAGTGATTGCGGCCATCGGTGCTGCCTTGGGTTCCCATGACGGGTGAGCGTCCGAACTCGCCCATCGCGATGACGAGCGTATCGTCGAGCAGGCCGCGATTGTCGAGATCGGAAACGAGCGTGGTGTGCAGATGATCGAACAGGGGCAGCAACGGTTTCAATCCGCGTGAGATGCCACCGTAGGGCGGGATGTTATCACCGTGATTGTCCCACGTGCCGGAGGCGGTGTGGTAGCTGAGGTCGATGGTGACGAAGGCGACACCCGATTCGACTAACCGTCGCGCGAGGAGTGCTTGTTGGCACCAGAGATGTTTTCCGTATTGCGCGCGGGATTCGTCTGACTCGTTGGACAGATCGAGCGCATCGCGGATGCGTCCGCCGATGACCATTTCGACCGCCTGTTGACGGTAGGAATCGAGGGCTTCCATTGAGCCACCCTGGTCGAGGTCGCGACGGAGACGGTCGAAGTCTTCGACAAGGCTGCGGCGATCGAGCAGGCGACGATGGGTTAAGCCGGTGGGCAGTTGGAACAGGCTTCCGCCGGCCAGTTTGCCGGTATCAACACCGACGTTCGTGTAGACGGGCAGCTTGACGGCGTCGTTGGCGATGAAGGGATCGTATCGCTTGCCGAGATATCCACTCCAAGCCAGATGTGTGGGGTGTTTCATGAAGGCCACGGAAGGGGGGACAGCCGGGTGATTGGCTCCGTGGTACTTGCCGACAATGGAGGCGATGGCCGGGTACTTTTTCCCTTTCGGATTCGTGCGCGGCGCGGCCAACCGATTACCGGTTTGCATGACCTGGTTGGGTTGATGGCTGCTCTTTTTTGGATCAACCGAGCGAATGATGGAGAACTTATCGAGCATGGCCGCCTGCTTGGGCAGATGCTCGCAAATGGCGGTACCCGGTTGTGCCGTCGAGATGGTGGAGAACGGCCCGCGATTCATGAAGGGGCGTTCGGGTTTGGGATCCCACGTATCGATGTGGCTGGGTCCGCCGGCCATCCACAGCAGGATCACGCTTTTGCCGCCGGGCATGGGGCGACCGGCTTGGGCCGCTTCCGCGCGGGCTTTGAGTAGGTCGGGCAAACTCAACCCGGCCACGCCGGCCAGCGAGGCTTTGAGCATGTTCCGCCGACTGAGCACCGAAAGGCCTTCCGGTGCAACGCCGTGGTAATTCTCGAATGCGTGTCCGGCATGCTGAGCCGTGTCGCAGTGATTCCGTGACATGAATGAGCCTGTGCTGAGTCTTGTAAGCTGTTCTTTTCGGAGACTGTATTGTAACCGATCGGCATTCGCAGATGTAATGCTGAAATCGCGTTGAATTCAGTGGTTGCGGGGTTCGCAGTTGGTTTTTACCGCAGAGGCCGCAGAGAGCGCAGAGAATACATGCAGTTGCGAATCACAAGTTGTCCCCGTTCACTGAAATATCCTCTGTGAGCCTCTGTGAACTCCGTGGTTCCTTCCTGTTGTCGATGCGACTGTTATCATCGCCTTTGAGAATTCTACACGGAGTGAGTCGGCATGATTTTGGAAGGTATGATCACAACGCTCGATGAGTCCGGGGCGTTGAATGTTGCGCCGATGGGGCCGATCGTGGATGAGTCGATGGCCACGCTGACTTTGCGACCGTTTCAGACGTCGCAAACTTATCGCAATCTGAAGAAGCATCCGCAGGGTGTTCTCCATGTCGTCGATGATGTGCTCTTGTTGGCAAAGGCGGCCATTGGTCGGCTGACTGATGAGCCGGAAACTTTTTCAGCCGAGCAGATTGAAGGCCGGGTGTTGTCGCAGGCCTGTCGTTGGTATGAGTTTGAGGTCGTTGATTGCGATGACAGCGAAGAGCGCACGCGGATCGAGGCGCGGGTGGTGCATGTTGGTCGGCTGCGGGACGTGTTCGGTTTCAATCGGGCCAAGCATGCGGTTTTAGAAGCGGCGATCCTCGCGACGCGATTGCATTTCTTACCGCGAGATGAGGTGCAAGCGGAGTTCGCGCGGCTGCGAAGTCCCGTCGAAAAGACGGCCGGACCACGGGAACGTGAAGCCTTCGCGCTGCTGGAAGGCTATGTGGCCGAGTACGATGAGTTGCACAGTTCCGATCAAGACGAAAACGCATGACTTCCGAGATCATCATCACCACTGGTGCGCGGTTGCATTTCGGGTTGCTGTCTCACGGCAACGCGACTGGTCGCCGTTACGGCGGGGTGGGGTTGATGGTTGACCGGCCCGGTTGCGAGGTGGCGATTTGTCGGGCGGAGACAGACGAGGTTGTCGCGTCGACCGAAACGGTGGCAGAGCGGACGCAAACGTTTCTTGATGGGTATCGTGCGAACTGTCCGAGTGAATTTCAGCCGGGCGCGTGTCGTATTGAAGTGCGACGTGCGTTGCCGTCGCATGGTGGGTTTGGATCGGGTACGCAACTCGGGTTGGCGATTGCACAGGGCTTGGCGTTGTTGGCGGGCGAGGGGACTGTCGATACCGTGGCGTTGGCGGGGAGAGTAGGCCGCGGGGCGCGGTCGGCGGTTGGGATTCACGGGTTCGCACGAGGCGGGTTGCTCGTCGATGGTGGCCAAGCGGATGAGACATCGATTGGCGTGCTCATCTCGCGATTGGAATTCCCCGCTGCGTGGCGATTCCTGCTGGTGACGCCAAGTGAAACAGAGGGGCTGTCGGGCGATTCCGAACATGAGGCGTTTGCCCGGTTGGAACCGATGCCGACGGAGACGACCGCCGAGTTGAGTCGGTTGTTGATGACGGGGCTGTTGCCGGCGGTTGTGGAAGCGGATTTCGATGTGGCGAGCGAATCCTTGTATGAATATGGTCTGCTTGTTGGTGAATACTTCGCTCCGTGTCAGGGTGGCGTGTTTGCGAGTGGGTTGATGGCGAGTCTGGCTGCGGGACTGCGAACTCAAGGGGTGCCGGGAGTCGCACAGACGTCGTGGGGACCGACGTTGTGCGTGTTGTGCGTCGACGAAGTCTCGGCTGAGTCGCTACGAAGTGAATTGGCCGGGGATGTTCGTTTTGCTGCCTGTGACATGCACGTGGCGGCGGGGATGAATACGGGGGCCGTTATTCAGATGGGGTAGGTGGGGATGCGACTTCGTTGTATTCGTTTTGGCGGTTCATGTAACAGCCAGCTTACGCTGGCCGCTCGCCTGTTACCGGATCTTGGCGTAGAACTTGGCTAACTTGTTTGGCGAGATTCCGCAGTGGGCGGCGGTGATTAAGGCCCAGTTGCGTAGCGTTTGTCGAATGATGCCGGCTTGTTGCCAGCGTCGGGGAGAGACGTGCAGGCGGGCGTCGAGCAGGCGAACTCGGCCGACCCGTTTGAGCCGTTTCATGAAGTAGAGGTCTTCCATCAGTCGCAAATCGGGAAACCCGCCGAGCGACTCGAACACTTCGCGTCGGACGAAGATTCCCTGATCGCCATAAGCCCATTTGCAAATCCGGACCCGCAACGCATTGCCCCATTCGAGTAGCCGATATCGCAGGCCCGGTGCGTCGATTGTTTGTTGGAAGCAACCGCCGACACACCGTGAATCGGTGAATGCTTGGCGAATGGCCTTGAAGGCGTTCCGTTCGAGAGAACAATCGGCGTGCAGGAAGAGGAACACATCGCCTGTTGCGGCGGTGGCTCCCGCGTTCTGTTGCCCGGCTCGGCCGCGTGGGACGGTGATGCAGATGTCGGCTGTCTTGGCGTGCGCGAGCGTGTCATCCGAACTGCCGCCGTCGACAACGATGATTTCGCAATCTCCCACGTCGCGCGTGCGCGCGATGAGATCAGCGATGCGCTCGGCTTCGTCGAGCGTGGGGATGATGACCGAAATCTTCATACCGGTTCGGCCATGCTGGCAGAGGAATTCATAACCCGACGCGTCAGCGCGGGACGCAGGACACGGGTGCGAATCTCAAGTCGTGGATCAACTGGGGAATCGACAAATCACACAAACGATGTCGCGACTTAGAGCGTCGCTCGCTGACGCTTCGAGTTAGGATTCGAGTACCTTCTTGAACAACGGAAAGGCCACATCCCCGTTCCAGCGATGGCCGCCTTGGAATTCGTCGAAGCGTAAATGCTGGTCGGCTCCGTAGGCGCGATAGGCTTTTTGCAGTCGCTTACGGAACAGATCGGACCATTTCGGCACGATGAGTCCGTCTTTGGAACCCATCTCCCACACGCAGGGACGGGGAGCGATCAGCGAGCCGATTTCGGAGTAGTCACCGTACTTCAGCAGATGGGGAATGACTTGCGAGCCGCAACTGTAGCGGAGTGAAATTCGTTCTTGCAACAAGTTGAGTGCGCCGCTGATGGCGGTGACGCGGATGCGTTGATCCATTCCGGAAACGAGCATTGTCATGCGCCCGCCGTAAGACAGGCCGGCACACCCGAGTTTGTCTTTCTTTACTTCCGCGCGGGATTGCAGCAGGTCGAGCGACCAACGCAAGTCACGCAGGTTGGCGGCGATGGGAAGTTGCCCGTAGGCCTGCATTCGCACGAACGCCACCGCACACGGGTCGCTTCCCCCGTAGCGTTCGCGATTCACGCGGTCGCCGAAGGGCACCATGCAGGGGGCCGCGACAACGTAGCCGCGACGCACGAACTGCAAACCGTAATCGTAATTCGCCGACTTGATGGCATTTCCGACGCCCGGCAAGTCGGTACGGCCGACGATGGGGTGATGACCGTGGGAACCATGCCCGTGGACGCAGAGCACACCCGGTGCAGGTTTGTCGGCTGAGACGTCTTTCGGCACGAGTAAGTAGACCGGCAGCGAAGGCGTGTTCTTGGAGACGAGTAAGAACTCGTAACGGATGTGGTCGTCGAAGATCTTCTTCGATCGTTCAGTTGGTCGCCATTGTTTCGGAGGTGTTATGTCGCCGAGTAGTTCGTGCATCTTCTTGCGGAACCCGGCTTGCCATTCAATACATTCATCTGCCGTCGTCCCGCGAAACTGCATCGACAATTCGACCTGCTCGGCGGCTGCGCGAATGTCATCGTTGACGGTGCGAATCGGCGGGGCATCATCGGCCCAGAGATTCGACGTCGGAAGAGATGCCAACGCACCACACCCGGTTGTCAAAATCCCCTTGGTGAACTCGCGACGTGAGATTTGCATATTGTTGTGCCTCTTCGCGATGGTGTTTCTCAAAAGGTTATCCGATAGTCTTACGGCATTAATTTCTGTTTCACCCCGTCACCCCCTCACCGTGTCACCCCTTCCCCCCGTCCCGTCACCTCGCCAACCATCCGCCATCAATTTCCACAATACTGCCGTGCACATAATTCGAGGCATCGGAGGCGAGGAACACACACAGCCCGGCCAGTTCTTCGGGGTCACCCGAACGGCCGCAGGGGATACGTTCGAGGATTTGACGTGCGCGGACTGGATCGTTTTTCAACGAGGTGGCCATGTTGGTTTCGAAGTAGCACGGCGCGATGCAGTTGACGTTGATTCCCCGGCTGCTCCACCCGGTCGCCAGCGATTTTGTCAGCCCGGCGACACCGTGCTTGGCGGCCGCGTAGGCCGGGATGTGCCAGCCTCCCTCGAAACTAAATACTGAACCGATGTTGATGATCTTCCCGCGCCCGCGTTCGAGCATATGTAACGCCGCTTGCTGGGCGAGATCGAATGAGGCGTTCAGATGGACTTCCAACAGGTAACGCCATTCGTCGTCGGGGTATTCTTCGGGGGGGAAGCGTCCGCCGCCACCGGCGTTGTTGACAAGAATGTCGACTTGGCCCAGTTCATCGACAACGCGATCGAGCAGACCTTTCCGCACTTCCGGGTCACCCAAGTCCATCTGGATATCCACGAAGCGTCGGCCAGCAGCTTCGACTCGTTCTCGTGTTTCCGTTGCCTCGCCGGTTCGCGATGCGCAGGCGATATCCGCACCGGCTTCGGCCAGTCCACAAGCCATTGCCTGACCTAGCCCACGTCGTCCGCCTGTTACCAGGGCCACCCGGCCTTCAAGTCGAAAAAGATCGAGAATCATGTGGAGCCGATCACCATAATAGAACGAAGAACCTACGGGGTTCGTTATACGACCGATGGAGAGCGAGTTCCAGCGGGCGACAGGTACGGAATTCCTCGTACGGTCGTCAACCCACACCTATTCACACCTGCAAACCGCTGTTAAAGTAAGGGCGACCCGACCTTCGGGCAGCGGGTGGTTCGTTTCCAAGCTGAGGAGCAGGAACGATGGCGGCAAAAGGACAAGACAAAAAAACAGCAGCCAGTATCGTTTCACGTCGAGATTTCCTGCGTGCCGGCGGATTGTCGGTTGTCGGGTTGTCGGTCGCTGAGAAGGCCGCGTTGGCCAGGCTGCGTGAGCAGTCGGGGCGCAAGAATTGCATTCTCCTGTTGATGACGGGTGGGCCGAGCCAGCTCGAAACGTTCGACCCCAAACCCGATGCCCCCGCGCATGTGCGTGGTCCGCTGAAGTCGATCGAAACGGCCGTTCCCGGTTTGCAATTTAGTGAAGCCTTTCCACGACTGGCCGAGCGGGCCAACCGGTTGGCTGTGGTTCGCACGCTGCATCACGATGCGGCTCCTATTCACGAAACCGGATTGCAACTGTTGCAGACCGGCCGACTGGCCAAAGGCGAGACGAAGTTTCCTGCGTTCGGCGCGATCGCCGCGAACGCGCTGGGATCGCGAGGCGAGATTCCGCCTTACGTTGTTCTGCCCAAGCCGATCACCAATACCGGCGTAAACATCTACCGTGGCGAAGGGGCAGGCCTGCTGGGTGATGCGTTCGAGCCGGTCATGGTGACCGATACGGCTGACGGCGCTGCGACCGACGACGATCGCGATGCGTCTGAGTCGATGCCTTCGCTGCTGGATGAAGCCGAACAGACGCGCCGAGCCTACGGTGACACACGGTGTGGCCGTTTATGCTTGAAAGCGCGACAGCTTGTGGAATGCGGCGTTCGCACTGTGACGGTGAACATGTTCGATCGTTTGGCGGGTCAGTTGACGTGGGATTGTCATGGCCGCGCCCCGTGGGGCAGCGGAACGTTGTACGATTACCGCGACGAACTCGGCCCGGCGTTTGATCGGGCGATGGCGGCGTTACTTGACGACTTGGCAAGTCGCGGCTTGCTTGACGACACGCTTGTCGTGGCGACTGGAGAGTTCGGCCGGACGCCTTACATCAACGAACACGGTGGCCGCGACCATTGGCCCGGTGTTTGGTCGGGACTGCTGGCGGGTGGCGGAATTGAAGGGGACACGGTGATCGGTCGCAGTGACCGACTGGGAGCCGAGCCGCAAGACCGTCCTGTTCACGTCGGCGAATTGACGGCCACGATCATCAAGCTGCTCGGCGTCGACCCGGCGCACACGTTGACGGGCGATGATGAAACACAAGTCGCGGCCGCAGCGTTTTCGCCGATCGATGAGTTGATCGGTTAACCCACGTCCCTTGCTTGCGCTGCGGGCTGGTATGTCAGGCTGCTTCGTGTTGGTCGAGAATCGCGCGCACATCGTCTTCGGTACGAGAAACGAGGATGGCGATCTCGGCGGGGGCGTAGCCGGCAGTGAAAAATGCGAGGATAGCGCGATCCGATCTGATTTCCGTGCTCCCCT
>Ga0302139_10000942_pt1 | contig 14080 bp, 13 predicted proteins | sample CBN3_331_MG_FD_203104 | JGI IMG/M metagenome (GOLD analysis project Ga0302139, IMG submission 203104) | Marine microbial communities from Western Arctic Ocean, Canada - CBN3_33.1 | ecosystem: Environmental > Aquatic > Marine > Oceanic | place: Canada: Western Arctic Ocean | collected 2017-09-15 | reverse complement strand
TGGTTCGCCTGTTGATTCGGCTGGCGGTGGGTCTTGCGATGGATCTTGCGATGGATCTTGCGATGAGGTGGCGATCGCGGCCAGCGCAGGGATGCCCAGTACTGAATTATCTCGTTCTGAATTATCCAGTGCCGTAATTTGCCACTGTGTCGAGGCGGTCGAGGCGGTCGAGGCGGTCGAGGCGGTCGAGGCGGTCGATGGCTGTGATGGCTGTGATGGCTGTGATGGCTGTGATGGCTGTGATGGCTGCAGCAAGGGTGACAGCAGCAAGGGTGCGCAGATCATCAGAAGTAGCGGAAATTTCAACATCACTCCTTCGTCCCGATCAGGGACAAACTTCCAGACAGGGTAGCGCATCGTCGGAGCCACGGGGGTAAAGGAGCGTCGCTTGCTGGTCGGAACTGGTCGCCAACTGGGCCAGTGCCAGCACCGTGTCCTCGATGGTGACCAAGCCGTTGTCATCGAAATCGGCGGCGGCCAGGCAACTGGGCTGGGGGCCATCCTTCTCGAGCCAGCCGACCAGTTCGTGGAAATCGGCCATGTCGAGATCTCCATCGGAGTCGACATCGCCGCGCACCAGGATCATCGAGGAGGTGACCGGAGCTTCGAGCACCGGAACGGTGGTCGGTGTCGGCAGGAAGTCGGACAGTAGCAGCACCGCGACCAGCAGTGCTGCTGCACTGCTCCACCAGCGCCCGAAGGGGGGTGTGGTCGGTGAGGAGCCGCCATTGCCCGATGGTTCGCTGGCTGGATTTGCCGCTGCGCGGATCTGTTCGAGGGTCGCTCGCGACAGTGACGCCACCTCGTCGGGGCTCACGCCGGTCATCGTCTCGATGGTCAGCAGCAGTTCATCGCTCAACTGGTCATGGACTGTGCGGCAGCCGTGGCACGTGTTCAGATGGGAGGCGATTCGCTGCTCTTCCAGAGGACCCGACTCGCCGTCGAGAAATCGCGGAAGAACGTTCCGCACACCATCACAATTATCGAGTGAAATCATCGGGCGATCGCTCATGCGCTGCCCCCTTTCGAGGATTCGGAGCGCTTCAGCTCCTTGCGTAACGCCGCGCGAGCACGACGCATCAGGTAATCCACCTGGTGAAAGGACATGCCGAGGCGCTCGCCGATCTCCTCGTAGGAGTGGCCCTCGATGTACTTCCATTGCAGCGCCAGTCTCATCTCATCGGGAAGGCGGTGGACCAGTTCGTCGGTTTCGAACGAGGTCGATTCCTTCGAACGGTGCTGGGCCCGGGCCAGCAGTTCGGTGCGTGCTTCCTGGAGCACCACTCGTTTGCGTTGCTTCTGCTGGATCCACCGATGGGCTCGATTCTGAACCAATCGGGAGAGCCATCCGATGAAGGCGCGTGGCTCTCTCAGCGAGGGGAGAGAGCGCCAGATGTGATAGAGGGCATCCTGGGCGACGTCGTCTGCATCATCACGACCCACCTTGCGACGAGAGAGTCCCAGCACCAGCCCGCCGAAGCGTTCGATCAGTACGGCGAAGGCGGCCTCGTCGCCGCTGGATGCTCGCCTCACCAGATCGACATCTTCGAGCTGAGAGAGCGATGGCGGAGAATCCGCGGGAGCCTTCTCGGGTCGATCGGCAGGAGCAGGGCACATGCGGGATCTCCGGGGCAAGGGGGCCGTCGAGGTGCGATTGACCTCGATCACAGACGGGGCGCTTGGCCCGCATTCGGGCCAGGATCACCTTCCTGAGCAGTATAACATGAAGTCGGGACCGTCCCGGTTCACTGCTCGCTGCTGTAGAGTGAAAGTGGCCTGCTGGAGGTCCGATTCGGAAACCAAATACCTCAGATGGAGCGAATCTGGCGGAAAGCCTCGATCGCCCGCTGGAGCCCCTCATCGTCGATCTGGCGGTGCAGAACCGCTCGCAGGCCGCGTTCGCCGATGGCCAGCACCCGTACTCCGAGCGCCTCCAGATCCGCCTCCATCTGCTGGTATCCGGCGCTATCGATCTGGTCGAAGGCGACGAACACGATGTTGGACTGCGGTGGGTGGGGCTCGATGCGGGCGCCCGGCAGCAGCGCCAGCTGTTCGGCGAGTTGTTGGCAGCGGCGATGGTCATCGGCGAGGCGATCGATCCCCTGGGAAAGGGCGACCCGTCCCGGTGCCGCCAGCACTCCGACCTGTCGCATGCCACCCCCGAGCAACTTGCGCAGCCGTCTGCCTTCGGCGATCTGCTCGGCGGATCCGCATAGCAATGAACCGACCGGACAGGACAGTCCCTTCGACAGACAGAAGGAGACGCTGTCAAACTCTGCCGCCAGTTGCGCCGCCGGGATCCCGAGTGCCACCTCGGCGTGAAACAAGCGAGCCCCATCGAGGTGCATCTTCAATTGATGCTCGCGGGCGGCCTGTGCCACCGGTGCGATTTGCTCCGGTGTGATCACCCGTCCACCACGCATGTTGTGAGTATTTTCGAGGCAGATCAGTGAGGTGCGCGGCTGGTGAGGATCGTCGGGTCGGATCGTGGATGCGATGTCGCTGGCATCGAGACAGCCAGCGACGGACGGTAGTGGGTGGGGGTGGACTCCCCACAATCGTGACGATCCCCCCGCCTCGTACAGGTAGATGTGACTGTCTTCCATCAGGAGCATCTCATCGCCGGGTCGAGTCAGCGTGCCGATGGCGATGGAGTTGGCCATGGTGCCGGTCGGGACAAAGAGCGCCGCTTCCTTGCCGAGACGCTCGGCACTCTCCTGTTCGAGGAGATTGACGGTGGGATCATCGCCAAAGACATCATCGCCGAGGGGGGCCTCGACCATCTGCTGGTACATCTGCTCGGTGGGGTGGGTGACGGTGTCTGATCTCAGGTCGACGCGCTGCATCAGTCCTCCAGGGTCGTGTGGAATTGAAGTCTCAGTGGCGAGATGACACCACGAAATCTCCTTCAACGGTAGTGTTCCTCGATGTGTCATCGATGCGCCCTCGCTGCGTCATCGACGACTTGGGCTTGTACAGTGACCGCTGGCAGGAGACCCTGCAGTGCCGCGGTGGTTGTCACCGCCGCTGACCGGTAGAACGAGGAGGAACTCGATGGAGATGGATGACAAGGTCTGCATCTGTTTCGGGGTTTCCCGGCGCAAACTGGTCAACTTCACTCGCCAGACCCAGCCGAGCCGACCATCGCAACTGTCGAACTGCTTCGGTGCCGGGACCGGCTGCGGCTGGTGCATTCCTTTTCTGATGAGGATTCATGCCGAAGGAGTGGCGTCGCAGGGGGAGGATTCACCATCATCGCAGGGCGCCGCGAATCCGCTCGAGATCAGTGCCGAGGAGTACCAGCAACTGCGATCCAGTTATCGACAGCAGGTCAACGCCGGTGAGCTACCGAAGAATAGCCATGGCACCGGTGGGAGCCTCGACGGCGACGTATCGGCGGCGGATTCCGAGGTCTCCGAGGTCTCCGATGGCGATGCTGGAGAGCGACAGGATGGTCCGCGAGATGTTGGAGAGATCGACGACGACGCCTTCGCCTAGCGGGTCGGTCAAGAGTCGGTCAAGAGTCGGTCAAGAGTCGGTCAGGAGTCGGAGAGAGCATCCAGTTTGCGGCCGATGGCATCGATCTGAATCCGCAACTCGACGATCCGTTTGGGATAGCGACTGCGGGTGGTGGTGCGGTCCATTTTGTCGTCGCCCAGTTCGACATTCATCTTTTTCTCGAGCATTTCCAATTCGACCGTCAGCCCCTCACGTTCCGATTCTAGATCGGCGCGGATGCGGCTGTTTTGTTGGCGCTGCTGTGCTTTTTTCTTGCCGAAAAAACCGAAGATCAAGAGATGCCTCCTCGCAGGAGAAATTAACCAATCGAAGCGACTCATGGAAGACACCAGTGGGTTTCCCCGCTGAATCGATCGATCAGCGCGTCTTGCGGGCGCTTGAGATACGATTCATCTTCGACACCAATCGGCTCAGCACCGCCTGCAGGTGAGCCCCTGGACAACCAGTGTCTCGCAGATCCTGATGCCCATAGATTCGGTTGGAAGCGATTCCGTGCACCGATGTCAGCGCCGAAAGGAGCGATCCGAGACTCTTGACCTGGGAGGAACTGGGTCGATCCAGGTCGAAGTTGCCGATCAGAGCGATGCCGATATTGCCTCGGTTGAGCGAGTTGTTGCCGGCGTGGGCTCCCTGGAACTTGAGCGGGCGCCCCTCCCAGATGCGGCCATCGGAACTGATCAGATAGTGGTAGCCGATATCTCCCCACTTGAGACTGCCGGTGCAGTAGTCCTGGATCCGCCTCAGGTAGGCCTTCGGTTCTCGAATTCCGAGTGCTGCGACGGCGGGTTGGTCTGCAGTGTGATGGATGGTGATTCGGGTCGGTCGCGACATCGGGACCACCGAACGGGTTCTGACCGGCCGGGCGTTCCAGCTGTTTCTCTGGTGAATCTTGAGGCGTGGGTGGGTGGGTCGTAACTGCACCGGAGGTTGTACCGTCGGCACGGCGACCACCGTCGGCGGTGCCGGTCGAGTGCGTCGCCAGATCGAGGAGTACTCGGGATAGGTGTGTTGGCCGGCGGCGGTGCGGTAGAGCGCGGGCACCGCATCTCCGAGTTGATCGAGGGTGCGGGTGATGAGGAAAGCAGCGCGCGATCGGTCGTCTGCTTCGCGCAGGGTTGGGTAAGCGGTCTCGAGATGATTGAGCCCGCTATTGATCGCCCCTGAACGCAACTGCGCCTCACCGAGGTAGAGGCGAACCCGGGCATGTTGGGAACCGCCCGGAAGCAGCTTTCTCGCCACCTCGAGATGGCGAATCGCTTCATCGAGATCGCCTTCGGCGATGGCGCAGCGGCCCAGGCCAATGCGGGCCATTCCTCGCAAACTGAGCGGACGTTCGGGACTTTCGAGGGAGGAGAAGATCTGACGGGCGCGGATGATCTTGCCCCGCTCGAGCGCCCCCCTGGCATCGAGCAGAGCTGGCGGCTGCGGGGTCGGAGTGCGTCGGGGAGGGCCGCCACCACAGCCACTCAAGAGCACCATGCAGGAAACGCTGATCAGCGCTGAAATTGCCAGAATCGGTCCGGAAACATGGTTCCTGAACCGTCCGGATCGACCGTTGTGGGCACTTCTGTGCATCAATTCCAACAATATTCCCCCTGCGAGTGCTGGCTGGCCTCGACAGCATACCGGAACCGGCTTCAGGAACCAAATGCGATCGCACTGGACTCCAGGTTAGGGATTTGTTAGGGTTCCAGCCTCACGGATCGAAAGCGAGTGGTACCGATGTCATCCTCTGCAGAATCACGACCGATCGACGCGTCAAAGCGGACCTCCCGAAAGCCTGTGGATTCATCTCTGGATGCATCTCTGGATTCATCTCTGGATTCATCTCTGGATTCATCTGGCAACGCAGACTCATCTTTGTCATCCAGAAATGGCGGATCGACAGAGTTCACAGCCTCGGTGGAGACGCTGCCATCGCATCACTCATCGACGCATCACTCAGCGACGCATCTCTCATCGGCGCATCTCTCATCAGCGCATCTCTCATCGAGTCGTGCCCCGCTCCCGACCGAGATCCTGGCGGGGATCCGTTCGCGCATCGCGGATCGCGACGAACTGGTGGCACTGCACACCATCGAGGCTCGCCCTGCGAAGACGGCGACCGAGGTGCCACCGCTCGATCCACGACTGCTGGCCCATCTGCAGTCGAAGGGGATCTGGCCCCTCTACAGTCATCAGGCACAGGCGATGAATGCGGTGCTGGATGGACAGAACATCGTCGTCGCTTCCTCGACGGCGAGTGGCAAGACGCTGTGTAGCACCGTGCCGGTGATCGATACGATGCTGAAGGATCCCTCGGCTCATGCGCTGTTTCTCTATCCGACCAAGGCACTGAGCCAGGATCAACATCGTCACTTGCGAGAGCTGATCGATGGGGTCGGTGTGTCGCTCGAGACGGGAATTTACGATGGAGACACCGAGCCCGAGGTGCGGCGCAGATTACGCCGATCGGGACGGATCATCCTGAGCAACCCAGACATGTTGCATGCATCCATCTTGCCCAATCATGGCGGTTGGGCGGCACTCTTCTCGAACCTCCGTTACGTGGTCATCGACGAGGTCCACACCCTGCGTGGAATTTTTGGCTCGCATGTTGCGAGCGTGATTCGCAGGCTGCGTCGCATCTGCCGTCATCACGGCTCCGATCCACTCTTCATCGCCGCCAGTGCGACCATCGCCAACCCGCGAGAGCATGTCGAGCGTCTGGTGGGCCAACCGGTCCGTATCATCGACGAGGATGGAGCCCCGCGGGGGCGCAAGCATGTGGCGCTGTGGAATCCTCCGCTGGTGAAGCGGCCGGATGGCACCCGCTCACGACGTGGGCCGGCCTCGGTGGCGGTCCGTTTGCTACCGGAACTGGTACGAAAAGGATTGCGAACCATCTGCTTCGCTCGCACTCGCAACGGAGTCGAGTTGATCCTGCGATACATTCGTGAGCGAGCGCGCGGAGCGACCGATCGGCAGCAGATCGCCGATCGGATCGATGCGTATCGTGGCGGCTATTTGCCGAGTGAAAGGCGCCGCATCGAATCGAAACTGTTTGGTGGGGATCTCGGCGGAGTGGTGACTACCAATGCGCTGGAGGTGGGGATCGATGTCGGCGGACTCGATGGCTGTATCATGGTCGGTTGGCCCGGAAGTGTTTGCTCCTTCCTGCAACAGGCGGGGCGCGCCGGGCGTAGTCTCGGCGAGTCGCTGGTGTTCCTGATCGCCGGTCAGGATCCCATCGACCAGTGGTTCATTCGCCATCCAGAAACGCTGTTCGGGAGTAGCCCCGAGAATGCCGTCATCGAGACGGAGAACCCCTACATCACCGCACGACATCTGATCTGCGCCGCCTACGAACTGCCCATCTCGGGTGCAGATTCGGATCTGCTGGGAGAACAGGTCGAGGGGATGTGCACGGTGTTACAGGAGGAGAATCGACTGCGCGAGGAAGGGGGGCACTGGTACCTGAGTCGTGAGGAGTACCCTGCCGCACAGGTGCGCTTGCGTACCGCCAGCGAGGAAAACTTCACCATCCTCGAGATCGGTCCCGATCGGATCATCGGAGAACTCGATTACGTGGCTGCGATGGTCAGCCTCTACGAGGGTGCCATCTACATCCATCGCACCGAGACCTTCGTCGTCGAACAGATGGATCACGTCAACTGCCTGGTCAAGATCCGTCGCACCGATACCGGCTATTACACCCAGGCACTGACCCAGAAGCGGGTCACGGTGGGGGAGGAATGGGCGACCAGGAGCAGTCCTGGGGCCACATTGAGGCTCGCCGAGGTCGAGGTGCGTACCCGCATCACCGGCTTCAAGAAAGTGCGCTTTCATTCGGTCGAGAACATCGGTTATGGCGAGGTCGACCTGCCTCCGCTCGAACTGGACACGGTCAGCCACGAGATCCAACTGGAGCGGCAGACGGTCACTGCGTCGGAGAGATTTGGCAGCGGATTTTTACTCTCGGCGATGCATGGAGTGGCACGGCTCTTTCGCGATCTGTTGGCGCTGCGAGCGATGTGCGATCCCAATGATCTCGATCACCATGTCGATGCCGATCGGATTCACATCTATGACCTCTATCCAGGGGGCATCGGATACTCGGAACTGGGCCATGAAAAGCATGACCAGGTGCTCGAAGATGTGCTGGAAGCGGTGGTGGGATGCGATTGCGCCGCCGGCTGTCCCGCCTGTGTGTTACCCGGATCATCGAGGGTCGCCTCGGTGTTGGATCAGGAACTGATGGAGTATCCCTATCCGAAGGAAGCGACACGGTGGCTGGTCCATCGATTGACCGGACGCGACGAGTACGTTCCCGATCTGACCGGTGTAGCGGCGCCCACATCACCCCGGCCAGAATCACCTCCGGTGCTGCTCGATGAGCGAACCGAGCGGAAGGTACGCAAGGTGGCACGGTGGACCTCGCGAAGGGGGCGAAGTTGAAAGGGGACCGGTTGCATCGCCTGCGACGATCTTTGAGGAAAAGCGCTCCCCCCAAGGGTGCTCGGCCGGCCACGATGGTGCCTGATTACGATGCCATCGTCGATGGTCAGGTGGGCCGGCAGTGGATCGACCAGACCCCCGACGATGTCATCTTTCTCGACCTGGAAACCACTGGCTTGCGCGCGGACCGTTCGCTCACCTCGCTGATCGGGATCCTCTATCGCCAGCAGGATTCGCTGCGTCTGGAGCAGTGGTACAGCGGCGACGTGGCAGGGGAGCGGCGACAGCTGCAGCGATTGCAGCGGCTGCTCGAGCGATTCGACCGGGTCGTGACCTATAACGGCAATGGATTTGATCTCCCCTTCCTCCGTTGCCGCTGGCGCTGGCACCAGTTGGCGGGGATCTCTGACGGTTGTGAGTCGCTGGACCTGCTGGTCGATGTTCGGCGCCGCTACCGCAAGGAGTGGCCCAACTGTCGCCTGACGACGGCGGAGGAGCGATTACTCGGAATCCCTCGTTGCAGTGACGATGTGCCCGGTAGCGAGGCTCCCTTGCGTTTCCAGGACATGAGGCAGGGGGCTCCGTTGTCGGTGATCGAGCCGGTTCTGCTGCACAATCGAAGAGATTTGATTTCCCTGGTGGGATTGAGAATCGAGCTGCTCAAGGTGACAATCGAATCCTGAGAGACCGGAAGTTGCTATACCACCCTGGTCTCAACCGGGAGGTCTCATGCAAGATGATCTGGATTTTTCACTGAAGCCGATAGACCCCCCGGTGTTGGGCCCCGGTGACTTGCTCATCGCCACCCCTGCTCTTCGCGATCCCAACTTTCATCGCAGTGTCATCTTGCTCTGTGATCACGACGATGCCGGTTCCTTCGGCCTGGTGGTGAACCGACCCACCGACATTCCGATCAGTCGAGTACTGGAAGACATCGATATCGCTGGCGTGAAGAACCCGTGTTTGCAATTCGGAGGGCCGGTCGACCACGAAAAGATCTTTGCGCTGTGTCAGATCGTCGTCGACGAAAGGTGCGACCCCGATCCCACACAGCGAGAAATCAGCAGTGGGCTGTTCATTCCCGATGATCTGGAGGAGACACTCGGCAAGATCAGGGATGGAAAAAATGCGTTGCAGAACTACCGCTTTTTCCTCGGCTACACCGGCTGGGGAGAGGGGCAGTTGCAGCAGGAGGTGATCGAGCAATCGTGGGTGATCTCGAGGGGGAACCCGGCGCAGTTACTGGAAACTCCGGCGGATCAGATGTGGTCTGCTGCGTTGAGAGAAATGGGAGGGGAAGCCCTCCTCTGGTCGATGATGCCTCCGGAACCGGACTGGAACTGACCGGTTCCGGAGGCTCAACGATGGGACGGACTCACTCTGCAGAGATGGTCGACTGGATCATCAACAACGGTGAGGCCGGAGTGCCTGCACCGGAACCGTGCTGTTCCAGCGCTTCCACCACTGGCTGACCCTCGATCACTTCACCGTAAATGGTGTGGTTGTCATCGAGGTGTGGAGTGGCGGTGAAGGTGAGGAAGAACTGGCTACCGTCGGTATTGGGGCCGGCGTTGGCCATCGACAGCAGACCGCGACGGTCGTGTCGAGCCGACGGCGAGAACTCGCCCTGGAAGCGATATCCCGGACCACCCATGCCGGTGCCATCGGGGCAGCCACCCTGGGCCATGAACCCGGTGATGACGCGATGGAAGGTGAGGTCGTTGTAGAAGCCCAACTCGGTCAGGTACATCGTATTGCGCACATGGTCGGGAGCGACATCCGGCATCAGACGAACCTTGATGGTGCCATGGTTGGTCTCGATCATCCAGAAGATCGAATCCTCCGCAGAGACTGCAGTCTCCGGGAAACGTGGCAGAGAGGTCTTCCAATTCTTCGATGAGGTGTCGATCTCGCCCGCGTCCTTCAACGCAGAAACCGCTTCTCTCATCGCATCGATGGTGCTGTTACTCAACGTGACTCCTTTTTGGATTGTGGCTTCTTCGCCGGTGCTTTCTTCGGTTCCGGTTCCTTCTTCTCTTCTTCGACCTTGCTCTTCGACTCGATCACGATGGAAGCCTTCTCGATCGTCAACTCTTCGGAAGGTTTACTGCTTCGTGTTCCAAGTGCTTCAATCTGTTTGAGGACCGATTCTCCCGCGCGGAGCTTGCCGAAGATGGTGTGCTTTCCGTCGAGCCAGGGTGTCTGGGTGAAGGTGATGAAGAACTGCGAACCATCGGTCCCTTGACCTGCATTGGCCATCGAGAGCAGGCCGCCACGGGTGTGCTTGACCGAGGAGTCGTATTCTCCGGCAAACTTGTATCCGGGACCGCCATTGCCTCTGCCCAAGGGACAGCCACCCTGGGCCATGAAGCCGGGGATCACCCGGTGGAAGTTGAGACCGTTGAAGAATCCCAGTTGCGTGAGGTAGATGAAGTTGGAGACATGGTTGGGTGCAGTCTCTGGCAGGAATTCCAGTTCCATCTCTCCCACAGAGGTCTCCAGTTTCCAGACATAGGTGGTTCCCTTGGTGTATTCCAGTGCGGGGAATTTCGGTAGACGGGTTTTCCAGCTGGCGCTGTCTTTCTGGATCTTTCCCGATTCTGTTTGCTTGGCGATGTACTGATCCACTGCGCTGATGACTGGATCGCCGGCGGCGATCGCGGTGCCACTTCCATCGATCGCGTCGAAGGCGCAGAGGGTCAGGATCGAGAGGCTCAAGCAGGCCATGATCAACGTTTTCATTACGAACTCCTTATTTTATCGGTTCAAGAATACCTGTTTTGTGTGGACCAGAGGATTCAGGAAGAGGAACTCTCGAGCGAGTCGATCTCTTCCCTGACCATTCCGATCAGATCTTCCAGCATCTCCTGAGAAAAGTCGAATCGGATTCCGGCACCTTCGTACAACTGAGGAAGGGAGCGAGTGTTGCCGAGGGACAGTCCCGCTCGGTAGTTCTGGATGGCACCTTCGGGGTTCTTGCGGTGATTTCTCCACACCTGCAGTGCGCCCAACTGAGCGATGGCGTACTCGATGTAGTAGAAGGGAACTCCGAACAGGTGCGACTGACGCATCCAGCGGCTGGCGCGAATATGTTCCAGCCCACTCCAGTCCATTTCATGGGTGCCGAAGCGATCCATGATGGCGAGCCAGGTTGAGGTACGTTGATCGCGCGAGTGTCCCGGATGAGTGTAGAGCCAGTGCTGGAAGGAATCGATCATGGCGACCCATGGGAACAGACTGATGACTCCTTCGAGATGCTCGATCCGAGCTCGAGTGACCTGAGCCGGGTCCTTGTAGAAGACATCGAGATGAGGTGCGCCGAGTAGTTCCATCGCCATCGAGGCGACTTCACAAAACTCGATGGGAGCGCCGCGGTTGGCGATCAAATCGTGATGGCGAGACTCGATGCTGTGGAATGCATGGCCGCCCTCGTGCAAGAGGGTCTCGACATCTCCCTGCTTTCCAGCAGCATTCATGAAGATGAAGGGAACGCGGATCTCTTCGAAGTTGTACTGGTAGCCACCAGGAGCCTTGTTCTTGCGTGAATCGAGATCGAGAAGGTCACCGTCGATCAACAGCGAGAACATCTTCGCCAGGTCTGGATGAACCTGTCCGAAGATCTGGCTGCAGCCGTCGACCAGTGGGGTGCCGCCTTCCAGGGGGCGAAGTGGGGAACGACCCTTCGGATCGACCGAGGAATCCCACGGGCGGAGTTGATCGACTCCGAGGGATTCGCGTCGTTTGGCCGCACGCTCTTTCACCAGCGGCAAGATCACCTTCTCGATGGAGTCGTGAAATTGCATGCACTGCTCGGGGCCGTAATCGAATCGCTCCAGCTGGCGAAAGCGCAAGGTCCTGTAGTTGTCGAGCCCTGTGTTGAGTGCCATCTGATGACGTAATTGAAGTTGTTGATCAAAGATGTCCTGGATCTTGTCGTTGTCCTGGCCGAAGCGATCCCAGATGGCACGGAATGCCGCTTCGCGTCGATCTCGATCGGTCTCCTGGAGGATTCTTCCCATGTAGGGAATGGTTCTGGTTTCCCCATCGAACTCGACAGTCATCGCTCCGACGACCTTGTCGTACTCGGCGTCGAGTTTCGATTCTTCGGTTTGCAGTGGAATATTATCTTCACGGAACAGTTCCACGCTGTTTCTCACCGACTTGATCCAGTTGCCGAACTTCTCGGTGGGCAGTGAATCGAGGGCGGGGGAAGCCATGAATTTGCGATCCATGTCAAACATGATCTTCTTGAGACCCGGTCTGATCTTCTCGATCCACTCCATGTATAGAGCAGTGATCTCCTCGTCGTTGGTGTAGCAGGTGTGCTGGACGAACCGACGGGCACCTTCCTCGGCCAGAACTGAATCGATCTCGCTCCATTCGGAGCACCATGCCAGCAGCGAATCGGGATTGTCGATCTCTCTGGTCAGTAGATCGGTGTAAATCGCCTCGATCGCCTCGAGGCTATCGGCTGAAAATTCCTCGTTGAGGAATTGCCGGGGGAACGCAGTCTTCTCCATCGATGTTTTTCCCTTCTTGGGGCCGAATCGGCAGTTGCTCTGTACAGCCCGGAGGTGGATTCTAACCGCTGCACCGGGTGGAATCACCGAGACCCGTGGGAAACGGAGTGACCAGTTGAGAAGATATCAGGGAGAGACGGGCCAGGTGGAGGTGGTCGAGCACCGGTCGAGGAGGCTGGAAGGAAACCCCCTGGGGGATCCTCCGCTGCGAAATATAGCCATCTGGACCCCTCCCGGCTACTCCGAGGGGGGCTCCCAACGGTATCCACTGCTGGTCGATCTGGCCGGATTCACCGGCAGTGGAATCAAACATCTGGCCTGGTCTGCCTTCACCGAGAACCTGCCAGAGAGACTCGATCGGCTGGTCGGAAGCGGGCAGATGAAGCCGTGCATCGTGGCGATGCCGGATGGCTTCACCTCGCTGGGAGGAAACCAGTACATCGATTCTCCGGCGGTGGGGCCGTGGGCCAGTTACCTGGTCGAAGAACTGGTGCCCTTCATCGATGATCGCTGGCGAACGCTAGCCGAGCGAGATCATCGGGGTGTGTTCGGGAAATCCTCCGGAGGCTACGGGGCACTGGTTCATGGCATGCTTCATTCCGAAACGTGGGGGGCGATCGCCTGCCATAGTGGCGACATGTACTTCCCCTACGGCTATCTCCCCGATTTTCCACTGGCGATCGATGTGCTGCGAAGGAGCGGCGGAAAGACCACCTTCCTGGAGAAGTTTCGCAAGAAGGTCAAGCCGCGTCACGATGATGTGATGACACTGATGATTCTTGCGATGGCCGCTTCCTATGACCCAGATCTTCAGCGACCGGGGGAATACCACCTGCCCTTTGATCTGGAAACCGGTGAGATCATCGATGAGAGATGGCAGCGGTGGCTGGAACACGACCCGGTTCAGATGGTCGATCGACATCACACCGCTCTGAAATCACTGAAGTGCCTCTTCATCGATTGCGGTTTTCGAGATCAGTACCGTCTTCACCATGGAGCGAGAATGCTGGCAAAGAAGCTCCAGCAATTCGATGTCCCGCATCTGCATCAGGAGTTCGATGATGATCACTCTGCTGTGGATTATCGACTGGATGTGTCGCTTCCAATCCTGGCGGAAGCGCTGTCCCCCTGATTCGGCACGTTGCAGACCCCGAGAGAACTTGTCCAGATGGAAAAAACCCCCGCCGTCGTTGACGGCGGGGGTCTTCTCTTTGGCGGAACCAGTCTGTGGTTCTGGTGAACCTGTGGTTCTGGTGAACCTGTGGTTCTGAGAACCTGGTGTGGTGTTAGCAGCCGTCGAATTCTTGACAGGTAAGGTTGTCGATGGAGTCGTCTGGTCCACAGCCACTACTGGGAGCTGGTGGAACCGATCCACCCTCGAACAGGTATTCCAGCAGCGAGATGGCATCGGCGATGTTGACCAGCCCATCGTCGTTGATGTCGGAAGCGTCGACGCAGGTGGAAGGAGTCTGACCCTGACCGAAGAGATTCAGCAGAAGTACCGTGACATCGACCAGGTTGCGGGTTCCGTCCATGTTCAACTCACCGCGAATGAAATCGGATCCAGTACCTGAAAGGTCTCCTGAAAACATGTAGATGACACC
>Ga0302139_10000940_pt1 | contig 14105 bp, 7 predicted proteins | sample CBN3_331_MG_FD_203104 | JGI IMG/M metagenome (GOLD analysis project Ga0302139, IMG submission 203104) | Marine microbial communities from Western Arctic Ocean, Canada - CBN3_33.1 | ecosystem: Environmental > Aquatic > Marine > Oceanic | place: Canada: Western Arctic Ocean | collected 2017-09-15 | reverse complement strand
TCCGGGGGCTTCTGCTGCGCAGTGCGCCCCGCCACCCATCCCAATCTCCTTCATTAGCCCGCCAGACAGTTGGCGAATCTCCCCATGCCGCCTACCCTGTAACCATGTCGGAATTTCAACTTGTCAGCGATTACCAACCGGCCGGGGATCAACCCAAGGCGATCGATGCGCTCGTGCGCGGCTTGCGTGAGAAGAAACGCGACCAAGTGCTGCTGGGCGTGACCGGCTCGGGTAAGACGTTCACGATGGCCAACGTCATCCAGGAAATGCAACGTCCCACGCTGGTGCTCTCGCATAACAAAACGCTGGCCGCACAACTGTTCGGCGAGTTTCGCGAGTTCTTTCCGAAAAACGCGGTCTCGTACTTCGTCAGCTACTACGACTACTACCAACCCGAAGCCTACATCCCGCAACGCGACATCTACATCGAGAAAGACGCCTCGATCAATGAAGAGATCGATCGCCTGCGTCTGCGTGCCACCAGTGCGCTCGTCAGTCGGCGGGATGTCATCGTGGTCGCTAGCGTGAGTTGCATCTACGGATTGGGATCGCCCAAAGACTATCTGGAAATGATGGTCCCGCTACGCGTGGGACACACGATCGATCGCGAGGAGCTGCTCGCCAAGCTGGTCAACATTCATTACGAGCGCAACGACCTCGACCCCTCTCGTGGCAAGTTTCGCGTACGAGGCGACGTGATCGAAGTCTGGCCCGCCTACGAAGAGTTCGCTTTTCGAATTGAGTTATGGGGAGACGAGGTCGAGAACCTGGCGATCATCAACCCCCTCACCGGCGAAGTCGCCCGCAAACTGGACGACGTCTACGTCTATCCCGCCAAGCATTTCGTGTTGCCTCAGGAACGCATCGATGCAGCCTTGGGCGAAATTCAAACCGAACTCGACGAACAACTCGAACGCTTTCGCGAAGAAGGCAAACTCCTCGAAGCCCAACGTCTGGCGGCCCGCACGCGTTACGATATGGAGATGCTCAAAGAAGCGGGGTTCTGTCCTGGCATTGAAAACTACAGCCGCGCGCTGGCCAACCGCAAACCAGGTTCGCCGCCGGATACGCTGCTCGATTTCTTCCCCGATGATTTCCTGCTGTTCGTGGATGAATCGCACGTGACCGTCCCGCAAGTTCGCGGCATGTACTTCGGCGACCACTCACGCAAAACGACGCTCGTCGAGCACGGCTTCCGCCTGCCGATGGCGATCGATAACCGTCCGTTGAAAATCGAAGAGTGGCACGAGCGCCGCAAGCAAACGGTATTCGTCTCGGCCACGCCTGCTGATTGGGAACTCGAACAGACCGAAGGCGAAGTTGTCGAGCAGGTCATCCGACCGACGGGTCTGGTCGACCCTGTCATCCACATCTCTCCGGCACGCGGACAGGTGCCGCATCTGCTGGAACAAATTCGCGGCCGAACCGAGAAAGGCGAACGCACGCTTGTCACCACGCTGACCAAGCGATTGGCCGAAGACCTGACCGGCTACTTGAAGGAGGAAGGAGTAAGCTGCCAATGGTTGCATTCGGAACTCGACGCGTTTGAACGAGTCGAGATTCTCCGCGAACTCCGCGAGGGCAAGTTCGACGCCGTCATCGGCGTGAATCTGTTGCGTGAAGGGCTGGACCTGCCGGAAGTTTCGCTGGTCGCCATTCTTGATGCCGACAAAGAGGGCTTTCTTCGTAGCGAGACGAGCCTCGTGCAAACGATGGGTCGCAGTGCTCGTAACGTGAACGCCGAAGTCTACCTTTACGCCGACACCGTCACCGGCAGCATGCAGCGGGCGATTGATGAAACCAATCGCCGCCGGGCGCTGCAAACCCAATACAACGAAGAGCACGGCATCACGCCGGAGAGCATTCAAAAGGCGATTCGCAAAGGCATCGAAGAGGAAATCCAGGCCCGCCGCGTTGTGCAAGAGACATCTGGCAGCGACAGCGAAACGAAGTACGTCACGCAGGAGTTCATCAACGAACTTGAAGCCGAGATGCTCACCGCGGCCGAACAACTCGAGTTCGAGCGGGCGGCCGGTTTACGTGATCGCATCGTCGAACTCAAGCAGCAAATGGGCGAATCGATCCCCGAAGGCGACGCCGACACCCCCGGCTTCGCCCCCCGCGACCGCAAGAAAAAACAACGCAAGGGGCGGCACAGTGGTAAACGTGTTCCGAAGCCGAAGCGTTGAAGAAACGAGGCGGGGGATCACCACTAAGACACGAAGTCACAAAGACAAAACAGCAAGAGAGTAACCACAAACCCAAGCTCTTCGTGTCTTCGAGCCTTTGTGGTTCGCTTTTTTGATTCGCTCTTTCTGTCAGCTCAACCCGTCGATCGGTCTGCCCTCGCACAATGCCTGTCGGATTTGCAGGAAGCGGTCGTCGTAATGTTTGTCGGCTTCGATGCCCAAGTGGGACAGCACGGTGGCGGTGAGATCAGCGGGTGAGACGGGGCGGTCTTTGACGTAACCGCCGTTGGCGACGGTCGAGCCGTAGACTTGTCCGCCGTGAACTCCCCCACCGGCAAGCAGTACCGTGAAGGCATGCGGCCAATGATCGCGACCGGTTGGTTTTGTCATACCGTTCTGCGAGACCATACCGACTTTCGGCGTGCGACCGAATTCGCCCAGCGCGACGACAAGCGTTGTTTCCAGCAAGCCGCGTTGATGCAGGTCTTCCAGGAACATGGCCACCGCTCGGTCGAACGGCGGGCAGAGCCGGTCTTTCAACTTCGGGAAGTTTTCAGCGTGCGTATCCCAATGCGGCGAGACCTTGTCGGCCTTGTGGATGTCGTCCCAATTGACAGTCACCAGCGACACACCCGCTTCGACCAACCGACGCGCTAGCAGCAAGCTTTGGCCAACTTTCGTGCGGCCGTACCGTTCACGAATGGCGGCCGATTCGGGTCGTAGATCGAACGCCGCACCAACTTTTGGCGTGGAGAGCATTTCGACTGCCTTGCGAACATGCCCCTCGAAACGAGCCGGCATGCCGGTTGAGAGAGATGAACTTCGTTCGACCGATTCCAATTGATGACGCAGCAAGCCGCGGCGTTGAAATCGTTCGCGCGAAACTCCGTCCGGCAGCGTCAGCCCGGCCACATGGAAATCGTTTTCCATTGGGTCACCCTGGACGAGAAACGGGTTGAACTCCTCACCCATCCGCCCGCCACTTTGCCCGGCGATGCGACGATCTTGCCCGACGAACTGTGTGTACCAAGGGAGCACCACCGAGTTTGGTAACCCCCGACGTTGCGGGCCGAACCGCGTGACGAGCGATGCCATCGATGGCCAGTCGAACGGCGTGGCCTGATCGGTGACCGGCGGGCCGAAGTATGGTCGACCCGAATAGATTTCGCTGCACGCCGGGCCGTGCACGCGCATGTCGTGCGTCATCGATCGCAACAGACAAAACTTGTCGGCCTGCTTCGCCAGCATTGGCAGATGCTCGCAAAGATCCATTCCCGGCACGCGCGTCGCAACCGGCTTAAACTCACCCCGAATTTGCGTCGGGGCGTCGGGCTTCATATCCCACATGTCGATATGACTCGGCCCACCGAACAGGAACAGAAACACGCACGCGTTCGCACGCGGTGGCGGTGTGGATTTTCCAGCGGCATCGAGCGTGCCGAGCGGTAGCATACCCACGCCCAACGAGCCGGCCGCCCCCTGTTGTAGCCAGTGACGGCGTGTGATCTGTGGATTCGATGTTTGAGAATTTCCCATCATCCGGCTCGGGTGTCAATGCGACGTCAATACGGGACTTCCTCAAGTATAACGTCAGCCGGCACCCTCGCTACAGGGTGTCGTCAGGAACGGTTGTGAATCTGGGACGATCAGGAAAAACCACGAAGACACCAAGGCACGAAGCGTCTCAGAGAGTGTACGGCAGAGGGCCAATGCAACTCGAAAAAGAAGAATGGGCCGCGGATGAACGCAGTGTTTCGACGCGGAGACAATCAATACAGTCTTTAATCTGCGATGATCCGCGTACGAAGTCAGCGTGCCGCCAGGCCTGCGGGCAATTCTTTGTGTCTTCAAGTCTTGTCGCCGGAAGCGTGACAAATCGGTCATCGCCCTCGTATGCTGATAGTATTGCGTCTCCCTGCCGAGAGCCTGTTTGTCGATCGATTGTCTTGTTCGGAGTATTGTGTTGTTCGGATCATCATCGAAAAACGCCCCGTTGCAAGATCCCTCCGCGCTGGCGAAGTTCGGGAAGCTGGAAGTCGTAGCGCGGTTGGTGGTCGAAGGGTTCATGATGGGGCAGCACAAAAGTCCCTTCAAAGGATCCAGCGTCGAGTTCGTCGAGCATCGCCAGTATTACCCCGGCGATGAAATTCGGCACATCGACTGGCGGGCTTACGGCAAAACCGGCAAGTACTACATCAAGGAATACGAAGACGAAACAAACCTGCGTTGCTACCTGGTTGTCGACGCGTCCGGCAGCATGGGTTACGGGGAGAGCACGCTCTCGAAGTTCGATTACGCCCGGTACCTGGCCGCCTCGCTGGGCTACCTGTTGTTGTCGCAACGTGACGCGACCGGTCTCATCACGTTCGACACCAAAGTTCGCAATCGCGCAGATCCCTCGGCCAACGCGCAAAACTTTCGTCGTATGATTTCGATGCTGGAAGAAAGCCAACCCGGACGCGAGACCAGCTTGGCTGGCGTGTTCGAGAAATTACTGCCCACCATCAAGCGGCGTTCGTTGGTGGTGGTTCTCAGTGACTGTCTCGACCGCATCGAGCCGTTGGCGACCGCGTTGAAGGCGTTTCGTCATGCGCGTCATGAGGTGGTCTTGTTCCATGTCGCCGCGCCGGAGGAAGAAGAATTTCCTTTCAGCCGCCCGACGATGTTTCGCAGCCTGGAGCGATCGGGGCATCGTATTCTGGCCGACCCGCACCGACTGCGCACGCATTATCTGGAACAGTACAATGAGTTTTGTGCGGCCCTGGTGAAACACTGCGGCAGCATCGGCGTCGATTACCGCAAGCTGCGCACCGACGAGCCGTACCACACCGCGTTAGGAGCCTACCTCGATTCGCGCACCCGACGGAAGCGGAAGGCATAAGAGATGTATAAAGAACAACGTATCCCGAATCGGCACCGTTCAACTCGGCACCGTTCAACACGGATGATCCTTTGGCGATGTGGGCCGATCGTCGCTTTGATGTTCGTCTTCCTCGCGCGATTCTCCTTCGCAGCAGACGAACGTTACGAAGCCCAATTCGCCGACGGCAGCCGATTTCAAGCCGCCGCGTTGACGGGCTGGCATCAAAATGATGCGCAAGCGAGGCTGGGAAACCGGCCGTTATTTCCTGCGAGCAATTCGGTCCGTTGGCTGAGAGATCGTTCGTTGTCGGTTCCCGATACGCCGCAGGCCTATATCGAATTCTTCGGTGGAGACCGCTTGCCGGGCCGCGTGATCGGATTCCGTGGCGGGACCAACGACCCGTTTGAAGCAACGCCCGCGTACCTCATCGTCGAACCAAGCGTGCGCGTCGATGCCCCGGAAAAGACAATCGATCGACCGCTGCGGGTCTCGACGCGTTGGTTGAAGCGGATTGCCTGGTCAGGGAAGGCCTACCGTGAATTCACGCCCGCTACGGTGTTTCAACGTGATGGTCGCCGGTTGCAGTTTCGCGCCCTGCGTTGGAGCGGCGAGACAGTCACGCTGCTTCGTGAAGAGGGTGTTGAAATCGTCGACTTGGCCGACGTCGAAGAGATCCACTTTCCCGCACGCAAACTCTGGGACGCGTACTTCGATCAACTCGCCATCCTCACCCCCGATGGCACGGCGCGGCTGATCCAATACGAAACCGTCGACGGACTCACAGTCACCACATCGGCCGAACGGCATCAACTGGCCTCTCGCGGCAATGCGGCGGTGACAACAAGTTGGTATCGGCTCGTGCAGCCGGCGTGGAGTTTGGACCCGTTGTGGGTTCGCTTTCCGTCGATCCGCACGTTTCGTTTCTTCGCGGCACATCTGGTGCCGTTGACGGCTGTCACCCCGTCGCGAGTGGCGCAGAAGTCGCTGTTTGGATCGTCGTGGCGGTGGAAAATCGATCGCAATGTACGTGGCGGGTCGCTGCGCAGCGGCGGGAACGCGTTCGGTTGGGGGTTCGGCGTGCAGGCCCAGCATGAGTTACAATTCCCGCTGCCGCAGCTCGCGAAGACGTTTCGTGTGCGTGTCGGGCTGGATGAATCCGTCGGCGAGGGCGGTTGTGTGCGCGCGGTGGTGGCGGTCGCTGGAGAAGGCGGTCGGACGCTTTATCAGAGCCAGATTCTTGTTGGCTCGAAGACCGTCGTCGACACGGGCAACCTGCCGATCGATTGGGCGGCCGCGAAAGGTCTCACGCTGCAACTCACAGCCGATCCGGTACTCGAAGGCCGACCGCCGGGAGCTGACCCGTTCGACATTCGCGACGCACTCGACTGGATTGAACCGGAACTCACACTGGACCCCGTTGGATTAAAAGCGGAACTCGCCCGCCGCTCGATCGGGATGTTCCCCGGTTTAGGAGGCTGGGCGTTTCACGAGGCTGACGCGGTAATCGTTGCAGGTGCGAGTGGTTTGCGGGCAGTGAATTACTGGGACATCACCGAAATCGGCGACTCGCGTTACCGTTTGCTCCTCTCGACAAACGCAAAATTTGTCACGCTGTCGCAACGCCTACGCATCGAGAAGAATCAACGCTTCTTGTCACTGGCTGTGGGGCGGCATCGGGCCCATACGGTGAAAGGGCGCGTGCGAGTTCTCATCGAGGGAATCGCCGTCGGCGAATACGACTTGCCTGAACGACTCGCGGGGCAGCCGACCGAACCGCTACTTGTTCCGGTGGACCGGTGGGGCGGAAAAGAGGTGACGATCGAAATTGTCTGTCTTCCCGATGCGGTTCCGGCGGGCAAGACGGACGCGATACAGATCGACTGGCGTGCCGTGTCATTGCTCACTCGTCGACCGAGTCTACTGAAGATATTTGAAGATGACGAACGCTTCGCGGGTCGGCTGCGAATTGGTGAGGGCGTCGCGATGGTGACCTACGAAGACGCATTCATTGGTGATGCCAGTGTGGAAGTGACGCCGACGAATCGAGGGGAAGCACGATTGGGCGAATTGGCCGCCGTGATTCGGTCGCAACCACGAATCGGCGAATTCCGTTACATTCGTTTCGCGTGGAAAAAACAGGGCGGGACACAAGTCGGGTTGGAAGTCGCGCACGACGGGGAGTTCGGCGGCAATGAATTAGAACCGGCGAACCGCTTTGCCGCGCAGCGCGGCCGACCGCGGCGCTCGCCCCGACGTTGGAGATTCCGCCCGCGACGGTATGCCCCCATCGACCTGCGCGGATTGCAGTACGGTTACCGCTACGATGCGGGGACGGGGGAACCGTTCGGAAAGTCGGCGATGCGGCTGGCGGCTAAGGTTCCATCGAACTGGTCGACCATCACACGCGATTTGCATTCCGACTTCGGCACCTTCACATTCACCGGCTTGAGTTTCACTTGCCCGGACGGCGACAACGCTTGGTTCGATCACATCTACCTGGCCCGCACGGTGCAAGACTTGCAACGCCTCGACCGCGAATTGGCGCTGGCGAAAGCTCCACCGCGAGACGAATCCGACCCGAATATTCTTCAACGTTCGACCGAACGCAACAAAGACTCACCCGTACTCGCCGGCGTCGCGCCGCGATTTATCGTGACGGCAAACGCTGCCGATGGGTTGTGGCTGGTGAAGGAGCATCAGGGTCGCAAAAACGTCGTGCGTAGCATGCCTCCCGCGCAAGGCAAACCGTGTGTTCTGACAACTGCCATCGATGTGCCACTGAAAAAGAAAACGACGTTAGAACTCTCGGTCAGCCATCAGGACATGGGAGACTGGCAACTTCTCGTACGCGCCAACGGCCAGACGCTACACGACTCGCTCGTCAGTGAAAAAACAACCAAGGACGCCTGGCTCGACCTGCAAGTCGATCTCTCCAAGTTCGCCGGGACGAAGGTGCTGCTTGAAGTTCACAACCACCCGAACAACTGGCCGCTTGAAGCGGGGTATTGGAGTCGGTTGGGGATTAAGAGCGAGTGAGTTGCTTCGGCTGGCGATCACCCAAAAATCGGCAGACAGGAATGTCTGCCCCACCGCTTGGCTGTTATTCCAGCGGGATGGAGATCTCCAGCAGGTCGACGGCGGGCTGGTGGTTGCAGAAGATGGTCGCCATGCGGCCGTAGGTGACGTCGCCGGGGTCCATCTGCAGATAGTCGGCCAACCCGGAGTCGGCGGTGATGCGGAGAATGGCTCCCAGATCGATCTGCCGTAGCACATTGTGATTGATGAGCACGCGGCCCAGTGGAATCTCGCCGCCAAGAATTTCGTCGCGCACCGCTTGCGTGACGTATTGGAAGTCGAACTTCACGATCCCGAACTGCACGACGGTTTCGGTGCCGGTTTTCAGCAGTAAGATCTTGCGGGCGTAGGTGTCACCGTCGAGGCAACTGTCGATCACGCGCACGTCGACTTTCGAGCCGTGATACTTTTCCATCGTGACGGTCATGTGCTTGTCATGCACGAGCATCGTTTTGTACGGCTCGGGCGTGGAAGCCGAGGGGATGTGCTCGGCCTGCTCGAAGAGCGGTTGCTCGTCGGGAAACAGTTTGATCAGGGCGTTGAGTTCGTCTTGCGGATTCATAATCGAGTCGTGAAAGGAGAGCGCCAGCTGGCGCTATTCGCTCACGTGTACCTCACTTCCCTGTGCTCTTCCTCGAAATATTCCGGTAGCAGCGTGTCGGCTTGCAGCAGGCCTTTGCGAGTCAGGCGGATGTCGTCGCCTTCGACTTCCAGAAACCCGGCGGCCGCCTGTCGTTTCAATGGGCCGGCGAATTCGTCGAGTACGTCGACATGGAACTTGCCGCGAAACGCGCGGGCGTCGATGCGTCCTTCTTTCATCTGCAAGATAAATTCTCGAATCAAGCATTGATGATCGCTGGGACGCAGCGCGCGGTTGATGGGCAACTCGCCACGCGAGGCGATTTCCATGTAGTCTTCGATGCGGTCCTGGTTCTGGTAATGCACGCCTTGGAAGTGGCCGAACGAGGCCACGCCCGTTGCGAGAATGTCTGACCCGCGAAACAGGTTGTCGCGATAGACGAAGCAGTCGGTCTCCAAACTTTTGACGACTTCGTTCCCGCTGGAGATGCAGTATCCGTGTGACAAAAGGGTGTCGATGGCCTCGTTCATCCAGCGACGTTTCGTCGGCCAGTTGGCGACTGGTGAGGTCACGCCCAAGTCCTTCATCTCTTTTGAGATGATTGTGTTGTGTGGCAATTCCATCTGGTAGATGGTGACGTTGTCGGCGTCCATCTCGGCGGCGCGCTCGACGCACTTGGTCCAGTTCTCGTCGGTTTCACCAATCATGCCTGCGATGAGATCGATGTTGACCTGCGAGAAGCCGACCTGCTGAATCCAGTCGTAGGCTTTGAAAATTTCCGGTGACAGATGTGCCCGGCCGTTGGCTTCGAGGATGGTGTCGTCGAAGTTCTCGACACCCAGCGAGATCCGCGTCACGCCGATTTCCTTGAGCGTGCGGATCTTCTCCAGGTTCAGCGTTCCTGGCTCGCATTCAAACGTGACTTCGTCGGCCGTCTCCCACGACAGGAACTCGCTGAGTTTGTCGCGGAGAGTGAGCAGTTGGCGCGAACTCAGGTAGGAAGGTGTGCCTCCGCCGAAGTAGGCGAACCGCAACGTCCGACCGGCCACGCCCGGCTTGTCGGCCAGCGTTTCAAATTCTGCGGCGAGTGTGTCGACGTAGTTTTGAATCGTTAGCGCATTTTGCTGCGTGTAGACGCGGAAGTAACAGAACTTGCACCGCTTGCGGCAAAACGGGATGTGGATGTAAAGACCCAGCGGGACTTCGCGATTCGGTTCGGCGTCGAACGCCGCGTGGACCTCCGGCACCGCCTCGGCGTTCCATTGCGAGAAGGGCGGATAGTTGGAGATGAAGTAGCTCCCGACTTCGGTGCTACTGCTGGTATCGGTTGGCATCGTCGAACCTCAAGAAATCATACGAACGGCCTGCTCTCTCTATTCTCACGCCCAGCCATCGAGTCGCCAAGTGTCGGGCCGCGAATTTTCCTGCTGCGGTCGAAACAATCGTCCGACGCGTGAGGGAGGGACACTGGGTTGATGTGCGGTTTTCCTGCGTCCCTCGCTGACGCTGCGGGTTATGATTTGTTGGCACTACTTCTTTCCGAAGCAGTACACGAAACCGCCGCTGCCTTCGCAGCCGACGACGAGCACGTTTTCTCCCACGGCTGGGCCGGCGGTGATGGATTGGCCCGCGTTGAACGTCCAGACCGACTCACCTTTGTCGATCGACAGAGCGTACAAGTTGCGGTCCGCCGAGCCGAAGAAGACGCGGTCACCCACAATAACCGCCGAGCTATCGATGCGGCCTTTGGTAAGGAAGGTCCACACCCCGTTGCCGGTTTCACGATCGATGCAGTGCATTTGTTTGTCGTGTCCGCCGACGATCACGTATTTCTTGGTGACTGCAGCCGAGGCGTGAATGGGGAACTCCTTGACCGGATCCTTATACCGCCAGACGATTTGCTTCTTTTTCCAGTCGACGGCGAGCACCTCGGCCCCGTAGTTGCCGACGTAGAGCACATCGCCCATCACGGCGGGCGAGGCGATGAGATAGCTTTCCAGCGGGATGTCGCCAACTTCCTTGCCGTCCTCGATGTCGATCACGCGCAGGTGAGCATCGCAGCCGGCGACGAAGGTGTACTTTTCGACGATGGCGGGCGAGCAGTTCACACGATCTTGCGTTTCAAACTTCCACGCCAGCGTGCCGTCTTTGGAGTTGAAGCAGTACAGGAAGTTGTCGTGCGAACCGACGATGACCTTGTCTCCCACGACGGCTGCGCAACCGGCGATTTCGGCATCGGTGGTTGCCTTCCAGCGTCGCTTGCCGGTGACTCGATCGACGGAATGGAGCACGCCGTCTTCATCGCCCACGTAGACGGAGTTGGCCGTCACGCGGGGAGCCGACTTGAAACCGGGAGCGAATTGTTTGGGATCGGGGTCATCGATGGATCGATACGCCCAAACCTTCTTGCCGTTTTTCTTGTCGAGGCACAGCAGGTCGCCGGACAGGCCGGGGACGTAAACGCGATCGCCCACAATGGCCGAGGTGGCCACCACGCCGTCTTGCGTTTTGACTTTCCAGAGGACTTCCAGTTTCTCGGGCAGCTTGCTGGTCGCAACGCCCAATTGCTGGTCACCGTTACGGAAGGATGCCCAACTTGTCGGCCCGGGGGCAGCCGGTTTCTTCGGAGCGTTTTTCGCCGAAGAGTCTTTCTTGGTGTCGGCCTGTTTGTCGCTGCCGGCTTTCTTTGTGTTGGATGTCTTGGTGTCACCGGCGGATGCGAGGCAGCCGATGGCGGTGGCCAACAGCAGACAGAGCGTGGCGGTTACGAATTGGGATCGTGTTCGGAAAGCGCGCATCGGTACAACTCCTCAAGACGTTCGTGGCCGGCGGGAGAAGGATTGAATTGCAGGGTCCATTGTTTGGCAGCTTCCTCGGCCAACGTCGGCACGAGATTCGGGTCGACATCACAGTCTGCCAGCGTGGTCGGTGCGCCGGCTTTGGCCAGCAGAGAGACAACAAAGTCGGCCAATTTGCCGGCCGCCTGCGGATCCTTCGCGTCACACAAGCCAGCTTCCGCTGCCAGCTTACCATAGATATCGCCCACGACATCCGCATTGTAGCGAATCACATGCGGCAGCATGATTCCGACGGCTAGCCCGTGGGTGAGTCCGAAGTGTGCGGTGACGGGGTTGGCCAGGGAATGAGCCGCTCCGAGCATCGAGTTCTCGATGGCCGCCCCGGCCAGGTGCGAGCCGAGCAGCATGGCACCCCGGGCATCGGTATCGTTGGGGTCGTCCATCACGCGCGGAAAACCGAGCGAAAGCAATCGCCAGGCCCGGCGGCTGAACAGTTGCGAAATTGTATTGCGGGGCTTGGTAACGGAGGTTTCCAAAGCATGACTGATCGCATCGATGCCGGTGGCAGCCGTCACCGAGGGAGGCATACTAATGGTGAGATCGGCATCGAGAATGGCAATTTTGCAGGCGGCTTTCTTGTCGCCACAGGCCATCTTCATGTGGGTTTCGGGGTGGGCGATCAGCGCGAACGATTGCGCCTCGCTGCCGGTGCCGGCGGTGGTGGGGACGGCGATCATGGGCAACATCGGCTGGGTTGCTTTGCCGATGCCCCAGTAGTCTTCCATTTTTCCGCCGTTGGTCAGCAGGAAGTTGACGCCCTTGGCGCAGTCCATGCTGCTGCCCCCGCCCAAGCCGACGATGAGGTCTACCTTCCCCTCTCGCGCGACAGCGAGGGCGCGTTCGACATCGTTGGTCGTCGGGTTGGCGTGGACATCGTCATAAAAAACGACGTCCAGCCCGGCGTCTTGGAGCGACTTGCGACCGTGCTCGGAATGCCCGGCCTGTTCGACTCCCTTGTCGGTCACGAGAAAAACTCGCTGCCCGCCCAGTTCACGGGCCAACTCGCCGAGACGATTCACCGTACCCGAACCGAACACCACACGCGTGCGGGGATCGTAATCGAACCCGTCTCCGGTGAGTGTTTCAGCGGCGGATGAAGCGGCTGACGGTTGTCCCGTCATGGGAAATCTTTCCGGTGAACTCGGCGGGGATCGTGGTGGAGGCCGGTAGGACGCGGCCTGCGGGGTGAGATCTTCCTGGCGAGTTCTATTCTAGGTGCAGCGGCTCTCCGTGGCAATTTGCATGCGCGGAATGCAACGAAAGCCCGGCCCCCGAGGGAAGCCGGGCTTTCGAGAAACTGCCGTCGGTAACCGTCTACTCGCCCTTGGGTTCGAGCGCAAAGAGCGTCGACTTGTTGGCGATGTACAGCACATTATTGGCCACGATCGGCGTGGAATACACGGCGTTGTCCATGTTGATTTCGGCCAGGATTTTCATCTTGGACGAAAGCTCGAAGATGGTCACGTCACCGTCTTCGTCACCAATGTAGACTTTGCCGTCGACGATCAACGGCGAGCCCCACGCGGCGGCGAACATGTCGTGCGTCCAATACCGCTCGCCCGTCTTGGCGTTCAGGCAGTGGAACAGCCCACTGAAGTCGGCGATGTAAAGGATGTCGTTCTTGATGGCGACCGTCCCGCAAGAACGGTGCATCGTTTCCTCGAATTCGATCTTCCCGTTCTTGTTCACGTCGACAGTGCTGTAATGCCAAAGCACGGCCGAGTTGGGATTGGCAACAGCCTTCTCGCCAGCCTTCGCGTCGATCGCCTGCAAGCGTCGGGCCGCCAGCGGTTTGCCCGCTTTGTCGAGGGCCAATGTCGGGCTCGCGTCGCCGCGTTTTGTCGGGTCGAGGCACCACAAGTGGCCGACACCTTCACCATGTTCCGGGTCTTGTCCAACAGCACAGAACACCTTGCCGTCGTACACAACCGGAGTCGCGATGAGATTGTTCCGCGTTCCCCGACCACCAAGAATCCACTTCGAGTCCTTCGGGTTGCAGTCGAATTTCCACAGCAACTTCGAGTTGTCTTTGCCGTCACCCTTCGGGTCGAAGCTGTACAACCAGCCGTCACCACCGGCGAACAATGCCTGCGGCTGACCACCGAGAATCGCATACGTCGGCGACGACCATTGGCCGTGCAGAATGTTCGCACCGGGCGACTTATCGCCCCACAATAGTTTGCCCGTGTTGCGATCCAACGCGATGAAGCTCGACGCTTGCGGAGCGGGCAGGTTGATGTGCGATTCGTCCAAACCATTCGACGTGTTAATCAGCAGGACATCGCCGGCGCACGTGACCGAGCAACTGCACATGTTGTGCTGGGACGTACCCAAGTCGCCCATCATGTCGTAAGCCCAGATGACGTCGGCTTCGTCTTTGTTCTCGTTGACTTCCGCTTTGAATGGCCCGTCGTTTTCACCGTCGAGGAAACCTTCGGTGTCGAGGCAGCGCACTTCACCCCGGCTGGTGACGAACCACACGCGCTCGCCGTCGACGTACGGCGCACAGCAAATGCCCTGCAATGGCCAGTCGTGAACAC
>Ga0302139_10000939_pt1 | contig 14106 bp, 11 predicted proteins | sample CBN3_331_MG_FD_203104 | JGI IMG/M metagenome (GOLD analysis project Ga0302139, IMG submission 203104) | Marine microbial communities from Western Arctic Ocean, Canada - CBN3_33.1 | ecosystem: Environmental > Aquatic > Marine > Oceanic | place: Canada: Western Arctic Ocean | collected 2017-09-15 | reverse complement strand
GATCCCGGAACTTGGCCAACCACTGATCCCGCAATTGATCGGGGACTTTCTGGCAGACTTACAGCGTAGAGGGAGACTGGCCGCGGGAGAAACTCATGGTGCGATGGTCATCGCCATGAAGGATGGTTTTCTTCGAGATCTCCGGGATACAGTCGCCCCCATCGAAAGAGTCGCCTCGAAGATCGGGCGCAATGATCCTTGCCCTTGCGGTAGCGGCAGAAAGTACAAGAAGTGCTGTCTCAATCTGCTCGATCCGGACTTGCCGGAATGATCAGTTGACTGAAGGAGGAGCGATCGTGGAAAAGGTACTCGGCATCGGTGGCGTTTTTGTTCGCTCGAAGGACCGCAAATCTCTTGCCCACTGGTATCAACTTCATCTGGGACTTGCCATCGAGGAGGCGTGGTTTGGAGCCATCCTTCCGGGAGGAGATGAAGGTCATCCCAGTGTCGGAGCAGGCCTGTGGAGTGCCTTTGATCAGCACACTGATTACTTCGGTGCCCGCGAGAACCAATTCATGGTGAACTTCAGGATCGCCAATCGAGATGCGATGGTGCAACAACTCCGGAGTGCCGGATGTGACGTGGACGATAAGGTCGAAGATAGCGAGTACGGCCATTTTTGCTGGGTCACCGATCCAGAGGGAAATCGAATTGAACTGTGGCAACCCCCCGAAGCTCGGGGCAAGTCTTGAAGTTGATTCTGCTCACCTTCTTCCTACTGGTCAGTTCACTCGTCAGTTTCCTCGAAGCGCAACTTCCCTCCGATAAACCGCCACCCAACATTCTTTTCGCCATCGCCGATGACTGGGGTTGGCCTCATGCCGGTGCCTATCTCGATCCAGTGGTGAAAACTCCTACCTTTGATCGCATCGCCAGAGAAGGAGCGCTCTTTCATCACGCCTTTGTTTCTTCGCCTTCCTGCACGCCTTCGAGGGGCGCCATCTTGACTGGTCAGTGGCACTGGAGGCTCGAGGGTGCGGCTAACTTGTGGAGTGTTCTGCCCGACAAGTTCAGGACTTATCCAGAAATCCTCGAGGATGCCGGCTACGTGGCCGGTTCAAAGAGCAAGGGCTGGGGTCCTGGAAAAACCGAAACCGCTGGCCGCCACCCTGCAGGCACTCCCATCGCATCTCCCGACTCCCAGGCTCTGGCAGATTTCATCGAGACGGTCCCGGATGGGAAATCTTGGTGTTTCTGGCTTGGAAGCCACGATCCACACCGAGGCTTCATCGAAGGTTCCGGCGAACGCAGCGGCATGGACCTGTCGAAGATCGAGTTGTTCGGTCACTTTCCAGACAGTGCAGAGGTGCGCGGCGATGTTGCGGATTATTACCTGGAGGTGCAGCGCTTCGATCGAGTGGTCGCAGCCGCGATCGCCACTCTTGAGGCCAATGGGCAGATCGACAACACCATCATCGTGATGACCGGGGATCACGGCATGCCTTTTCCTCGCTGCAAGAGCAACAACTACGACAGCGGAGCTCGAGTGCCGCTGGCCATTCGCTGGCCAGAGAGGATCAAGGGAGGAACTGTGGTGAACGATTTCGTCAGTTTGGTCGATCTCGCTCCCACATATTTCGAAGCCGCAGGTGTTGCGATCCCGAACGAGGTTTCTGGTCGTAGCTTGCTCCCGCTGCTCGGGGGCGAGGACCACGGTGATCGAGAATTCGTCCTGCACGGCAAGGAAAGACATGTTCCTGGCCAGGAAGCTGCCGATCTTGGAGGCTATCCGACCCGAGCACTGCGTACTCATCGGTTTCTATATCTGCACAACTTCCTTCCGGATCGTTGGCCCGCCGGCACTCCTCGCCATCAGAAGTCGGCGATTCCAGGTGCCTGGCTCGCCGACTGTGATAACGGCCCGACCAAGAGTTACATCGTCGAGCACCAGGATCGAGATGACGAACACCGACGCTTCTATCAACTCAGCTTTGGTAAGCGCCCCGCAGAGGAGCTGTATGACCTCTCCAGCGATCCACATCAACTGGTCAATGTCGCAGCGGACCCCGAATACACGGATCCGCTACGGCGCTTGAAGAAGAAGTTGTTCGCCGAATTGAAGAGGACCGCTGATCCTCGTGTGACGGGAACGGGACCGGACTTTGACCGGTTCCCCTACCTCGGTGGTGCTCCCAGATATCAAAAGAAGGCCGAGTAAAATCGAGTCTTCTCGCCACTGATCCGCTGTATTGGTACTCGATCAAGTTTTCAGTTGGTAGAGCAGCGGTAGTTCGAGGGTCGAGGAGACTGGAACACCGTCTCTGGTCGCCGGGACGAAGCGTAACCTCTCGACACTCCTGACCGCGGCACGATCGAGCAGGCGATGGCCGCTGCTTTGCAGGACCTCTACCGACAACACATCTCCATCGGCAGACACCTGCACCATCAGTATTACTTCTCCCTGCTGTCCTTTTCGGATGCACTCGCGTGGATAGATCGGTTGCCACTCCAGCGCCACCGTGGCGGGTTCGAACACCTCGACCCGAATTTGAGGAGCGATCTCCACTAACGGCTTCGCTGGCTCTGGAACTTCCATCTCGTCGACTTCCTGAGGAGGTGTCGCATCGGCAACCAGCACCGGGGATGGCGCCACCGGATCATCGGGGCGTGGGGCGGGCAGAGGATCGGGGATCCGTTCCAGCGGTAGAGGCTCCGCTGCTGGTTCTCCAGGGGTTTCGGTGATCTCCTCGAGAAGTGGATCCTCGAGAAGTGGATCCTCGACCCGCTGTAGAGTCCGGATGGGAGGACGCGGCTCCCAGCGAATGATGGGAACCTGGGCTTCCTTCCTTGGCCGGGGCTGCTGCTGTGGAATCGAGATCACCACCCCCGATAACACCGCAGCCATCACGCCATGCAGGGTGACCGAGGCGAGTAGTGGCCAACTTCGGGAGATGGTACGGGGCATCAGAATCGAGTTTCCATCCCGGTCACCAGGCTCATTCCGGCCTCATTACTTCCAGATCCGTGAAGTCGATAATCGACGTCCGCTAGATTGGTCAGCCCCAGATACAGATGAGTTGTGGAAGTGGCTTGCCAACGTCCCTGCAGGTCGACCACCGCATACCCTGGAGTCCCTCCCGGAGGGATCCTCTGGACATCGGCCAGATCTCTGCTGGACAGATGAGTCTGCTTTCTGGCCATCGTGATGGCGGCCTCCAGCGTGACATCATCGGACGGAAGGTAACGCAGTGCAATCCTCGCCATCGCTGGAGCCAGCCGAGACAGCGGCTGAACCTGCTCGACTGCGGGGGCCACCGGCGTCTCCACCTCTCCGGTGATCCAGGAACAGGAAAATTGGCCCCTCCAGTGCCTCGAGAAATCGCGCTTCATTCTCAGGTCAAATCCACTGGCTCTCCCGGCCCCGGCATTTTCCTTGGTCACGATGTCATTTCCCTCGGAATCGAGATCACCAGTGGGATACCTGACCACCAGCGAATCGAGCCAACTGTGCCACAACACCCCCTCGATGCCCCAGTCATCCAGCGAGTAATCCAACCCGAACTCTGCCGTGAGGAAGTGTTCCGGATCGAGCCCAGGCGTCGGGATCTCACTTTCACCACTGGCTGCGAGATCGAACCGTGTCAGATCGGAGAGATTGGGCGCCCTGAACGCCTGGGACAGCCCGCCGTGCAGTTGCATCTCATCCGAGTACTGATGGACTGCGTGAGCAGTTCCCACGACGGCGGACCAGCGATCCTCGATCGGCCCGATCACCTCTGAATCGAACGGGTCGGGATCGACCACAGCGGCATTCACTGCGGCACTGGCCCATCTTCCACCGATGACCAGGCTGGTCACAGGATCGAGGGCAATGGTGTCCTGCAGGTAGATTCCAAATCGATCGTATCGAGAATCATCCGCCACCACTCCTCGGGGCGCGACGGATGAGAGCGATCCATCGAGCGCGTATTCGCTGCGGTACGAATCCACTCGATCGCGGTGGAATTCCAATCCACTGCTGATCTCTCCCCAGGGAGATTCACCAGTCCAGTGATAGGTGATCCCCAGAGTCTCGTCGGAGAGTCCCTGAACTGTCCGCAGACCGCTAGCTCGGATTCGATCCTCCTCCTCGGAGATCCGGTGGCTGGAGAGGGTCCACTGCGACTGAGCTCCGTCAGCGTGACGCCAGATGAAGCGGCTGTAGATCAGTTCTCGCTCCCCGTCGATGTCACGCTTCAGGTCACTGCCATGAACCAGGCCATTCCACTGGCTGCCGTAGATGGTCGAGTGTGTACGAGGGACATCGGGTTGCCGATGGGACTGAATCCCGATCACCAGATCGAGGTCATCATGGATCTCATGGGTGAGTGAGAGATCCCCACTCCACTCCCTGTATCCGCTGTGTGACTGAAGGCCTTCCGTTCGCCCCGCTAGATAATCACCGTGATCCTTGTAACTGGCTCCGAATCGAATTGCGGTCTTTTCTCGGATCATGATCTGATCGACCCTGCTGATCGATGAGTCCTCTGCACTGGCAAATCGCTGGGTCAGGATCGTCTGATCTTGCTCGTGGGAGGAGGGTTCGACGCTGTGCCCCTCCAACAAGATGGTACCTCCGGCGGCATCGCTACCGTACAGCACTGAACCGGGGCCAAAGACCACTTCGGTTCCAGTCAGGGCCAGTGGATCGACCAGGCCCAGGTATGGATTCGGCCCCGATCGATAGATGGCATTGTTGAGACGAATTCCGTCGACCAGAACCAGCGTGCGAAATCCGGTCATACCACGGATATAGGGTGAAAATTGACCGTGGGCTGTTTTCTGCAGGTGAATACCGGGCACCTGATCGAGTAGATCTCCGAGGGTTCTCAGCGCCGCGGGCGATCGGTCGTGCCGATCGAACAGTCGAAGGCGATCTCGGGATGCCTGTTGGGCATCTGCCCGACTGGCACTGATGACGATCTCCTCGAGGCGCAGGTTCGGCGGATCATCCGATGGGTTCGAATCATCTTGACCGGCTCCCAGTAGTGGCAGCAGTAGCAAGAACTCAAGCACTGACAGATCCTACCGTGGGAGATGGCTCATGACTCGAATCCAGCAAATGCATCATCCTGAACTCTCCCCTGTACGCTCGAGGATTCGCCTCACGATGGCCACATGATGGCGACTGTGCACCAGGGCAAATCGCAGCCACTGGCTCGCACCCATCTCCCCCACTGCGAAGTGAGTGAGTACCTGTCCGCGATCGTCGAGCTGCGACACTTCACCGACCAGATCGTCGCACATCTGCAAGACCTTGAGTCGTAATGACTCCAGTTCAGTGACACCACGCCCAGCGGTCGGCTGTACGTATTCTGGAGCCACAGCCGATCCCAACGGAATCATCCCGACATCGAGACATTCCCTTCCGCCAGCGGTGAGCCCCTCGGAGGGAGTCTGTCCCCGTCCGACACGGAGAATCCGAATCGCCTTCAGGTTCAGCAACGCTGCGGTCAACAAGTGATCGAGTTGCTCTCCCACCGACCAGTGCGATACCTGCAGGTTGCGAGTGGTGATGCAGTGCTCCTCGGTGGTCCAGATCGCCATCTGCTGCAGTTCTTCGATCAGGTGATCCAGGTCTGCAGTGTCGGTCCCGAACTGGAGATCCATTGCCGGTTCTTTTCAAAATAACGGGAGCCGACGGAATCACTCCCATCGGCTCCCTCGATTCAATTTCATGTGCCTCTAGAAGCCTGACAAGATCGTATCATCACCGGTCACACCAGGGGATCCTGGCATCTGAGCGACTCCAATGGTGGTCACGGCGACGCCATTACCCCCCGCACCCACGGTCACCTGCTGAGCAAAGGTAAATCCGTTGAGCAGTCTTACCTGATCACCATTTTCATCGACCAATACCAGCCAGGCACGAATCTGGAAACGATCACCGATGCTCGACACGTTGCCAATCCACGGTCCCACATTGTAGGCGAGGGAAGATTGCTGCGAGGGATCTCCGACACAGGGATCGATTCCGGCGGGAGTGGGAGCTCCTTGGTTGTTGGTGTATTCCCGGACGCAGTAAAAATCGGCCGCTGACTCGTTCTGATCCGCGGCAAAGTCCCCAGGAGGTACCTGTACTTCGTTCCACAACCAGGGTTTGTCATCGGCGTAAATCCCGTTGTTGGCGAAATTCCCCGACTGGCCGGTTCCGCCCCTGGGTGGATCGATTCTCGGCACCGTCAGCAAAGCTCCCGTGGCTGCGAGATCGCCGCTGACCGCCCTCTCCGGATCATCGTCGGTGGTGATCAGCTGATACCAGTTGAAGTGATGGCCACCCAGAGCCGCAGCTGCTGCCCCGAGGGTTCCGGCATCTCCGACCGTCTCGAAGGACGCTTCGATGGGATTATCGGGGTCTTCGGTCTCGATCAGGGTGATCCTTCCAAGCCTGGTTTCGCCCGACATCACCGGAATCTCCTGATCGGATTCATCCAACGAGAGGTCGGTCGGATCGACCAGGAAGCTGGCACTCTGGATGTTTCGTAGTTTTCCTCCGAACATCGCCCAGCCGACGCCCTCCGCTTGCATCACAGCTCCCACAGTTGCCGTGGGATCTGCAAAGGAACCGTGATTCCCTGCGATGTAGTTGCTCGCCCCTCCGGTATGAAAATCAGGAGGGAAATTCTTGATGCCGACCTTGTTGTGGACCGCCAGCGACCCGATCCGTATCATCGGAAAGGAACCACCGAGGTAACTGGATTCGATGACACCGGTGTAATACTTGGTCACACACTCTGCGTCCTGGAAAACTCCATCGGGAATGTTGTCGATGCGACCATCGACACAGGTGGGATCGCCATTGGGAAGCAGCGAGGCATCTGTTCCGACTATCTGACCGTAGAGCCCATTCCCCAGACTGTTGGTACTGACGACAGTGTCGGGAAGTTCGAACCCAAACATTCCTCCGGATGCCCGACCTCCCTTGATCACTCCCATGTGAACCGCTGAGTTCGCTGCGGCCCTGCGAATGTGGACCACCGGATCGATACCGTCTGCGATGGCGGAGATCACATTGAGCGCCTGTTCTGCACGAGTCGATCCTTGCACCAGACCTTCTCCTGCAAAGAAGTCCATCAATCGTGGATTGTAGACCGGCGAGTTCTCGAGCATCTTCGCCACTCCACCACCGGTTACATTCAGTTCGGCGGTGATGACCCTGCCTGGCGGCATGGCACTGATGAAGGTAGTTCCGATCAGCCCGCCGAGTGACATTCCAACGAAATGGACCTCGTCGGTGAAATCTGCTCCGTTGATACCGGTCGCTGGATCACCATCGAAATCCCAGAAGGGAAGAGTCTCGGTCAACATCGCCAGGTCGCAGACCGCCTGCATCCAGACCGATCGAGAACTGATCAGGCTGGGGAAATTGAGGAAGTACTGCCCGCTCGAATCGGGAACCCCGTCTCCCACCAGATAACCGTTTTCATCCAGGTCTGGAATTCCATCCATGTTGGCATCGATCTCGCTGCCTGAGTTATTTCCGAGGCGGTCAATCCCATGAGTTCTCTCTTCACCGGCTTGTCCCGGGGCCGAGGATCCATGGCCCGACCAGTATGGATTCCCATCGGTGGTTCCGTGAAGTGGTGCGTCCATCGCCACCACAGCAAATCCAGCAGAGCAGAGCAATATGGAGAAGGCTGCCCCATCAAAACGACTGCGAGTGATTCCATGCTGGAAGATCACCACCGGCCATGGGCCAGCCACGTGATTGGGGGTCATCACCAGCACCGGGACTTCAAGCTCACCCTGGGGGACCGCGATCGGTGAATAGCGCGTCGGAAAGGATGGGTTGGGTGCTGCAGTTGTCGACTGGTAGACCACGTTTCCATCTTTCCAGTAACCGGTCACTGCATCTTCCCAGCCGGCCGGACCCGAAGAATCTCCCGGGTAAAAGGTCGGCAAGGTGATGGTTCCCTGGGCCAGGTTCGCATTGTAGTTGGTTCCGATATCGACTCCGACAGCGAGCAGGAAGTCGTGGACGTTGTCCAGTCCAGGGAGCGCAACACCCGGCGTGGTGACCGCCGGTGCCTGGGCAACGGTAGCGGCCACTCCCGCATCCAGCACATCGGTGACACTCTGGCAGGTGAAGTAATTGGTCACCACCACGCTATCGGGATTCACTCCCGCCTGATCGGCGAGCAGGCCGAGGCTACTCTGAACCGCAGCTCCGATCGCATTGGCAAATCCATCGGTCGCGGCGTTGCCGGTGTTGTCAGGGATTCCTGCGGCCATCCGCGCGTACTGATCCGATCGAATCACCGCATTGCCGCGGAAATCTCTGACGCCGTTGGTCACCATCACGAGGATTCCTCGTGAAAGGCCGCCGAGACTGGTGTTGTCTGAAGCAGGCCACGGAACCTTTGGTTTGACCGTCACCTGGTACTGAACACTCTTCGCCAGCGTCACGCTGTAATCGACATCCGCCTGTAACTCGCGGATGATTCCCGGCGCACCGGAACTGGGACCGACAGGAAGCGAGATCGGGAGTCCGATGGCAGCCATTGCGCCGGTCGGCGGCAAGATCGAGATCTCGAATACCCGCACCGTCTCCCCTGCCACGAGGCTGGTGGGATCGATGTTGTGGGTGAAATCGACCTGCATCGGCATCGTGTTGGAGAACCCATCGAGGAATCCCTGGGCCACCAGTACATCACCGGTATCGGATGCGTCGGTAGCGCTCGGGATGATCGGAGTGTTGGTGATGGATGCGCCCGGAGCACCCCCGGCCATCAATGCGCCTTCGTTGAGCGCTGCATAGGTGATGAACAGATCAGAAGGAAAGGGCACCGAAAAGGCTCCGGTAGAAAACTCCGCCTCGGTCGGCGGCGGGGTGAACTGACTGTTGTTACAACCTGCGGCACTGACGACCAGCATCAGAGCAAAGGTAACCATCGCAATACGGCTCATGAAGATCCTCCTGATATGATTAGCAATCTTTCGGTGGATTCGAATCGGTCCAGATCTGCAAGAGGAATGGGACTTCCACCGATGGCCCGAGTGGCCAGTAGGTTCCCCGAACTCTGCCTCCTGCGGTTGCGGATCCGCTTTCGTATCGTCGCATCTCCTCGAGTGACCGGCTAGCAGACGTTCACAGCCAGAAACTCCCTTTATGGTCTACGAGACCCCCGGCAAGATGTCAATCGTGGAGCCCCTGATTGGCTCGATTCCAGCGCTCCAGAAGGTCCTCCTGGAGCCTTCCCATGGCCTCCGCTTGCGCTGGTTGCAAATCGTCATGCCCCAGCAGGTGCAGCAATCCGTGGATGACGTAGAGGTGGGTCTCCTCCAGAGGGCCGAGATGATGTTCTGGGGCCTGACGGACGGCAGTTTCGGTCGAAATCACGATCTCCCCATCGAGTTGGCCCGAACGGCGCTCTTCGAGAGGAAAAGTGATGACGTCGGTGACGCTGGGATCGTTCATGAACTGCTGATGAAGGCTGGCAATCTGTTCATCTTCAACGAAGCAGAGGCCCACTCGTCCCCGATGATTCTGGTCCTTGAGAACAAAATGAACCAACTCGATGATCCGATCATGATTCAGTTCAATCGATCGCTGAAGATCTTCGATCTCCACCTCGATCTCGGATGGCACCGCTGAAGTCATGAACGCCGTGTCGCGACCGGCGAATCAGGAGAGTTCGAATCGTTGGCTTCCGCTGCTGGAGTGCTGATCGATTCCTCTTCTCCAGGGTACTTGACCCTGCCATGGTGAATCGCCGACAACACGCGCACGAAGGCATCCTCGATGCGGTGTAAATCGCTCATCGTCAGTTCGCATTCATCGAGCTGCTCCTCCAGGGATCGGGCCTGGATGATGTTTTTTACGTGCTGACGCACCCGCGTCGGAGTCGGATCGGAGAGGGTCCTCGAGGAGGCCTCGACACCATCGGCCAGCATCAGGATTCCCGCCTCACGGAAGGTCGGCTTGGGTCCTGGATAGCGGAACGCCTCGCGGGTTCGGTCCGCTTCCTGCTCGTCGACCTGCTGTGCCCTCTTCTGGAAGAAGAACTCCACCACCGATGTCCCATGATGCATTGGAATCATGTCGACGATCGGCATCGGAAGGTGTTCCTCTTCGGCGATCCTCATGCCGTCCTTGACGTGAGCGATGATGATCAGCCTCGACATCTCGGGAGACAGCCGGTCGTGAATGTTTTCACCACCTTGCATGTTCTCGACGAAATAGCCCGGTTTCATCATCTTGCCGATATCGTGATACAGGGCACCTACTCGACAGAGCAAGCCATTGGCTCCGATCGAGGAAGCGGCCTCTTCCGCCAACTGACCCACCATCAGTGAGTGTTGAAAGGAACCCGGAGCCAGCAGCGAGAATTCGTTGAGCAACGGTCGGTGAGTGTCGGAGAGTTCCATCAGACGGATCTCGGTCAGCACATCGAACCACTTCTCGAGGAACGGCAGAGCGCTGGTGATGAGTACGCCGGCGGCGATTCCGTTGATCAGCCCCCACATCGCATCTTGCAGCCAGATGTTCGACGCTAAATTGGCCAGAGTGAGTTGCTGAAATTCCGCCGTATGCAGCAGCAGCGTCGCCACCGCCATCGCCAATCCTGAGAGGAAGCCGACGGTGAGAATTCGAGTCCGCGATCTGACCCGCTGGACTCCTTGGATCGCCACCAGACTGCCGAGGAACATCGCCACCGACATCGCCACCGGATGCGCTGAGGGATCGAACTCGGGCCGCTCGGAGACCATCAGCGCAGTCAGGGCGATCGCCACCATCGAGACCAGTACCGCCCGGCTGATGGGCAGCAGGAATCCCAGCACCATTCCCAGCAGCGGCACCGGTAACAGCATCACCGAGACTTCCGGCTGCTGCAGGATGACCCAGTTCGCCAGCAGGAAGCCGTTGATCAACAGGAAGCAGCGACCGATCTGCAGTGGGATCTTGTGGCGCTGTACCCGCTGGGCGCGAGACATCAGCAGAGCGCCGGCGTGAATCAGCAATACTGCGGCGAACAGTTCTCCCCAGTGCCACGGATTGCTCACGGCGAAGAGTTCGGTATCGAACCGGACCCAGCCGACCAGAAGGGTCGCGGCGACCACCTGGAGCGCCAGCACCAGAAATACTCGCAGTCGCCGGGCCGACAGCTGATCCGCCGCGATCTGTCCCGATCGCGTGGTCCTCCGGCCAAATGAGAGTCTTTGCCAGGTCTTACGACCGGCTCGACCGCGTACGGTCGCCATGGCATTCCTTTCGCCCGGGCAGAGCCAGGGCTACTGGTGGATCCCCATGGATCCAGCCAGTGTGCCATTGTCCGATCAAACCACCATTCTGTCCAAGGGATGCCAGAGGTGCTCGACAAATAAATCGTAAACTACTTGAAAATAAGAACTTAAGAAGTGCTCTTCGAGCTGCCTTCATGGCGTTCGTAGGCATTGACGATCCTCGAGACGAGATGATGTCTGACAATATCGGCCGAGTCCAGCTCGATCCAGCCGATGCCCTTCACCGAGCCGAGCACCCGTCGCGCGTGGAGCAGCCCCGACGGTTGCCCCTTCGGCAGGTCCAGTTGGGTCGGATCGCCGGTCACCACGATGCGAGACCTCGCCCCCATCCGGGTCAGGAACATCTTCATCTGCGCCGGAGTAGTGTTCTGTGCCTCGTCGAGGATGATGAAAGCATGATTGAGAGTACGGCCCCGCATGTAGGCCAGCGGTACGATCTCGATGATCTCTCGATCGCTGTACCTGCGCACCTGGTCATAGTCGAGCATCTCGTGCAAGGCATCGTAGAGCGGCCGCAGGTAGGGATTGACCTTCTGCTGGAAATCTCCAGGGAGAAAACCCAGTTTCTCCCCCGCTTCGACCGCCGGGCGGCACAGGATCAACTTGCGCACCTCTCCCGCCTTCAGCGCCTCGACCGCTGCTCGAACCGCCAGGTAGGTCTTGCCCGTTCCTGCAGGTCCCAGCGATAGCACGATCTCGTGCTCCGCCATCGCCCGGAGGTAGCGAGCCTGCCCCTCGGTTCGGGCAATCTTCGCCAGATCTCGCCAGCCCTCGCCGTCCTCCTCGCCAAACAGGTCCTGGGTGGAATCTTTGGCTCCTTTGGCACGGCCACCACTGGAGTCCTCACGGAAGTGCCGGATGGCTCCTTCCAACTCATCTTCTGGCGAAGAAGCGCCGGGGTTTTGATGCGCTGCCCGCATCCGCTCGACGACGTCGCGGGCGGCGGAGACCCCGGCTTCCATTCCCTGGAAATCGAGAGCCAACCCGCGGGAAGAGGCCTCGATATTGAATCCGTCTCGGATCATCCGGAGATTCAGATCGCGGACTCCAAGGATCGCCTGCGCCTCATCGTAATCGACAAATTCGATGGTGATTTCCACGTGACTTCCTCTCTTGATCACTCGCCCAGTACGATTCTCAACCAGAGCACCATCGGCATCACCAAGATCAAACTATCGAGCATGTCGAGGGCACCTCCGAGCCCCGGAATCGTCTCTCCGGAGTCCTTCCTGCCGGCTCTTCTCTTCAATGCAGATTCCTGCAGGTCGGAGATCTGCCCCACCACTGCGACCAGAACACCGATGAACAGTGCCATCTCCGGCGTAAAACTCGGATCGGCCAGTTGCTGGGCGTAGATGTAGCCGATCGCTGCGGCACTGACGATTCCTGCCAGCAGCCCCTCGACCGTCTTCTTCGGACTGATCGGATGGAGCGGGCGCCGGCCAAAGTTACGTCCGACAAAGTAAGCCCCGGTATCGCTCCCCTTGACCATCAAAACGGTGCACAGCACCAGATGAATCCCGCTCGATTCTATTTCCGAACCGAGGGAAGCCAGCAGCAGAGTGCAACTGATGGGGATCGACAACCAGACCAGCGCTAGCAGCGGATAGACCCGAGCCCAGAACTTCCCCTTCGACCGGTTCGATACGAAACCCAGCGCAGTCGACACCAGGGTGCTCAACAGCAGTACAGCCCCGAGCAGTGAGGTGGAAGTCACGACTCCAGCAGACCTCCCCGCTGAAGTTCCAACACTATCGACCAATGGCGTACACGCTTGGACCAGAACAGCGACCGTCATGCCGAAGACGAGAATCCAAGCCCACTGGCGTTCTCGCAGAGATCCTCCCGAGATGGTAGGGAATGAGATCGCTTCGCAGATCGCCCCGGCACCAAAGGTCAGGGACAGAATCCACAGGCCGTAACCATCGAGCCAGCCGTACAGGTCTGCAGAGAGCAATCCGACCGAGATGATCAGGATTGGAGTTCCCCACTTCATCCGATTGGCCAGTCCCTTCATGCATCTCCTCCTGAAGTGGTCGATGACAGCGAGCCGAATCTGCGAGACCTGCGAGAGTACTCCTCGAGTGCAGCGGTGAAGTCATCGGCCGCGAAATCTGGCCACAACACCGGAGTGAAGTACAACTCTGCGTAGGAAGAGTGCCACAGCAGGAAATTCGACAGTCGCATCTCGCCACCGGTGCGAACCAACAGATCGAGATCAGGCATCGCTGGGTCGTACAACTGAGCAGCCAGTGCAGATTCCTTCTGAGCACCGATCAGCGACGGATCACCCGCTCCAGCAGAACAAAAGGCATCTGCCATCTCGGCCCGACCACCATAGTTGACCGCCAGTCGAAACACCAACCCCTGATGCTCGCGGGTTTCGCACTGAGCTTTCTCGATGGCGTCGATCAGTCTCCGAGGTAATTCCTGGAGGCGGCCGATGGCTCTGAAACAGATCTGAAGTCGTTCCATCTCCTCGCGTTCCTGCTCCAGGTGGTGGGCCAGCAATTCATACAGGAACTGAAGTTCTTCAGCGGGGCGTTGCTCGAGATTCTCGGTCGAAAGGGCGAAGCAGGTCACCGCTGCGATCTCTTGTTCTCTCGCCAGGCGAAGAACTCGACGCAGCGCCTCGGCCCCCTCGGCGTGGCCCTCGGTTCTCGGCAACTGGCGCTGTTGAGCCCAGCGGCCATTGCCATCCATGATGAAACCCAGATGACCGGGTCGATCTCCCGCGGGCTGCCGCGCTTCCACCGATTGCTGCGAGTCTCCCGCTCGACTCAAGCCAGTTCCTCCTCGGACTTGAAGGGTTCGAAGATACAGACTTCATCGCGCCGCTTCCCGGTCGAGAGGATCGAGACGGGAATCCCGGTCGCCTGACGT
>Ga0302139_10000937_pt1 | contig 14108 bp, 15 predicted proteins | sample CBN3_331_MG_FD_203104 | JGI IMG/M metagenome (GOLD analysis project Ga0302139, IMG submission 203104) | Marine microbial communities from Western Arctic Ocean, Canada - CBN3_33.1 | ecosystem: Environmental > Aquatic > Marine > Oceanic | place: Canada: Western Arctic Ocean | collected 2017-09-15 | reverse complement strand
CTCTGACGGAAACTAGCGAGGAGGCATTTCGCCTGCTGCGCCTAGCGCTTAACGAGCCGCGCTTCGATGCCGCGCCGCTGGAGCGGGTACGCGGGCAGGTGATGGCGGGGTTGCGGAGCCGTAAGGAAAACCCGAACCGGATCGCCGGGCGGGTCTGGTGGAAAGCGGCTTTTCCCGATCATCCCTACGGCGCGCCGCGCCGGGGGACCGTTGTGTCGCTGCCAACTATCACCAGCGCGGATCTGCAAGGCTTTGCCAAGCGGACCTTCGCCCGGGACAAACTCTATATTGGTGTCGTCGGGGATATTTCAGCGGAGCGCCTGGGGCAAGCCCTGGATCAGGTTTTTGCTCCTCTGCCCAAGGCTTCCGGCGCCGTGCCGGTTCCTGATGTTGGATTGGCGTTCAGCGGTGAGACGATGATCGTTGAACGCCCAGTACCGCAATCCGTGGTGGTCTTTGGCCATCGCGGCATTCTGCGCGATGACCCGGACTGGTATACGGCGACTCTGTTGTTCGAGATTTTATCCGGCGGTTTCGGCTCCCGGTTAACCGAGGAACTCCGAGAAAAGCGCGGCCTGACCTATGGTGTTTCGACCTATCCTCTACCGCTTGAGCATGCTGGACTGATTGTCGGCGAGGTTTCCACGGTGAACGATCGGGTAGCCGAGTCAATTGGTCTGATCAAAGAGATTTGGGCCACGTTTGGCGCCGAAGGACCGACGGCTGAGGAAGTGCGGAACGCCAAGGACTACGTCAACGGGTCCTATGCCCTGCGTTTCAGCAACTCAGGTGCGATCGCCGGTGTGCTGGCCGCGATCCAGCGGGAGGATCTCGGTATTGATTATATCGAACGGCGAAGCGGTATCATCGAGGCGATTACCGTGAGCGACCTGAAGCGCGTCGCCAAACGATTGTTCCGGGCTGATGAACTTACTTTCACCGTGGTAGGAAAACCAACTGGCCTTGTGGCGACTAGACCGGCGCCCGACCCTGAATCGTAGCAATTCGCGCTCTTAAATAAACCGGGATACGGGGTCGACTCCGCCGGCCCTTACACCTATATTTCGAGTGTAGGTCCCAATTAACCACAACATGTAGTCATCTAATGGCCCTGAAACGCGAATGGTTGGACAATCCGGCGACGCCTCGCATTCGCCGGCTTCCCGAGGGGCTGGTTAACCGGATCGCCGCTGGCGAGGTGATCGAGCGACCGGCTAGCGCGGTGAAGGAATTGGTAGAGAACGCGATTGATGCCGGCGCCAACCGGATCGATATCTTGATGCGCGAGGGCGGGCGGGCTCTAATCGCGGTCATCGATAACGGCCATGGAATGTCCGCCAGCGACCTGATCCTCGCCGTCGAGCGCCATGCGACCTCCAAGCTTCCGGGCGATGATCTCGGACATATCCGTACCCTTGGTTTTCGCGGTGAGGCCTTGCCCTCGATCGGCTCGGTCAGCCGGATGAACCTCACCTCGCGGGTCACCAGTTTCGACGGCGTTATCGCCGAGGATGCCTGGGCCATCTCGGTCGAGGGCGGGACCATCGAAGGCCCCTCGCCAGCGGCGATCAATCACGGCACAAAAGTTGAGATCCGTGATTTGTTCTTCGCCACCCCAGCGCGGTTGAAGTTCCTGAAAACGCCGCGGACCGAGTTCAGCCACGCCGTCGAAGTGGTTGAGCGGCTGGCGATGGCGCATCCGAATATAGGCTTTACTCTCGGCGACGGCAGCCGCACGCCGGTCCGCCTCGGCGCGGCGCAGGGCGACCTTCTGGATGCCCGACTGTCACGGCTTGGCGCAGTAATTGGGCGGGAGTTTGAGGACAACGCGCTGGCTATCGAGGCGGAGCGGGACGGATTTCTGCTGACCGGCTATATCGGGCTGCCGACGATGAACCGGCGCACCTCCAGCCATCAATTCCTGTTCGTCAATAGTCGGCCGGTGCGTGACAAGCTGCTTTATGGTGCGGTTAGGGGCGCATATGCCGATTTTGTCGCCCATGACCGCCACGCTATGGTTGTGTTGTTCCTGGACGCGCCGGAGGAAGCCGTCGACGTTAATGTGCATCCGGCGAAGACCGAGGTGCGGTTTCGCGAACCTGGTCTGGTGCGCGGGTTGATCGTCGGCTCCTTGAAACGTGCGCTGAGTGAAGCTGGACATCGGGCCTCCTCGACGGTTTCGACGGCGGCGCTGGGAGCCCTCGAGCGCTCCGCTGGGGACCGATCCGGTATGTCCTGGCCGAGCTATCAAGGCGGCTCGATGCCAAGCCGGTTACCGCGGGGGCTGGCGGAGACCAATTTCGCCTATCAAGCGCCAGAGGCCGGCAGCAACCTTGGCATTGCCGGCACGCCTCTGGCTCGACCGGCGGGGAACCCTGACGGGGGGTCGGATTTAGGCCCGCTGCCTAAGCCCTCGGCACACCCGATGGGCGCCGCCCGGGCGCAGCTGCACGCGACCTACGTAGTCGCCCAGACCGCGGACGGCATTGTCATTGTGGATCAGCACGCGGCGCATGAGCGGTTAGTCTATGAGCGGATGAAAAAAGCCCTCGCCGAGGACGGCATCAAGCGCCAGATCCTGCTGATCCCCGAGGTGGTGGAGCTGGAGGAAGGCGCGGTCACCCGGCTCGCCGAACGGGCTGGCGAGTTTGAGCAGTTGGGACTGGTGCTGGAAACCTTCGGCCCTGGCGCCGTGGTGGTCCGCGAAGTGCCGGCTCTGATGGGGGAGGCCGATATCCAGGGTTTGGTGCGGGACCTTGCCGAAGATCTGGTGGAGATCGGAGAGGCCCTGGCCTTGGAGGACAAGCTTGGTCATATCTGCGGCACCCTGGCTTGCCATGGCTCGGTCCGCGCTGGACGCCAGCTTAATGCCGATGAGATGAATGCCCTGCTCCGCGAGATGGAGGTGACGCCCCATTCCGGGCAGTGCAACCATGGCCGTCCAACGTATGTGGAATTGAAATTACCGGACATCGAACGACTGTTCGGTCGCCGTTAGGCTATAAAGCTCGCCATAGAGCTGCTTTTTTCGAGCAATCACGCGCCGTTCCAAAGGAGCGTGGCGATGCAGGGGCCGAGCCATGAGCGCGGTTTCCACCGTGAGCCTGCCGGACGGACTGGCCCTGATGGATGGCCGGTGGGCCAGGAATTGATCCACCCTGGACAGGAGGAAGGTCTCTCTCCCTCCGCCAACACTCAAAAAAGTTAAAGGAAACTGGTACGTTTCAATGACTGTGCCAGAGGAATTACGAGGTCCATTAGGCGGTCAACTTCGCCGTATTACGGCTACCTCCGATAAAAACCAGGCTAAAAAAGGATTACCCGAGATCGCGCTACAAATTCAGACGCAAATTAGTAAAACTGAAAAGGAATTGAAATTAGTAAGATCTCTCGCAGAGGATACCTAGTGTGGCAGGCGCATGTTTTGTGCCAATATAAGCCTCACGCTCGGAGCAAACCGAGCGCGCTTCAGGAGGCACGGAATGTCGAATGACGACGGGGTGATTAAAATCATCCCCTTGACCCTGCACATCGGGGCCGAGATCCACGGCGTCGATTTGAGCCAACCTCTGTCGGAGGCGACCAGGCGGGCGATCAACGAAGCGTTCCTGACGTGGAAGGTGGTGTTCTTCCGTGACCAGAACCTGGACCACGCGCACCATATCGCCTTTGCCCGGCAGATCGGCGAACCGACCATCGGCCACGCGGTATTCGGCCATGTCGAGGGGTTTCCGGAAATCTATTCCGTGGCGAAATTTCGCACCGCGCAAGCGCATCGCACCGCCAGGATGCAAAGGCCGTGGACCGGGTGGCATACCGACATCACCGCAGCGATCAACCCGCCGCTGGCGTCGATCCTTCGGGGAGTGACGATCCCGCCGCATGGCGGCGATACGCTATGGACCAACCTGGGGGCGGCATATCAGGGGCTTTCGGAAACGTTCCGCCTTTTCATCGACGGGTTGCGCGGCATTCACCGGTTCGAGCCACCCCGCGGTGCGTCCAGCGACACCGCCTATGACAAAAGTATCAAGCGACGCGCCTTGGAGAGCGAGCACCCGATCGTCCGTGTGCATCCGCAGACCGGTGAGCGGCTGTTATTCGTCAGTCCATCGTTTCTAAAATCGGTGGTCGGGCTCACTCCCCGCGAAAGTGAGCAGGTGCTGGAGCTGTTATGGGAGCAGCTCGTGCGGCCTGAATATACCGTGCGCTTCAAATGGCGGGCCGGCGATGTTGCGATGTGGGACAACCGGGCGACGGCCCATCTGGCCCCAACCGATATTTTCGAAAGCGACCACGATCGTCAGCTTTATCGCATCACCTTGGTGGGCGACATCCCAGTTGGCGTCGATGGCAGGGCTTCGGTAACCCTGAAAGGCCAGCCAATCCTGGTGGTTGAGCAAGAATTGGCGCGCAATGAAGTGTAGAATTCTACTCACCACGACCGTTACCGCCCTGATACGGGTGTTGACCGGGACGGTTGACGCGCAAGCCTTTGTATAGACTGCATATTCTAAGAAACTGCATGCAGGAAATTCGAAGTTGAAAAATATCAAATGGAACTGACCGTCGATCAAGCACTGCAGAAGGGTGTTGCGGCGCATAAGGAAGGCAAGCTTCAAGAAGCTGAACGCCTTTATCGGTCTATCTTGCAAGCCCAGCCAAAGCACTCCGATGCGAACCATAACTTAGGAATTCTAGCCTTCTCTGTGAACGAGTTAGAGGCTGCGCTCCCGCTATTTAAGACAGCCCTTGAAGCCAACCCGAAGATTGAAAAGTTTTGGCTTAGCTACATTAACGCCCTCATTAAAGGAAATCAGTTTGACCATGCTAAGAAAGTTGTTGAAAAGGGGAAAAAAGCGGACTGTCTAGAGAGAAAGTTGATGCCTTAGAAGACCATTTAAACGTATCTCTTGCTAATTTAGATGGAAAACGATCGAAGCTGAATGGATTATCTCCGGCAATCAAACTTCGTGAAGCGGGCAAATATCAAGAAGCCAAAGAATGGCTGTGTAGATTTATAGATTGCCATTCCAATGACCCAGAAGCTTTGTCTTTGCTCTCTCAAGTGCTCTTACTGGATAAAAAAGAGGCGGAGTCGGAGAAAGCACTTTTAACAGCAGCATCTATTAATCCAGAGCTACCGTCTATTTATCGTAATCAAGCAAGATTGTTACTAAAGCAGTCTAAACCCGCAGAGGCGCTGGAAAAGGCGCAATCTGGGTATGAGAGATCGTTTGATGATCTAGAAAGCTTACTTGTCTTAGCCGCTTGTCTAGGTTCGAACCAAAGAGATCAAGAAGCGTTGCTTTTAATTGAAAAGATACTGAAAGTCAGACCAAATTATGCTGAAGCGTTTGCGAACAGAGCAATTATTCGATTGCGGGCGAAGGATATATTTGGGGCTATCAAAGACGCAGAGATGACTGTCTCCATTAAACCTCATCTGGCTCAGATTTGGGGGCTATTAGGATCTCTACGCTACCAAATAAAAAATCTATCTGGTGCAATTGAAGCACTAAACAAAGCCCATGAGAATGAGCCAAATAATGTTGGCTATATGATTGATCTGGGCGAGTTACTTAGCCAAGAAAATAAAGCGGGAGAAGCCATCGCCATCCTTGAGAATGCAACTGAACTGGCTCCTGGAAATGACAACGCATGGATAAATCTTGGAGTAGCTTTCCAGCAGAACAAAAAAAATGAAAACGCAAAAACAGCTTATGAAAAGGCTTTAGCTATCAACCCTAATTCAGCTGAGGTTTCGAGCAACCTTGGGGCTATTGCAAAAGATTCTGGAGACTTGAATTCTGCTCTGCAGTATTTTGAAAAAGCGTTGGAGATCAAACCGGACTATGCCGAAGCCCATAGCAACATGGGTGTTACGCTGCAAGAACTGGGTAGACTAGAAGAGGCTGGGGTAAGCTACCAAAACGCTATATCATTGGAACCAGACTATGCCCTTGCATACTACAATTATGGTGTCGCCCTAGAATACCTGAATCGATTGGATGACGTACTGGAAAATTATGACCGCGCTATTGTCCTAAAGTCCGATTATACCGATGCTATATTCAATAAATCTCTACTTAAATTACGGACAGGGTTCTATATAGAGGGGTGGCGTTTGTATGAGCGGAGATGGGAAAAAGAACCACGAATTACAATTAACAAATCATATCAAAAATCTTTATGGTTAGGTGATGAATCTATAATTAATAAAACATTATTGATTTATCCAGAACAAGGGTTAGGGGACTATATTCAATTCATTCGCTATGCTGACTTGGTTGAACAGTTAGGCGCAAAGGTTATTCTTGAAGTCCCTTCAGAGTTAATGACGCTTTGTTCAACGCTAAAAGGACAACGTATCCTCATTGAGAATGGCAAACCGTTACCTTATTTTGATTATCGCTGCCCTGTGATGAGTTTACCATTAGCATTAAAAACCACTGTAGAAACCATTCCTGCGCAAATTCCTTATCTTTATGTTGGGGAAGAAAGGAAAAAACGATGGAATAGGAAACTCGGAAACAAAATATCTACAAGAATAGGGTTGGTATGGGCAGATTCTAATAGTCTGCGAAAAGACAAACGCAGTTTGTTCCTCAATCAATTAACACGTGTACTTGAACTACCGTTTGAATTTCACTCTATCCAAAAAGAAGTTAGGGAAATTGATATAAAATCTCTAATCGATTTTCCTAGAATTCATCAACACCAAGACGACTTGTTGGACTTTTCCGATCCTGCGGCGCTGATTGATGCAATGGATTTAGTCATTTCAGTGGATACCGCGGTTGCTCATTTGTCGGGAGCGATGGGTAAAAAAACATTTTTATTATTACCTTATTTAGCGGATCATCGTTGGATGTTAGATAGAACGGATAGTCCTTGGTATCCTGCGGTAACTTTGTTCAGGCAACCTGCAATGGATGATTGGGATAGTGTTATTACTGAGATCAGGCTGTTGCTATCAGATTAGCCTCACCTCGGTAATGCGCGACAGACACTCGCCCTGATCAGCCAGCGGTTTCCATTCTTTCAACGTTGTCGCAAAATCACCGCTTTGAGCAACCTTGAATTCTTTATCAAAATCCTGCGCCCACACAGCCCCAGCACCGCCGAGTAAGCCTGTGAAAATCACCAGCGTTGTGAGAAGTCGTTTCATCAGCCAACCACCCTTTTCATCGGACGTTCGGATATTCCAACATACCTTGCGTCAACTCTACGGAAGATTGACGTTAGCAACCTGCAAAAAATCCTAGTTATACATAGAGGAAGAACCATGAGAACTTCTTCGTCGCCATCTCCTCATAAACAGCGGACGAATGGATAAACCACGCCAACCACAAAACTCATTAAAAAACTGTTTTGTGTTGCAGATCAGATGGCGAGACTGGGCCGGCACATATCGCCCGGTTGCGCGACTTGATACCCTGATCCCGAAGGGCTGCCATGTGGGGCGGCCCGAGGGAACCAGCCATGGCGAAGATCGAGGTCGAGTGGGACGGGCCCGTCACCACCATAATCATTAACCGGCCGGAAGCGCGCAACGCCCTCGATCTCGAGGCGACCGGACTGCTGCACAACGCCTTGATTGATTTCGAAGAAGACGGTGATGCCCGGGTGGCGATCCTCTGGGGTGCCGGCGGAACGTTTTGCGCCGGCGCGGACCTCAGGGAAATGGCCGACAAGGGAGCGGTCTACAAATCCTGGGCCGGCACCGACGGCCCGCTCTCGCAACCGTTGTCGAAACCGCTAATCGCCGCCGTCGAGGGCCATGCCGTGGCTGGTGGATTGGGCGTCGCGTTGTATTGTGACATGCGGGTCGCCAGCGAGACGGCGATCTTCGGCGTGTTCTGCCGCCGCTTCGGCGTGCCGATGAGTGACGGCACTACCGTGCGCCTGCCACGATTGATCGGCACGGGCCGGGCGCTGGACATGCTCAACACCGGCCGGCCGGTCGATGCTTTCGACGCCAAGGTGATGGGGTTGGTGGACCGGGTCGAGCCCACCGGCCACGCTCGGATCACCGCCGAGGCCATCGCTCGACACATGGCCGAGTTTCCCCAGGTCGCCATGAGGGCCGATCGCTGGTCGGCGCTGCACCAGGGCGGGCTTTCCCTCACCGAGGCGTTGGAGCGTGAAGCCGAGGGTGCGGAGAAGGCCAAGCGCGTGGATGCGGCAAACGGCGCGGCACGGTTTTCCGATGGTGATGGGCGAGGCGGGATCTAAGGGCGATCAGGTTCAGGCAGGAATCACAGCGTGCTTTTCGCCGGCACCTCGCTCACCGCCCATGGAATAGACGCTCTCGAAGGCGACAAATTTGTGAGCGTCAGGATTGGTCTCCGCAAGCAGCCCCTCCTCCAGCAGGATATGATAGGGGCTGGTCCCGGAGATATTCCGCGCGTCGTCGCTTCACGTGCCGCGTCGATGACGATCGCCGACTGACCCATTCCGAAATAATCGTTCGAGCACCAGACGGTGGCGTCGACTTGGCTGCCGTCATCGCGATAATGGGTGTCGATAGGCAGCCGACCCGCCTGCTTTTCCAGATGCGCGGAGCCCCGGTACTGGTCCTCAGATTTGATCCGGGTAAGCTTAGTTTTGTAAAAATCGGCGGCGGAGGTGGTTTTCATGGCCTCCAACGGGGTGGCCGGGATGGGGTCGATTTTCCGAACCATGGTTGTATATGAAGCACGCTTTACCGCTTATTTCCAGAACCGCCTCATCCCCGCCCGCTTGACGGTCGCGCCGCCCCCCCCTATCTTAGGGCTTATGTTGACGTATGCGGCATACGGCCTCGGCCTTCGACTTACCAACCCGGCTCTCTAGAGGGTCCGGGTTCGAGTCGTTTACCATCCGTGTTTTCACCGCGCGTCAAAGATATCCCATGACTTCATGCTTGCAGATCGAACGGAACCGTCCGTCCGTCCAGGGATTTCTGGTGTCGGATAGGCTGGCCGTCATGCACCCTGCGCGTAGTGCCGGCTGGCAAACGTAGACACAGAGATACAACGTTTACCTAATTCCCGCGCCGACGGCCGCCCGATAAAGGTCCAGGCCGTGCGCGTCTATCAGGAGTGAGTTCCGATGAACCGCATGCCGATCGAGAAATATACCGCCTTTCCGCAAATTCCCGTTCAGAACCGGCAATGGCCGGGCCGTACCATCACCAAGGCGCCGATCTGGTGCAGCGTAGATCTTCGCGACGGCAATCAGGCGCTGGTGGATCCGATGGACGGCCCGCGCAAACACCGAATGTTCAAAGCCCTGGTTGAAATGGGGTTCAAGGAGATTGAGGTAGGCTTTCCCGCCGCTTCAGATACCGATTTCAACTTCGTGCGCGCGATCATCGAGCAAGGTCTGATTCCCGATGACGTCTACATCCAGGTGCTTACCCAGGCTCGCGAGGAATTGATTCAGCGGACTTGTGAGAGCCTGCTCGGCTCAAAGAACTGCATCGTTCATCTGTATAATTCAACCAGCACTCTGCAACGCCGGGTGGTTTTTGCCTCGGACCGGGCAGGGGTGAAGCAGATCGCCACTGATGGTGCGAAGATGGTGCGGGACCGAATTCCGATGCTGGAAAACGGCGGCTCGACCGTGCGGCTGGAATATTCGCCGGAAAGCTTTACCGGGACCGAGCTCGACTACGCCCTGGAAGTATCAGAGGCGGTCATGGACGTTTGGCAGCCGACGGCGGCGAACCCGACGATCATCAACCTGCCTTCGACCGTGGAGATGGCGACGCCAAATATCTTCGCCGATCAAATCGAATGGATGGGCAATAATTTCTCTAACCGAGAGCGGGTGATCCTGTCGGTGCATCCGCATAATGATCGAGGCACCGGCGTGGCCGCGGCGGAATTAGCGCAGATGGCCGGCGCCGACCGGGTCGAGGGCACCCTTTTCGGCAATGGTGAGCGAACCGGCAATGTCGACATCGTTACCCTGGGGCTGAATTTGTTTACCCAAGGCGTCGATCCGGCGCTGGATTTCTCCGACATCAACACGATGATGGAGACCGCAGTGCACTGCAACCAGTTGCCGATCCACCCTCGCCATCCCTATGCGGGGGAATTGGTGCACACTGCCTTTTCCGGCTCGCACCAGGATGCGATCAACAAGGGCATGAGGGCGCTGGAGACGACCAACAGTCCGCTGTTCGAGGTGCCCTATCTTCCAATCGATCCCAAGGATATTGGCCGCGATTATGAGGCGATCATTCGGGTCAACAGCCAGTCCGGCAAGGGCGGCGTGTCGTATATTCTCGAGAACGACTACTCGATCCGGTTGCCCAAGACGGCGCAGGCGCAGTTCAGCCAGGTAATCCAGAAAATCACCGACGAAACCAGCCAGGAAATAAGCGGCAAACAGATTTGGGAGGCCTTCGACAAGGCGTTTATTTCCCAAGGCGGACCGTACACCCTGGTGTCCTTCTCTTCGCAAGTAGCCTCGCGCTCCAACGATCTTGAACGGATTAACGCCACCGTCGCCCATGGCGGCAAGGACCATATGATCGAGGCGACCGGTAATGGCCCGATCGCCGCCTTCGTTAAGGGTATGCGAGAGACCTTCGGGCTGGCATTCCGTCTGAAGGATTACACCGAACACACAAGAACGGCGGGCTCGGAGTCCGAGGCCGCCGCTTATATCGAGCTGAGCGTTCCTGACGAAAATGGCGCCAGCGTGTTCGGCGTTGGTATTGACACGTCGATCACCCTAGCGCCGATCAAGGCCGTAGTCAGCGCGATTAACCGCATGTAATCGGCACGGGCGCGCGTGCACTCAAAGCGCTTGAGTGATCGAGTGACCCCATCCGGCTTGCTACGGGCGCGTTTCCGCGAACAGCGCCATAGCATTGGCCTTGGCCGACAGCGCGGCAAGTGCTGGCAGGGAATTGTGCTCCATCGCATAAGGCGCCGAGGCGCCGACGAAATCATGGGCGATGACAGCGGTGATACCCGCCAGGGTTATCTCCGCCCCGTGCAACCATTGCCCGGTCGCCGCCGCAGCGAGCGCCTCAAGCGCTTGCAGACCCGATTCGGTTTGGATATCGCACCGGTCTACCCATCCCTGATAGACCTTTTCGGCCGGTCGGCGATTGCGTTCGTATGACGATGAAACGCCTTTTTCCATGACCCCATGTGCAAGCGCCGTGGTCCGCAGGACCGCCCGGCGCGCCGCCCCGGAGGCGGGTAATAAACGCCGCTCACCATCATGCGCCTCAATGAGGTGATCGATGATCGCCCCGCTGTCGATCAACGTTTCTCCATCGTCCAGAATCAGGGCTGGGACCCGGCCTACCGGGTTGCTTTTAAGGATGTTGGGCAAGTCGTGGGCGGTTGACAGCATTTTCTGCTCGTAGTCGAGGCCCAGATGCCGAAGCACCACGGATGTCCGGCGAACAAAAGGCGACGCATTGCGTCCAACGAGAATCATGGCTTTTCCCATTGATTGGATGTTCCGGCAATAACGGTATTCGCACAGCCTCGCAAGCGGTTCGCCAGAAGGTTGCGGTTAAGGGTCAGAATTTCTGTTCATTTTACCTCAAATGGGCGTGTCAAGGCAGAGCATCGGCGATATAGTTGGAAGATGAGTAAGAAAGTCCGAAATGGCTAATGACGACGAGTTGGATACGGAAACCCGCCGAGGCTTACGAATCCTTGCGGATAGCACCAAGGCAAAGGGTAGCGACGGCGCCGCGCGACGACTTTACAACGCCGCTGATACCGGAAGTGCGGCGGATTACCAGCAAGCCAAGGCGTTGTTCGACGCTTTGCCGCCCGAAAAGCGCTCCTCGATCCAGTCAATAGCCGAAACCAAAGCGACGACATTGCGGGAAACCGAGATACGCCGAAAATTGAACCCGCCGACCCAACCGAAGTCCGGCCTTGTCGAATTCGCACCCTGGAAATTGGCCGTGCCCGATAGTACCGAAGGTGTTTTCCAGCTGCAGGAACCCAACCGGAACCAAGAGGGTAACAATTGGGATTGGCAGAAATTGCCCGAAGGTGCGGCCTCGAAAACAAGGCGCAAGGCGCGCACTCCGAAGGACAAGCTTGATGCTCTGCGTGAGGAAATGCTACGCACTCTCAAGTATTGATCAAGCGGTTTGGGATTGGCTTCACAATGAGAGCGATCGCCGCGGTCTCAAGCAACAACAGAATCCATAACCCGCCGATATAGTCGCCGGACAGGTCGCGAAGCATCCCGACCATCCAGGGCGCTAGAGCCGCGAGCACGTACATTACGACGTTGATCATCGCATAGGTCCGACCAAATCCGGCCGTCCCGAAGGCCTGGCGCACCAAGATTGGTGGCAGGAGCACGATGGGGCCGACCACCAGCCCGGCGATGGCGCAACCGACTTGAATGACCAGAAACGAGTCGGCGAGGGCTAGCACCGCCATGCCAACCCCAAACAGCGCATAACTGCCGGCGGCCAAATGCGTCGCAGGAACGGCCCGACTGGCCTGCGCGACGACCAGACGCCCGACGGCGGAGGCGAGCGCAACCACGGTAACGGTTGCCGCCGCGGCGCCTGGTTTGGCAAGGACGGAAACGATGGGGATTTGATGAGCTAAGAAGCCGACCTGGCCACCCAGGCCAAGCGCCGCCGCCACGGCAATGCGCCAGAATAGCGGGTCCCTCAGCATTATCTTTGCCGGCATCGCCGGCGCAGCCGGGCTTGCCGTTGATATTGGCTCCGGTCGTCCGAGCCTGGCCAGGACGACGACGACCAGCGCCAGCACCGCTAACACGGTCGCGCCGGCCACCAGCATCGTCGCCTCGAATCCGTTGCGCGCGCTTGAATAGACCAGGATCAGGGGAACCAAAGCCCCACCAAAACTAGCCCCGGTCAGCGCGACCCCAAGAGCGACGCCAAATCCCCGATCAAACCAGGGCGCGAGGGTCGGACTGATCGCCGCCGCCGCCAAAGCCGGATAACCGAAGCCCAGGATCGCGTAGACCGCGAACATCTGCCAAGCTTGGGTTACCTGACTAAGCGCGATCAGGCCCAGCCCTATACAGAGCGCACCGATTGTGACGACCGGGACCGGGCCACGGTGATCAATCAGCAGGCCAACACCGATCGTACCGGGAAGGCTGGCAATCCAGAACACCAGGATCGCCGTCGAGACCAGCGCTGTCGACCAACCCATGTCACGGGTTAACGCATCCATATAGACGCTATGACCGTAAAACACCGCACCCCAGGCAAAGGTCGCCATCAAGAAACAGGCGGTGGTCACAATGATACACGCGGATCGGTGCCGGCTTACCATACCCATCGTCCGGAACCTGCTCCCACCGGGTGGCTCTCCCTTCTTTGGTCGTTCCCGCACTGGGTGTTGTTCCGATTAGTATCAGCAAGGCCGTTTCACCGGGGTTGAAAACACGCCACTATGACATGAATTTTGTCTCGATCCGCGAATCGGAATCCATGCTGGGTAAACGCGGCCCAAAGGAGCCTGCTCAATGCTAAGCCTGACACTCAAAATCAACGGCGCCACGCACCACTTAGCGGCGGAGAGCGATACACCGCTGTTGCAGGTGTTGCGCAATCAGTTGGGGCTGACCGGCGGAAAGCTCGGCTGTGGCCTGGAACAATGCGGGGCCTGCGCGGTTCTGGTGGATGGGGAAAGTCGACTGAGCTGTGTTGCGGCAGCCTCGGAGTTCCAGAACAAAGATATCGTCACCATCGAGGGATTAGCCGGTGAAGGTGGCTTGAGCTCCGTTCAACGGGCTTTCGTTGCCGAGACCGCGGCGCAATGCGGCTATTGCACGCCGGGGATGATCATTGCCGTTACCGGATTGTTCCGGAAAATCCCGCAGCCTAACGACGCACAGGTCCAGGACGCGCTGGCCGATCATCTTTGCCGTTGTGGGTCGCATGCCCGAATCCTTGCGGCGATTGACCGGCTGCGGCGGGAGGTTTGAGAGCATGGCCGAAAACCTCAGTTTGACTAAAAATCCGGATCTCGATGCCTGGATTTCCATCACCACCGACGGACGCGTTCTGGTGCGCATGGGTAAGGTCGATATTGGGCAGAAAATATCCTCCGCCGTCGCCCGCCTGGCGGCCGAGGAACTCGACA
>Ga0302139_10000936_pt1 | contig 14120 bp, 14 predicted proteins | sample CBN3_331_MG_FD_203104 | JGI IMG/M metagenome (GOLD analysis project Ga0302139, IMG submission 203104) | Marine microbial communities from Western Arctic Ocean, Canada - CBN3_33.1 | ecosystem: Environmental > Aquatic > Marine > Oceanic | place: Canada: Western Arctic Ocean | collected 2017-09-15 | reverse complement strand
CGCAACTTCACGATAATCTGATCCACTGTGTGTCGGTTCTTCTTCATCGCTGAGAGTCCTTTACAGGGGTTTCACCTGAATGGATTCTCGCACAAGCAGTGGCACAATTTCAGGGGAGAAGGTCACCGAACTCAAGAAGTACGGGATCGAAAACAAGCCAGGTAAAGGATACCGGATCCCCCTCTCGGAACGACCGGCGTAGCGCTGCAACGGCGCTGCACGTGCGCCGTAGACCGGTATTTCGGCGAGCTGATATCGTGGTGCCCATGACGATATCGCCCCCGAAATTGATGCACTTGTCGATGATGGCGCGTCGCCTCCGCGTGCCGCACAAGTGGTTGCGTGCCGAGGCCGAAGAAGGTCGACTGCCCCATCTGGCGGCCGGTAACCAGATTCTGTTCGACCCGGAAGCTGTCGAAGCCGCTCTGGTTGAGCGTGCCCGCCAAGATCCCCGGGGGGTCGACCCGAATGGCTGACCGCACACTTGCGCCGATCGAGCCGGATTCGTTGTATCCAGTGGCGGTCCTCAAACGCATTACAGGCTTGGGTGACGCGGCGCTAAGACAGGCCCGACGGGCTGGCTTGGTCGTGCGTTACCTGCATGGGCGCGCCTACGTCTGCGGGCATGACTTTATCCGGTACGCGACGGAGAACGGCAGCACCGAAGCCCCCAGCGGCGGAAAGTTGAGGAATGAATCATGAAAAACAATCGAGGTGGATGGGTCCCGCTGTTCAAATCTATGCCCGATAGCGAAAAGGTTAATGCAGTCAGCGAGTCAGCTGAGGTGCTGTATGTGCGGCTGCTGACAGTTTGTGACGACAATGGCCGATACGTCGCCGATCCCCGCTGGATCGTCGCGAAGGTATTTACAAGTCGCGGAATCGTCGGCCAGGTCAACGCCGAGGACATCGCGTTGCGGATTGATGAGTTGGCGACCGCAGGGTTGATTGTGACCTATGAAAGCGACGGCAAGCCGTACCTGGAAATCATCGAGCACTTCCGCCATTCGCGAAGGGACACGAAACCAGATCTGCGGTTTCCCGCCCCACCGGAGACGCCCGTTACGAACCCGCGACGAATCCGTTACGGATGCGTTACGAACGTGTAGCGAATCCGGGCCGTCAAAAGAACAAGAACACGTACAACAACCAGTAAACGTAGAAGACACTCTGTCGGCTGTCGCCGGGAAGTCGGCGGCAATCAAACCTGACGAGTCGGTCGAGGAAATCTACGCAGCCTACCCCCGCAAGGTGGCCAAGGCGACCGCCCTCAAGGCCATCGATAAGGCGTTGATGAAAGTCCTGCAGGCCGAGCTACTCGCCGCCGTGAAAGAATTCGCGGCATCCCCTGTCGGCCAGAGCGGCGAGTTCTGCCCACACCCCGCCACGTGGTTCAACGGCGAGCGCTGGACCGACGATCCGGCCGAATGGCAGAAAACCAGCCGAAATGGCAGCAGGCCACACGTATGACCCTAACGCACTCGAAAAGGATCCCAACCATGGAACATTCTGAGCAAGAGCGAGGTGGGAACTGGAGACGGCTGGAACGCCTGATCGGTCAGCGGTACGAAGGCTGCCGAGTTGACAGCTTCAAGACGCCACTGGAAGCACAGCGGAAGGTCCGCGATGCGGTCCGAAAGTACGGCAAGGACATCACCGCACGCGTCGCCGCCGGAACGAACATCGTGCTCTACGGCCCGCCAGACACCGGGAAAGATCATTTGCTGGTCGGGTTGCTGTACCAAGCGTGCAAATACAGCCACTCCATCGGGTGGGTCAATGGGATGGACCTGCATGGGGAAATCCGCGATGCGATGGACGGCGAAACGACCGAGAGCTACATCCTGAAGAAATACACCGAGCCGACCGTGCTGGCGATCAGTGACCCGGTTCCGCCGTGGGGCGATCTCTCGAAATTCCAAGCCGTTTTCCTGTTCCGACTCATCGATGCGAGATACCGCGCGATGAAACCCACCTGGGTCACCGTAAACGCGACGAAAGGCGAGGAACTGGAAGGCCGGATCGGCGAGCAAGTTGTTGACCGACTTCGAGACGGAGCGTTGACACTCCACTGTGATTGGCCGAGCTACCGGGCGAGTTCAGTCGGGCCGACGGATTCCTGTTCCGCTGACACGAGCCGAAATCAGCTTAGTACTCAGAGAATTTAACGCTGAAGTTACCCGGGAAGTGGCCTGAAATGTCCGAAACCAGCAGACACACTGGCAAAAGGGACGACTTGCTTGTCGTCGCAGCTGCGCGCGGTCTGGGCATCAAGGAATGTGCGGCCGAGTCCGGATTCTCGGAACGTCACGTTTCGCGAAAACTCAATAACGAAGCCTTCAAATCGAGGGTGACACGCGTCCGCGGAATGATTGTCGGCCGAGCGGCAGGTCAACTTGCGGGAGCGGCCCAAGAGGCGATCAAGGCGTTGCAAGATCTGTTGGAGGCAGAGTCGGAGAGCGTGAGGCACGCGGCCGCAAAAACAATTCTGGAAAGCGTGCTGAAGTATCGAGACGCCGACGAACTGTCCGATCGCGTCGCCACATTGGAGAGCATGTTGGAGGAGCAAAGAAGATGAACTTACGAAGCCGAGTCAGGCAGATGGAGAGCAAAATGCACGTGAAACCCAAAGGGCAGATTCCAGATCCTCCGCGAGTTAGCGGTCGGCCTCGATCGCGAGCGCAGCGTGAGTACATCGAGTACTTACAAATGTTGCTGGAACACCCGGCGGTCAGCGAGAAACGGCGACAGCAAATCCGTGCCTACATTCCGAAAGTGGAATTGGTGATGGCATCCCAACTCAAAGCTGACTTGAGGTCGGGCAGTTACGAAAGACATGCACAGGCTCGCGACGATTATGAAGGTCGCACTCAGTATTGACTCTGTTTGGCATTCGAGACCACACGGGCGGTCTCGACGGCGATTCGACTCGGTCGATCGCTGCAGCAGTTCTTTGACAATCTGAAACGAAACGACCTTGGGCAAAGGTCGTCCCACCCCGACCGGCTGCGAGTGATTGCGACACTCGTGGTTGGTCGCGGGGGCGGGGCCGTAGTCGGTCTGCTTATAGCAGGGTGGAAGCTCAGTCCAGTCGCGGACGCAGTGCCAGTTGACGGCGCTGCGGAAACGTCCGTTGGAATCTCCCTTCGCTATGCCGACCATTCACCGGATCACGATCCGCACATCCGACGCTTGTCCGGTAAACATCCCGTCCGACGGGAATCGCGTGTTTTGATTTCGCTTACGGCAAAAACGGATTCGGTTCCGGCGTCTTACGGTGCGTGCCAAGTCATTCAGCCGCTCTTCGCTAAAACCAACGTCAAAACGGTCGTCACATGCGATCGAAGAACTCTTTCGTTTTCGCGGAACGGCATCCGCTCGGTGATTCACGCCCAGACGAACGTCGGCTTGGCCGATCAACAGCGGGATGTCTGAGTCCGCAAATCGCTTCACTATGTCTCCTGATGCCGTTGCAAAGCGTTCCAATCAAATTCGACACCGTGACCCGATCGGCTCGACGCGATCGCACAGCCGTTAACGATTTTCAGCGGATTTGTCATGAATTCGTTGAGGCCGAATCCGTGGTATTCGAGATAGGACGCATTGGGCACGGCGGCCAGCAAATGCACGTGCAGGTCGTGGACCCCATGCGATGTGACGGGCAACCCGGCTTGTTCCGCCAGCCTCGCGACCCTGAGCCATGCCGTGAATCCGCCGATGTTCGCCACATCGGGCTCGGGAAAGGCAACGTGGCCGGAGGACATCAGCATTTCAAATTCGCGTTCCGTATGCAGGTTTTCGCCCGCCGCAATCGGAATGCCTCCTTCGCGTGCGATTCTCGCATGACCGGGAAAGTCGTCGGGTGCTGTGGGTTCTTCCAGCCAAAGAAGATCGAACTGCTTGAGTTCGCGAGCCGCTCCGATGGCCTGGTCCACGGTCCAGGCCATGTTGGCATCCACCATGAGTGGAAAGTCGGTCCCCAGAAGTTGGCGCATCGCTGCGACCCGGATGAGATCTTCCCGTAATTCGATGTGACCGACTTTCATCTTGATCGCTCGGAAACCTTGTTCCAAGAATGTTTCTGCTTGATGTAACAATTCGTCTTTGCTGAATTCGAGGTCAATGCCGCCAGCGTAAACAGGGACCTGATTTGTCGTTCCCCCCAACATTTTCCATAGCGGCAGGTCTTTCCGACGTGCCTTCAAATCCCACAGGGCAATGTCGATCGCCGAGATGGCGAACGAGGCCAGCCCGCCCCGACCGACGTAATGTAGCCGTCGCCACATGCGAGACCAGAGATCTTCGATGTCGTCTGAATGCGAACCGATCAACAGCGGCCTGAGGTCATCCACGACAAGAGTTCGAATCGCGCCGCCACCATGACCGACGGTGTAGGTGTAACCCAGCCCTTCCGCTCCTTCCTCATCGCGAAGTTGCACGGTCACGAGTTGGAAGTGAGTAATCCTGCCATGCGTGGAATCTGAAAGTGGCTTCGGTAGCGAGATTCGGTAACAGGCTGTGGTGAGGGAAGAAATTTTCAAAGCGGGCGGACTCCCGGTGAGTTGACGTTGATTTCTGTAGATTGTATATTATTAACAATTAACTTTCTGGCTGGCAAGACAACAGGGTCATCAGGCATGTCGCGTATCACTCGCACGATTCGAGAACAAGTGACCGACCAGATTCGCGATGAATTGGTGGCAGGCAATTTCGCAGCCGGTGAGCAACTTCGCGAAGCCGAGCTGGCGGAACGATTTGGTGTCAGCCGGGGTCCGATTCGCGATGCCTTCCTGCAACTCTCCCAAGAGGGAGTGCTGACATACCAGGCGAATCGGGGAGTTACCGTTCGTCAGTCACTCGATCCAGGGAATCGCGATTTCATCATCTCGCTGCGGCAACAGATCGAGTGTTTTGCTATTCGTCGAGGAATCGGCCGACTGAAGCAAGACGGGACAGCGTCCATCAAGGCCGCGCTGGATGAATTGAAAACCGCGTGTGCTGGTGGAGACGTTGCTACCATCGCGCGGTGTGACATGGCCTTTCACGAGGCGGTCTTGCTGGCATGCGGCGGCGAGGATTTTCTCCCCGTCTGGAAATTGCTTTGCTCGCAGATGTTGTTGGCGTATTCTCGCCTGGAGGACTACCAGCAAGTTTACCAGGAGCACGTTGCCATTTTGGCGGCATTGGAAAGTGGCCGAAAGTCGGCATCCGCCGCAACCATCAAAGCCAACATCAGTTGACAATCAGAGAGAATCAAGATGCGAGCATCATTCACATCAGTTTTGGGAGTCACTGCGGTGGCCTTCGCGTTTCTTGCGATGCCCTGCCTTGCTGCTGATCGGCCCAATGTTCTGTTCATCATGTCGGACGATCACACGTCACAGGCCATTGGCAGTTACAAAAGTCGGCTGGCAAAGCTCAACCCGACGCCGACCATTGATCGACTCGCCAGAGAGGGAATGCTGTTCGAGAACGCGTTCTGTACAAACTCAATTTGTACCCCCAGCCGGGCCTGTATTCTGACAGGACAGTACGCCCACGTGAACGGCGTTCATGACCTGGGCGGTCGAATCGAAACGCGGCGACAACATCTCGCGTTGGCGATGGGAAAGGCCGGTTATCAAACGGCCATGATTGGAAAATGGCATCTCAAAGAGGAACCGGGGGCGTTCGATTATTACAGTGTTCTCCCCGGGCAGGGAAAATACTTCGATCCCATTTTTCGCACGCAGGGCGAGAAGAAATGGCCAAATAACACGGTGCAATTCAAGGGAAAGCACTCGTCCGACGCGATTACCGACATCACATTGAAATGGTTTAAGGAACATCGAGACCCGAAGAAACCGTTCTTCGTGATGCACCACTACAAGGCTCCGCACGACTTCTTCCAATACGCTCCACGCTACGCACAATACCTTGAAGACGTTGCCATTCCCGAACCGGCCAATCTTTGGAAGCAACCGAAGTTTGGGTCAATCGCAACTCGCGGTGCCGACGACGAATTGTTGCCGCACATCGGCACGTCGATCGGGCGGCGCAATCCGCGCCGCAATTACGTCAAGCACTACAAGGTCGATCCAAATCTCAGCGACGAAGACGCCAAACGAGCCGCCTATAACATCTATATGAAACACTACCTGCGGTGCGTCAAAGGCGTTGATGACAATCTGGCAAGGTTGTTCGCGTATCTCGACGAGACGAAGTTGATGGACAACACCGTCATCATTTACACCGGCGACCAGGGATTTATGCTGGGCGAACACGACTACATGGATAAGCGCTGGATGTACGACGAATCGATGCGGATGCCGTTCCTTATCCGCTATCTCAAGACGATCCCCGCCGGATCTCGTTCCGATGCCATCGTCGAAAACGTGGACTACGGCCCAACGATGCTGGACTTTGCCGGCATCAAGACTCCTGCCGTCATGCAAGGCAAGAGCTTTCGCTCAATTTGCGAAACGGGCAAAGAGCCAACCGATTGGAAACAGGAAGCGTATTACCGTTACTGGATGCATATGGCACATCACGACAATCCCGGCCACGTCGGCATCCGCACGAAGACTCACAAACTGCTGTTCTACTACGGCTGCAACTACAAGGGTCAGAACCAAACTCCGCCAGGCTGGGAACTCTATGACTTGAAAAACGATCCCACGGAAATCGTGAACGAATACGACAACCCGAAATACGCGGGCATCGTGACTGATCTCAAGCATCGACTCGCCGAACTGCGCCAGCGGGTTCGTGACACAGGTGAGGACTTCCCGGCCGCGGAGGCCGTCATCCAGGAATTCTGGGACTACGACGAACGGGACCGCGCGAAGGCGGTTGAGATTTCGCACCAGTACCTCCGCCTCAAACAGAAACCGGCTTCCGGCCGTCGGGGGAAGAAATGATCGACTACAAAGTACCACCCGCTCGATTAGTGATGTTCGTCGCGACGGGGCTTTTGTGCCTGTCGTCCAGCCAATTGGCGTGGGGGGAGAAACCGCAATCAGAAACTCCTATTCCCAAGGAGCAAGGCGAGCGAATCTTTACGCTGCGCGTTCTTCCGCTCCTGAAAGTGAAGTGCTTTGGTTGTCATGGGAATGACCCGAAGGACGTCCGCGGGGACTTTGACATTCGATCCAAAGCCACCGCCTTCAAAGGAGGCGAATCAGAAGAGCCGTCCATCGTTCCGGGAAAACCACAAGAGAGTCCGCTGTATCAATCGGTGATGTGGGACGGCCTGGAGATGCCCCCCAAGGAAAATGACCGCCTGACAAAGACGGAAACCGAGTATGTCCGGCGGTGGATCGCCGCCGGTGCTCCCTGGCCCGATGCGGCAACTCAACGCGCGATTCAAAAGAAAGAGTGGGCCGTTCGCGAAAACGAAGACGGGATCATTGTCGATACCAGCGGCGGACTGGCCGAAGATTGGACGTACCGTCGCTACCGCCGCGAAGATATTTGGGCGTTTCAACCGGTCAAGAAATTCGAACTCGAAAAGTTGAATGTTGCTAAGCAAAATCCGGTCGACTTCTTCATCGAGCGAAAGATCAAGGAAGCGGGCATCGAAGCCGCGCCGGCCGCCGATTTCCGCACGCTCATTCGGCGAGCCAGCTACGACGTGACCGGCTTGCCCCCCAGTCCGTTTGAGGTGTTTCAATTCAGCAAGGCGTGGGAGAAGGACAAGCAGCAGGCGTGGAACGATCTCGTCGACCGTTTGTTGAAGAGCGAACATTACGGTGAACGCTGGGCGCAGCATTGGCTCGATGTGGTTCGGTACGCCGACACCGCCGGATTCTCCAACGACTACGAACGCTCGAACGCGTGGCGGTATCGCGACTATGTGATTCGCTCGTTCAACCAGGACAAGCCGTTCAAGGAGTTCATCGTCGAGCAGATTGCCGGCGATGAATTGCGACCGGACGACCCCGAGGCGATCATCGCAACCGGCTTCCTGCGGATGGGACCGTGGGGAACCGCGATGATACCTCAGAAGGAAGCGCGGCAACTCTATCTTGATGATCTGGTTCACAATGTCGGGCAGTCCTTTCTGTCATTGCCCATGCGGTGTTGCAAGTGTCACGATCACAAATTCGATCCGCTGCCAACTCGCGATTATTACAGCATGTATGCCGCCTTCGCGACGACGCAACCCGCCGAGATCAAGGCGGCGTTTCTGCCCGAGGAAAACCGCAACGGATTCGAGGCCAAACGCAAGCTCACTCAGGAACTCCAGGAGTTCGCGACGGCTCAATTCAACCGTGTTCACCAAAAACAGGAAGTGGCCGCAAAAGTCTGGTACGCCGAAAACAATCTCCCCTACAAGAACGAACAAGCCCGAAGGAAAGACGCCGAAGACAAGAAACCCCCGCGTCACGTCGGTTTATCTCCGATGGAAAAGGGCATCCTGAAAGTTCGGATGCAGGATGTCTGGATTTGGACTCGCCGTCTGGAACGATATCAGCCGTTGGCACAAGCAGTTTACAGCGGGCAGGACGACTTCAAGAATAGTCGCAAACTGCGTCCGTCCAAAAAGGTCAACCATAAGTGGCGGCCGGAAAGCTTTATTTTCGGTGGGGGCGCAATTGAGGCGCCGGTTCAGCCTGTCAAACCGGGTGTACTCAGTGCAGCCGGATTGGCCGTCAACTCAACGAGTACGAATCCATGGGAAGTGACGAGTGATCTTCAAGGCCGTCGTCTCGAATTAGCGCAATGGATCGCCAACGACAAGAACCCTCTCACGCCGCGCTCAATCGTGAACCGCGTCTGGCAACATCATTTCGGCAACGGGCTGGTGAAGACGGTGAATAACTTCGGAGCCAAAGGCAGCAAGCCGACTCATCCCGATCTGTTGGATTGGTTGACGGTCGACTTCATCGAACATGGTTGGAAGCTGAAGCGTCTGCATCGGCTGATTATGACGTCCAACGCCTACCAGCGATCAGGCCGCGCGCCCAATCCCAAGAAGCAAGCCGTTGTCGATCCCAGCAACGGGCTGCTGGCATCATTTCCCCCGCGTCGTTTGACTGCCGAGGAATTGCGAGACGGTACGTTGCTCGTTACCGGGGAACTCAACCGGGAACTGGGGGGCGTTCCGATTATGCCTGAGATCAACATGGAGGTGGCCCTGCAGCCGCGGATGATTCAGTTTTCGATCGCTCCGGCGCATCAACCGTCGCGAACTCCGGCCGAACGCAATCGCCGCACCGTTTACGCTTACCGTGTCCGGGGGCAAGCCGATCCGTTTCTGGAGATATTGAATCTTCCCAACCCAAATGAGTCGTGTGAAGCAAGGAATGCGGCGGCCGTCACTCCGCAAGCGTTTACGCTTCTCAACAGCGACATGATGACCGACCGGTCGATTGCTTTCGCTCTGCGAGTTCAGAAGGAACGGCTAAACGACGAAGCGGCATGGATTCGTCGAGCGGTCCAACTCGCGTATGGGCGCGTTCCGAATTCCCAGGAACAAGAGAGCCTGTTGGCCTATCTGAAGAAAATGCAGACCTACCATGCCGACCGCAAACCAGAAACGATCGAGTTTCCAACGCAGGTCACGCGGTCGCTGGTGGAAGAACTGACCGGCAAGCCATTCGAGTTCATCGAGAAGCTGAACGTGTTTGAAGACTACGTTCCCGATGCCAAGCCGTGGACGGTCGATGCCGACACGCGCGCACTTGCCGATGTCTGTTTGCTGCTGCTGAATTCCAACGAATTTCTCTACGTCTACTGATCGAGGTTGGATGATGACATCTTCAATCCCCCGCCGTGATTTTCTGTTCGGTCTCGGTTCGTCGCTGGGCGCACTGGCTTTGACCGACCTGAGTGCTGCGGAGAAAGTGGCGGCCGGCCCGTTGACGCCCAAGCGTCCCATGCACTCGGCAAAGGCCAAAGCCGTCATCATGCTGTTCATGGAGGGGGGACCATCGCAGGCCGATACCTTCGATCCCAAGCCGAAGCTCAACAGTCTGCATCTAACGGAATCGACGCGCACCAAGGGCTTGGCGACCGGCAAGCGGTTTTATGTCGGCAGCCCGTTCAAATCGCGCAAAGTTGGCAACTCTGGCATCGAGATGTCCGACCAGTGGAAATTCCTGGCCGATCCGAAGGTCGCCGATGAACTCTGTGTCTACCGTGGTTGCCAGGCCCAGTCGCTCAATCATCCCGAAGCGCTGCTTCACATGAACACCGGCAGTCGGCTCGGTGGCGACCCCGGAGTTGGATCGTGGGTGACATACGGGCTGGGTTCGGAGAATCAGAATCTCCCCGGTTATGTTGTCATGACTGAATTGGCCATCCCGCAAGCTGGCCCCGCGAATTGGACGAACGGCTTCTTGCCCGCGCATTATCAGGGAACGCGTCTGCGATCGACCGGTTCACCCATTCTGGACCTTAATCCTCCCAAGTACAAAACACGCGCCCATCAACGGATGGCGTTGGATCAACTGGCGCTGCTCAATTCCCGCCACGCCGACGCGCATCCGGAACACGCGGAGTTGCAGGCTCGAATGGAAACCTACGAACTCGCTTACCGCATGCAGATGTCGGTTCCGGGTGTCATTGATCTGGACAGCGAGCCGAAGCATCTGCAATCGGCTTACGGATTCGAACGCAAAGAGACGGCAGCATTTGGTCGGCAGTGCATGCTTGCTCGGCGTCTGGTTGAGCAGGGCGTGCGATTCGTGCAGATCTTTGCTGGCGGTTGGGACAGCCACGACTATCTGGAACGCGGGCATTCTTCCCGAATAGCCAGCGTCGATCAACCGATTGCCGCATTGATCAAAGACCTCAAGTCTCGTGGATTACTCGATGAGACTCTCGTCGTCTGGACCGGAGAGTTCGGACGCACGCCCGACAATAACTATCGGGGCGGCGTGACTTCGATTGGTCGCGGACACAATATCGATGCAATGAATATGTGGTTTGCCGGTGGGGGGATGAAACGTGGAGCAACCGTCGGCACCACCGACGACATTGCCTCGGAAGCCGTCGAAGTGGTGCATCCCATCCGCGACGTCCATGTCACGCTGCTGCATCTGCTGGGATTAGACGACAACAAACTGACCTACTTCCACGGCGGCCGCTACAAACAACTCTCGCAGTTCGGCGGCGAGATGATTCCGGAACTCCTCGCCTGACATCGCCTCGGCACTGAATGGAATTGTAATGCGATCTCATTGACTCGTCAGCATGGCTAACGACTTCTGAACGCGCCGGGAAACGACCGTATTCGCCGAAACATCGATGCAGCAGAATGCAGTCGTGTTTGATCGGTGGCTGAGTACATCGCAAAAAGCGCCGAAGGTCCATTCTGTTCGCGAAACTCGTCGAATCGCGGACACCAAAACAAACCACCGTTTTTCGGGATTGAACGACTTTCAGCACTGGCACTTGAGTTTCGCACAAGCACAAAATAGGGTTGCGAGACGCGAATCGATCAACCCAACACGAAGACCGTTTCAACATGCCGACCGAGATCAGCACATTACAACATCCTGTACTTTCACGCCGGACGACGATCCAGGCTGGTGCATTGGGGTTGTTGGGACTCGGCATGAATCATGTTCATCAATTGCAGGCTGCAACTCGAACCGCATCGGTAGCAGATACTGGGATTGCAAAGCGAGTTGTCTATATCTTTCTCACCGGCGGACTGTCTCAGCTAGACAGCTTTGACATGAAACCGCTCGCACCGAGCAATGTGCGCGGCGAGTTCCAACCGATTTCGACAAACACTCCCGGCTTGCAAATTTGCGAGCATCTGCCGAGGTTAGCTCAACGCAGCGACAAATGGGCGTTGGTGCGTTCATTGTCACATTGGTCGAACGAGCACAACGAATCTCACACCATCATGTTGACAGGTCGTAGTCAACTGCCACCAGGTTACGACGAGAACAAACCTCAGCCCAGTGACTGGCCATCGATTGCAGCGATTGCCGGACGGATGGTACAGCGGCAAGGAAATCTGCCCTCAGCAGTCGTGCTACCACAACGCTTGCTCAACATGAACCAAGGCGGTGTTGTCATTCCGGGCCAGTTTGGTGGTACCATGGGTCACCGACACGACCCATGGTTTATCGAGGCATCGCCATATCGTAGCAACGATGTCAAAGGTGCCTATCCGGATTATGCTTTTCGACGCCGTGATGAAAAGCGAGTGGTCGATGTGTCCAAGTTTCAAGCCCCCAGCCTGACACTGCCACAGGGGCTGACAACGGCCCGTATGAATCGCCGTGTTGATTTACTTGCATCGATTGAACAGCAACGGCGGGAGTTAGACAACTCAGTTGCAGCGAACAAATTCGACAGATATCGCCAAGGTGCTATTTCATTATTAACAGACAATCGTGTTCAACAGGCCTTCGATGTCGTTAATGCAAAACCTGAAATTGCTGAGCGTTATGGCCGCAACCTCTTTGGCTGGTCGATGTTGATGGCCCGCCGCCTACTTGACGCCGACGTTAACCTCATTCATGTCAACCTTGGCAACTTCGCTACATGGGATCTGCATGGGGCAATCTTTCCGTTATTACGTGATCAGTTATTTCCACCGACTGATCAAGCATTAACAGCATTCCTGGATGACTTGGATGAAAGTGGTTTATTATCGGAAACGCTGATTGTCGTTGCAGGCGAATTCGGCCGGACTCCCAAAATTTCTCGCTTGCCTCGCACCTATAAATTGCCCGGTCGCGATCATTGGGGCGGCGTACAAACGGTGTTGCTCGCCGGGGCTGGAATCACAGGTGGGACCGTCATTGGTTCGTCCGACAAATTGGGAGCCTATCCAACATCAGACCCCTACAAGCCGGAAAATCTGGCTGCGACTATCTATCAAGCTTTAGGCCTTCCTCAGACTGCAGCCTGGAACGATGAACTCGATCGTCCACACATGATCTATCATGGAACACCGATTCCCGGTTTGTTGTGAACCTGTTCTGAAAGCGTTGCCGAAATGCAAGATCCCGTGGAATGGGGCGAAGTGAGGTGATTCTGTCCGCGAAACTCGTCGAATCGCGGACACACCGTAATACCACCGTATTCGCGGAGTCCAGATGCGCCAGCGGTTCCCATACGTTTTCGCGGAATCGGACAGAGACCAGTTCAAAACTGCGGCACGTAGTGAAGGATCATGTTGACTTCCAACACTGATTGCGTTTGAATGCAAACGGCGACGCCGAGTGGTGGAACACCCGACGCCGCCTAATCACAACATTACCCTTCATACAAAGGGCAACGCCATGACTGGCGTCCATTCTACCCGGCACGTGCGTGTCGAGTCATCCCATGCGGTTCGCGTTCGGTTCGTCGTGCGCGCACAGGATGCCCGCTAGCGCACCGGCACGAAAGACAATCAAGGCATCGAGGCCATGACCGCTGCCGATGGCGGAATTGACACACGTTTTCGAGGCTGGGGGGCATTGTGCTGTCCCAGCCGTTACTTTTCGTTTCTGTTTTGAGGAGGCAGTTATGCGTGAGGACATCAAGGTTCACGTGGTGAGCTACGGGAGGAAGTATCTCTACATGAGGTACATCGACCCGGTCACTGAAACGGCTGTGGCCCGCTCGACTCGCGAGACACGGCGTCGCGAAGCCGAGAAGGTCGCAGCGAAGTGGGAGGCGGAACTTCAAGAGGGACGTTATAAGTCGCCCCTGAAGGTCTCATGGGTTGAGTTCCGGCACCGCTACGAAGACGAGGTGCTGCCCAGTCTGGCCCACAAGACGGGTGCCAAGGTCGATGCGACGTTCAATGCGGTGGCACGCATCCTGAACCCGCAGAAGCTGGCAGGTCTGACGGCCGATCGGATCAGCCGTCGTAAAGAGTCGCAGGAACGCCTCGTGATGAATTATGGCTTCTTGTTTTTCGTCCATTTTAAGGGGATGCTCCGCGATTTCCAAAAATGGCCCACACTCTCGCATTCGGCTACTGACGGGGCTCGATGAGATTTCCCTTTTTATCGACTCCGAGTCGTTTAACGACTTCGTTCTTCCTTGTGTCTCGCCAGGATGGATTCTTCATCTGATCTTTGCAGATGGCTGTCTTTGCCGCGTACTCGCGTTTCGACGCTTGTAAGTCTGCTTCCAGCTTGGCACGCTGCTTTTCGAAGTCCGGTGGATTCTTCTGTTTGAGG